>OLLU01000153.1_pt1 | contig 149215 bp, 155 predicted proteins | sample 1604591 | NCBI WGS metagenome assembly OLLU01 (sample SAMEA104055725, study PRJEB20765) | soil metagenome | biome: Arctic tundra; feature: Polygonal ground; material: soil | place: USA | collected 2011-09 | depth 0-0.5 m
CCGGGGAAACCCGGCGGCGCTTTCCATTTCGTTTATTCCCCCGGAGAGCAACTCCCATGAATTCCACCAAGCGGTCTTTGATCTTCGTTGCCGGACTTCTCGGCAGCAGTGCCATCAGCGCTGTTGCAGCGCCCGTCGGACCTCAAGTTCCGCCATGGGGCGTGGATCTGTCCTATATCGACAAGAGCGTGAAGCCGGGTGATGACTTTTTCGTCTATGGCAATGGCGGCTGGCTGAAGACCGCGACGATCCCGGGTGATCGTTCGTCGTCCGGCGTTAACCTCGAACTCGATCTGCAGAACGAGGCGCGGCTCAAAACCATCGTGAACGATTTGGCCGCTGCTAAGAATCCGACGGCGGAACAGAAAAAGCTCTCCGACTTCTACAATGCGTTCATGGACCAGAAGCAAATTGAGGCCGCTGGACTGAAGCCTGCGCAAGCCGATCTAGCCCACATCGCCGCACTCAAGACGCCGGACGACGTCGCACGCGCGATGGGTGATCCCGCTCTCTCGCTCGATGGACCCTTCGGCATCTATTTCGGCGTGGATGACAAGCATCCGACCAACTATTCGGTCAATCTTTATCAGTCGGGTCTCGGCCTGCCCGATCGCGACTATTATCTGCGCACTGACAAAGACATCGCCTCCACACGCGATGCCTATAAGAAGTACCTGGCGCAGATGCTGACCTTCGCAGGCGCGAAGGACGCCGACACGCGCGCCGCCGCCATCTTCAAGCTCGAAAACGACATGGCTGTCGTGCACTGGCCGGCCGCGGATCGCCGCGATGCCGACAAGACCTACAATCCCATGTCGATTGCCGACTTGAAAAAGCTGGCGCCGCAGTTTCCGTGGGACGCGTTGTTCGCGGGCGGCAGCATTCCCGAAACAACGGCGCATGGCGCGCGCACCGTTATCGTCTCCGAGAAGTCCGCTTTCCCGAAACTCGCCACAGTTTTCGCTGCGACGCCGGTTTCGGTGTGGCGCGATTATCTGACCGTGCGCTATCTGCACGCCTATGCCGACTATTTGCCGAAAAATATCGACGACGCCGATTTCGGCATGTACGGCAAGGTGATCCAAGGCAAAACACAGCCGCTTGATCGCCAGACACGCGGCATCCAGATGCTGGACCGCAAAATCGGCGAAGCGCTCGGCAAGGAATATGCGGCGCGCTATTTCCCGGCAGAAGCCAAAGCCAAGGCGAGGCTGCTCGTTGAAAATCTCCTGAAATGCTACGAAGCAGACATCAAGACTCTGGACTGGATGACGCCCGCCACGCGCGCCAAGGCCATCGACAAGATTCATCACTACATGTTGAAGATCGGCTACCCCGACCGCTGGCGCGACTATTCGGCGCTGGAAATCACGCGCGACAATCTCGTGCAGGACGCGAAGAACGCGAACATCTTCGAATGGAACCGCGAGTTGAAACGGATCGACGGCCCTGTCGACCGCACCGAATGGGGCATGACGCCATCGACCAACAACGCCTATTACAATCCAACCTTCAACGAGATCGTATTCCCCGCCGGTATTCTGCAGCCGCCCTTCTTCGACCCCAAGGCGGACGATGCCGTGAACTATGGCGAGATCGGCGCGACGATCGGCCATGAAATCAGCCATGGCTTCGACGATCAGGGCAGCAAATACGACGCCGACGGAACCTTGCGCGACTGGTGGACCCCGGCTGACCGCAAGAATTTCGACGCACGCACCGAAGCGCTGGCCAAGCAGTACGACCAGTACGAGCCGCTGCCCGGCATTCACATCAACGGCAAGCTCACGCTGGGCGAGAACATCGCCGACCTCGCGGGGCTCGTGATCGCCTACAAGGCCTATCATCTGTCGCTGAACGGCAAGCCCGTGCCGGTGTTGAGCGGCTACACAGGCGACCAGCGCTTCTACGTCGCTTATTCGCAAAGCTGGCGGCAGAAGAACCGCGACGGTATTGAGCGCGCGAGACTTCTCTCCAATCCGCATAGTCCCGAGAGTTATCGCGTGAACGGTGTGGTGCGAAACGACGATGCCTGGTACGCAGCGTTTCCGGACATCAAACCCGGACAGAAATACTATTTGCCGCCGGCCCAGCGCGTTCATCTTTGGTAATTGGTGCGTTAAGGAGTTCATCCATGAAAAAATCCAGTCTTGTTATCGCAGGCCTCGCCTGCGTGACCTTTGGCGCGATGGCCGTTCCGGCTTCGCAGGCGGCCGATCAAAAACCCGCCTTTGGTGCCTGGGGCGTCGATCTCTCCGGCATGGATACCAGTGTGAAGCCGGGTGACGACTTCTTTAGTTACGCGAACGGCACCTGGTACAAAAACGCGGTCATCTCCGCCGACCGCACCTCCACGGGCTCGTTTCAGGATCTGCAAATCCTGAGCGAGAAGCGGATGGGTGAAATCGTCGCCGATCTGGAAGCCAAGCCCTATGCGCAACTGAGCGACGAAGAAAAGAAACTGCGCGATCTCTACGACGCGTTCACCGACACGGCGCAAATCGAGAAGCGTGGCCTTGCTCCGGTCAAGAAGGACCTTGCCGAGATTGCCGCCCTCAAAACGCTCGACGATGTCGCCCGCCTGATGGGGACACCCACGCTGCCGACGGATACGCCGTTTGGCGCGTTCGTGAATGCCAACAGCAAGAAGCCGGGCGAATACGCCATCTTCGTCACCCAATCCGGTCTCGGCTTGCCGGATCGCGATTATTATTTGAAGGATGACGCCACGCTTCAATTAACGCGCGAAGCCTATCGCAAATATCTCGCGACAATGTTGTCGCTGAGCGGCGCCAAAGACGCCGGCAAACGCGCGAATGCGATCTTCGCGCTCGAAATGCAAATTGCGAAAGCGCATTGGGCCGCCGCCGAGCGCCGCAATGTAGACAAGACCTACAACCCGATGACGGAAGCACAGCTTACAGCTTTCGCGCCGGGCTTCCCATGGGCTACTTTCCTGGGCGCCGAAGGCCTCTCAGAAATAGGACCGAATGGCGACCGCGTCTTGATTGTTCGCGAGAACACGGCGTTCCCCGCGATCGCGAAAATTTTCGCGGACACGCCCGTAGCCGTTTGGCGCGACTATCTGACCACGCGCTATCTGCACGAAATGGCGGACTATTTGCCGAAAGCGATCGACGACGCGAATTTCGATTTCTACGGCAAGACCCTGGGCGGACAGGCGCAGCAGCTTCCGCGAGCTACGCGTGGCGTGCGCCTGCTCGACCAGAAGCTCGGTCACCCGCTCGGCAAGATCTATGTCGCGCGCTATTTCCCGCCGGAATCCAAAACGAAGGTTGAAGCTCTCGTTGCCAATCTGCTGAAAGCCTATGATGCTGACATTCACAAGATTTCGTGGATGACCGACGTCACCAAGCAGAAGGCGCTCGACAAGCTGCATCACTTCACGCCCCATGTTGGCTATCCCGACAAGTGGCGCGACTATTCCGGCCTCGTCATCAAGCGCGACGATCTGGTCGGCGATATCGAACGCAGCCGCGATTTCGAGTGGCACTACCGTACCGATCGCATCGACCAGCCGGTGGACCGCAGCGAATGGAACATGACGCCGCCGACGATCAACGCCTACTACACGCCGGTGTTGAACTCGATCTTCTTCCCGGCCGCGATCCTACAACCGCCCTTCTTCGATCCCAATGCAGACGATGCCGTGAACTATGGTGCCATCGGCGTCGTGATGGGCCATGAAATTGGCCACGGCTTCGACGACCAGGGCAGCAAATATACCGGCCTCGGTGTTCTCGAAAGCTGGTGGACCGACGAGGATCGCAAGAACTTCGAAACACGTGTGGGAGCACTCGGCGCGCAATACGACTCTTATGAAGAACTGCCGGGCCTGCACGTGAACGGCAAGCTGACCATGGGCGAGAACATCGGCGATCTGTCGGGCGTCGCCATCGCATTGCAGGCCTATCACTTCTCCCTGAACGGAAAGCCCGCGCCGGTGCTGGACGGCTTCACCGGCGACCAGCGCTATTTCCTCGGCTTTGCCCAGGTGTGGCGCGGAAAATATCGCGAGAGCCAGATGCGCCAGCAGCTTCTCTCAAACCCGCACAGCCCGCCGCATTGGCGCGTCGATGGGCCGACTCGCAACGTAGATGCGTGGTACGATGCGTTCGGCGTGAAGCCTGGCGACAAATATTACCTCGCACCAGACCAGCGCGTGCATCTGTGGTGAGATGATCTAGGCGCGCCGCTACTTTTTTGGGTGGCGCGCCTTTTTCTTTTGCGGTTTTGATGCCGCAGCTTTGCGTTTCTTCTTTTCGGCCGGCGCGGCACGCGCTACTTCCAACGCCGCGCGCGCCCACTGCACTAGTTCTTCCGGGTCGTCGTAGAGCCTGTCCGGTAGAGCGAACCATGTGGTCACGATGGTCTCGCCCGTGCTGCGCTTCAGGAACGAGAACGGTTTGGACTTCTCCGCGAGAAAGCCTTTGCGCGTTTCATCATCCGTCTTGAAATAGATGATGTCGGAAAACACCATCCCGATCATCACGTCATCGACGACAATGCCCTCCCCGCCGAAGAAGCGGCGGAGCTTGATGGGACCGAACTCGGAAAACAGATCGTCGAAGCGATCGCTCATCGATTGACCGGCGCGCCATAGCGCAAACCGTCGATCAGCAGCGAGACCATGCGGCGGGTGTGGTCCGGGGCAACGTCATAAGCAGGCCGGCACAGGCTTACAGTCGCGCTAAGAAGATCGCCGGGCGCCACGCCTTCGCGGATCTCACCGGCGGCAACAGCCGCTTTCAGCAAAGTGGCAAGCGCGGGCCGGAGCTTTTCGTCATAATAAGCAGGCAGTTGTTCATAGGCGGAATCGCCTGAATGCAGGGCCTTCGCAAGCCCCCGCTTGGTCGCGATGAAATCGACGAAACGCTGCATCCACCGCGACAGCGCTTCCGTCGGCGGATATTCCACCGCAAGCTCCGCGGCCGCGTTCGCGCATGCATCCACTTCCTGCCGGAACACCGCGGCGATCAAATGCGAGCGTTGCGGGAAATGGCGATAGACGGTGCCAACGCCGACACCGGCTTTCTCCGCAACATCGCGAACCGGCGCATCCACGCCGGATTTTGCGAACACGGAAAGCGCCGCCTTCAGCAACGCTTCCAGATTGCGCTGCGCATCTGCGCGCTTGGAAGGTTCCCCTTCCCGATGTTCCCGCGTTTTCTTCACAACAGCCCTTGCTAAACGGAACGACGTTCCGTATAAACGGAATAGGGTTCCGCTTCCCAATATAGCGATTCCCGCAAGCTTACAAAGCCTGAACAGGAGATACTCCATGCCGAACAACCGCATCGCCCTCGTCACCGGCGCCAATACGGGCATCGGGCTTCAGATCGCGAAAGATCTTTCAGGCCACGGCCTCACCGTGCTCGTCGGCTCGCGCAATCTGGAGAACGGCCAGAAAGCCGCGAAAGAGATTGGCGCGAACGCCATCCAGCTCGATGTCACCGACAAGGCCTCCATCGCTGCGGCGGCGGATCGCATCGCCAGGGAATTCGGCAAGCTCGACGTTCTGGTGAACAATGCAGGCATCTCTAAAATAGGCAATCCGCAAGGCAAGGTGGAAGAGATCGCCAAGAGCGGCCGGCTCAGCGTGGCCTCGCTAGACGATATCCGCACGATCTACGAAACGAATGTCTTCGGTGTTATCGCGGTGACGCAGGCAATACTGCCGCTTCTGCGCAAGGCGAAATCGGCGCGCATCGTGAATGTGTCCAGCGGCGTGGGCTCGCTCTCGCGTACGCTCGGGCCGGGCGGCGAGCACTTACGCGAAATCTTCGGTATGTATTCGGCATCGAAGACGGCGCTCAACGCGGTAACGGTAGGCTTGGCGCTGGAGCTGGAAGCGGACGGCATCAAGGTCAACGCCGCCTGCCCCGGCTATACCAAAACGGCGCTGAACAATTTCCAGGGCACGCGCACGGTGGAACAAGGCGCGCGCGAGCCGGTGCGCCTCGCTTTGCTCGACGATAACGGACCGACCGGCGGCTATTTCAACGACGAAGGGCCGCTCGCGTGGTGACGTGACGCCACCGTCTTACCGGTGCTGCTCTTCACGAAGCTGAACGGCTTGCGCTTCTCCGCGAGAAAACCTTCGCGCGCCGTCTTGAAATAGACGACTTCGGAAAACGCCATCCCGATCATCACATCACCCGCGACAATCCCCTCCCCGCCAAAGAACCGGCGAACTTGATCGGCCCAAACTCGGAAAACAGATCGTCGAAGCGGTACTGGTCCATGGCGGCAATCCTGCCAAAATATTCTTGAGACGGATACCGCCGCGCATCTGTGCGCTTGACTCGCAGGATACGCCACCCAAATCTCAGCCGAGCCAGCGCCTGAGGCTAGCAATGAAAATGGATATCTCCGCTGAAGCGGTCGCCCGTCAGCTCGTGGCGGAATACAACAAGGGCTCACCCGATTGGGTCGAAGCCTGCCACGTCGAATCCACCGAATGGATCGAGCTGCCGTTTCTGGGTGGATCGGGGCGCAGTGGCGGCCGCGCCGAACTTCGCCAGGCGGCCGAGCTGCAGGTCGTCAACTTCCCCGACCGGCGCATGGAGATTCTCAATATCGTGGCCGGCGGCGATCAGGCGGCGCTCGAAGTGGAATGGACCGGCACCGCCGCGCAGCAGACAGCATGGGCCGCTAAAGGCGCGAAGCTCAAACTGCGCGGTTCTCGTGCTCAAAATCGAAAACGGCAAAGTCATGCGGGAAATCGACTACGTCATTCCTATGCCATGACATGCGACGTTGTAGCAGCGTTGCGCAGACGCAATCGTTTAGTGGGCAATCAGTCGGGCTTTGCCGGCGTGATCGACACGCTTTCACCGCAGCCGCAGGCGGCGGTCTGATTGGGATTGTTGAAGACGAAACGGGCGGCCAGTTTCTCGCGCACGAAATCCATTTCCGTGCCGATCAGGAACATGATCGCCTTGGGATCGATAAACACTTTTACGCCCTTGTCTTCGACGACTTCTTCGAAGGCCTGCGCCTGATCGGCATAATCCATCGTGTAGCTCATGCCGGCGCAGCCTCCATTGACCACGCCAACACGCACGCCGGAATGCGCGCCGTTCGACTGCGCGATGATCTCGCGAATGCGCGACGCCGCCGCATCAGACAGGCGGATCGCCTTAGGTCGCTCGCGCTTTGGTCTTGTGGTTGTGGTAGCTACGCTCATGTCACATCACCAATCAGAACATGTTCAGTTCGAGTTTCGCGGATTCGCTCATGCGCTCCGGCGTCCACGGCGGATCGAAGGTCATATTCACCGTCACCGCGCCGATACCCTCCACAGTTTCCAGCGCCGTCTTCACCATCACCGGCATTTCGCCGGCCACCGGACAAGCCGGTGCGGTCAGCGTCATATCCACTGTCACGTCCTTGTTGTCCGCGACATCGACCTTATAGATAAGACCGAGTTCGTAGATGTCCACCGGAATCTCGGGATCGTAAACCGACTTCATCGCGGCCACGAGTTTCTCCGTGAACGCTTCCAGCTCTTCGGCCGAGAGCGCGGATTGCTCGATTTTCCGCGGTTCCGCGTTCATACCGTGACAGCGGCCTCGCCGCCCTCCAATGCTGATTTCATCGTATGCCACGCCAAGGTCGCGCATTTCACGCGCATGGGGAATGCCGAAACGCCGGCCATCACATCCAGCATTTCGCGGTCGTCGCCCTTAAGCTCGGTCGCGTCCTCGCCCTTCACCAGATGCAAGAAACCGCCCATCAGTTTTTCAGCCTCGGCGACCGTGCGGCCAACGACCATGTCTGTCATCATTGAGGCCGACGCCTGGCTGATGGCGCAGCCGCGGCCTTCGAATTTCATATCGGCAATGCGATCGTTCGCGTCCATGATGAGATTGATCTTCACGCGGTCGCCGCACAGCGGATTGTAACCCTCGGCATGATGGGTTGCCTCCGGCAGCGGCCCGAAATGGCGCGGATGGCGCGAGTGATCGAGGATCACATCCTGGTAAAGCTCGCGAAGTGAATCGTCCATGACCTAACCCAAAATCTTTCGCGCTTTGGCGAGCGCCGCAACCAGCGCATCCACATCGGCGCGCGTGTTATAGAGCGCAAAGGAAGCGCGGCTTGTGGATGCCACGCCGAAGCGCTCCATCAGCGGTTGAGCACAGTGATGCCCGGCACGCACGGCCACGCCTTCCCTGTCTAATATGGTAGCGACGTCGTGCGCATGCATCCCCTCGGTCTCGAAGGAAAGGATCGCGCCTTTGCCCGGCGCATCGCCGATCACACGCAACCAGTTGAATTCGCGCACGGTCTCACGCGCATAAGAGAGAAGATCGTGCTCATGCACAGCCACCGCGTCGCGGTCGAAAGACGATATGTAATCGATGGCCGCTGTCAGTCCCACGCTTTCAATAATCGGCGGCGTACCGGCCTCGAAACGCGCCGGCGGATCGGCGTAGGTGACATTCTGCTGGCTGACTTCGCGGATCATCTCGCCGCCGCCGTTGAACGGCCGCATGGCTTTCAGATGCGCGCGCTTGGCGTAGATCGCGCCGATACCAGTGGGGCCGTAGAGCTTGTGGCCGGTGACAGCATAGAAATCGACGTCCAGATCGCGCACATCGACAATCTCATGCACTGCGCCCTGACAGCCATCGGCCAGAACCGGAACACCCTTGGCATGGGCACGCGTGATGATCTCTTTCAGCGGCGCGACCGTACCCAGCACATTCGACATATGCGAAATGGCGACCAGCTTTGTCTTCAGCCCGATGGCGGCATCGACCGCTTCGGCGTCGAGCGAACCATCATCGCGCACATCGACCCAGCGGAGCACCGCGCCCTGCCGTTCGCGAAGAAAATGCCAGGGCACGATGTTGGAGTGATGCTCCATCACCGAGAGAACAATTTCGTCATCCGGCTGGATGCGGGGCGCGAGGAAGGAATAGGAGACGAGATTGATCGCCTCCGTGCCGCCCTTAGTGAAGACGATCTCGTCCTCATGCGCGGCATTCAGGAAGGCCTGGACCGTGCGGCGCGCGGCTTCATAACGTTCGGTCGATCTGGCAGAAAGGTAATGCACCCCGCGATGGACATTGGCGTATTCGCTGGTGGCAAAGTTGTGCATCGCATCCAGAACCCGGCGAGGCTTTTGCGCCGACGCGGCGCTGTCCAGATAGACCAGCGGCTTGCCATAGACCGGCTTGGCAAAAATCTCGAAATCCGCGCGCGCGGCAAGCGCATCGAACTTCACGGCTTCGATTTTCTTCGGCTGGGCGGTCATGACAGACCCTCCAGCGCGGCATCGACCGCCTGCCAGACCGTGTCGCGGATGGCTTCGTTTTCGATCTGATCCACCGCATCGCCGATGAAGGCACGCATCAGCAGTGCGCGCGCTTCGGCTTCCGGCACGCCGCGCGAGCGCAGATAGAAAAGAGATTCCACGTCCAGATCGCCGGCCGCTGCGCCATGGGCGCATTTTACGTCATCGGCAAGAATTTCAAGTTCAGGTTTGAGATCGATCTCCGCGCGGTTGCCGAGCAGAAGGCCCTTGGCTGTCTGGCGGCTGTCCGACCCATCCGCACCTTTCGCAACTGTGACCTTGCCCTGATAGACGCCACGCGAATGGCCGCCAGCTACGTCCTTGAAAAGTTGCGTGCTGCGCGTATTGCCGACGGCATGCGTTACATGCGTCGTCACGTCGGCATGATGATCGTTCAGCACGCTGACGCCCGAGAGAAGGGTCTCCGCGCCCTCACCGTCTAGCGCGACATGCAATTCGGTGCGTGACAGTTTCGCGCCAAAATCGGCGAAGTGCGCGCGATAGGTTGCGCTCTTGGCGACACTCGCCGCGATTTCGCAGATGCGGATGGCCGATGCGCTCTGCGGCGTCATCCGTATATGGGCAAGTTTCGCATCGGAAGCCAGCACGATTTCCACACCGATGTTCTGGAAGCCGGAGATTTCGTCCGTATTTTCGATCAAGGTCAGCGAAGCATTCTGCTCCAGCACGACCAGAACACGCGCCTGTCCTTCGCCTGAAAACTTCACGCGGACTTCGCCGCTTCCGCTTTTTGGGACGCGCAAAGCAAAGCCAGCTTTGGCAAAGCCCAGCGAGGCTGCTTCCATGGCACCGCTGTTGTTCAGCGAACCGAGGCGCTGCTGCACCCAATCGGGCGGATTGCCGGATGATAGATCAAACAACTCCATGCCTTGCGGAACGGCCGCAATCGACCACTTTGCGGCACCGGCCTGCTCGACCTTGTCGGCGCCCAGCACCGCATGAAGATCACTGTATTTCCATTCCTCGACGCGGCGATGCGGAACGCCTTTCACGCGAAAGACTTCGAGAGCCTTCGCGCGGCGCGCATCAAGAGTTGAGGTCACAGCGTTCATGCCGCGTCCTTGACGATTTGTTCGTAACCCTTGGCTTCAAGTTCGTGCGCCAGTTCCTTGCCGCCTTCCTTGATGATACGGCCGTCGGAGAGAACATGAACACGATCAGGAACGATATAATTGAGCAGGCGCTGGTAATGCGTGATCACCAGCATCGCGCGATCCGGCGCGCGCAGGGCGTTCACACCCTCGGCCACCAGTTTCAGCGCATCGATGTCGAGGCCGGAATCCGTTTCGTCGAGAATGGCGAGCGCGGGCTGAAACAGCGCCATCTGCAATATTTCGAGCCGCTTCTTCTCGCCGCCGGAAAAACCGACGTTCAAGGCCCGCTTGAGCATTTCTTCGGGCACTTTCAGCGCCGCGGCCTTCTCGCGCACAAGACGCAGCACGCCAACCGCATCGACTTCCTTCTCGCCGCGCGCGCGGCGCTGCGCGTTCAGCGCAGTCTTGAGAAAGGTGATGGTGGTGACACCAGGGATCTCCACCGGATATTGCATGGCGAGGAAAATGCCCTTCGCGGCGCGCTCTTCCGGCGCCATTGCGGTGAGGTCTTCGCCCTTGTAGCGGATCGAACCGCTGGTAACTTCGTAGCCCGCGCGGCCCGCCAGCACATAGGACAGCGTCGATTTGCCGGAACCGTTCGGCCCCATAATGGCATGCACCTCGCCCGCGCCGACATTGAGCGTCAACCCTTTGAGGATTTCCTTGCCGTCCACAGCGGCGTGAAGGTTTTCGATCTCAAGCATGTTCAACCAACACTGCCTTCCAAACTAATGCCAACCAGCTTCTGTGCTTCAACCGCGAATTCCATCGGCAATTGCTGCAGCACTTCCTTGCAGAAGCCATTGACGATCAGCGAGACCGCCTCGTCCTGCGGAATACCGCGCTGCAAGCAATAGAATAATTGATCTTCCGCGATCTTCGAGGTCGTCGCTTCGTGTTCGATACGGGCCGACGGATTGCGCGCCTCAATATAAGGCACGGTGTGTGCGCCGCATTCGCTGCCGATCAGCAGCGAGTCGCATTGGGTGTAGTTGCGCGCCTTCTCGGCTTTCGGATGCACGCTAACCAATCCGCGATAAGTGTTCTGCGCACGGCCCGCGCTGATGCCCTTGGAGATGATCCGGGAACGCGTGTTCTTGCCTAGATGGATCATCTTGGTACCGGTGTCGGCCTGCTGGAAGTGATTGGCGATGGCGATGGAATAGAACTCGCCTACGCTGTCGTCGCCGCGCAGGACGCAGCTGGGATATTTCCAGGTGATCGCCGAGCCGGTCTCCACCTGCGTCCACGAAATCTTGGACCGCGCCCCACGGCAATCGCCACGCTTGGTGACGAAATTGTAGATGCCGCCAAGACCATTTTCGTCGCCGGGATACCAGTTCTGCACCGTTGAATATTTGATCTCCGCGCCTTCCAACGCGATCAGTTCCACCACGGCGGCATGCAACTGGTTCTCGTCGCGCTTGGGCGCGGTGCAGCCTTCGAGATAGCTGACATATGAGCCCTCATCCGCGATAATCAGTGTGCGCTCGAATTGCCCGGTGTCCTGCGCATTGATGCGAAAATAGGTGGAAAGCTCCATCGGGCATCGCACGCCCTTGGGCACATAGACAAAGGTGCCGTCGGAAAACACGGCGGAGTTGAGCGTCGCGAAGAAATTGTCGGTCACCGGAACCACCGTGCCGAGATATTTCTTCACCAACTCGCCGTGATCGCGGATAGCTTCGGAGATCGGGCAAAAGATTACGCCCGCTTCGTTGAGCTTGGCCTTGAAAGTCGTCGCCACGGATACGGAATCGAATACCGCATCCACCGCCACACCGGCGAGCGCCATCTGCTCATGCAGCGGGATGCCGAGTTTCCTGTAAGTCTCCAGCAGCTTGGGATCGACTTCGTCGAGCGACTGCTTCAGCGGCGTGTTCTTGGGCGCCGCGTAGTAATAGGAATTCTGATAATCGATTTTCTGGTAATGCACGCGCGCCCAGTTGGGTTCGCGCATCTCCTTCCAGCGCGCGAAGGCGGACAGGCGCCATTCTAGCATCCAAGCCGGCTCGCCCTTTTTGGCCGAGATGTATTTGACGGTGTCTTCGCTCAGCCCCTTGGGCGCGCGTTCCATCTCGATGTCGGTGACGAAGCCGTATTTATACTTCTCGCCAAGTTCGGCAACTTTTTCGCGGGTTTCGATCGCAGCCATCGCCTACCCCACCGCCAGCGCGACGCGCCGGTCCAGTAATTTGCGCAGGCTCGCAAACAAATCGTCGAGTTCAAGCAATCCGAGGGACGGGCCGAAGCTCACGCGCAAAGCACAGCGCGCCAAACTTTCGGGCACGCCCATCGCCTTCAGCACATGCGACGGCGACACCTTGCCGGATGAGCAGGCAGCACCCGAACTGATGCAAATGCCGTCCAGATCCAGCGCCATCAACGCGCTTTCGGCCTGCAATTGCGGGATGGCGAAGCAGGACACATTTTTTTGCCGCACATCCCGGCTGCCGAAGATCACGACATTGGGTTCCAGATGGCGCAATGCTTCCTCGAAATACTGGCGCATCACGCCGACGCTTTCGCTTTCCGCATCAAAATTGGCCTGCAATGCCCGCGCGGCGGCGCCGAAACCGGAAATGCCGGAAACATTCTGTGTGCCGGCGCGGCGGCGCATTTCCTGTGCGCCACTGAAAAGTGGCGCCAAGGGTGCCGGTTCTTTCACAATCAGCGCACCTACGCCCTGCGGACCGCCAATCTTGTGCGCCGAGAGCGAAAGGTAATCCGCGCCCCAAGCGGAGAAACGAATAGGGCTATAGCCGCTCGAAACTGCATCGACATGCAGAAGAGAATCTGCGCCGCCTTCGGCGCGCAGGACTGCCGCCAACGATGCGACGTCCTCGATCACGCCGGTTTCATTATTGGCGAAGATCAGTGAGACCAGCGCGCGGCCCTTGCCGTTCATCAGCAGCGAACGAAATACTATCGGATCAATGCGGCCACTGTCGTTGACGGGGATTTCGGTCAGTTTCAATCCGGCATTTGCTTCGCCGAGCGAGACCGCGGCCGCGCGAACGCTATCATGCGCGGTCGTGGTCACGAACAAACGCGTGATGCGGTGTTCGGACTCGGCAGCGCCCGCAATCGCGCCGCGCAAGGCAAGCGCGTTCGATTCTGTGCCACCACTGGTGAAGATCACCTCGCCCGGCTTGGCGCCGGCGAATGCGGCAACCTGCTCGCGCGCATTTTCGATAAGCGCATGCGCCGCGCGTCCAGCTGCATGAACCGAAGACGGATTGCCGCCGATTTCGAGCGCACGCAGCATCGCCTCTTTCGCCTCTGGGCGGAGCGGAGCCGTCGCATTGTGATCGAGATAAATCATTCAGACATCAACTCGAGCAGTCACGCAGCCTCGCGTTCGGCGTCGGGTTTCAGCTCGCAAGGCCGCGCGCGTCCGAGAATCTTCTTTTCCACAACATCGGCCAGCGACACCGAGGAAAGAAACACATGGATTTGCCGGCCCAGTTCTTCCCACAGATCGTGCGTCACGCAGCGCGTCGTCGTGCCGGTGCAGCCTTTGGGGCTTCCGGGGCGGCAGCGTGTGGCTGTCATGGGCTCATCCACCGCCATGATGATATCGGCGATCCGCACTTCGGCTGCGGCGCGGCTCAGGCGATAACCGCCGCCTGGCCCGCGTACGCTTTTCACCAGCGCGCCACGGCGCAGTTTTGCGAAAAGCTGTTCCAGATAAGAGAGCGATATTTCCTGCCGCTTGGCGATTTCGGCGAGTGAAACCGGGCGCGCACCGCCTTCGTGCGCCGCCAGATCGGCCATTGCCATCACCGCATAGCGGCCTTTGGTGCTGAGTCTCATCAAATGCCTCCTTTTCCGGGGATGCGCTTTTGGCTTGCTTTTCCAACCCTTGGCTGTGGTAACAACGGGGCTCAAGCCGGTGCGCGCCCGGCACTTCCTGCGCTCGATATAGAATTCCTGAGTGCAGCGGTCAAGAATTCGATGGACTGATATCTGACGAAGATTTAAATACTTGAATCTGAACGGATTTCTAGAACAAGTGTCCATTCCTATTTCCGACCTCTGCCATGTTTTTATTGCAATGCGGCGGAGACTCAAACCCCTATGCCCGACATCATCCTTCCCGGCCCCGCCGGCCGAATAGAAGTCCGTTACCAGCGCCAGAAGGCGCCGGGTGCGCCGATGGCCGTCGTGCTTCATCCCCATCCGCAATTCGGCGGCACGATGAACAACCCGCTGGTCTACGACCTCTTCCACATGTTCCACCGCCTGGGATGCACCACGGTGCGTTTCAACTTCCGAGGAGTGGGCAGAAGCCAGGGCACATTCGATTCCGGCGCCGGCGAACTTTCCGATGCCGCAGCTGTGCTCGACTGGATGAACACACTTTATCCGAATCCGAGTCACGTCTGGGTTTGCGGAATATCCTTCGGCGCGTGGATCGGCATGCAGCTTCTGATGCGCCGGCCCGAGATCACGGGCTTCGTCTCCATTGCGCCGCCAGCCAGCATGTATGATTTCGCGTTCCTCGCGCCCTGCCCGGCGTCGGGATTGTTCATACACGGGACGAAAGACCAGGTCGTGCCGGAGCCCGATGCGCAGAAGCTCGTGGACCGGCTCTCGGCCCAGAAGGGCATCAAGATCACCTACGAGAAAGTGGAAGACGCCAACCACTTCTTCGACAATCACGAGAAAGACGTTCTCGAAATCGTCGAGGCCTATGTTTCCAAGATGATGAGCGGTCCGCGCGAAGGGCGCTAAGAACAATTCCATGCGCCCTGCAAAGTCAATCCGGCTCGTTCACGAGATCATGCCATGACCGGCGCCGCACACCGTTTCAAATCGGAATTCCTCCGCACCTTCGTGGAACGCGGCGCCTATTACGATTGCTCGGCGCCGGAGGATCTGGATGCGCTGTTCCAAAAGGAGCGCGTGACCGCCTATATCGGTTTCGACTGCACGGCTTCCAGCATGCACATCGGAAATCTGGTGCAGCTGATGACGCTGCGCCGCCTGCAGCAGGCGGGTCACCGCCCCATCCTTCTGATGGGCGGAGGCACGACAAAGGCGGGCGATCCATCCGGAAAGGATGAGACACGCCTCATTCTGACGCCGGAGAAGATCGAGGAAAACAAAAACAGTATGGTGCGCGGCGTGCGCCATCTGCTGAAATTCGGCGACGGGCCGACCGATGCAATCATGGTCGATAACGCCGATTGGCTCGACAAGCTCGAATACATTCCGTTTCTACGCGAAGTTGGCAAGTATTTCTCCATCAATCGCATGCTGACGATGGATAGCGTGAAGCTTCGTCTTGAACGCGAGCAGCCCCTCAGTTTTCTGGAGTTCAACTACTCCCTCATGCAGGCCTACGACTTTGTGGAGTTGCACAAGCGTTACGGCTGCCGCCTTCAATCCAGCGGATCGGACCAGTGGGGCAATGTCGTCAGTGGAATCGATCTGGGCCGCCGTATGTCAAATGTGCAGCTCTTCGGTTTGACGACGCCGCTTATCACCACCTCGTCCGGCGCGAAGATGGGCAAGTCAGTCTCGGGAGCCGTATGGCTGAACGCCGACATGCGTTCGCCCTACGACTATTGGCAATTCTGGCGCAACACGGAGGACGGCGATGTCGGCCGCTTTATGCGCATCTTCACCGATCTGCCGATTGCCGAAATCGCGAAGCTCGAACCTCTGCAAGGCGCCGACCTGAACGAAGCGAAGAAAATCCTCGCGACGGAAGCAACCGCAGTACTGCATGGCCGAACCGTCGCCAACGAAGTCGCGGAAACCGCGCGCCGCACGTTTGAGGAAGGCGCGATGGCGGAAGGCTTGCCGACAATTGAAATTCCAAAGAGCGAATTTCCGATCGGCGTTCTCACGCTGGCCGTGAAATGCGGCCTGACGTCCTCGAACGGCGAAGCGCGCAAATTGATTGCCAATGGCGGCCTTAAGGTCAATGACATTGCCGTCAGCGATCCACTGACCACGGTCGCGGCAAGCGATGCGACTGCAAGCGGCGCGGTCAAGCTTTCCAGCGGCAAAAAAAAGCACGTACTGGTAAAGCCGGTCTGACTCTATTGTTGTCGCGGCGGCGGCGCGGGATTGGTGTTCGCCTGCGACGGCGCTTCCGGCATCGATCCCTCGAAGATGCGGCGGAAAATTCCCGGCGCGAGCGCCGACAGCGGATTGACGCTGACATTGGGCTGGTCCGCGCTCCCCGTCGCGCTATAGGTCATGCCGAACACGCCCTCGCCCTTCTTGGAAACAAGAACATCGCCCAGAAGCGGTATCACGCCGAGAACACTGTTCAGGCCATAGACCGGCGCCAGCGTGCCCTTGAGCGCCAATTTATTGTTGCCACGATCCACATAGCCATCTGCCGTGATGCCAACCGCGGGACCCGATGCGCGCGCTTCGCGAATGGTGATCACGTCGTTCTGCGCCTTGAACGGCACTTCGAGCTTTTCAATTGTGATGCCGTCGCCGCGCATCAGATCCAGGATGCCGTCCAGCGATCCCGCGGAAAACAGGCGTGCGAGGAATGGCTGATTGAGTATCTTGAAATCTTTGATCACGATGTTGCCGGAATAGTCCAGAACCTTGGCATTTGCTTTCGGTAGCGGCGAAAGCGTGGCGTTCACAGCCAAATCACCGCCGCGCATGCTTTCAAAGCCGAACAGGCCCTTTAGCAGCGTTCCGGCGTCGCCCGTGGTCAACGCGACGCGGCGTCCCTCATCGCCCGGCGCGATGGAGGCTGCGATCTTCGCTTTTGGAAGCGACGCATTCAGCGTCATTGTCTGCGGGCGGTTGCCGATGCCGGCGACGTCGAGTGCAAATCCGGAAAGTGAAACGCCGTCGCGCAGCACAACACGATCCAACCGCGCGCTGATGAGAAATGGTTCGTTGCTCGCAGCTTGGTTGGGCGCGGTGTTGTTCGCGGAAGCTGCATTTCTATGACCAAGGCCGGTTCCGTCGGCGGACCGCCCGTGCACGGATAAATCGAAACCCTTTGCCGGCGTGTCCGATAGGGTGAGCGCAAAGTCGTTGTTCGGGCCCGCGCGCACATCTTGCAAATCCAGTCTTGTCAGATCGCCGTTTGACGCAAAAGCAACCGTTCCGTGCGCATTGAGTGCCGGGCCGGTTACTACGATGGTTTCGACGCGGGCATTGCCGTCATTGTCAAACTGCGCGTTCAACTGTGCCGTCGCGGCGGCGCCGGGCGGCTTATGGAAATTGATGATGTCCAGCGCCATCGTGGCAGGCGTCAGGTCCATCGTCACATTCGCACGCCGGATCACGCCGCGATGACCCAGCGCGTGCGCGCTTACGAAAACCGGCCCGCTGAAAAATTCGCTGGTATTGAGGTTGAGCGCGGCACGCGTCGCCTCGTCGATGGTTCCCTTCGCAATCAGGTTTGTCGTGATATCGGCTTTGGTCTTGAAATCCTCGGTCCAGTCGATTCCGACCGCGGCGCCGCCAATCGCAACGCTGCCAATCGCGTGCAACCTTTCGTTTGTGACGTCGAAATTGACATTGCCGCCGGTGATCTTGGTGCTCTTGCCGAGCGCAACCCCGAAGTTCGTGACCGCGGCCTTTACCGAGATTCCGAGATTATCGACATTGACGTCGCGCAGCATCGGCACATGAAAATCAAGATCCGTCGAAGCCGTGCCTTTCGAAGAAGCGGGATTGAGATGGAATCGCGATGCAAATTGCAGCGGCTTCTGATCGATCAACGAGAGAATATCGCTCACCGAACCGTTTATGTGGGCCTTCATGTCGCCAACGGTTCCGTGGACATGGAGATTTGGAATCGTAACCGCGCCAGCACTTACCTTGATCGCGCCGACATTGCCGGAGGCGATTGTCGCCTTGAACGTATCGCCTGTCAGTGTCGCCACGCCCTGGACGGCTGTCATGGGCGACAGGCCATGAACATAGGTTACCGTCGCTCCGTTGAGCGGGATCGTCAGATTCAACGCGTCATCGGGCAACGCAGGCAGATCGAGCGCGCCCGGTTTGAGAGCGGTATGGATCGCGACTGGCCCGATGCGCCCGGTGGTGATGTTGTCGTTGATCCACTCACGCGCGCCCTCACCGACGTGCAGGGGCCAATAATGCAGGAAATCGCGGACCGCCATCGCACCGATGGTTCCGTCAAGCGCGACTGCCGGCGACTGGTCGTTCTCCAGCGTGACGGCGCCTTTGATTTGCGCGTTCATCGCGCCGCCCGAAATGTCAAACCGTTCTATCGCGATCTTTTGGTCTGCCGGCGTGTAGACAGTGCGGATCGCAATGCGACCAAGTGTGACCGCCTGTTTGACGACGCCGGGCAAATTAACGGTGAACTGGTCCGCGGTCAGATCAAGCGCCGCGCTCGTCAACGTATTGTTGCTGCCGAAGATTAGATTGCCCTGCCCGGCCATATGAGCGCGTACATGATCACCTTCGAGCGACGCGTCATCGACAAGCAAACGGCCCGTCCGGCCGTCATAGCGCGCGACCAGTTTGAGCGAACGCACATGCAGTGGCGCGCCAAGACCGTACATCGCGCCCGAAGCGCCGATTCCAAGATCGGCGTAGCGCAGGAACGTCGCATGCTCCAGAACGAAAGAGCCCGAAATATCGGTCTTCAGATCGAAAGGAACAAGAAACCCGAACGTCTTCGCATTATGCCCCAGCGCTCTTAGTGAAAGACCGGTGACGCTTACATCGCCAGTGACGGGCCCTTCGCTCCGCGGCAGTTTCACGTTCGCGATGACATGCGCGGGTGCGCCTGAAATTTCCAGCGCGGCGTCCACCGTCGTTTCGAGGTAGGGCGATTCTTTTGCTTGGATGCCTTCGCCGGTTGAGATTTGAAAATTCGCGTCTGGCGAAACGACGAACGCACCTGTCAGTTCATCCAGGAAGGCAAGTCGCGCGTGACGCACGGCAAAGCTTTCCAGCGCGGCAGTGCCACCCTTGGCATGCGAGATTGCTTCACGAATACGGTCGAGGACGTCGTTGTCGCTCGCATCGCGCTCGACCCCAAGGCGCAGCGCGCCAGTTTTCGTGCGCACCAGTGTGAGCTGCACGCCGACGAGCGCAATGCGCTGCACCACGATCTTTCCGCGCAAGAACGGCCCCGCCGCGAGATCGATTTCAGCCTTCGGCGCCTGAGCAATGATCCGCTGCTCGCCATCCAGTACGCGTGCGCCGAGAATAACGAGGTTGACGCGATGTTCGTCGCGCGACCATTCGATGGCAGCCTGGTCGTAGCCGACGGCCAATCCCGGCAGGGATTGCGAAATCGCATCCGCGACCTCGCCGTTGAACGGCCCAAGAGAGACCGGACCGACCAGCAAGCGAACAAAAGCGCCGATTGTGAAAAAGAGGGCGAACGTCACAACGCCCGCAGCAATCAGACCGGCCCGCTGGATATGGCGCTGATGGGCCCGAAAGAGTTCGGCCGGCCGAATCTGGCGTTGGATGGCGTCAAGGATTTGGCGCAGCCTGATCAAGTGGCGAATACCCTGTTAATGAAGGGCCAAATGGCCCAAAGAGCACTGGTCCGCCGCCGCCCGCCTCTTGCACCGGAACATTTATGAGCTTATCGCGTAGCGGTTATTTTTGGTAAACGCCAGACACTGGGTCTTGTTCATTGGGGGCTGAAGCGGCAATGGCGAAAGACCTCGCGCCGGGCGACCGGGCACCGAATTTCAAGCTCGAAACAGATGATGCCGGTGCGGTTTCCCCCGCATCGCTCAAGGGCAAACCATACATCCTCTACTTTTATCCCAAAGATGATACTTCCGGTTGCACCACGGAAGCGATCGGGTTTTCGGGGGTAAAACGCAAATTTGACGCAGCCGGCATCGCGGTCGTCGGCGTGTCCAAGGATTCCGTCGAATCACACGCCAAGTTTCGCAAGAAACATAAACTTAAGATAACCTTAGGAGCGGATACTGAGCTCGAGGCGGCCCACGCCTATGGCGTCTGGGGCGAGAAATCCCTATACGGCCGCAAATACATGGGAATGGACCGGGCGACGTTTCTGGTCGATGCCAAAGGCGTCATCCGGGAAATCTGGCGCAAAGTAAGAGTCCCGGGTCATGTGGAGGCCGTGCTTAGCGCGGCGAAATCCCTGTGAACCGCCGGATAGCGCCGTTCCGGCCCCGATTAACTGCAAGTTCTTTTTTCTGGGCTAAGAGCTTGATCAAGCGCCCAGAAGTAGGTGAAATGAAAACTTCTGGGGTAGGCGCGCGAGACGCTAAAAAGGGAAGTTCCGGCATGGCCGATACGCTCACCGAGCGGGTTTGGGCTTGGCTCCACGCCACATTCCCGGAACGTCAAATTTATATCCGCAGCGACGGGCGCGTTCAGTTCTTCACATTCGGTGCCACCCTCCAGGCCACGATGGCGGGCCTGTCTCTTATCTTCCTCGGCTGGGTCGCCTTTGCGTCGGTGAACGTGATCTTCAAGGATCGGATCATCGCGGCTAAGGATCGCCACTATCAGCAGATGCAGACGACCTATGAAAATCGGGTCGCCGATCAGCAGATGTCCTACGACGAATTGAACACCGCGCTGATCAGCGCCGAAGATCGATTCAAATCGGTAGCAGACGAGTTGCAGAACAAACAGCAGACCGTTGCCAAGCTGCTCAGCCGCAAGGAATTGGTCGACAACACGTTGCAGGGGTTACAGGCGAAAGCCGTCGGACCATCAAGTGGAGCGGCTGCCGCATCGGATGATGGCGACATCACCGTGGCGCCGAATGCGAACTCGGCGAGCGACAGCGTCGGCGGCGATGGAGACATGAGTGGCGGCGGAAGTTCGCAACTCAACGTCCTGCCCCAGCCGGCGCGCCCGCAGCCGCGCACAGCCAAGCCGGTCAAGGCGAGCTTCCTTGATGAGACCGTCGGCAAGCTGGCTGGTGCCTTCTTTCATTCTCAGCCTGCGCCTGCTCCACAAATTTCGGCCGCCGTCGCCAAAAATCCGGCTTTCCGCGTTCTCGCCGTCCAGACACAGCGGATACGCAGCATGGGGGCCGCAGAAACAGCGCTTCTCGTAGGCGTCGATCAGCAGGTTGCCAGCCGCGTCGGCGTCTTGGAATCCATTTTCCGGCGCGTAGGCATGGATCCGGCGAACTTCGAGCAGCAGGAAAACATCGGCGGTCCCTATATCCCGCTCGGTGAGATTCATATTGACGGCATCGCGGACCAGAAATTCGCCGCCGCTTATGCATCGGCCGGCGCACACGCGCAGGAACTGGATACGCTCTTTGCCGGTCTCCGCCATGTGCCGCTCACCACGCCGGTGCGTGGACAGCAATTCGAAATCACCAGCACCTTTGGCGGCCGGATTGATCCCTTTACGCGGCGCGTGTCCTTTCATCCGGGCATCGATTTCGCCGGCCCCTGGGGCTCCCCGATCGCGGCGACCGCCCCCGGCACGGTAGTTTTCGCCGGTCCGCGCGGTGGTTACGGAAATATGGTCGAAATTGACCATGGCTACGGAATTCACACCCGCTATGGCCATATGTCGGCTATCCTCGTGCAAGTCGGCGCGAAAGTGTCGAAGGGCACGCCCATCGGAAAACTCGGATCGACGGGGCGCAGCACCGGGCCGCATGTGCACTACGAAGTGTGGCTGGCCGACGTCGTGAGAGATCCGAGCAGATTTATCGAGGCAGGCCGCCATGTTCTCCAGTAAGAGTAAAGCCCCCGAATCTCCGGCACCCAGCGCGTCGTCCGGCGTTCCGGTCAAGCGCGGTACGCGTTCGTCAGCGCCGTCGATTATCAGCGCCGACCTCGTCGTGACCGGCATGCTGACCTCCACAGGCGATATTCAGATCGACGGCCGCGTCGAAGGGGACGTGCGCAGTTCGGGCCTCGTCATCGGCGATAAGGCGTTTATCCAGGGTGAAGTGCTGGCCGATGACGTGACGGTTCGGGGCCGCATCCAGGGCGGCATTCGCGCGCGCAAGGTTCTGCTCTGCGCAACCTCGCATGTCGAGGGAAACATCCTCCACGAAGCCTTCGCAGTCGAAGCCGGCGCTTTCTTCGAAGGCAATTGCCGCCATTCCGACAACCCGCTTTCGGAAGAAAATGGGCGCAAGGTCCAGGAATTCCAGGTCAAACCGGCGGCGGCGCCAGCCAGCATGCCTTCGTCGGCCGGAATGCCCTCCTCCAATGGCGCAACACCTGTTGCAATGGCCCCCAAATCGCCTGAGCCCATGCGCCCCGCGCCTGCTGCGACCTTCGCACCGCTCAAGAGCGGCGGCTGAAGAAAACCGCATAATTGTCTGCCAAACCCCCGCCTCGCCCACGCGATGCGGGGGTTTGCTTTTTGGTGCCTTGCCTTCACAGAATTAAGGAACAGGCTGGATTGCCGCGCGTTCTCAGCGAAGGCGCCCGACGATCTGTTTGGCCCCGGGGGAGATCTACATGCCCGTTACGACCGTGTTGAGCGACGAAGGCACCGCGATGATCGTGGATAGCGATAACGACAATGCGGCTGGTTTCGCGGCCCACCGTTTCTCCTGGAGTGCTGCGTTTGCTGGGGCGTTCGTCGCTACAGCGGTCAGCTTCTTCTTATTGTCTCTCGGTTCCGGGATCGGTCTTTCGCTGGTATCCGCGCAGACCACGGTGACCCCGACATTCCTCACTTTGGGAGCCATCTATTTTCTAGCCGCGCAAGCCTTCGGCTTTGCAGCTGGCGGGCATCTCGCCGGTCGGCTGATCGGCCCCGCACCCGAGACAGCGAAGGAAGAGGAATTCCGCTCCGCCGCCCACGGTCTTGTTGTCTGGGCGCTTGCCGTTGTTGCAACCGCCACACTGGTCGCTATCGGCAGCTTTGCAGCCACCGGTTCGGCGGCGACGATGGCCGCCGCGTCCGGCAAGTTCGATCGCCCTTCTGACTCTACAATGACGCCGTCCTATATCGGCTATTGGGTGGACATGCTGTTTCGTCCCGGCCCCGGGCCATCACAGGCCTCACTCGCCTGGCGCCAATATGCCCAGGCAACGAACGGGACCGCGACAGACGCAAGCCCGGCCCAGCCGAGCAATACCAACCAGCCGTCGAGCGATCAGGCGCCCGCGCAGCAAATGAATTCAGCACCTATGGAGCAAGCACCGGCATCGGGTTCACCCCATGCGCTGATGCCATCCGGCCCTGCCCCCACACCAACGCAGCAACCGGAGTCGAGAACATCTGACGGTGTCCAGCCCAGCGGCGCGACAAACATCGGCCCGCACGACACGCAAATCCCGCCGGCTGCTTCCACGAATTTCACGCCACCGGCCAGTGCCGATGCCGACAAAGCCGAGACGGCAAACATTATTGAAGTGAGCATGGCCAAGGGCGGGCGCTTAAGCCAATACGACAAGGATCGCATTTCCGCTCTGGTGGCACAGGATACCGGGATTAGCATGCCCGAAGCGACGCGGCGTGTAGACAACGCAGAATCGCGTATTCATGAGGATGAAATGAAAGCTGCCGAAACGGCACGCAAGGCAGCGAGCTATACCAGCCTCTGGATCGCGCTGGCGCTGCTCTTCGGTGCGGTAGTCTCGACGATGGCCGCAGTATCCGCACGCTGGGAAGACGACCGCGTCAGTTTCGGATGGCCGCGCCGCGATCCAGCCTGATTATTCGAGGTCCGCGATCTTCTCTTTCGGTTTGCCGCCTACCGCCTGCGCCAGCGCGGCAGCCATGAAGGGATCAAGATTGCCGTCGAGAACATCCTGCGGCAGACGGCTTTCGACCCCTGTGCGCAGATCTTTCACGAGTTGATAGGGCTGTAGCACGTAAGAGCGAATCTGGTGTCCCCAGCCCATTTCACTTTTCTCGCCGACGAAGGCGCCGGTCTCAGCCTTCTTTTTCTCGAGTTCGACTTCGTAGAGTCGCGAGCGCAGCATGTCCCAGCAGATCGCGCGGTTCTGGTGCTGAGAGCGCTCGCTCTGCGAGGCCACCGCGATTCCGGTCGGCATATGGGTGATGCGTACCGCGCTCTCGGTCTTGTTGACATGCTGCCCGCCGGCGCCGGACGCGCGATAGACGTCGATGCGCACATCCTTCTCGGGAATGTCGATCTCGATGGACTGGTCGAGCACCGGGTAAACCGTAACGCTGGAAAAACTCGTGTGCCGGCGGGCATTCGCATCGAACGGTGAAATACGCACCAGACGGTGGACACCCGCCTCACTCTTTAGCCAGCCATAAGCGTTGGGGCCTTTCACCATGAGCGTGGCGGATTTCAATCCGGCGCCGTCGCCCTGATTTTCTTCAATCAGCTGCAGCTTATAGCCGTGCCGTTCCGCCCAGCGCGTGTACATGCGAAACAGCATTTCCGCCCAGTCCTGGCTTTCGGTGCCGCCCGCACCGGCATGGACTTCCAGATAGGTATCGTTTGCATCCGCCTCGCCGGAGAGCATGGACTCCAGCCGCAACGTCTCAGCGCGCTCATGCAATGCCTCGATGCTCTGCTCTGCATCGTTCACCATCGCCGCATCATTTTCTGCTTCGGCCATTTCAAGGAGCCCAAGCGCGTCGTTCAATTCGGCGTCGAGTTTTCTTACAGATGAAACAGATGCTTCCAGCTTCTGGCGCTCGCGCATCAGGCTCTGAGCGGCCTGCGGATTGTTCCAGATGGATGCGTCTTCGGCGCGCGCGTTCAGTTCGTCCAAATGGCGAAGAGCGTTATCCCAGTCAAAGATGCCTCCTCAGCAGGTCGATGGCCTGCTTGATCTCTTCAACGGTGCGTTCAATTTCCGGGCGCATGGCAGCTCGTTCTAAAGCGACGTTGATATAGGGGCGCGGTCCGGTGCCGTAAAGACCTGTCAGGGACCGGGCGTCTGGCCCAGCGAAAACAGCTTTTCCTCGCCCAGTTCCGCTGCGCGGCGGCGCTCGAGTTCTTGGGTGTAGCGGCGCAACGCATAGGCTTCCGTGAGATAGCCAATAACGCGCGGATCGGCCCGAGCCGACAGCACGGGCAGCGACTCGGTTTGCGACTCCTCGAAGCGTGTCAGCGCCGCACGGACATTCTCGCTCGGCAGCAAATGTGGTCCGCCTCGGTTGACGAGATCGGCGACCAGTCCGACATCGATCACCTCGTCATATTGCGGATCGTGAACGACGGCCATGTCGAGCGCGCCGATATAGCGCCCTTCGCGATCCATTGCATAAACCGTCTTCGTCGTGCCCGGCGGATATTTGGTGCGCAAGGCTCGCAACGTCATGTCGCTGCCGACAAGCTTGGGATCGGAGCGCATCATGCGCGACACGGTGAGATCGGCGATCCAGCCCACATCATGCGCGCCGCGAATGCCAAGACCGCGCACGTGGAAGCGCCAGGTCGAGAACGAATAGCCGAAGGTCAGCCGAACAATGGTCGCTGCCGTAATGACGCCGACAAGAACGCCGACCGTCACCGGAAAATCGCCGGTTCCTTCCAGCACGAGGAACACCATCGTCAGCGGCGCACCAACAATCGCCGCCGCCACCGACGCCATGCCCACGAGCAGATAGGCATTTTGCTGATGCACAAGATCTGGCGCGAAGATCGCGACGACCTGCACGAAGACGCTACCGAACAGGCAACCCAGAAAAAGCGACGAGCTAAACAGACCGCCGCGAAATCCCGAACCAACCGATACCGCAGATGCGATCAGCTTGGCGAAGAGCAGCAGCACCAGCGGCAACAGGGCCCAGCGAACATCGAAATGGTATTGGATGGCGCCGTGACCGCTTCCCAAAACCTGCGGAAATTTATAGGCGAGCAGGGATAGCACGGCGCCACCAATGCAAGGCCGGACCCAGTCGGGCACCTGCAGAAACCGCAAGCCGCGTTCCGACCACGTGACCGCCTGCATGGCGAGGATGCCGACACCCGCTGCGAGCACGCCCATCAAGCCGAACAGGAGATAACTTCGCGTGTCGAGCGTGATCGCGGCGCTGACCGAAAACAGCGCCTCCGGCGTGTTGATGGCACGCGATACCAAAGTCGCGCTCACGGACGCAACAGCCACCGGCGCCAACGCGCGCGGCGTATAGCTACCGAGGATCAACTCATAGCCATAGAATGCGCCCGCCAGAGGCGTGTTGAAGGCTGCGGCAATGGCGGCGGCTGCGCCCGCAGTCACGAATATACGCTGATCCTCGCGCCGCAGCCTGAAATATTGCCCGAGCTGCGAGAACACGCCCGCGCCGAGCTGGCTATACCCCGCCTCCATGCCGAGCGACGCACCAGCCGCGTTCGACACAAGTGTCATCACTGTCAGACGGATGGAATCAAACAGCGACATGCGCCCGCCATAGAGCGCGTTCGCTTCCACTGGATCGACGATTTCATTCGGCCGGTAACGGCGCACCAGCAATGCGCCCGCGCCCAGAATGAGACCGCCAAGAGCAGGTACGATCAGCAGCCGCGCATGATTGGTCGCAAGGCCCGTGCTCAGCGTCGTGTGCTTCGGTAATTCAAAAGCCAGCTTGTGCAGCGAATTGACAAATTGATGAAGCCCGTCCGTCAGTGCGCCGACAATTGCACCGATAAGGGCGCACAGAAAAATCTGCGCGATCTCGCTCGAGCGGATATCCCGTTGCAGATTGGCGAAGAGAACTCGGGCAAGCCGCTGCAGATAAAACAGCCGCGGCCTCAACCCCGATGTTGCCCGCGTCTGGCCGATCTGCATTCCTGCTCCGGAAAAACCGCAGGCGATACTAACCGCGGCAAGCCGGAAATCTCATGCCCAATTGACGCGAAACTATGACACGCGAACGACTTTTACGATGCGCCCCTCAGTGCGAGGAGGCAGTGCCTCCGGGTGGCTGGAACACGATCTGGACCGAGGCCCAATCCTCCGCGCTGCCACCACCTTTGATCGCCGGAGAAAACTTCCACCCTTTGACCGCATTGACCGCTGCGCTGTCGAGATCGTCGAACCCGCTGGATTTGCGAAGAGCAACGCGCCTAACGGTGCCGTTCTCGCGCACAAGCGCGTCAACCACGACAGCACCGGCCTCGTTGCCCAGAAGGGCGCTCGCCGGATAGGCCGGCTGCAAATTAGCGCCAGAGGTATCCACGCGCGGCGGCGAATCCGCCAGAGCCGAAGATACCGGAAGCGCTAAGACGAACGCGCCTGCAAATGCCAGTAATGCGACCTTCTTGTTCAACATGGCGGAAATCTCCTTTGCTCGCGAAGAGAATACTCTCCTTGCGCGATCCGCCAACAGCCGTTTATTGCGCAAATTTCACGTTGCCGCGCGCGGTCAGTAAAGGCCGCCCGTTCCCTGATCGACGGTACTGCCGGGACCGGTGTTTTCGGTATTGGGGGCGCCTGTTTCGTCGGTGATGGCCAAACCGGGTTCCGTGCCCGCCTTGAACGCTTCCAGAATCGTGGTCGCGCCGCCAGGCGCCGCGGAAGCGCCACTGATCCGGTCGATGGAGACCAGGTCAATTCCCGGCGGGATACGGAACGGCGTGGCCGGCGCGTTTTCCAGCGCGCCTTTCATGAAATCGCGAAAGATCGGCGCGGCGGCTGTGGCGCCCTGCTCATAGCGGCCCAGCGTGCGCGGATCGTCGAAGCCTACGAACACGCCGCACGTCAAATCGGGTGAGAACCCGATGAACCAGGTGTCCTTGGATTCGTTCGAGGTGCCGGTTTTGCCGGCCAGTGGCTTGCCGATCACCGAGACGCTTTTGCCGGTGCCGTATTGCACGACGCCTTGCAGCAGCGAAACGATCTGATAGGCAGTTCGCGGATCGATGATCTGATCACGCGTGTCCGGCAACAATGGCTCGGCCTGGTTGGCCCAGACCGGATAATTGCACGACTGGCAATCGCGCGGATCGTGACGGTAGTAGTCCTTGCCGTTGCGGTCCTGAATGCGATCGATCAGCGTCGGATTGATCTTCTTTCCGCCGTTCACGAATTCCGAATAACCCGTGGTCATCCGCATCAGCGTCGTTTCATAAGCGCCGATGGAGTTCGAAAGATAGGCCGGCAGCTTGTCGTAAACGCCAAAGCGAATGGGATATTGCACGACCTTGTCCATGCCGACCGCGGCGGCCAGCCGAATGGTCATCAAATTGCGCGAGAGCACGATGCCACGCCGCAGTGTCGCCATGCCGAGAAAATGCTTCTCGAAATTCTTGGGCGTCCACATCGGCAGCCCGGGGCCTTGCGGCAAAGAAACGGGCGCGTCGAGAATCTTGCTCACCGGCGTGAAGCCGTTGTCCAGTGCCGCCGCATAAACGAACGGCTTGAACGATGAACCGGGCTGGCGCATCGCCTGCATCGCACGGTCGAACTGGCTCGACGCATAGCTGAACCCGCCGGAGAGCGCGAGCACGCGGCCGGTGTGCGGATCCATCGCGACGATGGCGCCGTTGACTTCGGGTACCTGACGCAACCCGTAATTTCCGGCCGTGTCGATGGGCTCGACGTAAATCACGTCACCGACCTTGAAAACATCCTGCGGATCGTTCGGCGCCTCACCGGTGGTTGCGTTTTTCTTGATCTCGCGACGCGCCCAGGTGAGTTCGCTCCACGGAATGGTGCCGCGAGAACCGTCTTCGAGGCCGATTTTTGCCGAATTATTGTCGCCAAAACCGAGTACCGCAGCGATGCGCCATGTCGGAATGCCCGACTGGTTGCCCGCGCTTGCCAGCGCGCTTTTCCAGTCGCCGCTGACGTCGATATTGCTAACCGAACCGCGCCACCCATGACGGCGGTCGTAGCGCACAAGGCCCACGCGCAGAGCATTCACCGCATAATTTTGCAGCTGCGTATCGAGCGTCGAGCGCACCTGCAAGCCAGCGTCGTACAGCGCCTGCTCGCCGTATTTGGCATAGAGAATGCGCCGCACTTCCTCGACAAAATAATCCGCGTCTTCCGCCTGAATGCCGAGCGGACGGGTTTGTGTGGTCAACGGTTCGGCGAGCGCGGCACGCGCGTCGTCCTGCGTGATGTAGCCGTTGTCGGCCATCTGACCGATGACCCAGTTGCGACGATCAAGTGCGGCCTGTGGATGGTAACGCGGATCGTAATTGCTCGGCGCCTTGGGGAGCGAGGCGAGGAAGGCGACATCGGCAATGTCGAGCTGGTCAAGCGACTTGCCGAAATAATTCAGCGCCGCCGAGGCGACGCCATAGGAGTTCTCGCCGAGAAATATCTCGTTGAGATACAGTTCCAGAATCTTCGATTTGGAATAGGTCGCGTCGATGCGCACCGCGAGGATCGCTTCCTTGATCTTGCGCGAGAACTTCACCTCGCTGTTCAGCAGCATGTTCTTGGCGACTTGCTGTGTGATGGTGGAAGCGCCTTCAAGCCTTTTGTGCTGGAGTACGTTGATGACATCCTTCATCGCCGCGCGCGCGATGCCGGATGGGTCGATGCCCGGATGGCTGTAGAAATTCTTGTCTTCGGCCGATGTAAACGCTTCGATCACAAGCTTGGGCACAAAGGCGATCGGCACAAAGAACCGCCGCTCGCGTGCATATTCACCGAGCAGATCGCCATTACCGGCATAGACGCGGGTGGTGACGGGCGGCTGGTAATTCTGCAGCGCTTCGACGCTCGGCAGATCGCGGCTTATCGAATAGATGTAGCCCACGAGGACGAGCGCGCCCAAAAGCGCAACGGCGCCCAATCCAAGCCCGGTATAAATCGCAATACGCCGAAACATGCCCTACGCGGCCCTTCCAGGAAGCCTGTTAGTCCCCAATTATGACGCCAGCTTGGCGCGGCGTCACTCCGGCGGGTCTGTGGCAGCGGGAACTGTGTCCCCTGCCGTGGCCGGCTTGAAGTGGCGGTCTACAGCATCCGCGATGGCATTCGCTACACCATTTCGCCATCCGTCACCGCCCATCTGGCTGCAATCCTGGATATTGGAAAGATAACCCAACTCAATCAGCACAGCAGGAACGTCGGGCGCCTTCAGGACGACCAGCGCCCCGGACCGATGGGGGGTGCGCGGCAGAACGTCCGTGGCCCTGCCAAGCTGCGATACGACCGTCTCCGCGAACACAGAAGACCGGTTCATGGTCTCGCGTTGTGCCAGATCGATCAAAATGTGGGACACGGAATTGTCCTGCCCGGTCAGATCGACACCGGCGATGATGTCCGACTGATTTTCCTTTCTGGCGAGAGCTTCGGCCTCTTTATCAGAGCCTTTTTCCGAAAGCGTGTAGACAGAAGCGCCCGTCACACTGGTGTTCGGATTTGAATCCGCGTGCAGCGAAATGAACAGATCCGCGCCATAGCCGCGCGCGATGGACACGCGCTCGCGCAGGGGAATGAAGATGTCGGTGTCGCGCGTCAGATGAACCGTATAGCCGCGCCGTTGCAGCGCTTTGCCAAGCCGCTTGGCTTCATCCAGCACGAGATCCTTCTCTTGCAGGCCATCGACGCCGACGGTCCCGGAATCGATGCCGCCATGGCCTGCATCGACCACGACGATCTTCTTTCGCGATGATTGCGGCGGGGTCGGCGGCGTCGCATTTATCGCCTCGACCACACTCTCTTTGGCCTTCAAATCCGCGGGCCAGCCGGCGGTCTGATCGAATTTTGTTTGTGGCGCGGGATAAAGATCGACCACCACGCGATAGCCATACCCATCGGAGGGAGGAAGGAGCATCGGCTGCGCCGCCGTCACCGGCATGTTGAGATCGATCACGAAGCGCGAATTGCCCGGGCGGAACAAACCATAGCGATAGCTTTTCACCGCGCCATTGCCGCTTGGCTTCTGCGGTCCCTGCAGCCGCCACAAGACCTGCGGCATGTCGATGACCACACGGTCGGGATTGGACAGCGTGAATACCCGCAATTTGAGCGGGTCGGACACCTCCACCACAAATCGCGTGCTGTCCTCATGTTCGCCAATGCGCACATTCATCGCGACCGGCACCGGCGTTCCGGGCGCGACGGGGACAGGTGCGGCCTGGGCGGAAACGGGTGCTGAAGCCTGGCCAGGCGGATACCAATGGCTTGGCGATCCAGCCGATTGGTCCTGCCCGCCCTGCGCCAAGGCGGCATCCGCCCCCAAAAGAAGCAATGAAACTCCAAAAACAGCCCAAATGCGGCGCATGGCCACCCTTCGACAAGGCAAAACGGCTTAAGCAAAGGAAAACTGCCCGTAAACCATTTACGCTTCGTTAGCAGTTCCGGCCTTTACAATGATTCCACGCCTTTACCCTTGCTGTATCGGGGCGGGATACCTAAAAGGAACACAACCTGCTTCGCCGGATTCTGGCGATCCGCTTTCGGCCACGGGCCGAATCCTCCAGGGCGATAGGCGCCCGGAGACACCGATCCGCAATTAAGCAGGCGCCCGGGCTCGCGGCCAACCGCGGCCCATAAAGTGAATTGATAATGACCAGCTTCGCCAGAGTCCCCTCGCCCGATCCAGCGGCCTTGCCGCTGGCGGCGACGCTCCGGCTTCCTCAACAATCAAAGCGACTGAGCTCTGAAACGTTGCGCGCCTTGCTGGCGCGCCGTGGCCGGTCGCGTGGAGAATCGTATGTCCAAGCGCATGTTGATAGATGCCAGCCACCGGGAAGAGACCCGAGTGGTCGTTCTCGACGGGCAAAAAGTCGAAGAATTTGATTTCGAGGCCGCTTCGAAGCGGCCGCTCAAGGGAAATATTTATCTCGCGAAGGTCACGCGCGTGGAGCCGTCGCTCCAGGCAGCCTTCGTCGAGTATGGCGGAAACCGTCAGGGCTTTCTCGCCTTCACGGAAATTCATCCCGACTATTATCAAATCCCCGTCGCCGACCGGCAGGCGTTGCTCGAAGAACAGCAGCGCGAAGCTCGCCGTCATGCCGAGGAAGAAGGCTTTGAAGCGGTCGAGACCGGTACCGCCGTCGTCAGCGACGAGGAACTCGAAGCCGAAGAGCAGCAAGCCGAAAGCGCTAACGGCGAAAACTCGGAAGGCGCGGCGAAAGAAACTGCGTCCGGAGAAGAGAGCGGCGAAGACGAAGTCTTCGACAACCGCGGCGGCGCAAGCGCCGAAGACGACGATGAGGACGAAGACGAAGAAGGCGACGAAGCCGAGAGTGAAGTCGAATCCGGCTTCAACGCGTCGCAAGCCGATCTGGGTGGCGAGCACGATCATGATGAGCATGACGGCAATCACCATGACGAAAACGACGACGGCGAACACGGCCACGATATACGGGACGACAATCCGCTGGGCGCGATTGCCGAAGAAGAAGCCGAAGAAGGCATCGTCGATCAGCAAACAATTTCCGAAGCCGGCGAAGCGCCGCAGGCAATGCCGCATGGCGAAGAACACGAGCATCATCATTCCGATGCGCAATTCTCGATTGTCGATCCGCAGATGGAATCGGATCAGGGTATTGTCGACGAACAGGCCGCTGCGGAGTCGGGTGTATCCGCGCCCACCGATCAACCATCGCAAGCCTTGCGCGCGCCTCGCACCGCCCAGCGGTTCATGCGCCGCAAGCATTACAAGATTCAGGAAGTCATCAAGCGCCGCCAGATCATGCTGGTGCAGGTCGTGAAAGAAGAACGCGGCAACAAGGGCGCCGCGCTGACCACCTACATGTCGCTTGCCGGCCGCTACTGCGTGCTGATGCCCAACACGCCGCGCGGCGGCGGAATTTCGCGCAAGATCACCAATGCCAACGACCGCAAGCGCCTGAAGGCCGCCGCGGCCGCGCTCGATCTGCCGCAAGGCATGGGTCTTATCATTCGCACGGCTGGCGAAGCGCGCACCAAGCTCGAGATCAAGCGCGATTACGAATATCTGCTGCGCATGTGGGACCAAATCCGCGAATTGACGCTACAATCCAACGCGCCGGCCTGCGTCTATGAAGAAGGCGACCTGATCAAGCGCGCCATCCGCGATCTCTACAACAAAGATGTTACGGAAGTGATCGTCGAGGGCGACGAAGGCTACCACAACGCCAAGGACTTCATGCGCATGCTGATGCCCAGCCATGCGAAGAACGTGAAGCCCTACAAGGACACGGTTCCGCTCTTTCAGCGCCAGCACATCGAGGCGCAACTGGATTCGATGTTCCAGCCGACGGTGACGCTGAAATCTGGCGGCTATATCGTCATCAACCAGACCGAAGCGTTGGTCTCCATCGACGTGAACTCCGGCCGCGCCACGCGCGAGCATTCGATCGAGGAAACGGCACACAAGACCAATCTGGAAGCCGCCGACGAAGTTGGCCGCCAGCTTCGCCTGCGCGATCTGGCCGGTCTCATTGTCATCGATTTCATCGACATGGAAGACAGCCGCAACGACCGGCATGTCGAAAAGCGGCTGCGCGATGCGGTAAAAAACGACCGCGCGCGCGTGCAGATCGGCAAGATCAGTCAATTCGGCCTGATGGAAATGTCGCGCCAACGTTTGCGCGCCGGTGTTGTCGCTGGATCGACCATCCCCTGCCCGCATTGCGGCGGCCAGGGCATCGTGCGCTCGGTCGAATCCACGGCGCTGCGCGTGCTGCGCGGGCTCGAGGAAGAAGGTCAGAAACAGCGCGCCTCCGCCGTGACGGTGAAAGTCACGCCGGATGTTGCGATCTACGCGCTGAACAAGAAGCGCCAGGAAATCGCGCGTCTTGAAGCCGAATATGTCATGGCGATCAGTTTCGAGCCCGACGCCAGAATCCTGACCGGCGCCTTCGAGATCGAACGCACGGCACATCGCGCCCCGGATGAAACACCACGTCCGGTGGTTTCTCCGGAAGTGACGTTCGCCGAAGCGCCGTCGGATATTGCCGAAGCTATCGAAGAGACCGAGACCGTCGAGGAAGAGGCCGAGGTCGAGACAGAAAACGAGACGGAGCAGCGCGAGACGCGGCCGGTGTCCGGCGATCAATCCCAGCGTGGCGAAGACGGCAAGCGCCGCAAGCGCCGCCGCCGCCGTGGCGGACGCGACCGCGAATTTGCGCCGGCACAAAATGGTTCACCCGCGCCAGTGCCGGCAGCTTTCGAAAACAGTGCCGAAGCTGTCAGCGTGCCGTCCGAGAACGGTGGTGAAGAACTGCCGCAAGACAGCACGCCGCGCCCGCAGCAAAATGGCGAGGCATTCAATCGCGAAGGCCAGAACGAACTGGGTGCTGACGGTCAGCCGCGCCGGCGCAGACGCCGCCGTGGCCGCCGCGGCCGGCGCGATGGCAATGAAAAATTTGGACAGCAGAACCAAAATAACAATGTTGAAGCTGGCGATGCCGGCCCGCGCGAGCCGGATGCAACCGGTGTCGCGGACTCGCATCGTGCACCGAACGGTGGTGGCGCACCGGTGCCCGTCCTTCCAAACGCGGAATCCGCGCCGGTTTGGTCTTTATCGGGCAAATCGTCGGCGACACGGGAGCCCGAACGTGTCGCGACACCTTCGCCCGAAGCCAAGCCTGTGCCGCAGCCGGAACAGCCCGTGCGCAAAGGGTGGTGGCAGCGCACTTTCGCTGCGAAGGACTGACGGCCCGGAACGATCAAAGTCGGGGCGCTATCGCCCCGTCGAAAGTCCCAGACCATTCGCGCCCGGATCGGCCAGCGCCACGCAGGCTGCGTCCTTGCACGCGATGACGTTCACGGTGTCGTAAGGCGCAATGCTTGTGGTGCGAACCATGCTGGGCCGGGTGAGATCGGCACCACTTCCAAGACGGAGCAGCGCATAAACAATCGCGGCGCGGCCATTGGGTCCGCCGACACCCGCGCCGGCAAGTGTCACCGCGCCGCTTGCGCCCTCGGTCGCGATGACGGGCGTGAGAAACGCGGAAGACAATCCCGCTTTGCCCGATGAAGGCGCTTTGGCCAGCGTCACGCCCGTTCCGGCGGCCGTGTGGCCGGAGCCGAATGGTCCATTCATTGTGACCGCACAGGCAACTGCCTGGCCGCTATCGTCCAACGCGGCGAAACCTGTTGCGCCCAAATCCTCCGGCAGGCTCGCTATCGCGAATTTGTCGAGCGCCGCTTTCGTTGCGGCAGCGGTGGCCGCCGCCAGATTGTCTTGCGGCGACGGGTTGCCGCTTTGATCGAGTAGCCGCGACAGCAATTTATTTGCGAATGCCCCCGCACCAACATGCGCCGACGGTCCATAGACCGTATTTCCGCCAACATTGATCGCTCCGGGCTGCGAACCCGCCGTGCGATAGGCGCGCAACTCGGCGAGGCTCACACTGCCTGCTTGTGCAACGGCATAAGCGGAAATCTTTTGCGCAACAGGTCCGCCATAGAATCCATTCGCGCCGTACGAGCGGATCGCCGACAGCGTTTGCGCCAGATCGCCGTTCATCACGACCGATCCTTCTCTTTTCACCTGTCCGGATTCGTCGAGAAATTCCGCGGCAAGTCCGGCATCCAGACGGATGACATCCTGGCTCGCGCGCAGGCGGATTGCGAGCGCACGCGAAATCGGAAACCCGGTCGCCGCAATCCCTTCAGCGGTGCCGACCGCACGCTGCCTTGGAAGTTTTCCATAAGCCGTCTGCATGGCGGCGATGCCGTTGACACTGCCGGCCACTGCATAGCTTCCGCCGCCCGCTGCATCGTGCGGCAGAAATTCGAATGCTTCATTCGCACCCGAAGCAGGATCATGAACGACGCAGATTCCGCCGCCGCCCAGCCCTGCCGCCATCGGATAGGTGACGGCCAGCGTAAAATACATCGCAGCCGCTGCATCAGCGGCGCTACCGCCCTGATCGAGGGCCGCTGCTCCTGTCTTGACGGCATAAGGCTCGTCGCCCACCACATATCCGGCACCAGCGGCAACGGCAGAGCCACCGCCAGATGAACAGACCGCAATGAAGAGCAAGCCAGCCATGCCGGCCAAAAAAGCGAAGCGGTGCATGATGGGCCGGATATCCCTGGATGGTTAGCGTTAAGCCCACCGTCACAGGCGTCTTGCCTTTATTGACGCGCCGCCGGAGCATAAATACGTTCGCCGCGGGGTGACAACGCGGGGGAGGAGAGTTCAAGCCTTGGCGTTTTGCAACCCTTTAAGTCTCGCACGGCATTCGGCCGTCTCGCGCAAATCCATTTGGCGGCTTGGCGGATTCGTCACGATGATCGTGGCGGCGCTCTGCGCGACGATCCAACCTGTGCTTGCGCAAGATATCAACCTCATTCGCGACACCGAGATCGAACGGGTGATGCGCGGTTACGAGGAGCCGATACTGGTCGCCGCCGGCATCGATCCCAACACCGTCAAACTTTTTTTGATCGAGGATTCCTCGATCAATGCCTTCGCGACGCAAAGCCCGATCGCAGGCGACGAGGAAGACATTTTCGTCAACACCGGAACATTCCTGCAGCTCAAGACGCCAAACCAGATCATCGGCATTCTCGCCCACGAAACCGGCCATATCGCCGGTGGCCATATGCTGCGCAGCGAAACGGCCATGCGCAAGGCGAGCATCCCGATGCTGATCGGCCTGGTGATCGGCATTGCTGCAATGGCGGCCGGTGCCGGAAACGCGGGAATGGGCGCGATCATGATGGGCGAACAGGCCGGCATGTCGAACTTTCTGGAGTTCAGCCGCGCACAGGAAGCGACCGCCGATCAGATGGGCCAGAGATTCCTCCTCAAGACCCATCAATCCGGAAACGGCATGGTGGAGGTGTTTCAAAAATTCGCGGACGAATCCGCTCGCGAAGGCGCCTACAATCACGACTTCATTTCCGACCACCCGGCCGACCGCGAGCGCGTCGATCTGCTTCAGCGCGAAGCGGACGCCTCGCCTTACAGGGACAAACCCGACAGCCCGGAAGCGGTTCACGAATTTAGAATGATTCAGGCCAAGCTTGCGGGATATCTGTCGCGGCCCGATGCGGTGCTCTTGCGCTATCCGCTCAGCGATCAGAGCGAGGAAGCACACTACGCGCGCGCAATGGCCTATTTCCGTCAACCCGATCTCAAACTGGCGATGGAAGAAATCAATACCCTGGTCAAGGAGAATCCCAACAATCCCTATTTCTGGGAAGTGTATGGACAGATTCAGGTCGATATGGGTCTGCCGCAAAAGGGCGTCGCACCCTATCAGAAGGCGGTCAATCTGATGCCGTCGGCTCCGCTTTTGCGAATCGATCTGGCAGCCGCCCAGCTTGCGACGGAGAATCCGGCGCTGACGAGCGCAGCTCTGGAGAATCTGAAAGCCGCGCTCGTTCAGGAGAATGACAACACGTTCGGCTGGTACGAGATGGCGCAGGCCTATAGCGATGCTGGCAACAAGCCCATGGCCGATCTCTCAACCGCCGAACTTCATTATCAGGGTGGCGACATGGCCGGCGCGGTGCATTTCGCAGGCGTCGCCTCAAAGGTATTGCCAAAGGGCTCGACAGACTGGCAGCGCGCGAACGATATTCTGGCCGCGGCTGGACCGCAGGTTGGCAAGCGCGGGCAATAGGCATCGCGCCGCTTGGTGCGGAGGATTTATGACAGCCGATTGGAAACTGGCCGCGCTCGGCGGGCTTTGCGGTGCTGTGTTTTCGCTCGCCGTTCTCTTTGGCGCCGAGACGCTTGGCGTGGTGCCCGTCCGAAACAACGACACCGCAATCCACGATTATCTGATGGCACATCCCACCATTCTGGTGGACATGAGCAACAAGATGCAGACGGACCAGCAAACCGCTGAAGACGCCGGGCGCCAACGGGCGGTCGACAAGCTGGGCCTGAAGGCATTCTTCGATCCGCGCGTGGCTTTCGTGACCGGGCCCGCCGATGCAAAAACGACGCTTGTCGAATTTTTCGACTACAACTGCCCATTCTGCCGCGCTTCCATCCCGGCGCTTCAGAAGTTTTACAACACGCACAAGAACACCGCGCGATTTGCATTCATCGATCTGCCGATCAAGGGGCCAAATTCGATTGTGGCAGCCCGGGCCGCGATCGCCGCGCGCAAACAGCCGGGAAAATATCTGAAGTTCCACTTTGCGTTGATGAACGAGGAAAACCTCGTGACCGATCAGATCGTCTATGACGACGCGCGTAAGGCGGGGCTGGACGTGGACAAATTAAAGAAGGACATGGCGAACAGATCGGTGGATGCCGAGATTGCCGCCGCGCACGCATTGTCGACGGCATCGAAGGTCGACGGCACGCCCGCCTTCATCATTGACGGCCGTATGCGCGAAGGTGCTCTCAACGATAGCGTCCTGACTGCGTTGACGAAGAAACCCGGCTGAGAGACTCACATGGTACGAACCGTCGCCGTTATCGTCGGCAGCCTGCGTAAGGAATCCTTCAGCCGCAAATTGGCAATGGCGCTGGTGCCTTTGGCCGCGCCTGCGCTCGATCTGAAGATCGTCGAGATCGGCGATCTGCAACTCTATAACGAGGACATTGAGCACAACGCGCCGGAAACCTGGAAATCGTTTCGCGAGAAGATCAAACCTGCGGACGCGGTATTGTTCGTCACGCCGGAATATAACCGCTCTGTGCCGGGCTGCCTGAAGAACGCAATCGATGTCGGTTCGCGGCCTTATGGCAGCAGTGTTTGGAGCGGAAAGGCCGCCGCCGTAATTTCCAATTCGCCCGGCTTGATTGGCGGCTTCGGCGCCAATCATCATCTGCGCCAATCACTGGTATTTCTTGACATGCCGGTGCTCCAACAGCCGGAAGCCTATATCGCAGGCTCCAACAAGCTGACCGACGACGGCGGCAAGATCATGGACGATGCCAAATGCGAATATCTGACGAAAATCCTGCACGCCTTCGCGAACTGGATCGAGAAAACGGCGCAGAAGAAATAGCTTTCCCCATCTAGCGATAAGCGTCTTCCATCGCCTGTGTCAGCGCTTCGGCGATGCGCTGTTTTAGTGCGCCATGCTTTGTTTCGTCGAACGCGTGATCTGGATCGGTCCATATTTGCGGTGGATATTGCCAGATCGGCATGACGACGCGTTCCGGCGGTTCCCAATCATAGCGCGGCACGACATGTGCGTGGACGTAAGGCGCGGTATTTCCGTAGATCGAATAATTCACGCGGCGCGGCGCATAGGCTTTGGCGACGGCTTCACCGAGCAATCCCATATCATTCAAGAATACCGACCTGCTTTCGCGCGGCATGTCTTCCAGGCGCGCTATGTGCGGAACTGCGAGCAACAGAAAATAGCCGGGCAGGAATTGCGAAACGCAAAGCACGGCAAAGCCGCTCGACATGCGTGCGATGACGGAACGATTTTCGCCGCGCTCGGCAAAACCGACAGGATCGGCAAGCCACGCGGGATTGCTCACTAGATCAGTCCTGTGATCGGGCTCGACGGATCGGCATAGGCTTTCTTCGGCATGCGGCCCGCGAGCCACGCCAACCTGCCCGCCTCCACCGCATGTTTCATCGCGCGTGCCATCATCACGGGGTCTTTTGCATGCGCGATACCAGTGTTGGTGATCACCGCGTCGCAGCCCAGTTCCATCGCAACGGCCGCGTCCGAGGCCGTGCCGATGCCCGCATCCACGATCACCGGCACTTTCGCGTCCTCGATGATCATGCGGATGTTGATCGTGCTTTGAATGCCCATTCCCGAGCCGATCGGCGACGCCAGCGGCATGATCGCAACCGCGCCCATATCTTCCAGGCGCTTGGCCATCAGGGGATCGTCGCTGCAATAGACCATGACTTGAAAGCCATCCTTGGTCAGCATCTCGGTGGCGCGCAGCGTTTCCAGCATGTCGGGATAAAGCAGCTTCTTCTCACCCAGCACTTCGAGTTTCACGAGGCTCCAGCCGCCCGCTTCGCGCGCAAGACGCAAGGTGCGCACGGCATCTTCGCCGGTGAAACATCCCGCCGTGTTCGGAAGGTAGGTCACTTTCTTGGGATCGATAAAGTCGATCAACTTTGGCTGGCTCGGATCGGTAAGGTTCACGCGGCGCACGGCCACCGTCACGATCTCGGCGCCGCTCGCCTCAAGCGCGCGCGCATTGTCTTCGTAATTTTTGTATTTTCCGGTGCCGATGATGAGACGCGATGTGTAGGTTTTGCCCGCCAGCACAAACGGTTTGTCCACGCGCGGTGTCTCGACCGGTGCATTGCCGCCGCCGATGAAATGCACGATCTCGAACTTGTCGCCCTCGCCCACAATAATTTGCGCATAAAGCGAACGCGGCACGATCTCCAGATTGCGCTCCACCGCCACTTTGGCCGGATCCTGTCCCAGCGCGGCCAGCAGGCCCTGTAGGCTGAGCGGCGCCTCGAAGCGGCGCGATTCGCCGTTTATCGTCACTGAAAGACCCATGAAGGCTCGTCCCGCTTAGTGGTTTCCGTATCCGCGAAGGCGCATTATAAGGCCGAAGCACACCATTAGCCGGAGTTCCCGTGGCCCGAAAAGCCAAGGCTTTCCCGATATATGTCCTGAATGGACCGAATCTCAACCTCTTGGGCAGTCGGGAGCCCGACGTCTATGGCCGCGCCACGCTGGCGGACATCGGCAAGGCCGTCACGGCGCGGGCCGAGGCGCATGGACTGACCATCGAGTTCCGCCAGTCCAATCACGAAGGTCAGCTGGTGGATTGGATCCAGGAAGCCCGCCTCAAGGGCTGCGGCGTGATTTTGAACGCCGGTGCCTACACCCATACCTCCGTGGCGTTGCTGGATGCCTGCCGCTCGCTGACCAATCCGCTGATCGAAGTGCATCTTTCAAATCCCTATAAACGCGAAAACTATCGCCGCCGATCCTACATCGCGGAAGCAGCGGATGCGCTGATCTGTGGGCTTGGCGCCGGCGGATATGTTCTGGCGGTTGATGCACTGGTGGGGCTTCTCAAGGAACAAAAAGAATGAACATAAAAGACGTCAAGGAGCTCGGTCAGCGCATGGCGAACGGCGGAAAATCCAAAACGGTTGTGGATTCGACAGCGATCCGCGAGCTGGCGGAGCTTCTCAACGAAACCGGATTGACCGAGATTGAAGTCGAACAAAACGGCACGCGCATGCGCGTGTCGCGCGCCATGACGCAAACCTTCGCGCATGCAGGCGCAATGCCGGCGGCCCCCGCCACGGCGCAAGCTCCGGCAGCGCCAGCGGAAGCCGCGCCCACAAAACCGTCCGGCCCTGTTGCGGGCGCCGTGCCGTCGCCGATGGTCGGCACCGTTTATGTTTCGCCCGAACCCGGCAAGCCGCCCTTTGTCAAAGTCGGCGACACGGTGAAGGAAGGCGCAACGCTCATGATCATCGAAGCGATGAAGACGATGAACCCGATCCTCGCGCCGCGCAGCGGTACGGTGAAGGAAATCTGCATCACCGATGCACAGCCGGTCGAGTTCGGCCAGTCCTTGTTGATTCTCGCCTGATGTTTGAAAAAGTGCTCATTGCCAATCGCGGCGAGATCGCGCTTCGCATCAATCGCGCGTGCAGGGAGATGGGCATCTCCACCGTGGCGGTGCATTCGACAGCGGACGCCGACGCCATGCATGTGCGCCTCGCCGATGAGAGCGTGTGCATCGGCCCGCCGCCCGCGACGCAAAGCTATCTGAACATTCCCGCGATCATCGCCGCCTGCGAAATCACCGGCGCGGAAGCGATCCATCCCGGCTACGGTTTCCTCTCCGAGAACGCGCGCTTTGCGGAAATCGTGCGCGAGCACGGCATCACCTTCATCGGCCCGACGCCCGAACATATCCGCATGATGGGCGACAAGATCACCGCCATCAAAGCGGTGAAGGAATTGGGCATACCGACGGTGCCGGGCTCCGGCGGCGCTGTGAGCGACGAAGAGGCGGCAAGCGTGGCCGCGAAGATTGGCTATCCGGTGCTCATCAAGGCGACGGCGGGTGGCGGCGGCCGCGGTATGAAGGTGGCGCTGAGCGCCGCCGATCTTCCGCTGGCGCTGGCAACGGCGCGCACCGAGGCCAAGACCGCGTTCGGAAACGATCAGGTCTATATGGAGAAGTATCTCCAGAAGCCGCGTCACATCGAGTTGCAGGTGCTGGCCGACGCCCACGACCATGTCATCCATCTGGGCGAGCGCGATTGCTCTTTGCAGCGCCGCCACCAAAAGGTCTGGGAGGAAGCCGGCTCGCCTTCGCTCAACGCCAAACAGCGTGACGATATCGGCGCCGTCGTCACCAATGCGCTCAAGAAACTCGGCTATCTCGGTGCGGGCACCATCGAATTCCTGTTCGAGGATGGCAATTTCTATTTCATCGAGATGAACACGCGCCTGCAGGTTGAGCATCCGGTCACGGAGGCGATCACCGGCATCGACATCGTGCGCGAGCAGATCCGCATTGCCGCCGGCGGCGCGCTGGAGATGACGCAGGACGACGTCACTTTCTCCGGCCACGCCATCGAATGCCGGATCAATGCGGAAAACCCGTTCACCTTCAGGCCGTCACCCGGAACGATCACGCAGTTTCACGCGCCGGGGGGGCTGGGCGTGCGCTTCGACAGCGCGATGTATGACGGCTATCGCATCCCGCCCTACTACGATTCACTTGCGGGCAAGCTGATTGTGCATGGCCGCAACCGCAACGAGACGCTGATGCGCCTGAAGCGCGCGCTAGACGAGCTGGTCGTCGGCGGAATTGAAACCACCATCCCGCTGTTCCAAATGCTGGTGCGCGAACCGGACATCCTCAACGGCGATTACAACATCCACTGGCTTGAGCAGTTTTTGGCCAAGACCAAAGACTGACGCGGCCGTTACGCCGAATCCTTCGACTCAGCTATCCTCGCCGCATCTTGGGGAGGAAAACCACCATGTCATTTCTTGATAAATATCAATCGCAACTGCTTGCCATCCTTCGCATTGTTGCCGGTTTGCTGTTTCTGGAACACGGCATGATGAAGCTGTTTCATTTCCCGGCGCCGATGCCGCCCGTGCCGGCCAATTTCGCCATGATCATCATGGCTGCCGGCATCATCGAATTGGTCGGCGGTGCGTTGATCACGCTGGGATTGTTCAGTCGTATCGCGGCCTTCATCGCGTCGGGCGAAATGGCGGTTGCCTACTGGATGGTCCATGTGCCGAAGGGCGGACTGTATCCGGCCATAAACGCGGGCGACGCTGCAATCCTGTTCTGCTTCGCGTTCCTCTATATCGCGGCGGCCGGTCCTGGCGCATGGGCCTTGAACCGAAAGTGAAACAGGCGATCCGCAGGTTTTGAGGCCTGCGGATCCCCGCTTGTTTGGTCTATGCTGCGCTCATAAGGCGGAGCCAAGCCATGCACGCCCCTCGCGTTACGCCCGAACAGTTGCTCCGCGCCTATCAGGCCGGCGTGTTTCCGATGGCCGAGCGGCGTGACGATCCTTCGCTGTTTTGGGTGTCGCCGGAAATGCGTGGCGTCCTCCCGCTGGATGCTTTCCATCTACCGCGCCGCCTTGCCCGAACGATCCGCAGCGACCGATTCCAGGTCAAAGTTGACACCGCCTTCACGGAAGTCATGCGCGCCTGCGCCGCGCCTGCCGAAGACAGAAAAGAGAGCTGGATCAACGATGAAATCCTCTCTCTTTACGCATCGCTTTATGCGATGGGCCACGCCCATTCGGTGGAATGCTGGCGGGACGGCACCCTCGTCGGCGGGCTATATGGCGTGTCCATCGGCGCCGCGTTCTTCGGCGAGAGCATGTTTTCGCGCGCGCGCGACGCCAGCAAAGTCGCCGTCGCCCATCTGGTGGCGCGGCTGATCGCGGGCGACTTCACCCTGCTCGACACGCAATTTCTGACGGAGCATCTGGCGCAGTTCGGCGCGGTCGAGATTCCGCGCACCGACTATCTGGCGCTCATGGCCGACGCCATCGCGCGCAAGGCTGAATTCTACTGCCCGGCGCCTTCCGGCAGATCCGGAACCGCTTCGTTGGCGCCCGCATTGGGCGAGATCGCCTTGACCGCCGATGTGGAGGCCAGTGCGGGCATTTCCTGGCCCGGCTGGTTGGTCGTGCAGGTGATCACCCAGACATCGTAGAGAGGATGCTGCAGCCCGTTCAGCGACGGGCTCGAGGCGAGCATCCAGCCCGAAAACACATTGCGCTCTGTTTGATCGGGCCGGTGATCGTCGATCCTAAGGAAGGCCGTCGTCTCCGGGGGCTCGCTGGCGGGCGTCGAATAGCAATAGCGCGCCGTGATGATCATCGTCGCGTATTTCACCGGCACGCCAATGGGCGCCAGAATGTTCGATGCGCGCCCCGTGATCTTGTCGAGTCCGCGCAGGATCACCATGCGCTTGACGCCGTCCTTGCTTGGAACGGCTGTGTTCAATGAGGCAAGTTCGCTTTGCTGCTGCGGGCTGAGCGGCGCTGCCGGAATGGGCTTTGCGACGACGGGTTTCGCGGCAACTGTTTTGATGACCGCGGGTTTGGCAGCGACAGGCTTCGCCCGTGTCGTTGCAGGCGTCGCCGCTGGCAACGCCAGCGCCGGCGTCACCAGCAACGCGGCACCAAGCATGAGAGCGGCGCGCGTCATTTGTTGCCGCCGCCGCCCATGACGGCACGGCCAATGAGGCCCATGACATCAACAGAGCCTTGCGTGTTCGTCAGCTCGCCGCCCGTTGCAACCATCTTCTCGCTGCCGCCGGGCTGGATCGCCAAATAAGAACTGCCGAGAAAGCCCGACGACGTGATCTTCACCGAGGAATCGTCGGGCAGTTTCACGTCGTTGTGGATTGAAAGATCGGCGATGGCGAGATAGGTTCTGGGATCCAGCGTCAGCGAAGACACCGTGCCGACCTTGATGCCATGCAAGCGCACGTCGGTGCCGGGGCTGATTCCATCGACACTGGAGAAGCGCGCCTTCACATCATAGCCCGAGACGCCGGCCGAGCCGGTGGTCGTATAGGCGTAGAAGAGGAAGACCGCCGCGATGGCGATGACAATCGCGCCGATCAGGGTTTCGACTGTATTGTTGTTCGACATGGCTACTCCGGCGTCCAGGCTTCGTAGTCACCGGTGGCCGGCGGGCGTTCGCCTGTGCGCGCGAGGCTGCCTTGCGGCCGGTTGGCGAGTTCGGTACCGGACAGATTGGGTTGATGCTCCAATTCCCACGACTTGGATTTGAAGGGCGCGATCGTCGGCGGCTCCTTGAACGTGTGGTGCAGCCAACCGTGCCAGTCGGGCGGTACACGCGAGGCTTCGACGGTGCCGTTGTAGATCACCCAGCGGCGCTTGCTGTCTTTGGTCTGATAATAGCGGTTGCCGAATTTGTCCATGCCGACCGCCTGGCCGGAAAACCAGGTGGTGACCAAGGTGCCGAGCGTGGCACTTCTCCACCAGACGAAAATCATGTGTAGCAAAGACATCGACCTGAACACCGGAATCGCGAAGGCCGGACTATAGATTCGCCGCGGCCAGCGCGCCACTTCGCCGGAGTCGCGGATCCCGGGATCAAGAATTGATAAGATTGACCATCAATAGTGGGCCGAGGGATGTGGATGAGTTGGGGATCGTCTGGAACTCACCGTCACGATGCTGAAATTTATTTCTGCGCGATTCCCGGTTAACCGCTTGACACGTTGATTTGCCCAGCAAAGTGAAGTTGTGCACGGCACAAGATATGGTGGTTAAGATTTGGTTTACCACTTTTTGTCTTGCCACGCCTCAAAACACGGTCCAGATTTATCGCCTGCCGCTCACCGTGGCACAAAATCTGGGACGCACCACTCGCCAGCGTCCGGGGCCTTCAGCGCTTAAATGCGCCCCCGGCGATGGGATATTTGTCCCCGAAATGTGCCGCGGCGAGGGGGTGCAGGGGCCAACAACCAGACCGCCGGGGACAATTGCAATGCGTATTCGTCGTCAGTTCACCACAGAAGGCCGCTCCGCGTATGAGGGCATCGCGTTCCGCAACGCATCGAGCGAGATCAAGAACCCCGACGGCTCGATCGTCTTCAAACAGACCGACATCGATGTTCCCGAAGACTGGAGCCAAGTCGCCTGCGACGTGCTGGCCCAGAAGTATTTCCGCAAAGCCGGCATCCCCGCCAAGCTGAAGCCGCTTGCTGAGGAAGGCGTGCCGGAATGGCTGTGGCGCAACGAAGCCGATGGCGAAGAACGCATCGGCGAGAACTCCGCGCGGCAGGTTTTCAACCGCATGGCCGGTACCTGGACCTATTGGGGCTGGAAGGGCGGTTATTTCGATCAGGAAGCCGACGCCCGCGCCTTCTATGACGAGATGTGCTTCATGCTGGCGACCCAGAAGGCCGCGCCCAACTCGCCGCAATGGTTCAACACCGGACTTCATTGGGCCTATGGCATCGATGGCCCGAGCCAGGGTCACTATTACGTCGATCATGTCAGCGGCACGCTGACTAAGTCCGCGTCATCCTATGAGCATCCGCAGCCGCATGCCTGCTTCATCCAAGGCGTGTCGGACGATCTCGTCAACGAAGGCGGGATCATGGATTTGTGGACGCGCGAGGCGCGGCTTTTCAAATACGGCTCCGGCACGGGCACGAATTTCTCCGGCCTGCGGGGCGAGAACGAGAAGCTTTCGGGCGGCGGCAAGTCTTCCGGCCTGATGAGCTTCCTGAAGATCGGCGACCGCGCGGCGGGCGCGATCAAATCCGGCGGCACGACGCGCCGCGCGGCGAAGATGGTGATCGTGGATGTCGATCACCCCGATATCGAGCAGTTCATCGAGTGGAAGGTGATCGAGGAACAGAAGGTCGCCGCGATGGTGGCCGGTTCGAAGCTCGCCGAGAAGCACCTCAAGCTCGTCATGAAGGCCTGCATCAATTGCGACGGCGACAATGACGATTGCTTCGACCCGAAAAAGAACCCGGCGCTGCGCCGCGAGGTGAAAGCCGCGCGCAAATCGATGATCCCGGACAATTACATCGAGCGCGTCATCTCCTTCTCCAAGCAGGGCTACAAGGACATCGACTTCAAGACCTACGATACGGACTGGGATTCCGACGCCTATCTTTCCGTGTCGGGCCAGAACTCCAACAATTCGGTGCGCGTGACCGATGAATTCCTCAACGCCGTGCTGAGCGATGCCGACTGGAACCTCACCGCGCGCCGCGACGGCGAGATCGCCAAGACGATTCCGGCGCGCGAATTGTGGGAGAAGATCTCTTACGCGGCGTGGGCCTGTGCGGATCCGGGCATCCAGTTCCACACCACGGTGAACGACTGGCACACCTGCCCCGCCGGCGGACCGATCCGCGCCTCCAATCCGTGCTCGGAATACATGTTCCTGGACGACACGGCCTGCAATCTGGCGTCGCTGAACCTGATGCAGTTCCGCAAGGATTCGGGGCGCCTCTCGACCGGCAATGAAGGCTCCGACATTCAGAACTTCGACGTCGCGGCCTTCGAACACGCCGTGCGGCTGTGGACCATCGTGCTGGAAATCTCGGTGCTGATGGCGCAATTCCCGTCCAAGGAAATCGCGCAACTCTCTTACGACTACCGCACGCTCGGCCTCGGCTTCGCCAATATCGGCGGATTGTTAATGGCGGGTGGCATTCCTTATGATTCACGCGAAGGCCGCGCGATTGCCGGTGCGATCAGCGCCGTCATGACCGGCGTGTCCTACGCAGCCTCCGCCGAAATGGCGGGCGAGTTGGGTCCGTTCCCGGAATTCGCGGCGAACAAAGACCATATGCTGCGCGTCATCCGGAACCATCGCCGCGCCGCGCATGGCGAAACGGCAGGCTATGAGAAACTTGCCATCGCGCCGGTCGCGCTCGACCACGCCGCGATCAAACAGGCCGATCTTTCCATCGCCGCGCGCCGCGCCTGGAACGATGCACTGTCGATGGGCAGCGAGTTCGGCTTTCGCAATGCGCAGGCGACCGTGATCGCGCCGACCGGTACGATTGGTCTGGTGATGGATTGCGACACCACCGGCGTCGAACCCGATTTCGCGCTGGTGAAGTTCAAGAAGCTGGCCGGCGGCGGTTACTTCAAGATCATCAATCGCTGCGTGCCCGAAGCGCTCGCAACACTGGGCTACAACCAGTCGCAGATCGACGACATCGTCGCCTATGCGGTCGGCCACGGCACGCTGGAGCAATGCAACGCGCTCTCGCACAATTCGCTCAAGGCCAAGGGCTTCGGCGAAGAAGAGATCGCCAAGGTCGAGGCCGCGCTTGAATCGGCGTTCGACATCCGCTTCGTATTCAACAAATGGACGCTGGGCGAGAAGTTCTGTGTCGAGACCTTGAAGCTTGACGCCGCCAGCCTGGACGCGCCGGATTTCGATCTGCTCAAGACTTTGGGTTTTGTGCGCGCCGAGATCGACGCGGCGAATCTGCATGTCTGCGGCGCCATGACTCTCGAAGGCGCGCCGCATCTGAAAGACGAGCACCTGCCCGTCTTCGATTGCGCCAATCCCTGCGGCCGCATCGGCAAGCGCGCGCTCAGCGTCGCGTCGCACATCCACATGATGGCCGCGGTGCAGCCCTTCATTTCGGGCGCGATCTCCAAGACCATCAACATGCCCAATGCCGCCACCGTGAAGGAATGCGGCGAGAGCTATCTCCTCTCCTGGAAACTGGCGCTGAAGGCCAACGCGCTTTATCGCGACGGCTCCAAGCTCAGCCAGCCGCTGGCCAGCCGGGTGCTCCAATTCGACGACGAGGAAGACGAGGCGGAAGAGTTCGCCGCGGCGCCGATGGCCACGCGTACGACAATCATCACCGAACGCGTGGTGGAAAAAATCGTGGAGCGCGTCACAAGTCACGAGCGCGAGAAGCTGCCGCAGCGCCGCAAGGGTTACACCCAGAAGGCTATCGTCGGCGGCCACAAGGTCTATCTGCGCACGGGCGAATATGAAGATGGCCGCCCCGGCGAAATCTTCATCGACATGCACAAGGAAGGCGCCGCCTTCCGCTCGCTGATGAACAATTTCGCCATCGCGATCTCCATCGGCCTGCAATATGGCGTGCCGCTGGACGAATTCGTGGAGGCTTTCACCTTCACGCGTTTCGAGCCCGCCGGCATGGTGATCGGCAACGACTCCATCAAGAACGCCACGTCGGTTCTGGATTACATCTTCCGCGAAATGGCGGTGTCCTATCTCGGCCGCAACGATCTCGCCCATGTGCAGCCGCATGCGGACGAAGATCTGGGCGGCGGCGTCGGCGAAACCGGCGGCACGCCGAAGGAAGCGGCGATCGCGCGCTATACTTCCAATGGTTTCATGCGCGGCCAGCTCAAGACACTCGCCGTCTTCAAGGGCGGCGCGCAGCCCAAGATGATGGAGGAGCACGCGCATGAACACTTCCACGCGGAAGACGAAGCCGAGGAATATCTGACGGCCGGCGAAACCAGCGTCAGCGACGCGCTGAGCGAAATCCGCGCCAGCGTGCTGGCGGAAGCGGGCGCCAATCCGGTGAAGGACATGGTCAACGCATTGGGCGCGAGCCTCGTGCAGCGTGCCGAAGCGGCTGTGGACAGAGCGGGCAAGGCGCGTGAACTCGCCGCCAAGCGGGCCGCCGAAGCGCGCATGAAGGGCTATGAAGGCGACGCTTGCGGAAGTTGCGGAAACTTCACGCTGGTGCGCAACGGCACCTGCATGAAGTGCAACACCTGCGGCTCGACGAGTGGTTGCTCGTAAACTTCGCGGCACACAGAAACGGCAAAGAGGGCGGATGCAAAACATCCGCCCTTGTTGTTTGTGGCTCAGGCACGGTCGACGCGTGCCGCATAGCAGCCGCGCCGCGCATTATGGACGTGAAGATAGGCCGTATCATCTCGCTCAAACATGCGGGCAAAAAGGGACTCGGCCTGGTCGCCCTCGGCGACATCGGCATCGACCATCATCCCCGCCCCGTCATAGGCACGGATGGAAAGCAGGCGCCGGCGAAACACCGGCGGAAATTCGGAACCATTGTACGATTGGTCTGCGCGCTCGCGCACGAAGATCGGCCCCGACGATTTGTAGGGCGAATGCGCCGGCTGATGTTCGAAAGGCAGGAGCAGCAGGCTCTCGCCCGGTTCTGCGTCTTCGAGCGTGACGCGACACGGAAAGCCGGGCTTTGCATCCGCGGTGACCCGGCTGATGCCGCGCGCGGCAAGCTGCACATCGCTCATCGCGAACAAGAGCTGGAATGGGGTGACGGCAAGACCGCTATAGCGAAACTGCATGAAACATCTATTGTTGAGGTTGCCCGGCTGTTTTGGCGGAATAGCCCCGCCCGATCGACCCGATCCTTGCGGCGTGGATGAAGCTGGATAATAGCGTCGGCCTGTTATCGTTAAGCTTTCGGGAACGCGAATCAGACCAGCGGCGTTGCCGGTGAAGGAGTAAGAAGCGATGGCCCAAAGAACCGTTGAGGTGTTCGACAGGCACGGTCATCTCGTTCACAGCCACACGATCGCGCTGGAGCATGAGTATTGCCTCGACATCGAATATGAAGAAGTGGCGCTGATCTTCACCGAGTGCAGCGGCATCGTCGCGAAAACCGAACACGTCCATCTGCGCGCGCGCTGTGTGGATTAGCTCAAAATTTTGCTCAGCACACCACGCGCCGCGCGCCGTCCCACAATTCGCGGTCGACCCAGCCCTGGGCTTTGGCGAGTTTGGCAGCGGCGGCACATGCCGCTTCATCGGTTTTGGCTTCGAATGTTTCGCTGCCCAGCCGGTGCCGTGTGTAGTTTAGCCGATAGCAAATATAGACGGTCATCAGGCTCCCCTTTTCTCGTCGTCGAGCGGGAGCGCGAACACGGTTCAAGCGCGTGTTTCGGAAGTCTCTCATTCGCCAGCGCCCGGTTTGTCGTCTGGCAATCATGAAATCTAACACATTGTACGGTACTGTACATTAACTTAAGATGGGGCATGCCGGGATATTACGTGACTCGCCGGCCGTGATGAAAACAGGTTTGCCCGGCGCAAAATCTGCGAATCTATTCTAAAGACGGGGAATAGCGCCGGCACAGATGCCGTAACGCTCTGGGAACACAGATGACAACACTTTCCACAATACGCCACGGCTTGCATGACGCCGAGGAATCGCTGCTCGCCGAATTGCGCACTGTGCGCCGCAAAATACGCGAAACTCATTCGGTTGCCGTGCCGGATGCTACCAGACTCACCACGGGCCAGCGCATCGCCGATAGGGTGGCGGCGACAATGGGCTCGTGGCGCTTCATCATCATCCAGTCCGCGCTGCTGTTCCTGTGGGTCGTGCTAAACGTCACGGCCTATATCGAGCATTGGGATCCCTACCCGTTCATCCTGCTCAATCTGGCGCTGTCGTTTCAGGCGGCCTATGCCGCGCCCTTCATCATGATGAGCCAGAATCGCCAGCAGGACATCGACCGCATGGCGGCGGAGAACGACTACAAGATCAACATCAAGGCCGAGCTTGAGATCGAGCTTCTACATGAGAAGCTCGACAAGCTGCGCGAGCAGGAAGTCGTCTATCTCACGCAGGCGGTGCGCGAGTTGACCGAACTTCTCAAAGAATCGATGGATGCCGCCAATGCATCGCGGAAACCCTGAACCGCTAATTGCTCAGGCAAAGCGCGCCATCTGCGCCTGGAATTCGTCGCGCAGCGCACCAATCTGGTGATTGAACCAGGACAGCGCTTCCTGCGGCGTCTTGGATTGCGGGATCGCCTTCAGGCGCGCCTGAAGATGGCGCACTTCCGGCGTATCCAGCGCGCCGGTTTCCACCAGCGCCGCCGCGATGCCGCCGACGACGAGAATGCCGACAAAACCCGCCAATCCCCACGCGACCATCTTTCCCGTATCGGTCGAAAGCCAGGGCGTGTGGATGGCTTGCGCCGTGCGCCGGCGCAGCGCCTGTGCACGCGCGGGCCGCGTCGCCGCTGAAACCGCGCGGCGTGCCTTGTGGCGAGTTTTGGTCGTTACCATGGAAATTTCCTTATCAGTTTGAACGAACGATCACGAGCGCCAGGACCGCGCAGCGCGCCGGGGCAAAAGCAGCAGAGTTAGCAAGCAGCCGGCGCCGAACGCGACGGCAACGCTGGCCCATGGACGCTCTTCGATGATTTCTTCCATCGTTTCGACCGAATACGCCGCCTGCTCCGCGACCACGTCGTAAAGCTCCGCAATGCGGTCTTCGAGATCGTTCAGCGCGTTGCGCATTTCGTCCGGCAGATCCGGCATGTCTTCGGCGAGCGCGGCCGTGTCGTTGCGCAGGCGGGCCAGCCGCTCCTCGACATCTTCTTCGATGCCTTCGGCGCCGAGTTCTGCACCGTCTTCAAGATTTTCTTTCGCGTTGCGGAATGCTTTTCCCGACGCGCGGAGTTTCGGATTGCTCATGAAATTTTCTCTCCCAAGACACCGGTGTGAATCGCCCGTGAGCGAACCCTTTAGCTAAATGGCTGAATCCGCAATTGGTTGCTGCGTCGCGGCGGATGTATTGGCGGAAAATACCCATTGCCAAATGTAGGTATTTAATCTCAATTATCACCTTGACATAGTAGGCACGATATCCGGTATGTGGCTGATATCGTTAATGAAGTTCATGTTTCTGGATTAATTTGACAATAGCGCCGATTTCGCTAGAGAAGCCTGCGTAGAATCATTGTGTTTGCGTGTTCTGGAACCAATCTGTGCCGTTGACTAACGTCAACCAGCATTGACAAATAGTAGCGTTACCACGTACGGACATTCACGATGTCGCATGTATGCGACATGCATATAGAGTTCAGAAAGCCCGCTAATTTACTGGGTTTCCTGAAAACAAGAACCCCCGACCGCGCTAACAGCCGAGGGTTCCCGCCAGAGAGTACCGGGAAACAGCGAGGGGGGTTCGACCCACAGCCTTTCCGGAATTGGTGCCCCGGACGCTCGGTTGAGCTTCCGCCGTCACCGGATACCCACACCCGTCTTCTGGAAGGACGGTGCGCCAGTCAGGAAGTACGGGCCTCACGTTGCTGCGCAGGCAGGCACAACCTAACCCCTAGGCCATACTAGGGCTTGTTGTCTGCTTCAAGTGATTGTCCACAGGTTCCAATGAAAAAAGAGGATGTGCACAGCAATTTACCCTCGGACGATTTGCCCGAGGCTGAAGCATGGCGGCGGTTCGAGAAGGCCGTCGATGGCGCTGTGAAGCACGGGCCGATCCGGACGGCAACAAAGCCATCCCCCAAGGCGCGGCGACGGCAGGGCGCAAATAAGCGCAAGACCTAATGAGTACCATCAACTTTCAGCTTGCCTATGACGGCGAAGACGTTCGCGGCCATACGATGGACGTACAAGAGCTTGCGCCCGCTCTTCTATCCCTTGGGAATCTCATTCGCGATGCGAATTCGCTCGTAAATGGCGACAAGGCAAAAGTACGCGTTTTTGTTCAATCCGATTTTGAACATAGGTGCTTCAACATTCATTTTGAAATAGTTCAATCCGTCCTCTCGCACCTAAGCGATTTCATAAAGGACGATCACGTTAAAACGGCGGAAGACCTTCTCATATGGCTAGGGCTAATCGGCATACTGCCTGCGGGCGGCGTAATCGGATTTTTGAAGTGGAAGCGTGGCCGGGAAATAACCTCTAAAACGATTATTAGTGACGTGACGCACGAAGGAGAGGTGCGTGTGACTACCGGCGACGGTAGCTCCGTTACCATCAATCAAAACATCTATCATTTGTCGCAGGATCGCAAAATTCGTGAGTCTGTTGCAGGAGTGTTTGCCCCGCTTGGAAAGCCCGGGATTGATACGGTTCGCTTCAGTTCAAGTCCAGATGAACCGGTGATTTCATATGATCGCGAAAGTGCCGAGGCCATTATCCAGTCAAGTGGCGTAACAGACCCAGACAAAATTCTACTAGAGCCGCAAAAGATTATAGCTCATCTCCGCGTTCATTCTCCTGTGTTCGACCCGAAGGCAGATCGCTGGCGGTTCCGTTACGGAGAAGAAAAGATTTATGCAGATATTTCAGAGACCACAATCGCGCGCGATGCCATTCGACGTGGCGGCGTACTCATAAATGACACTTACAAAGTACGCATGGAAATAACGGAACATGAAACACCGCAGGGCCAATTTCGCAATTCATACAAAATTCTTGAGGTGCTGGACTTCATTCCGGCCCCAAAGCAAGCGTCATTGTTTGATCAAGAGCAGCCTTCTGGCGGTTAGATAACTTGCATTATCTGGGAACTTTATTTTTTTCACGCCACCTTGAGAAATGTGCCGCTTTCCACTTGAAGCTTTTAGCGTCCGCGAGTCCGCCGATAGGTGAGACGCTTGCCGACAATGCCGCCGACTGATCGCGTCATGCGGGCTTCATCATCAAAGCCGAGCGCTTCACGATGATTGTAACGGAAATCAAATTCCGCGAGATAGCGATGCAAATGTTTCTCGCTGCAATGCTGATAATTGCCTTTCATGCCACGCTTAAAGATTGAGAAGAAACCTTCAATCGTGTTCGTGTGAATTTCACCCCTGACGTATTCTTTCTTGGAGTGTGTGACTGTCGAATGCTCGGCAAAATCCTGACCGACTTTCTTGTAGAGACGGCTTTCATCAGTGAATAAGCGAGCCTCGCGAGCGATGTTATCGCTGGCGATCCTTGCGACCGTTGCAGCATCGGCGCGGGGGACATGGAACGAGCGGACACGCCCACCGCGTTCCACAAGGGAGATAATCACGCGCTTGTTGGCGGGACCGCCGCTTTTCAAATATTTGCCGCCGCGTGTGCGCTCCGTAGCGGGATGCTCAACATTCCCGTGATACGTTTCGTCCATTTCTACGATCTTGCCATCAATGCCGAAAGCGAAGCCGCCTTCACGCAGGCTTTCGCGGATACGGTGACAGACAAACCAGCCCGTCTTTTTGGAGAAACCGAGCAAGCGGCCAATCTGTAGCGCGCTCATTCCCTTTTTCGAGGCCATCATCAAATGCGTGGCGGCCAGCCACTTATTCAGGGGAACCTTGCTGCGCTCGTAGAGGGTGCCGACTGTGACAGTGAACGGCTCGCGGCAAGCGTTGCACTGATAGAGGCCGGGGCGGGTGCTTTTGCCCTTCATAAGCGTGGCTTCGTTTATGACGCCGCATTTCGGGCAAACCGGACCGTCCTTCCAGAGACGGGCTTCTAGCCATTCGCGGGCTTTGTCCACATCCTGAAAGATTGGGTTTGAAAGATTGTTGCTTTTAGCCATTGATCGTCTCCGTTGAGACAAATCTAGGGCTTGTGGCCTACTATGTCAAGGTGATAATTGGGTATTTAATCTTGACGGTGAAGAGAGGCGCGCCTATACTGTCATTATTCCGCTGTTTTTAAGCCTGAACCGGCTGCGCCCCACCCGCGCGGCGGTGCAAGCTCTTCGCAGCGGACCGCAACCGGCAGGAAAGGAGCAGTGCATGGAAATTTCCCGTCACACGATTGCTCAGCGCGGCTTGCCCGCCGCCGGAGCCAAACCAAAAAAGTGTCAAGACCGACATTCGGCTGCTTTGCCCTCGCCCGACCCACAAGATGTTGGGGCATCGCGAATTCCGGCGCGAAATTCCGACGTTCAATTCGAGACAGCCGGAGCCATGCCGGGGGGAACCGCCCTCCTAAGGCCTTTTTTGAAAAACAATTCAAAACCGTCAACTGACTGCCTAGCGGCAGTCCCACCCACAAGATGTAGGAGGCCTCGCGAAAATTTTTGAAAAACAACCGGCCCGGTCGGCACGGCGATTGCGACACAGGTTGGGCGCGTACCGAAACGGAACATGCCCATGTTTGCCACCCTCGCCTTCATCGCCGGCCTCGGCGCCTCGGCCGTTACCGCGGCGCCCGTCGATCTGATCCCGGTGTCCTACACCGCGCCGGACCGCGCGGCCGTCGATTCGATTCATGCCGGCCATCACGATTGCCCGCATTGCGATCTGGCCGGCGCCAACCTCGACAACACCTGCGTCAAGGGCGGCAATCTCGAAGGCGCGGATTTCTCGAACGTGCACGCGGTTCTGATGTGCATGTCGTATGCGGATTTCAAAGGCGTCTCGTTTCGCGGCGCCGATCTCGCGGGCGCCAATCTCGCCCACGCCAATGTGGACGACGCCGACTTCACCGACGCCGATCTTTCGATCACCTCGCTAAAAGGCACAGACCTGTCGAAGGCGCGCGGGCTGACACAGCCCCAGCTCGACAAAGCCTGCGGCGATGCCGACACGAAAGTTCCCGCCGGATTGAAGGCGAAGATCTGCACCTGAATTTGCGGCCGGACCTGGGTCCGGTCGCCCGTTTGAAGCTTGGTTTGTTGACTACTGGAAAACGCAACCTTGGCCCCGGCGCGGATGTACCGCCGGGGTCTTTTTTTATTCGGCGGCCTGCGGCAGTTCCTTTGGTTTCCAGCGCAATACCGGTTTGCGGGCCGCCGCGGTTTCATCGAGGCGGCGGCGCGGTGCAAGACGCGGTGCGCCGTCGAAGCGCGCGGTCTCGCCGGCCTTGGCTTCCAGCGCCATCGTACGCAGCACATGGATGAAGCGGTCGAGCGACTCTTTGGATTCGGACTCCGTCGGCTCGATCAGCATCGCGCCGTGGACGACGAGCGGGAAATACATCGTCATCGGGTGATAGCCCTCGTCGATCATCGCCTTGGCGAAGTCGAGCGTTGTGACGCCCGTGCCTTCGAGGAAGCTGTCATCAAATAGTGCCTCGTGCATGCACGGCCCTTCGCCGAACGGCGCGCTCATCACGTCCTTGAGCGATGCGAGAATGTAGTTTGCGGACAGCACCGCATCCTCACTCGCCTGGCGGATGCCGTCGGCGCCGTGGCTCATCATGTAAGTGAGCGCGCGGCTGAACATGCCCATCTGGCCGTGGAAGGCGCACATGCGGCCGAAGGGCTTGGCGCCATCGGTCGCTTCGACCGCATGTTCGATCATGCGGAATTCGCTGCCGTCATGCACCAGCAGCGGCAGCGGCGCGAACGGCGCGAGCGCAACCGACAACACCACCGGGCCCGCGCCCGGTCCACCGCCGCCATGTGGCGTGGAGAACGTCTTGTGGAGATTGATGTGCATCGCATCGACGCCCAGATCGCCCGGCCGTACGCGGCCCGCGATGGCGTTAAAGTTCGCGCCGTCGCAATAGAAATAGGCGCCCGCCGCATGAACCGCGTCCGCCATCTCCTTGATGCGCGGCTCGAACAGACCGCAGGTGTTGGGATTGGTCAGCATGATCGCCGCCACATCGGGGCCAAGTGCCGCCTCCGTCGCATCGGCATCAACATGCCCGTCTTCGGTCGCGGGAATTTCCTGCACGGTGAAACCGGCCACCGCCGCCGTCGCAGGATTCGTTCCGTGTGCGGAGGACGGCACAAGAACCTTGTGCCGCTTCTCGCCCCGCGCTTCAAGCGCCGCGCGTATGGTCAGCAATCCGCACAACTCGCCATGCGCGCCAGCCTTGGGCGACATGGCGACGGCCGGCATGCCGGTGAGCGTGGTGAGCCACTTCATCAGTTCGCCCACGGCTTCAAACGCGCCCTGCACCGTTTGCTGCGGCGCCAGCGGATGCACATCGGCGAAACCGGGAAGCCGCGCCATCTTCTCGTTGAGGCGCGGATTGTGCTTCATCGTGCAGGAGCCGAGCGGGTAAAGCCCGGCATCGATCGAATAGTTGAGCTGCGACAGCCGTACATAATGGCGGATGACTTCCGGCTCGCTGAGGCCCGGCAATCCCACCGGTCCCTTGCGGCGCAAACCGCCGAGCCGCGTATCGCTCACCTGAACCTGCGGAATATCCACGCCCGTCATGCCTGGGCGGCCGAGTTCGAAGATCAGCGAAACTTCATGCTGAAGCCCGCGATCGCCAGAGATGGTCGGCAGCTCGTTGTCTTCGACAGTGCCCGGTGCAGTGGGGCGGCCTCGCGAATTCATGCTCATGGTTTTGATTTACTTTCGATCAAGCGTTGGTCAGCTTCTGTAGCTAGCTTCACAATGAGTTCGACACATCTCTTGGTTTGCTTCCAATGCATTTGCCTTGTGGAGGCCCAGACTGCTCCTTGGCGCTCATTCTTCTTTTGAAGTCAGCAATCTCATAAGCTCTTCCAAATCTGCCTTCATTTCGCCCTTTAAAAATCGGGGTCGAACAACGTGAAGATAGCTCAGATACGCGCTGAGCAGGCGATCTCGCAATCGTCCCATGTCCGACGCGAGCGCATTCCTCGAGGCATAAAACTTATCGTGATAATAGTTTTCAAAAGACAAGTTAGAGAACCTCCGACAGCGCCTTCACGAAGGCGTCGCAGTCTTCATCGGCATTGGTTTCGGTTGCCGCCACGATCAGCAGGTCGCGGACGTCCTTGTCCTGCGGCAACAAACGTGAGGCGGGAACGCCTGCGATCACACCCTTGTCCGCCAGCGCGCCGACGACACTCGCCGCCGGCTTGGGGAGCTTCAAGGTGAATTCGTTGAAGAACGCATCGGTGACCAGCGACACGCCTTTGACGCCGGTGAGCCGGTCGGCCAGCGCCGACGCGCGCGCATGATTGGCGCGCGCCAGCCGCGAGAAGCCTTCTTCGCCCAGGAGCGAAAGATGAATCGTGAAAGCCAGACAGCAGAGGCCGGAGTTCGTGCAGATATTGCTGGTTGCCTTCTCGCGGCGGATATGCTGCTCACGCGTGGAGAGCGTCAACACATAGCCGCGCTTGCCCGCAGCATCAGTGGTTTCGCCGCAGAGGCGGCCGGGCATATTGCGCAGGAATTTCTCACGCGTCGCGAAAAGCCCGACATAGGGTCCGCCGAAATTCAGGCCGACGCCCAGCGATTGTCCTTCCGCAGCGACGATATCCGCACCCTGCGCACCTGGCGGCTCGATCAGGCCGAGCGACACGATCTCGGTGACAACCGCGATCAGCAGCGCGCCCTTCGCATGCGCCGCATCGGCAAGCGGTTTCAGATTGCGGATCAGGCCGAATACGTCCGGACTCTGCACCACGACGCAGGCCGTCTGATCGTCGATCAGCGCAATGACGTCTTCGGCTTTGCCGGGCGTGACTGGCGCGCGCGTCACCGTGCCGGACAATCCGGCGACTGTTTCCACCGTCTCGGCATAATGCGGATGCAGGCCGCCGCTCAGGATCGCCTTCGGGCGCTTGGTCACGCGTTGCGCCATCAACACAGCCTCGCAGGTCGCGGTCGAACCGTCATAGAGCGAGGCGTTCGCCACTTCCATGCCGGTGAGCAGCGCCACCTGAGTCTGGAATTCGAAGAGATATTGCAACGTGCCCTGCGCGATTTCCGGCTGGTAGGGCGTGTAACTGGTGAGGAATTCCGAACGCTGGATCAGATGATCCACCGCGCTCGGCACGTGGTGCCTGTAAGCACCAGCGCCGCAGAAGAACGGCAGCGATCCTGCCGCCCTGCTCTTCGCAGCCATCTTCGTCAGCGCGCGTTCAACTGCGAGTTCGCCCTGCGTATCCGGCAGATCGAACACGCTGCGCGCGACGACAGCGGAATTCGGCACATCGCGGAACAGCGCGTCGATACTCGGCGCGCCGATCTTGTTCAGCATCGCCGTACGATCATCCGGCGTGAGGGGAAGGTAACGCATAGATCAAAGACCTTTCACGAACTCGTCGTATTGCGCCTTGGTCATCAGCTTGCCGAATTCGTCCTTACTCACGCCCTTGAGCTTGAAGAACCAGCCATCGCCTTCCGGATCGGCATTCACCTTCGCGGGCTCCGCGGCCAGCGCGGCATTGCCTTCGGTGACTTCGCCGCCGACCGGTGCATAGACGTCGCTCGCGGCCTTCACGCTTTCGACCACCGCCGCTTCGCCGCCCGCGCCCACCTTGCGGCCGGCTTCCGGGACTTCGACGAACACCACGTCGCCCAACTGTTCGGCGGCGTGCTTGGTGATGCCGACCGTCGCGGTATCGCCATCGAGGCTCACCCATTCGTGCTGATCTGTGTAACGAACTTCGCTCATGATGACCTCTTAGGCGGTTGCGCGCTTATAACGGTTGGGAACGAAAGGCATGGGCGCGACGCGCGCTGGATTGGGTTTGCCACGCACCATCAGATCGATCTCGGCGCCGTCGGCGGCGAATCGGGATTCGACATATCCCATGGCGACGGGCGCGTTCAGCGAGGGCCCAAAACCACCGCTGGTGATCTTGCCGATGACGCGGCCAGTTTTGTCGGTGATCTCGGTTCCTTCGCGCGCGGGCGCGCGGCCGGTGGGAAGAATGCCGACGCGCTTCTTTGTCGTGCCGTTGAAGACGCGATCCATGATCTTTTCAGCGGCAGGAAAATCCTTGTCCATCTTGCGGCGCTTGCCGATGGACCAGACGAGATTGGCTTCCACTGGATCGGTTGTCTCGTCGATATCGTGCCCGTAAAGGCAGAGCCCAGCTTCGAGGCGCAGGCTATCGCGCGCGGCCAGACCGATGGGCAGCACTTCCGGTTCTGCGAGCAGGGCGCGCGCGACACGCTCGACATCCTTGCCTTCAAGCGAAATCTCAAAGCCGTCTTCGCCGGTGTAACCCGAGCGGCTGATGATGGCCTGCGCTCTTGCAACAGTCGCACGCACGACTTTCATGAAAGTGAGTTTGTCGATGCCGGGCGAAAGCCGCTCCAGCACCTTGCCTGCCATCGGGCCTTGCAACGCGAGCAACGCGCGGTCCGGCTTCGGGGTCAACATGGCGATGCCTTTCAGCTTCGCGGTGATATAGTCGAAATCGCCTTCCTTGGTCGCGCCGTTGACGACGAGATAGAGATCCTTCTCGCCGGTCAGATGTGTGAACATGAAATCGTCGATGATCGTGCCTTGATCGTTCAGCAGCAGGCCGTAGCGCTGCATGCCTTCCTTGAGGCCCCGCACATCGGCCGGCGTGACGCGCTCCAGCGCCTTAGCAGGAGCGTCGCCGCCAAGAAATGCCTGCCCCATATGCGAGACATCGAACAGCCCCGCCTTCTCGCGGGTGTGCAGATGTTCTTTCAGAACGCCGGTCGGATATTGCACCGGCATCTCGTAACCGGCGAATGGCACCATCTTGGCGCCAAGCTCGACATGCAAAGCATAGAGCGGCGTCTTGCGAAGCGTTTCGTCGGTGCCGGTCATCATGGTCCAATCGACAGGTTGATAGAGAGCGATCCGGCGAACCGGACAAAGCACCCCTCTGTCATGGGACCTGAGAGATTTCCCCGCGCGGCATCTGCCTCGCGGATTACCCCTTCGGTGAAACCACCCCCATCGGATGGTTCGCTTTCCAGAAGTTCATCTCCTTCGCGGTCCTTTTGCCTGAGAGTTTCCGGGGCGGTTGCTCCTTCGGCGCCGGGTTTTCACCGGTCTCTCCCGCGAGGGATCTTTTGTATGGCCGAACAACCTCGCCTCACGGCGGGATTGCCCGTTGCGGTGCATCATAAAGAGCGGGTCTAGGGAGTCAAAGAAAACCCGCCAATCAGGCCGATTCGCTCACATCCTGGGGGGAATTTCGATACCCAGAAGGTCCAGGCCCTTGTGCAATGTGGCCAGCGTCAACTCGCACAGCCCCAGTCGCGCCGCGCGCAATTCCGCGTCGGTTTCGGAAAGGATGTGGTGTTCGGAATAGAAACGGCTGAATTCCTGCGCGAGATTGAAGACGTAATCGCAGATCAGGTTCGGCGCGCGCCGTGCCCCCGCTGCCGTCATTACATCGGGCAGTGCGAGAAGCTGGAGCGCCAGCTTGCGCTCTTCATTCGACCGGATGACGGGCGCAGCCGTCGCGAAGCCCTGCTCCTTCGCGCGGCGTAGAATGGATTGGACGCGTACCGCCGCGTATTGGAGATATGGCCCGGTCTTGCCCTCGAACTTGGAGAAGCGCCCCAGATCGAAAATGTAATCGGTCTGCCGGTGGTTGGAGAGGTCCGCGAATTTCAGAGTCGCGATCCCGATCATCTTCGCGATCGCCCCGCGCTCTTCGGCCGGATAGTCGGCGGCAAGCCCAGCTTCGGCGAGGCGCTTCTCGGCCTCCTCGGTCACCATCGCAATGAGGTCATAGAGCTTCATCACGCCACCGGCCCGCGTCTTGAACGGTTTGCCGTCCGGGCCGTTCATCGTGCCAAAGCCGGCATGTTCGAGAACGGCGTTGCCGTTGAGATGCGCTTTCTCCGCAGCACGATAGACCTGCTCGAAATGCAGGTGCTGGCGCTGGTCCACCACATAAAGAATGAGATCGGGATTCTGCTTGCGCATGCGATCGACGATGGTCGCAAGATCGGTCGTTCCGTAAAGCACCGCGCCGTCCGACTTCACCAGGATAAGTGGCGGCATCGCTTTCTTGTCGCCTTCCTGTTCAACGGTAATGACGAGCGCGCCTTCACTTTCGATCGCGATGTGACGCGCCTTGAGGTCTTCGATCATCGGCGCGATCAACGGCTCGACGCTGGCCTCGCCTTTCCACAGATCGAAGTGGATACCCAGGCTGCCCCATTCGCGCTCAAGACCAACGCGCGACACAGCAAAGAAGTGACTCCAAAGCGCGCGATAGCCGGGGCGGCCGGCTTGCAGATCGGCCGTCGCTTTGCGCGCTTCTTCGAGTCGCGCGGGGTCGGCTTTGCAGGCCACCGAAGCCGCCGGATAGATCTCTTCGAGGTCTTCCATTGTCACCGGCGATGTTTCCGGATAAGGGCCTTTGAAATTCGCGTCGAAATAAATAGGTGCGATGCCGCGATGCTCGATCTCGGAGATGAGCTGTCCCATCTGCAGACCCCAGTCACCCAGATGCACGTCGCTGACGACATGCCATTCATTTGCGCGAAACAGGCGCTGCAGCGAGTCGCCGATCACGGAGGACCGCAGGTGACCGACATGCATCGGCTTGGCGACATTCGCTCCGCCGAAATCGATCACGGCGGTTTTGCCCTTGCCGGCTTCCGGCGCGCCAAGGCGATCATCTCTCGACATCGCGACCAGGCGCGATGCAGCTGCATCGTCCGTCACATCGAGATTGATGAAGCCCGGCCCCGCGATCTCTACCTTGGAAAAGATCGGATTGGCCTTCAGTCGTGCTGCGATCTTCTCTGCAATCGCGCGCGGGTTCTGCTTCGCCGCCTTCGCCGCTGGCAATGCGCCGTTGCACTGGAACTGGGCAAGATCGCGCCGATCTGAAACCTGGACGGTGCCAAGCTCCGCCGACAGTCCCTCAGCGGCAAACGCGGCGCCCGCGATTGCCGAGAGCTCCGCACTCAGCGACGTCATTGCGCGAAGATCCCCACCGCCCGGTTGTAGTCGAGCTGCGCCTTGGTGAGCTGCAGTCCCACCAGTATTTGGTAGTCATAGGGTTTCTTGTCGTGGTCGGTCTGCAAATCGACAGACTTGACGCTTTCATCGACGGAGGCGGTCGTCTCTCCCGCCGCGAATTCGATCTGAACGGAACGCATCTGTTTTGTGACAATGCGGTCGCCTGTCGAAACGGCTACAAAATAGGGAACATTATATTGCGCCGCGTCGCCTCCCACGGCCCGCGCTGCTTGAAAATTGATATCAACATCTGAGCTCGAAGACCTGCCCTGCTTATCATAGCTGCAGCTCCCCTCCACGTTCGCAACCTTGACTGTGTAGAGAACGTTTGATGGATCGGGCGCCGTGCCGGGCTTGAACTGCGTCACGACTACCGCGTCGAGAACACTCGTAATGCCGGGGCAAAAGGCCAGCCTTTTCGAGGTTGTGCAGGAGGATAAAACTAACGCTAGAGCGACAAGCGCCAGCGGGCGAAGGATTGTATTCGGCATGGTGCGCGATCAGAGCCTGTAATGTGCCGTTGCAACGCGGCTGGTTGGCGGTTTGCTGCAACCGCAGAGCTTGACTTTTTGCCCGCCTGCGGCCCTTTTCGAGGCCCGGCCCAGCGGCGCGGGACTGTAGCCAAGCAGGCGATTCATGGGAAGTCCGCAAAATGCTGCCGACGCCGGCGTTAAGCCGCAGCTGACCATTGTGCTGGCCGCGCCGCGAGGTTTCTGCGCGGGCGTGGATCGGGCGATCCGTATCGTTGAACTCGCGCTGGAGAAATACGGCCCACCGATCTATGTGCGGCATGAAATCGTTCATAACCGCTTCGTCGTGGAGCGCCTCGAGGGCCTGGGCGCGATATTCATCGATGAACTGGACGAAGCACCCCAAGGCGCCAAGGTGATATTCTCGGCACACGGCGTGCCGAAATCCGTTCCCGCCGAGGCCGAGCGCCGCGCGCTTTTCTATCTTGATGCCACCTGCCCGCTTGTCTCCAAGGTCCATGTCGAGGCAGACCGGCAGTTCAAGGCGGGACGCGAAATTGTGCTGATCGGCCATGCCGGTCATCCCGAAGTGGAAGGCACGATGGGTCAGTTGCCGGCCGGAGCAATTTTTCTGGTCGAGAACGTGTCTGACGCGGAACGATTTAAGCCGAGCGACCCGTCACACCTAGCCTACATTACGCAAACGACACTTTCGGTAGACGACACGGCGGAAATCGTCGCTGTCCTGCGCAGGCGTTTTCCGGCGATCGCGCTGCCCCACAAGGAAGACATTTGTTACGCGACGACAAATCGGCAGGACGCCATGAAGGCGATCGCGCCGCGGGCAAGCGTCGTGTTTGTGATCGGTGCGCCCAATTCTTCCAATTCCGTGCGGCTGGTCGAAGTCGCCAAGCGCGCTGGCGCAAAAAACGCGATCTTGATTCAACGTGCGAGCGACATCGACTGGTCGCTCGTCGAAGGCGCAAAGGTAGTTGGGCTATCGGCGGGCGCTTCGGCGCCTGAGGTGCTGGTGGATGAAGTCCTTGCCGTTTTTCGACAGCGCTTCATCGTCACGTTGGAAGAAGCATCCGTCACGCGCGAAGACGTCGCGTTCAATCTACCTCGCGCCTTGGCATCGTGAGATGTAAATGGCCGTTTACACGGATGTTTCCTTCGAGGATCTGGAAGTGGTGCTTGCTGATTACGATATCGGCGAGCCGCGCAGCTTCAAAGGTATCGCCGAAGGCATCGAAAATTCGAATTTCTACCTGCAAACGGATCGTGGCGCATACATTGTCACGCTCTACGAAAAGCGTGTTCGCGTGGCGGACCTTCCTTTTTTTCTGACGTTGATGGCACATCTGGCGACGCACGGAATAGCATGCCCTTTGCCGGTGCGCAGCAAATCTGGGGCTTACTGGAAGGAGTTGAACAATCGGCCGGCGGCAATTCTGACCTTTCTGGAGGGCATGTCGTTGCGGCGTCCGGAGGCCTCGCACTGTGGATCTGCCGGCGGCGCGCTGGCGCGGCTACACGCTGCATCTGCGGGGTTTTCTCTCGCGCGCGCGAACGCGCTCGGTCTCGAGGGTTGGCGGAAATTGGCGGCAGCGACACAGGCTGGCGCCGACACAATCCAAAGCGGCTTGGCTGTGCTCATTGCCGAAACGCTCGATGAGCTCGCGTCCTGGCCCACCGGTCTGCCGGCCGGAGTCATTCATGCCGACCTCTTTCCGGACAATGTTCTGTTTGTCGAGGGCAAAGTTTCGGGCCTGATCGACTTTTACTTCGCCTGCAATGACGCGCTTGCCTACGATATCGCAGTAATGTTGAACGCATGGTGCTTCGAACAGGATGGCGCTTTCAACATCACAAAAGGAAAGAGTCTGCTATCGGCCTATCGTCACCAACGCGAACTCACGCGAGAGGAAGTCGAAGCGCTACCTCTGCTCGCACGCGGCGCGGCGCTGCGCTTCCTGCTGACCCGGCTCTATGACTATCTCAATCCCGACAAATCCGCCTTCGTGCGGCCAAAAGATCCGCGCGACTATATCAGACGTCTGCGCTTCCACCGCAACGTGCGCAGCGCCACGGAGTACGGATTATGAGCGCCCCGCGCGTGGATATTTTTACGGACGGCGCTTGTTCGGGAAATCCGGGCCCCGGCGGTTGGGGCGCGATCCTATGCGCGAACGGCAAGGAAAAGGAAATTTCGGGCGGCGAAGCGGCCACCACCAACAACCGCATGGAGATCATGGCGGCGATAAAAGCGCTACAATCTCTGACCAAGCCTGCTGCCGTTACCATTCATACAGACTCGCGCTATGTGATGGATGGAGCCACGATCTGGATCAAAAAATGGAAGGCGAACGGTTGGAAGACCTCGGACAAGAAGCCGGTGAAGAATGCCGATCTTTGGCTGGCGCTTGAAGCGGCAGCCGCCCCGCACCAGCTGACATGGCGCTGGGTCAAGGGACATTCCGATCATGTCGAGAACGCCCGCGCGGACGCATTGGCCCGCGCGGCAATCGATAGCGTGCGTTAAAGCTGTTTCAGCACGTGTCCGGCGCTGGAGACGCTAAAGGCACCCGGCTCTTCGACGTTCAGTTCCTTCACGACGCCGTTGTCCACGATCATCGAGAAACGCTGGCTGCGCTTGCCCATGCCGAACTTGGAGGCATCCATTTCAAGGCCAAGCGCCCGCGTGAAATCGCCATTCCCGTCCGCCAGCATCATCACCTTGTCGCCGACCTTTTGGTTGTCGCCCCAGGCGCCCATCACGAACGCATCATTGACGGACACGCAGGCAATCGCATCAACGCCTTTGGCCTTCAATTCATCGGCGTGCTGAACGAAACCCGGAACATGCTTTGCTGAACAGGTTGGCGTAAACGCGCCCGGAAGCGCGAAGACAACAACCTTTTTGCCGCCGAACAGATCGTCGGTTTTCACCGGACCCGGACCGCTTTCCTTCATCTGCATCAATGTTGCTGAGGGAACTTTATCGCCAACTTTAATTGTCATGGAATGTCTCCTGATGATTATCGCCGGCCGGGGTTTTAGCGCACGCCAAGCATTGCGGGAAGGACATAATTCAAGTCCATGTTTTGCTGGCAGAGGGCGTCTCGCGTGATAATTTATGTCCATGGTACAAGCTAAAGGCACCATCGAAGGCTCGAGCTTCCTTGAAGGCAAGCTGCTGATCGCGCTGCCTGGAATGGGTGATCCGCGTTTCGCGAAAAGCGTGATCCTGATGTGCGCACACTCCGCAGAGGGCGCGATGGGCCTGATCGTGAACAAGCCCATCGAGGGCCTGCGCTTCCGCGAACTGGTGAGCCGGCTAAACCTGCGACTCCTGCCCAAGTCACCCGATTTTCCGGTGCTGTTTGGCGGTCCGGTCGAGAACGGCCGCGGCTTTGTTCTGCACAGCGCGGATTATGACGGCGGACAATCCACGCTTCCCGTTCTGAAAGACGTTTCGCTGACCGCGACGATGGACATCTTGCGCGTCATGGCCGATGGCCAAGGACCGGTGAGAGCGATCTTCACGCTCGGCTATGCCGGATGGGGACCAGGGCAAATCGAAAACGAAATCCGCCTGAACGGCTGGGTCCATTGCGACGCCGACGCCGCGATTCTGTTCGACACTGACATGGAGCATAGGTGGAGCAGCGCACTTCGCAGGCTCGGCATCGAACTTTCCGCTTTGTCATCCAACGCCGGTCGCGCCTGACGGCGGCACAGTCTCGCTGTCATCGGTTGAAGCGTTAGCTCCTGTCGGATAATGCCTTGCGATGAAATTGAGGGCCTCGCCCGCCGGCAAGGGCGTGCCGAAATAGAATCCCTGCGCAAATTCACAGCCGGTTTCCCGCAAGCGCGCAACATCGCTCTGCGTTTCGACTCCTTCAATCACGACCGAGCGCTTGAGCTCACGGGCGAGCGCGACAATGGAGTCCAATATGACGGCGCCATCCTCTGCGCGATCGGGGGCGGTTTGAACCTCAAGAAAGCTCTTGTCCAATTTGACGATATCGAATGGGATATCCCTGAGCTGTCCGAGCGTGGAAAGACCGGTGCCGAAATCGTCGATGGCAAGGCCCACGCCCATCGCCCGCAAATTCGCCAGGATGTTTCGCGATTCCGCATTTGTCGAAATCGCGGACTCGGTGATCTCAAGCTTGAAACTGTTGGGTTTCAAATCGTTCTGCGCGAGCACCGAATGGATTAGCGTTTCGAATTCCGCGTCGCGAAGCTGGCGCCGTGACACGTTCACGCTCACGAAGAGAGGCGTGTCGAGCGGAAAATAGCGTTGCCAATCGGAAAGATCGCGTGCCGCGCGTTCCAGCGCAAAGCGGCCGAGCGACAAGATGAGGCCGGTCTCTTCGGCATGGCCGATGAATTCCGCCGGAAGCAACACACCCTTTTGCGGATGACGCCAGCGCAGCAGCGCTTCAAACCCGGCTACACTCTCATCCGCGAGATGAACGATGGGCTGGTAGTAAAGATCGAACTGACCTTCATCCAGCGCACGGCGAAGTTCCGATTCAAGGGCGACAGCATCGCCGGGCGCAAAGGCCTCGAGGTCACGCGAATACTGGCGCGAGCACGCTCCGCCTTGCCGCTTGGCCTGCAGCAACGCCAGTTCGGCATTCTTCAAAAGCTCAAACGGATCTTCGCTGTCCCGACCTCGCACCGCGCCGACGCTGACCGTGGCAAAAACCTCCCGGTCGCCATGCGGAAATGGACGATTGCAAAGCGCCACAAGATCATCACCTAGCGCACCAGCATCGGCACCGTTCGCGACCAGCACGGCAAAAGCGTCACCGCCCACGCGAAAAACGTTCGCATCGCCAACCTTCTTCGCAAGCCGCCGTGCGACTTCCGTCAGAATCTTGTCGCCACCCGCATCGCCGAGGCTGGCATGAATGGATTTGAACCGATCGATATCGAGAAGCACGAAGGCAGCCTTGCTCAGTCCAGCACCAAGCCGTTCGAGCTCTTCCATTAGAGCAACTCTGTTTCCCAATCCCGTCAATGAATCGTGCAATGCACGATCGCTGACGGTGCCTTCCGCCTCCTTGCGCGTGGTCACATCGGCAAGGAGGCCGAGGCAACGCGTCGCCTTCCGCTTCTCGCCCATCATCGTGGCGCGCAGTTCGAACCACGGATAGCGGCTGCTTTCGCTGCGCACGCGAAATTCCATGCGGAAGGCGAGACCGGGATGGCCCTGATAATCGGCAAGAGCACGGCGATAGGTTTCGCGGTCCTCGGTATGCACGCGCGCGATCCACGCTTCGTGGCTCATCGTCTTTGCGCCGTCCGCAAAGCCCAGCAGAACGGCGGCTTCCGGCGACAGCCGAACGGTATCGATCGCAAAGCCGAGATCGAAGACGCCTTGATGAGATGCGCCAATGGCTTGCCGCGCGGCATCCCTGCCCGATTTGCCGTCGGGCTCGCCGGAGGCGCCGCGAGCCGGCATGGGCGGCGGCGGTTCATTGGAAACCGGCATTGGCGCAATCGCCGCTCCCGAGCCCGACAGAATGGCGATGCCCTCGCCCGCCGAAATCGCCAGAGCGAGCAAAACAGCGCCCGCCGCTGCAAAGCCACCGATGATGGCAGACGCAGCCGGGTTATCCTGGAAACCACCCAGCGCAACCACGGCCGCGGCCAGCGCGACGAGCGAGAAAATCGCGGAACTTGGCGCGACCACACGCGCCGCCTGTGCGCCGCCCATTCCGCGATGAACGAGATAGCCCGTGATCCCCGCGCTGCCGACGACAACCGCGACTTCCAACAAAAGCATCGCGCCGGGCAAACCCAGAAAAGTCAGCGCGCAGAGTGCGGCGAGCGCGCGCTGGCCCCACAGCAGATAGCGCGGCGCCCAGGGCCAAAGCTCACCAACGGGCGCCACGATGTCGGCCAGCTTAGTGCTTGCCAGAAGTGCGAGCCCGGCGATCACGACGGGAAATCCGTCGGGTCCGTCGGTCGTGACGATCCAGCCGGTATCGAAAACGCCCATGGCGGCAAGCTGACTGACGAATATTGCGCCGAGCGCGATGGCGGCCCAGCGCGAAGCCAGATGCCCAGTCATCACCGCCACGCCCGTTGTGATCGCGATGGATGCTGCGATCAGCCCGGCGACGGCCGCGAGAAATATGGCGAGCTGCTTGTTGTGCGACACGAGCGCCGGAATGGTCCATGCGACAATCGTCGGCGGTGCGCTCGCGTTGATGACACGTACGGCAATGGTCGCGGATGTTGCCGGCGGAACGGTGATGAGAAAAGCGTGACGGCCAAACCCGCGAGCATTCTCAACCGTGATCCCCACGTCGGAGCTGGCGACCTGCAAGATTGCGGTGCGGCCACGGCGCGGAACGATGCGCACGCTCGCATTGGGCGGCTGGTCGGCGAGCATGATGCGCGAAACCGGCCGCTCGGCATCGTTGAAAATCGTCGTCATGTACCATGACGAGCCGTCTGCCTCCGGGCCGGATGGTGCGCGATAGGGTTTCAGCGCACTGCGCAGATCTAATGTGGGTTTTGCATCCGCGAAATTGACGCCTTCCTTGTCGGTGCCGCCCGCTGCGGGAAAGGTTGCCTGCGCAGCACCCGCGAACGAGGCTGCAATCAGCGCCATGACAAAGAGAAGCCGCTTCAGCAATGCCCGGTCCGATCCTGGTTCGTCGAGTTGCGAGTCACGCTAGCCGCGCCTCGTCCTCGAGCAAAGCAAACAGGGCATGATCCTGCCAATCGCCATTGATCTGCAAATATCGCTTCGCCACGCCTTCCTGGCGAAATCCGGTCTTGAAGAGCAGATTCTTTGACGGCTCGTTCGACGGCAGGCACGCAGCCTCGATGCGATGCATCCCAAGAGTCGCGAAGATGAACGGGATCAGCGCGCGCACGGCATCGAACATATAGCCCTGCCGAGCGAAACGTTCGCCCACCCAATAACCGAGCGCGCAGCATTGCGTCACACCGCGGCGCACATTGGAGAGGGTGCAGCCGCCGAGCAGCGCATCGTCCGCGTTCCGAAAAACAAAGAAGGCGTAGGCGGAATCCAGCCGCGACTCCTTTTGATAGCGCTTCAGGCGGCGGCGGAATGCGCCTTTAGTCAATTCGTCCTGCGCCCAGACAGGCTCCCACGGCGCGAGAAAATTCCGGCTTTCGCCGCGCAGTTTCGCCCATTGCAAGTAATCGATCATGCGCGGATAGCGCAGATACACGCCGTGGCCGCGAATGACTGGCTGCTGGCCGCCGGGGAAAGTAAGCCCCCGCATGAATGCCATGGGGCCGGTGCTCATTCGGCCGCGCGGCGGGCATCACCCGTGCCAAAGCGTTGCGCAAATCGCGTATGGCTTTCCAGCTTCGCGACCGGCCCGATTGCGGCCATCGTCGGATTCTGCGCCGCCATCACGCGCGCGCCAAAGCGGCGCACGGCGGACGCGTCGATCGCATCGAGCTTCGCGCTCATTTCGGAAACCGGAATCACGTGGCCGAAGGCGAAAAGCTGCGCCGCGATCTGTTCCGCCCGCGCGCTCGGCCGCTCCAATCCCATCAGCAGACTGGACTTCAATTGCGCCTTGGCGCGCGCCACTTCCTGATCGCTGGCGGTCGTGGCGATCGACGCCATCTCGCCGGCGATGACGGCGGAAATTTCCTCCGCTTCCTTCTCGCCGGTGCCCGCATAGATGCCGATGATGCCGCTGTCGGCCGCCGATTGCGCGAAGGCATAGACCGAATAGCAAAGTCCGCGCTTCTCGCGCACTTCCTGAAACAGGCGAGACGACATCCCGCCGCCAAGTGCCGTGACATACGCCTGCGCGATATAGAAATCCGGATCGTCGTTGGAAATGCCCGGAAAGGCATAGGTCACGTGTGCCTGTTCCAGATCTTCCGCGACGCGAAGATCGCCGCCGCGATAATAGGCGGGCAGCGGCTGTTTCGCTGCACCGGACGGCAAGGTGCCGAACTTTTCCTCGGCAATCGCCACGATCTGCGCATGATCGACGGCGCCGGACGCGATGAGCAGCATCGAACCGGCACGGTAATTGGCGCCCATATAATCGCGCAATTCCGCCTGGCTGAAATTGCTGACCGTTTTTTCCTCGCCGAGAATTGGCCAGCCCATCGGCTGATCGGGATAAACGGTTGTTTGCAGATGATCGAAAACAATGTCATCCGGCGTATCGCGCGCCTGACCCAGTTCCTGCAGCACCACCTGTCGTTCGCGTTCCAGTTCTGCCTGCTCGAATGTCGGATGGGTCAGAATGTCCGACAACAGATCGATGCCGAGCGGCACATCCGCACGCAACACGCGGGCATGAAACGCGGTCTGCTCGCGGCTGGTATAGGCGTTGAGATAGCCGCCCACGGCTTCGATCTCTTCGGCGATGGCACGCGCCGACCGTGTTTGGGTGCCCTTGAACGCCATGTGTTCGAGCATGTGAGAAACGCCCATGACGGGGCGGGTCTCATTGCGGCCGCCGGCATTCACCCAGACGCCAACGAAGGCGCTTTCGAGCCCGGGCATGGGGTCGGTGACGACAGTCAACCCATTGGAAAGTTTTGTAATTTCTACGTTCATACCGGCTTCAATCTTTCCTCGACGAAGGCCCTGACCGCGCCCTTTTCGGCAGGCAAAATTGTCATCCGCTCCTCCCCCTCATAGAGGTCCGCGAGGCGCGGGGGCAAGGGGGGCGACTGGCCGGTGGCGCGGCCCACCGCGTCAGGAAACTTTGCCGGATGGGCGGTGGAAAGAACCACGATCGGGCCGGCCAGTTCCGCCTTCAGTTTTTCCGCAGCCACAATGGCGACGGCCGTGTGCGGATCGATCGTCCGGCCCGTCTCGCGATGAACGCGTGCGATGGCCGCGAGCGTCTCGGTGTCGTCCCCCTGTGCCGCCGAATAGCGTGCGCGCAACGCGGCCGGGATGGCGGGCGAAAGCGTCAATTTTTTCTCGTGCGCGAATGTTTCCATTGCGCCGCGAACCCATTCTGAATCGCGGCCGGACGCTTCAAACAGTGCGCGCTCAAAATTGCTGGCGACCTGAATGTCCATGGATGGGCTGAGCGTGGCGTGGACCTGCCCGACCGCATAGACGCCCTCATTCAGCACGCGCGCCATGATGTCATTGGAATTCGTCGCGACGACGAGCTTCTCGATGGGCAGATTCATCCGCATGGCCGCCTCACCGGCGAAGACATCGCCGAAATTTCCCGTCGGCACGACGAATGTCGCGGGCGATCCCAGCTTTGCCGTCCCCGTGAAATAATAAACGCTCTGCGCCGCAATGCGCGCGAAATTGATCGAATTGACAGCGGTGAGGTTCGCGCGCGCGGCGAATGGCGCATCGGCGAAAAGCTCTTTCACGATGGCCTGCGCGTCGTCGAAACTCCCTTCCAGCGCGATGTTATGGACGTTGGCGTGGCGCGACGTGGTCATCTGGCGGCGCTGCACCTCGCTGGTACGGCCCTTCGGATGGATCACGAAGACATCGATGTTCGGCAATCCGCCCAGCGCCGCAATCGCTGCCGAGCCGGTATCGCCGGAGGTTGCGGCCAGAACCGTCGCCCGTCCGCCGCGTTTGGCGAGCGCGCGGGCGAATAGTCGCCCCAGCACCTGCATCGCGATATCCTTGAAGGCGAGAGTCGGGCCGTGGAAAAGTTCGAGCAGGAATTGTTCCGGGCCGATTTGAACGAGCGGTGCGATCTCGGGAACATCGAAATTCGCGTAGGCCGCGTCGATGTCGGCCTTCAACTCAGCGCCGGAGAATGAGTCTCCGGCAAAGCGTATGAGGATCGCGAATGCGACATCCGCGTAAGATTTATCTGCGAAGCCGGCGATTTCGTCCGCGCCGATTTGCGGCCACGCCTCCGGCATATAAAGGCCGCCGTCCGGCGCAACGCCGGCGAGCAGGATTTCGGCAAAAGATTGCGGCGGCGAAAGTCCGCGCGTGCTCACATAGCGCATCGCGAACCGCCCGATTTTCGCAAGCGTCTGAAATATCTGGAAAAACGCCCGGAGGTTGTTTGACGGTTTTTTTGCGCACTATCTCCAAAACTAGATGTTGTGGTCCGGATGGGGTGGAAGCATTCGTTTTCGCGATTCCGGTACCCCCTCCCCCCCTCGCCCGTCCCGCGCAGCAGGGCCGGCTGGATGCGCGACCGCAGGCCCGGAAGAGGGCTGCGGAAGGTAAAAAAGGAAAGACGGTCGCTCATAATTTAGGTATATAGACGGAATATTTCGGAACTCAAGCGATAAATTTGCCGAAATGGCCTTGAAATTCGGCTCGGAATTCCTACCTCGTCATTAGCGGCGGTTTCAGCCCAGCCGCCCGCGCGAGCGGTGGTAGGCGAAGTAGATAAACAGAAGCGCCGCCGCCAGACCGAACCAGGTCATCGCGTATTGCAGATGTTCGTTGCGGAAGGTGACGACGGTCTGTCCCCCCTTTGGCCATCCGCCGGGAACAGGCGTTGCATCGATTTCCACCAAGTACAACGACGCAAGACTAAGGCGTTCCGTGATCGCGATGAGTTTTAGATCACGCGCATACCAAACGTGATCGCCCAGATCGGCTGGAGGTATAAACAAACCCGGCGGGTCGGCTTTTCGCCAAACACCAACGATGCGGCGAATGCCTTCGAGTTGACCTTTCCGTCTTGTATCGGAGTTACGCCGTTCAGGGGGGACTATTCCACGATCTACCATCATCATTCGCCCGTCCGTTGTCACGAATGGCGTCAACACGTGATAGACTGCCGCGCCATCCGGTCCGGTGGCAAAGACATAAACCTCTCGCGCGTTCTCAAAATGCCCTTCAAGCGCGACGTGTCGGTATTGCGCGCCAGCACCCATCGCCAGCGCTTTATCGAGTCCGATCGGCGGCGCGGTGAGATTACGATTCACCTCCGCGATCAATCCCAGCTTCCAATGCAGCCGTTCGATCTGCCACACGCCCAGCCCGATCAGGATCGCGAACAGCGGCGCCATCAGCGCGGTGAAAGACAGGATGGGGCGGAAGTAGAAGCGCATCGTTCACACTCTGACTGTCATCCCCGGCGAGGCGCGCGGTTGCGCGCCGAGGGAAGGGGACCCAGGGTTCGACGCAACGGAATTGCTGAGAGTCCTGGGTCCCCTTCCCTCGCGCTCAGCTTCGCTTCGCACTCGCCGAGGATGACAGCTTTGTTTTTCATTTTTCTAATGTGCCCTCGCCCGCGCGGTGCTTGTATTGCAGGACCATCAGCGTGGCTTTGACGAGGCGCAGTCCGCCCAGAACCACAATCGCAATGAGCGGCAACCAGATGAGCGCATGCACCCAATAGGGCGGCGAGTATTTCACCTCCACAATCAGCGCGCCGCCGCAAATGAGAAAGCCCGCGATAAGAATGACGAACACCGTCGCACCGTCGCCCACGTCGAACACGGAATAATCGAGGCCGCAGGCGGGGCAGCTCTTGGCGATATCCAGATAACCGTCGAACAGCGCGCCCTGCCCGCAACGCGGACAACGCCCTTGCAGCGCGGCTTTGAGTGCTGTCGGTTCGCTCTTCGGTTCGCGCGGAAGCGTCAAGCCGCGACGACCGGACCTTCGCCCCAGACATAGATGCAGGCGAAGAGGAACAGCCACACCACGTCCACGAAGTGCCAGTACCAGGCGGCGGCTTCGAAGCCGAAATGGCGCGTCGGCTTGAACTGGCCCGCGATGGCGCGGCCCAAACAAACTGTCAGGAAGATCGTGCCGACGATGACGTGGAAGCCGTGAAAGCCCGTCGCCATGAAGAAGGTCGAGCCGTAGATGGCGTCGAAATTGCCAACGCCGGCGGTGAGGCTCATATGCGCCAAATCGGTGAATGGCACCTTGGCCAGATGGTTGAAGCCGAAAGTGAACGGCGCGTGCGCATATTCATAGGCCTGCACGCAGGTGAACGAGGCGCCGAGCAGCACGGTGAGGATGAGGCCCTGGATCGCGCCCTTGCGGTCGCCATGCTGAAGCGCGTGATGCGCCCAGGTGACCGTCGTGCCGGAGGTCAGAAGCAGCAGCGTATTCAGCAGCGGCAGATGCCACGGATCGAGCGTGACGATTCCGCTGGGCGGCCACGAACCGATACCGACATCGGTGAAGAAGATCGCCGAATTGAAATAGGCCCAGAACCAAGCGACGAAGAACATCACTTCCGATGCAATGAAGAGAAGCATGCCGTAGCGCAGGCCAAGCTTCACCACCGGCGTATGGTCGTGCTCGACCACGGATTCGCGGATCACATCGCGCCACCAACCGACAAAGGTGAAGGCCAGCAGCACCGCGCCGATGATGAGAATCCAGGGCTGACCGGCCAGGCTGTGGAAGCCGGAATAGTCCTTGTTCATCCAGAGGACCGCACCGCCCAGCATCGTGAACGCCGCGATCGAGCCGACGATCGGCCACGGGCTGGGGTTCACCAGATGGTAGTCGTGCTTTACGCCTGCATGCGCCATTTGGAACTTCTCCACCGCTTCAGTCGAAAACGTGGCCCCCAAGGCGCACGATCGTCATCAGAAAAAACAAAATCACCAACCCGCCCAGAATGAACGCGATGGCGAAGCTGCGCTTGCGCCGTTCGCGTGCATTGCGTTCCTCGATTTCGCGCTCATCCATTGCCTCACATCCACGCCCCGATTTGGGCGGCGCCGAGCGGCGCGATGCCCATCAGGCGTTCCAGGATCAGAGTGGCGAACAGCACGAAGAGATAGAAGATGGAAACCGCGAACAGGCGCCGCGCGGCGGGCTCTTTGGCCTCGTCGCGTTCGCGCAGCACGGCGACGGCTTCGACGACGAGCCATCCGCTGAACAGCGCTGCCACGCCCAGATAGAGCGGGCCGGCGAGACCGATGAAGGCGGGAAGAACGCCTGCGGGAAACAGCGCCAGCGCATAAAAGAGAATCTGCTTGCGGGTATATGCCTTGCCCTTCACGACCGGCATCATAGGAATGCCGGCGCGCGCATAATCCTCGCAGCGAAACAGCGCCAGCGCCCAGAAATGCGGCGGCGTCCATAAAAAGGTGATGAGCACCAGGGACAGCGGCGCCAGCGCGATGTGCCCTGTAACCGCAACCCAACCGATGGCAGGCGGCAGCGCGCCGGCCAATCCGCCGACCACGATGTTCTGCGCGGTGCTGCGCTTCAGCCAAAGCGTATAGACGACGACATAGAAGAAGATCGTGAAAGCGAGCAGTCCGGCGGCGAGAAAATTGATGAGCAGGCCCATCATCGCAACCGAAGCGCCCGACAAGCCCCAGCCGAAGATCAGTACATCCCCCCGCGCGACGGCGCCGCGCGGAATGGGGCGCGTGGCGGTGCGCGTCATCAGCCCGTCAATGTCGGAATCATAGGCCATGTTGAGCGCGCCGGACGCACCCGCGCCGACCGCGATGCAGAGCAGCGCCGTGAACGCCGACACCGGATCGATATGGCCCGGCGCCACGATGATCCCAGCCAAGCCCGTGAAGATCACGAGCGACATCACCCGCGGCTTCAACAGCGCAAAGAAATCGCCGACGGTGGCGATGGGCTGTTCGACGGCGAATGTGTCGGCCAAGGCCATTTCTCTAATGCCCCGATCCCGTGATGCGCGGCAATTCGTTATAGGTGTGGAACGGCGGCGGCGAGGACAGCGTCCATTCCAAGGTCGTTGCGCCCACGCCCCACGGATTGTCGCCCGCGATGCGCTTCTTCATGAACGCCTCGGCCATCGCGATCAGGAACACGATGACGCCAAAGCCCGCGATGAAAGCGCCGATGGACGACACGTAATTCCAGCCCGCGAACGCGTCCGGATAATCCGCGATGCGGCGCGGCATGCCGGCGAGGCCCAGAAAGTGCATCGGGAAGAAGGCGAGATTGACGCCGATGAAGGTGATCCAGAAGTGAATCTTGCCAAGCGTCTCATTGTACATGTAGCCGGTGATCTTCGGAAACCAGAAATACCAGCCGGCGAAGATCGTGAACACGGCGCCAAGCGACAGCACGTAATGGAAATGTGCCACCACGTAATAGGTATCCTGCAGCACGACATCGACGCCCGCATTGGCGAGCACGACGCCGGTCACGCCGCCGACCGTGAAGAGGAACACAAAGCCCATCGCCCACAGCATCGGCGTCTTGAACTCGACCGAGCCACCCCACATCGTCGCGATCCACGAGAATATCTTGATGCCGGTGGGCACCGCGATGACCATGGTCGCGAAAACGAAGTAAGCCTTCGTGTCCACGCTGAGGCCCACCGTGTACATATGGTGCGCCCATACGAGAAAGCCGATGAAGCCGATGGAAACCATCGCATAGGCCATGCCGAGATAGCCGAACACGGGCTTCTTCGAGAAGGTCGAAACCACATGGCTGATCATGCCGAAGCCTGGCAGGATCAGGATGTAAACTTCCGGATGGCCGAAGAACCAGAACAGATGCTGGAAGAGGATCGGATCGCCGCCGCCCGCCGCGTTAAAGAACGAGGTGCCGAAATGGCGGTCAGTCAAGAGCATGGTGATCGCGCCCGCCAGAACCGGCAGCGAAAGCAGAAGCAGGAACACGGTCACCAGGATCGACCACACGAACAGCGGCATCTTGTGCAACGTCATGCCCGGCGCACGCATGTTGAAGATCGTGGTGATGAAGTTGATCGCGCCGAGGATCGACGAGGCGCCCGCGATATGGATCGCGAAGATCACCAAATCCATGCCCGGTCCCGGCGATCCGTATGTCGAAAGCGGCGCATACATGGTCCAGCCGCCGCCCACGCCTGTGCCGCCACTGTCGCCTTCGACGAACATCGAGAGGATCAGAAGCGTGAAGGAAAACGGCAGCAGCCAGAACGAAATGTTGTTCATGCGCGGGAAGGCCATGTCCGGCGCGCCGATCATCAGCGGCACAAGCCAGTTGCCGAACCCGCCGATCATCGCGGGCATGATCATGAAGAAGATCATAATGAGTCCGTGGCCGGTGACGAACACGTTGAAGGTGTGCGGGTCGTGAAAGACCTGCAGACCGGGGAACATCAACTCCGCGCGCATCATCATCGACATGAAGCCGCCCACCAAGCCCGCAACGATGGCGAAGATCAGGTACATCGTTCCGATGTCCTTGTGGTTCGTCGAATAGACGTACCGGCGCCAGCCATGCGGATGGTCTTCGTGGGCGTGAGCGATGTCGGCCATGGTCTAAGTCCCCAGATTATTTCGCGGCGACGCGCGTGTTGGTGTCGATCGCTGCGTATTTCTTCTTGGCGCCGGCGAGCCACGCTGAGTACTCCGCTTCCGAGACCACCTTTACCTCGATGGGCATGTAAGCGTGGCGCGCGCCGCAAAGCTCGGAGCACTCGCCGTAGAACGTGCCGGTCCGCGTGGCCTTGAACCAAGTGCGGTTGATGCGGCCCGGCACGGCATCCATCTTCACGCCCATTTGCGGCAGCGCCCAGGAATGGATGACATCCGCGCCCGTCGTATCGACCTCGACAACCTTATTCACCGGAACGACGACGACATTGTCCACGCCGAGCAGGCGCGGTTCGCCCGCCTTCTTCGCCGCGTCGTCTGACAGGCCGAGCGAGTCATAGGTGAATTTGCTGGCCGGATATTCGTAGGACCAGAACCACTGTTTGCCGATCGCCTTGATCGTGAGGTCCGGTGTCGGGATGTCCGCTTCGAAATAGAGAAGGCGGAAAGACGGGATGGCGATGATCACCAGAATGATGACGGGGATGATCGTCCACGCCACTTCCAGCACCGTGTTATGCGCGTTCTTGCTGGGGGTCGGATTTCTGCGCTGGTTATAGCGAATGACGATCCACGCCAGCAGCGCCAGCACGAAGAGCGACACCAGGGTGATGATGACCAGAAGTTCCTGATGGAAATCCTCGATCCGCTCCATAACGGGCGAGGCTGCCGGCTGAAAGTCCATCTGCCACGGAACAGGCGCTGCCAAAGCCGCGCTCGTCCACAAAGCCGCACCAACACCGATCACACCGGCGCCAATTTTTGTTCGAAACATCAGGCGACCTCGCAAATGCTCGCGCGAGCGGCCTGACGCCGCCCGCTGCCCCTGGAATCCTGCAGGGATTTAGAGGGGCTAAGCCCTTAAAGTCATTGCGACCTTATGACGCCCGTGCAGACTTATGGTCGCGGCAGGTGACGTGCGGCACTGCAATAGCCATATTCCATATGACCACAGTGATTTCCCGGAGTTCCAAACGTGACAGCACCCAACGACCTGTTCTTCGGCCAATCGGGCCTCGACCGCAGCCGCGTGCAGTCGCTGGTGGACGAATCGCTGCACGGAACCGACGACGGCGAGCTGTTCCTGGAATACTGCCTGAGCGAAACTTTCTCCTTCGATGATGGACGGCTGAAGGCTGCCACCTTCGACACCACGCAGGGCTTCGGTCTGCGCGCTGTTGCCGGCGAGACGACAGGATATGCCCATGCCAACGAACTTTCCGAGGACGCGATTCGCCGCGCCGGCAATACGGTGCGCGCCGTTTCTCTCGGCCACAGCGGAACGGTGGCGCTATCGCCTGCCCGCACCAACACCAAGCTCTATCCGGACATCAATCCGCTCGACACTGCCAGTTTCGAAACCAAGGTGAAGCTGCTGGCCGATGTGAACGAATATGCGCGCAGCAAAGACAGCCGCGTGAAACAGGTTTCCTGTTCGCTGTTCGGCGAATGGCAGACGGTCGAGATCATGCGGCCGGGCGGCGAAATCTATCGCGACATCCGTCCGCTGGTGCGTCTCAACGTGTCGGTCATTGCCGAGAAAGACGGCCGGCAGGAATCCGGCGGCTTCGGTGGCGGCGGTCGCGAAGGCTATTCCGTCTATCTGGCGCCGGACTATTGGCACGCCGCCGTCGATGAGGCGCTGCGTCAGGCGTTGGTGAATTTGGACTCCGTGCCCGCGCCGGCCGGCGAAATGGTCGTTGTGCTCGGTTCCGGCTGGCCCGGCATTCTGCTGCACGAAGCCATCGGCCACGGACTCGAAGGTGATTTCAATCGCAAGAAGACGAGCGCTTTCGCGGGCCTGCTCGGCCAGCGCGTCGCGGCACCCGGCGTGACCGTTGTGGATGATGGCACGATCGCGGGACGGCGCGGCTCGCTCACCATCGACGATGAAGGCACGCCGACCTCGCGCACCGTTCTGATCGATGACGGAATCCTCAAGGGCTACATGCAGGACCGCCAGAACGCGCGACTGATGGGCGTGGCCGCCACCGGCAACGGGCGGCGCGAATCCCACGCGGCCTCAATCATGCCGCGCATGACGAACACATATATGCTGGGCGGCAGCGCGCCGCCGGAAGAAATCATTGCCAGCGTACCGAAGGGAATCTACGCGACGAATTTCGGCGGCGGACAGGTGGACATCACCAATGGCAAATTCGTGTTCTCCTGCACCGAGGCTTACCTCATCGAGAACGGCAAAGTCGGTCCCGCAATCAAGGGCGCGATCCTGATCGGTGACGGCGCAACCGCGCTCACCAAAATTTCGATGATCGGCAACGATATGAAATTGGATAGCGGCGTCGGCACTTGCGGCAAGAACGGACAATCCGTTCCCGTCGGCGTTGGACAACCAACACTTCGCATTGACGGACTGACCGTCGGCGGCACAGCGCAGGCGGCATAGAACGACATGCTCATCTTCAAAATTTGCCACAATGTGGAATGGACGGCCGCACAGGCCGGCAAGGTTTTTCACGGCTCGGCCAAGGACAAGGAAGACGGCTTTATTCATTTCTCGACCACGGCACAGCTTGCAAGCACGCTGGTTCGTCACTTCTCCGACGCGAGCGATCTTGTGCTGGTCGCGGTGGACACAAATGCGCTGGGCGGCGATCTGAAGTGGGAGAAAGTCAGCAATGGCGAAGACTATCCCCATCTCTACGCCAACCTCGCCTTCTCGGCCGTGCGCTGGATTTTTCCCATACCGCGCAAGGTGGACGGAACATTCATCCTGCCGGTTGAGGCATTCGCGACAGAGCCAGGCGCGCCGCAGCGCGCCAACTGACGCGGCACCACAACGCCCCGGTAAATCAAGCCGCTGATCATGTGTAAAATCGGTGAGGGCGCTCGGGCGTTCTAACCGTAGCGCAGCTTCAATGCGAGGATCGCGCCCGATAGCACAAGCGTTATGCTGTTCGACACCATCAGCGGAATGTCGTGCAGCACCACACCATAGACGAGCCAAAGAAAAATGCCGGCCGTGTACAGGCTGTACATGCGCAACGAGACGTCCTTGGTGGAGCGTGTTCTTAGCGTGTGAACTACCTGCGGAAGAAACGAGACTGTCGTGCAGAACGCGGCCGCAAGGCCAATGAATGTGACGTTTCCCATCGTTTCGAATCCGTGACAGCGCAAAAGACCATGACGATCATGCGGCTTTGATGCAATCGTTGCGCGGCTTTGGCGCGCGGGTTTACGATCTTTCCAGCACAACATTGGATGATTGCGATGAAATATAATCAACTCGGCAACACCGGACTGTTCGTCTCCGAAATCTGTCTCGGCACGATGACGTTCGGCGGTGAGGGTTATTTCAAGGTCGTCGGCGAAGTTGGCCAGAAGGACGCGACCGCCATTGTTGCGCGTTCGCTCGAAGCCGGCGTCAATTTCATCGACACTGCGGATGTCTATTCCGTCGGGCTTTCGGAGAAGATCACGGGCCAGGCTTTGAAAGACATCGGCGGCAAACGCTCAGACGTTGTGATCGCCACCAAATGCTATGGCCGCATGGGCAAAGGTCCGAACGATATCGGCGCCTCACGCGGCCACATCATGGATTCGGTGGCGCGCAGCCTCGAACGCCTACAAACGGATCACATCGATCTCTATCAGATTCACGCGACCGATCCCGTCACGCCGGCTGAGGAAACGATGCGCGCACTGGACGATCTCACGCGGCAAGGCATGGTGCGTTATGTCGGCGTGTCCAACTGGCAGGCGTGGAAGATCATGAAGGCGCAAGGAGTCTGCGACAAACGCGGCTGGGCGCGTTTCGAAACATTGCAAGCCTATTACTCCATCGCCGGGCGCGATCTGGAACGCGAGATCGTTCCGTTGCTGCAAGATCAGAAGATCGGATTGATGGTGTGGAGTCCGCTAGCGGGCGGTCTGCTCTCCGGCAAATACGGTCCTGGCAGCAATGGGCCGGAAGGTGCGCGCCGCACGGCCTTCGATTTCCCACCCGTGGAAAAAGATCGCGCCTGGAAATGCATCGAAGCGATGCGCGAGGTCAGCAACAAGCACGGTGTGAGCGTGGCGCGCATCGCTCTGGCGTGGATTCTGGCCAAGCCTTTCGTCACCACCATCATCATCGGTGCCAAGACGATGGAACAGCTCGACGACAATCTTGCCGCAGCAAACGTCAAGCTCACGGCGGACGAAATCAAAACGCTCGACGAGGTGAGCAAGCTGCCGCCGGAATATCCCGGCTGGATGCTGGCGCGTCAGGGCGCCGAGCGCGTGCCGCTGGCGAAGTAACCGATGCGCGATCTTGCGGGACAAAAGCGGGAACTGGGTGACGGCTTCAGTGTCGCGCGGTTGTTGCCGCAGGCGGGCCAGCGCACCGTCGGGCCTTTCGTGTTCTTCGATTATTTCGGGCCGGTGGAGTTCAAGCCAGGTCATGGTATCGACGTGCGCCCGCATCCGCATATCGGGCTCGCCACCATCACCTACCTGTTCGACGGCTCGCAGGTGCATCGCGACAGCCTCGGAAATTCACTGGAGATCGTGCCCGGCGACGTGAACTGGATGACGGCTGGGCGGGGGATCGTGCATTCCGAACGTACCGGCGCGGTTGTTCGCGCGCGCGGCCATCGCATGCATGGCATCCAGAGTTGGGTCGGTCTGCCGCGCACGCATGAAGAAGATGCGCCGAGCTTTCAGCACATCGCGAAAGACGATCTGCCCAGCCTGAACAAGAACGGCGTGTTGCTGCGGCTTGTGACCGGTAAAGCCTATGGGCTCACGGCGCCGGTACATGTGCCGATGGAAATTTTCTACGTCGATGCACAACTCAAAGCCGGCAGCACACTCGAGCTGCCATCCGACTATGAAGAGCGCGGCGCCATGGTTGTCGGCGGAACGGTTGAAGCAGGTAGCAAAGGCCATGCCGACGGCGACATGATGATCTTCGACAAGGGTGAACGTGCTCAGATCAAGGCCATCACTGACGCGCGGGTGATGCTTCTCGGCGGCGCACCGCTGGATGGCGAGCGTCACGTCTGGTGGAATTTCGTCTCTTCGTCGCGCGAGCGGATCGAGAGGGCCAAAGCCGCCTGGAAAGCCGGGCAAATGGGCAAAATTCCCGGCGATGACAAAGAGTTCATACCGCTCCCCGATTAACCCGGTTTGCGCCAAATACACGCGTGGCCGGAACTGTGCTAAGTTCCCGCCACAACAAATGGGGGAAGACAACATGAAAGCCGTTCTGATGATCGTCGGCCTGATCGCGCTGGCGCTTGGCCTGCTCTGGGTTGGCCAGGGCCTTGGATATGTCACTTGGCATCCGGCCGGCATGAAACCGAGCTTCATGATCGGCGATATGCACTGGACTTATTACGGTGCCGCACTCGCGGTGGTTGGTGTGCTGATCATGGCCTGGTCGCGCCGCTAGGCGTTCAGGAATTTCAAGAACACCAGTTCCGGATCGCCCCGATCGAGATTCTCGATTCGGCCGCTCGGCGCATAACCGCGCTTCGCGAGAAGCGCGCGCATGGCCGCATTGGATTCATTGGTCGAGGTGAATATCTGCACGTTGTGGCAGGCATGCTCGATCGCGGCGAGGATCGAACTGCCGCCGCCGGAGCGGCGTGCATCCTCCGCGACATAGATTTGTTCGATGAAATCGCGGCCGAAGAAATTCTTCGATAGCGCACCGTATCCCATCATACGGCCGCCACTCTCCGCCACCCAGCAGCGCCGCGCGGCGATTGCCGTGTCGATCTGTTCGCGCCGCTCAAGATCGCCCGCCGCACGCGGATCCAAATCGCCGAAGGCGCGGCGGTCGCGCGTCAACGCAGGTCGTGTGCAAATGTCATGAGCCATCACGGCTAGAATACGCGCAAGCGGCGGCGAAGTTCAGAGAAAATTGTACTCCGTGAAGATCGGGCGGATATCGCTCTTCCATTCGCCGTGATAGCGCGCAAGCAATTCCTCCGCGCGCGTATAGCCGCGCTCGATCAATTCGCGCATCGGCACCAGAAAGCCTTCCTCGGAGGTGCCAATCGAGTCGTGCTGCGCGCGGCGACGCAAACCGGCTGCGGAAATCTCCAACATCTCGCGCGCCAGATCGCCGACCGTGCGGTTGCGGAATGGCGTTTTGAAGGCAAGTCGCGGAACGCTGTCGCGCATCGCCTGGCGCTCTTCCGCCGTCCAGTCCTTCACCATGTCCCATGCCGCATCGAGCGCGATCTGGTCGTAATAGATTCCAACCCATAAGGCCGGCATGCCGCAGATGCGCCGCCATGCGCCGGCATCGGCGCCGCGCATTTCCAGAAATGTCTTCAGCCGCACTTCGGGAAAGATGGTCGTCAAATGATCGGCCCAATCGGCCATGGTCGGCGTGATGCCTTTCAGTTCGGGGATCTCGCCGCTCAGGAATTTGCGAAAGCTCTTGCCGGCCACGTCGATATATTTGCCGTCGCGATAAACGAAATACATCGGCACATCGAGCGCGTAATCCACATAGCGCTCGAACGACATGCCGTCCTCGAACACCCAGGGCAACATGCCCGCGCGTGCATTATCGACATCCGTCCAGATATGCGATCGGTACGAGAGAAACCCGTTCGGCTTGCCGACGCGGAACGGCGAGTTCGCCAACAGCGCGGTCGTCACCGGCTGCAGCGCGAGGCCGACGCGAAACTTTTTCACCATGTCGGCTTCGGAAGAGAAATCCAGGTTCACCTGCACCGTGCAGGTGCGAAACATCATCTCCAGCCCATAGCCGCCGACCTTGGGCATGTAGTTGCGCATGATCTCGTAGCGGCCCTTGGGCATGATCGGCACTTCGGAGATCTGCCAATCCGGCGCAAAGCCCAGACCCAGGACACCGAGGCCCTGCTCGTTCGCGATTTCGCGCACCTGCTCTTGATGCAGATTCACTTCGGCGCAGGTTTCGTGAACACTGCGCAACGCTGCGCCCGACAATTCAAACTGGCCGCCCGGCTCGAGGCTGATCGACGCGCCGTTCTGCGTCAGGCCGATAATGTGTTCGCCTTCCATGACCGGCGCCCAACCGAAGCGCTGCATGCCTTCGAGCAGCGCGCGAATGCCGGGCTTGCCCGCATACGGAACGGGGCGGAAAGTGCGCAGGTCATAGACGAACTTCTCGTGCTCGGTTCCGATACGCCATTGGTCGCGCGGCTTGGAGCCCTTGGCCAGATGGGCCACGAGATCGTCGCGCGACTCGATCGGGCCGCCTGCGGATTGCGGAATAGACATTGCGGCGCCCTCCCTGGCTGTTTTGACGGGTATTCCGCTTACGGCTTTATGTGAATTTTGAATGTGCCGTTCAGTGGTCGGTTATGTAAGGGTCCCATCCAATTCCGGCAAGAGAGCTATCCCCTTCCCCATCCGAATGAGCGGGATGCGGATGCCGGAAGGCGTATCGGATTCGAAGCGTTCGATCTCATCGTAGCCGCAGGCGCGATAGAGCGGCTCTCCCGCCAGCGTTGCGGCCAATTCCACGCGAGAAAATCCTGCGGCTGCCGCCGCGCGCTCGCATAATTCCAAAATCAGCCGGCCAATACCCCGACGGGCAAATTGCGGATGCGTATACATCGCGCGGACACGCGCAGCGTCCTTTATGGGATCAAGCAGCGCGGCACTGCGACCCGCCGAATGATCCCCGCCGAACAGTGTTGCACGCCGGCTCCATCCGCCGCATCCGGCAATGGCGCCGGCGCTCTCGATAACGAAATAGGTGCCGTCGTCTATCAGTTGCGTGTCCAGTCCCATAATGTCGAAGGATGCCGCGACTGCGTCAGGCGGAAGGTAGGGCGCCTGCAATTCATGGATCGCAGCGTGCATCAGTGCTTTCAGCAACGCGATGTCGTCGCGCCGGGCCACGCGATGTTTCAGCGAACTCACCAATCACCTCTCAATGCCTGCAATACGGCGAGCGAGGCGAGCGCGGCCGTGTCAGCGCGCAGGATGCGGGGGCCAAGTGAGACCGGCACGACGAAATCGCACGCGCGGATCATCTCGCGCTCGGCCGGATCGAAACCGCCTTCGGGTCCGGTGAGCACGGCCCACGATCCGGCGGTCATATTCGCCAACGCTTTCGCAATCGGGCGCGCATCGCCGGCTTCATCGCAAAACAGAATGTGCCGTTCGCGCGGCCAGGATTTCAGAAGTTTGTCCAATGAGACCGGCTCGCGGATTTTGGGAACGGTGAGCCGATCCGATTGCTCGGCCGCTTCGATGGCGTTGGCTGTCATGCGTTCGACATTCACGCGACTGACGATCGTGCGACGCGTGAACACCGGCACGAGCGCATGCACGCCAAGCTCGGTTGCCTTTTGCACGACGTAATCCGCGGGCGTTTTCTTGATCGGCGCGAAACAGAGCCAAACGTCCGGCGTGCCGGTCTGTTCGCGTGTTCGCTTTTCGCAGGCGAGCACGCACGACCGTTTCGAAACGTCCGCGATCTTGGCAAGCCATTCGCCGTCACGTCCGTTGAACAGTGAAACGCGGTCGCCCGCTTTCGCGCGCATCACATGCAGCAGATAATGTGCTTGCGATGCGGACGGTGCGACGCGCGCGCCTGCATCTAAATCAGCCTCCACATAAAGCCGCACCTTGCCGCTGGGTTCGCTGGGTTCGCTGAGTTCTTGAGTCATTCTTTGTGTCGCTCGGATGGCACGCGCGCGCGTGTCATGACACAATCGGGATATGACGACGGAATCGCAAGCCGCCCCTGCCGATGCCATGCCGCAAACATGGGTGGATCGCGCGCCGCGGGCAGCGCAACCTTATCTCAGGCTCATGCGGCTGGACCGGCCCATCGGCACCTGGCTCTTGTTCTGGCCCTGCGTGTTCGGACTCGCGCTGGGCGCGGCGTCGATGGGCCACGGGTTCGATACGTGGCGCGACGCGAAGCTGATCGTTCTCTTCGCGCTTGGCAGCGTGGTCATGCGCGGCGCCGGCTGCACCTATAACGACATCGTGGACCGCGACATCGATGCGAAGGTGGAGCGCACGCGCGGCCGGCCCATCCCCTCCGGCGCCGTGAGCGCGAAGGCGGCTTTCGTGTTCCTTGCTGTGCAATGCCTGGTGGGCCTCGCGATTCTGCTGTCGCTGAATCGTTTCTCGATATGGCTGGGCGCGGCAGCACTGATCCTGATCGCGATCTATCCCTTTATGAAGCGCATCACCTGGTGGCCACAGGCGTGGCTGGGCCTTACCTTCAACTGGGGCGCATTGTTGGGGTTTTCCGCGCAGACCGGCCACCTCACGCCTGCCGCTTACGTTCTCTATGCCGGATGCTTCTTCTGGACGCTCGGCTACGACACGATCTACGCCCATCAGGACAAGGAAGACGACGCGCTGATCGGCGTGAAATCCACCGCGCTTCTGTTCGGCGAGATGTCTTCGGTCTTTATACTGGGCTTCTACGTCTTCGCTTTCGCGTTGATCGCAATTTCCGCGCTGGCGGTGACGCATGGCTGGCTTTGCGTAATGCTGCTTCTGCCGGCGGGCGCGCATCTGCTCTGGCAGGTATTGAAACTGAAGATCGACGACGGTGCGGTATGCCTCAGGCTTTTCCGCTCTAATCGCGATAGCGGTTTTCTGATTGCCATGGCGCTGATTGCAGCGGGTTACACAATTTAACAGACGAGGATTTCATGGCCACAATGATCCATCTTCCCCAATCCATTATCGCGCTGGTTTTCTTCGCACTATGGACTATCGCGCTCGTTCTTATGGTCGGCGCGGAACGTGTCGTGCTGATCGCGCGCGGACACATCAAAACAAAGGACGTCACGCCGGGCTCGCCGCACGGCAACGCAGCTTACTGGCGCATGAACCGCGCGCACATGAACGCGGCCGAAAACCTAGCTGTCTTCGCCGCGATCGTTCTGGCCGGCTGGGTCGCGGGACAGGAAAGCCATTTGTTCAACCAGCTCGCGATGGTCGTGCTGGTTGCGCGCATCGTGCAATCGATCATCCACATCATATCGGGTTCCGGCATCGCGATCGGATTTCGTTTCACCGCATTCGGCGTTCAGCTTGTCAGCCAGATCTGGATGGCAATTCTGATCCTGCAAACGCGCGCGTGATCTGATGCCGAGTCAAAAGACGCTGGACGATTTTCTGGCGACCGTCCTGAGCGAGAAGCACGACGAGACCATCGCGCGCTTCTACACCGAGGACGCCACGATGCAGGAAAATCTCGGCGCCATCCACAAGGGTCGCGACACGCTTGTCGCCGGCGAGCGCGCCATGCTCGCCCGCCACAAGAGCGTGCACACAACCTGCGTGAAGCCGGTTCTAGTGTCAGACGATATTGTGGTCTTTCACTGGATTTTCGAATTCACGCGCATGGACGGCAGCGTCATGCGGATCGAGGAGCTGGCCGATCAGCGCTGGGAGGGCGAGAAAATCGCCGAGGAACGCTTTTACTACGATCCGGCGCAGATGAAGGGATAGACAGGCTTCTCTAATTGGCCGGTTGAGGTCAAACATTTTCAGGCTGTCTTTTCCGGACCGATGTTGATGTCGCTCGCAGGGTCCGTGCTTCTCTCCGGGATCGGCGCAAAGGCCCTCCCACTATGGGATCAGGAGGATAAGGCGGAACGATCTGTGGAGCGTCCTTGCCGTCTAATCTGACGCCAGGCACAAGCCTATCAACGAACTCGCCTCATCCCTCGTCCCTGCAAGGGACATCTTTCCACCGGTCGGCGGAACCCTGTTTTTCTCCTATCCGATAATTCCGTTGATGCTCACGCTGGCAGTGCAATCTCCCTGGTCCAGCGGAACTCTGTGCCGTCCACCCACATACGGTGCATGACTACAGCCAGCCGCCGCGCTAGGGCAACGATTGCCCGCTTCATTCCCCGACGTTTCGCAATCTGCATCGCCCACGCCTTCAGCCATGACCATTTGGAGGAACGCGTCAGCATAGTCTGAGCCGCCTTATAGAGCATCACCCGCATCATCTCATCCCCGCATTTGGAGATTCTACCGGTCCAATTGCTTTCACCTGACTGGTGTTGAGACGGCGTCAAACCAAACAAGGCACCGACTTTTTTGGAGTTTTTGAACCGTCCAGGTATGTCGATGGTGGCGCGGAAAGTCAGCGCGACCACGGGACCGACGCCGGGGATCGTCATCAAACGCCTACACACCTCGTCGCTGCGGGCAACCTTGAGAAGCTGTCTGTGCAGAACATCAAGTTGCTGACGCAAGACCGCGCGCACTCTCAGCATCGACTCGGCGATCACCGCCAGATCCGGATGACCCTCGACGAGTTCACGGATTCGCGTTTCGAACTTCACTTTGCCGACTACGCCAACCTTGAGCCCGAAGTTGCGCAGGGTCCCACGCATGTCATTCTCAATGTCGATCGCTTTCGACTGGAGTAGCTTTCGGCTCGTTAACAGCATCCGTCGCTTCTGACTGCTCAGCGTTTTCACATGCACTGGTCGGTAGAGACCAACCCGCATCATCTGCGCGATACCCCGCGCATCGTTGCGGTCGGTTTTATTGACCTGCGCCTTCAGGACCGCCTTCATGTGTCGGGTCTCAACACAGATCACAGCCAGCCCCGCCTCGGCCAGTGCGCTATAGAGCCATTGGGACAAAGGTCCTGCCTCGAGCCCGATTCTCTTGAAGACGTAGATCTTGTTTGTCAGCTCCCCGACCAGGGTCTCGGGTTCACTTGCCACTTTGATCTCTCGTACGATCTTGCCTGCCTCGTCCACGATGCAGACGCTGGTCTCTTTAACCGACACATCCAATCCTGCATAATATTCCATGCTGCGCTTCTCCTTCTGATGCTTGAGGACGCACATCGCGGACCTCGTTCAACCATCAGCCTGAAGCGCAGCACCTCGATTTTCCAGTTTACAACAGCTGGCCGGCCAATTACCCCATCTGTTGAATTGATTAGCGGGCCGCGACCCGAAGGTAGGCGCGTATAATTGACGCCGCAATGTCGAGAAATTCTTCATGGGCAATCGGATCGAATCTCGCCACGACGGATAGCTCACTTGCCACCAGCCGTGATGCCGACCTACAGCGTCGAGTTTGTCCGCCGCAGCGTCCAACCCCTTCTCGCTTAGCGATTCCATTGTGACCTCATAGCAAATAGCACTCACAACGCCGTTTGCGGACAATAACATTCCCTAGACCGACCGCCTAAAACAGGGGCGAAATTTCCACTGAGACGTCGTATAATCGCCGCATGAACGTGATCCGTTTCGATCCGACCGAGAAATTCACGCCCGAGGATATGGCGGCGGTTCGCGCGCGCTCGGATGTGACCGGGTTGATGTGCGTCCTTCACGCCTGGATCGTGATCGCTGCGTCGATGACATTGTTCACACTTTGGCCGAATCCGCTCACCTTCATCCTCGCGGTATTGCTGATCGGATCGCGGCAACTGGGCCTCGCCATTCTGATGCACGATGGCGCGCACGGTGTGCTGATGCGGACGCATGGGCTGAACGAATGGGTCAGCCAGTGGCTCTGTGCCTTCCCGGTCTTCACCGATACCATTCCCTATCGCCACTATCACCTCGTGCATCACCGCACAACGCAGCAGCCGGACGATCCGGATATCGCGCTCTCGGCGCCCTTTCCGATCACACGCTCCAGTTTCCGCCGCAAGCTGTTCCGCGATTTCACCGGCCAGACCGGTTTCAAGCAGCGCCGCGCACAGCTTCGCGCCGCACTCGGCAAGCCTGGCGAAGGCTTCGTGGTGCGTTTCGCGACCTTCCGCCGCAAACTCGGCGGCCCAATCATCGCCAATCTCATTCTGCTTGGCGTCCTGATTGCACTCGGCCGCTGGTATTTCTATCCGCTGTTCTGGCTATTACCGATCTTGACGTGGCAGCAGGTCATCACGCGTGTGCGCAACATCGCCGAACACGCCATCGTGCCGGACAACAACGACGTATTCCGTAATGCGCGCACGACCTATGCGTCATGGTGGGAGCGCGCGCTATTCGCGCCCTATTGGGTGAATTATCACGTCGATCATCATCTGCTGTTTTATGTGCCGTGCTACAATTTGCCGGCGCTGCACGCGATGCTGCTGGCCAAAGGTTATGGCGAGCGCATGGAAATCCAGCCGAATTATCTTTCGATCTGGAAACTGGCGACATCAAAACCGGAAGCGCCACTCGCGCAGGCCGCATGAGCCTGCAGACCATTCTTCTGTTCGCCGCGATGGAATTCGTGTTCTCCATCACGCCGGGGCCGGCCGTGATGCTAGTGACGGCTTACGGATTTCGCCATGGCGCGCGCGCCGGGTTCTTCGCGAGCCTTGGTATCGAAGCGGGCAACACGATCTACCTTCTGGTCTCGGCCGCCGGTCTGGGCGCGGTGCTCGCGACCTCCTCTTTCGCATTTGAAATCGTAAAATGGGCGGGCGCGGCCTATCTGGTGATACTCGGCACGCTCACGATCTGTAAAGCGGGACGCGAAGCGCCGCAAGACGAAAAGTCTCGCGTTCTAACGCATCCCTTCGTGCAGGCGCTGCTGACACAACTCGGCAATCCGAAGTCGGTTTTGTTTTTCGGCGCGCTGCTGCCGCAATTCCTCGACGTGCATCGTTCGCTCTGGCCACAATACGCGATCATGTGGGCCATCGTGGCGGCAGGCGAGATTCCGATTCTGAGCGGTTATGGCTGGATCGCGGCGCAAGGCAAACGCTTCGTGCACCCGCGCTTTGCGGCATGGCGCGAGCGCGCGTCCGGCGCCATGCTGATCTTCGTCGGCGCGATCTTCGCCACCGTGAAGCACGCTTGAACCCAACCGATTTCATTCTTGGAAACACAGCGCTTCTTGCGCCGCCGCTGGTCCGTGAGGTGACCCTGCATCTCGCCACCGAGATGTTGCCGCTGTGGCGCAAGAGCGAAGAAGAACTGGAAGCGCTTGGCGTGCCGCCGCCTTATTGGGCCTTCGCCTGGGCGGGTGGTCAGGCGCTGGCGCGCTATGTTCTGGATCATCCTGAAACTGTCCGCGGAAAATCGGTGCTCGATTTCGGTTCGGGTTCGGGACTGGTCGGCATCGCCGCCGCGACGGCAGGCGCGCGAAGCGTGCTCGCTGCCGACATCGACAAGTTTGCAGCAGCTGCAATTGCATTGAACACACTTGCCAACAGCGTCACGATCGAAACCACCGCAGATGATCTGATTGACGGCGCGTGCGATTGGGAAGTCATCCTGATCGGCGACATGTGTTACGAACGTCCGCTCGCCGAACGGCTTCTGAATTGGCTGCACCAATGCGCCGCCAATGGCGCGGCGGTTTTTCTCGGCGATCCGGGGCGCAGTTATTTTCCGAAATCCGGCGTCGAACGCCTTGCGCTCTATCATGTGCAGACAACGCGCGATCTGGAAGATAGGGAGATCAGAGAAACGGGCGTGTATCGCCTAACGAATGTGATAGGCTAAGCCCAAACTTGGGAGGGACAATGTGAAAAACCATTTCATCACCGCGTTCGCGTTGGCGACGACACTTCTTGCAGCAAACGCTTTTGCGGCGACGCCCGCTGCCGTCAGTGACCCAGGCCGGCCAGCCGCGGACACCGCGCGCGATGCCACACGCAAACCTGCGGAGATGCTGAACTTCTCCGGCATGAAGGCCGGCGACAACGTGCTTGAGATCCTGCCGGGCGGCGGTTACTTCACGCGCATCTTCAGCAAGCAGATCGGCCCCACCGGCCATCTCTATGCCGCCATACCGGATCCGAAAGGCCCGGACGCGGAGCCTGCTGCTGCTGCCATCGCGGCCGAGCCGGGCTATGGCAACATCACGGTTGTTCCGATTCTGCCGATGGGCGCCATGCCACTGCTCGACATCATCTGGACCTCGTGGAATTACCACGACCTGCATCTGAGCCGCGTCCACGTGGATATGCTGGCCGTTGACAAGGGCTGGTACTCCATTCTGAAACCCGATGGTGTGGTGGTGATCGTGGATCACGCGGCACTTCCCGGCTCGCCGCCCGTCGAAACAGCCGACAAGTTGCATCGCATCGATCCCGCCGTGGTGAAAACGGAAATGACGGCCGCTGGTTTTGTCTTCGACGGTGAAAGCGATGTGTTGGCCAATCCCGCCGATCCGCACACGGCGATCGTTTTCGATCCCTCCATTCGCGGCAAGACGGATCAGTTCGCCTATCGTTTCAGGAAACCAAAATAGTCAGCGCGCCTTAACGGGGGCGGGGCCGATGTAACGCGCGCGTGGGCGGATGAGCTTCTTGCTTTCAAGCTGTTCGCTCGCATGCGCGATCCATCCCGCCGTGCGCGATATGGCGAACAGGGCTGTCTCGCTTCCCACAGGCATGCCGAGCGTGCGGCGCATCACTGTGAGTGCGTAGTCGCAATTGGCGAAGGCGCCGGTCGCTTCCTTGATGCGCTCGGGGATTTCGATCGCGAGGCGGTTGTCGATGCCAGCCTTAAGCAGTGCGCCGAACAGCGAAACGGCACGCGGATCGCCGTCGCGATAGACCATGTGGCCGAAGCCGGCAAAGCGTTCGCCCAGCGCCACGCGCTCGCGCACGAGCGCCGCGATATCGCCTTCAAGCAATGTATCGACAAGCTTCGACGCAAGCGGTCCCACGCCGCCATGACGCGGGCCTTTCAGCGCAACCAGTCCCGCGATCACGGCGTCATAAAGCGATATGCCGGTCGAGGCGGCGCAGCGCGCGGTGAAGGTGGACGCGTTCAATTCGTGATCGGCAAGCAGAACCAGTGCGCGGCGGATTAGATCCTCCGCGTGTTTGTGCTTCGGAGCCCAGGCACGCGCGATCTGCTTGTGCAGCGGATCAGCCGACGGCTCCGTTCCCGTCATTGCAGCGGCGACGAGGCGAACGATGCGCGCGCCCGTTGCGGCGCGGCCTTCGCTCACGCTGTTATAGGCACGCGGATCGGCTTCCGCTGCTTGCGAAAGTACGGCGACGACACGATCGATCGGCGGCGCATCGCGTGTCGCCTCCAGAATCTTGCACATCGCCGTCGAAACAACAGGCATGTTCGATTTCGCGAAGGGATCGGACGCCCGTGCATCCCACAACAAGGTCGCCGCCTGTTCGAAACTCGCGTTCTCGGACAGCGTCGTCGCGTTCACGCCGCGATAGATCGGACCGTCTTCCGTGATCGTCGAGACGGACGAATCCATCACCGGCAAGTCGGCCGCTTTCAGGCCTTGCCCTTCGACCATGGGTGCGCGGCGGTTCTTGAGGCTGCGTACATCTTCGGCGCGGTAACGCTTGGCGCGGGCGCCCTCGCCTGTCGGCTCCGAGCGCACCAGCCCCCGGCTCACATAGGCGTAGAGCGTGGCCGGCGAGATCGACAGTTCGGCAGCAGCCTCATTCGCCGAGAGATACAGCGGTTCATTGGAATTATTCATGTTGATCAGCCTAATCAAGATTGATCAATCTGTCCAGAAATCCCAATTTTGTTGCGATGCAGCAAGAAGGGGTTTTAGTCATGACCGTCCAGTCCAAGTCTCCCATCGGCCTCGAAGGCGTTCCAGCCGCGCAGACAGCCCTGAGCCACGTCGATGGCGAAAAGGGCGAACTCATCATAGCCGGCGAGTGGGTGGCACAGCTTGCCAAACATTCCAGTTTCGAAGGCGTGACCGCGCGGCTGTGGTCTCTCGCCACCACGACCCCGATCAGCGAAGCCGAAGTTCGCGCGGCGCTTGGCGAAGGCCGCGTCCGCGCTTTCAAGCGCCTGCCCTTTCTGCTTGCGGCCAGCGACGGGCTTTCCGTGGTTGATGGGTTTCGCGCCGCGACGGCGGCGCTGCGCAGCGAACACGGATTGACCGACGACGCATCTATAGTCGGCGCGCTCCCGGTGATTGCATCGGCGCTCGCGCGCCGCGCGGCCGGTGAAACCGCCATTGCGCCCGATCCCACGCGCAGTCACGCCGCCGATACGCTGCGCATGCTGCGCGGCGTTCCCGCCTCCGTAGCGGAGGCCAGAGCGCTCGACGCTTATCTCGTCACCGTTTGCGATCACGGGATGAACGCATCGACGTTCGCGGCGCGGGTCGTTGCCTCAACGCAAGCCGATCTGTTCGCAGCAGTCACCGCGGGCTACTGCGCGCTGACCGGCCCGCTGCATGGCGGCGCGCCGGAGCCGGTTCTGGAAATGCTGGATGCCATCGGCACACGCGAGCGTATCCGGCCCTGGATCGACGCGGCCCTCGCGCGCGGCGAACGGTTGATGGGCTTCGGCCACCGCATCTATCGCGTGCGCGATCCCCGCGCCGATGTACTGAAAACGGTTGTTGAAACGCTCGGCACCAATTCGCTCGACCTTCCTTTCGCGGCGGAGGTTGAATCCAACGCGCGCGAAGCACTGGCCAATTCGAAGCCGGACCGGCCATTGGACACCAATGTCGAGTTCTTCACCGCCATACTGCTCGACGCGCTGAAAATCCCGCGTCAATGTTTCACGCCGATCTTCGCCGTTGCCCGTTCGTCCGGCTGGACCGCACATGCCCGCGAACAGCAAAGGTTGGGGCGTCTGCTCCGGCCAAGTTCGCTCTATATCGGAGAGATGCCTGCGACTTGAGCAGTGTTGCCAAAAAAACGTCAGTGGAACGACGCCTTGGTCGCTGTTTTCGTAGATTTCGGGTGAGTCGCCGCAAAATTATCTTTACCTCATAAATGTAACGTCCGATTGTGCGCGATTGGTGTTTCAATCACACCATAGTGTCGGGGGACATCCACTATGAATCGATGGGCGCTGATTTGCGCATGCGTGATCTTGAGTAGTTGCACGACCAAAGGGGGCCGATCGCAGGACGAACAGATCGATCTCGCGCGCGCAATACACTTTTCCGGCGGAGTGCCATAAAGCAAACATCGCCAAAGGCACGCCGGAATTCCGGCAGTGTATGGATAAGCTGGATCGCGAGGCAGACCGAGGCATCCTCGGTCTCTGAGCGTGGCGTTTAACGCGGGGCTTGACCTCGTTCGAGCTTCATGATCTTCTGGAACAAAGAGGGAACATTGTTATGCCAACAGATGGAGCTTTGGATTATATCGAACTGCCCGCCGCCGATATTCCGGCGACCAAGGCATTTTACGGCCAGGTGTTTGGCTGGAGTTTTGTCGACTACGGGCCGGATTATGTCGCCTTCGAAAGCGCGGGCCGGCAGGGCGGCTTCAACGCCGAACGCAAAGTCGTGGCCGCTGGCGGGCCGCTTGTCGTTCTCTATGCCAACGACCTCGATGCCATAGAAGCGAAGGTGCGCGCCGCAAAGATGGAGATTGTCTCTCGCGAGACGTTCGAAGGCGGACGGCGGTTTCATTTTCGCGATCCGAACGGAAACGAAATCGCCGTTTGGACCAAAAACTAATTGGCGCGCGCGGCAGGCGCGTTGCCGGTGAACGCCCATTGAAGCGCATGAACCAATAACGGTGGCCAGATCGTAACGGTGTGTCCGCTCACCGTTGTTTCGAGTTCGACATTGTGTCCCGCTGAACGCGCGCGCTTCGCAAATCGCAGCGTCTGTTCGTAGAAGCGCGGCTCCAATGTTCCGGCCGTGAGATAGAAGCGCGCGCGCGTGTTATCGCTCAGCCCTTGCGTGAGTTCATCCCAACCCGACGATGTGGCCGAACTGAAAAGTCCGGGACGTTGCAGCGCCATGCCGATCGCCTCGCCGGAACCGGATGCGCCGGCCTGTTCGCCCCAAACCAGCGATTGCGCGATGACGGTCGGAAAAATGTCGGGATGGCGCAGCCCCATTGCAATCGCCCAAGCCGCGCCGCTCGAGAAGCCCGTGACGATGCGCTCCTTGGGATCGGAGGACGCTGCATAGTTCTGCTCCACATAAGGGATGACTTCCCTCAGCACGAAGTTTTCATGCTTGAGAAAAGCGCCGCCGCCATTCGGCCATCCTGGCAGATATTCTTCCGAACGCAGATTGGGATCGCGATCGGATTGCCCGGCCCACAATTCCACCAGGATCATTGGCGGCAGCGCACGGCTCAGGATCAGTGGCTCGATGACTTTGGGTGTGTCGAGACTCATATTTCCGTCGGCCAGATAGACAACCGGATATTTTTTTGCGCGGTCATAACCCGGCGGCACATAGATGGCGACATCGCGCGGCGCATCGAGAAATTTGCTGGCGATCGTCTGCAGATGGACACGACCTTGCAGAAATTTCGCCATCACCAGCGGCGGGGGTGCTGCCGGTCCGCGATAAACCTCGCCCGGCTCGTCGGGAGAAGGCCTGACCGAAATATCGATCGTGGCGTGATCCAGATCGACAACACGAAGCCTTATGGCCCACAGATCGCCCTCAATGTGGTCCATGCGACCGCGCGCCGCGCAGCACAGAAAAGCCTGATCGGTATCGCGCCGGGCGATAATCACGAACTGATCGCCGTCGCGCCACCATGCCGTATTCTTTCCGGCGAGCCGTGTCTCGATATCCTGCGCGCTCAGGCCAGGCGGAAGGCGGCATTCGCCGTAGGGTTGCGGTTCGGTCCCGCAATCGCGCAACGTGTTTTGCGGCGGCTTGTCGTAATACGCATCGCGCTCCGCCTTCGAGAGCGAGACCATTGCAGCCAAAGCCAACGCACTCAGCATCTGCATCTCCGGCCCAACCGGGACCACGATAGCAACAACCCGAAGGCCTGCCCCGCCACAATGGCGTGATCGCGCAAGGGTTTATCGGCTGTTGGTAACGTGGCGGGGAAACCTGGAGCCAGTTGGCGCGCGCATATCGGTCATGCAATGGTGCGGCCAGACGAATCCGGCGAGCGCGATTACACGCCGTCAAAAAGAATGCAGGGGGGCAAAATCCATGGCCGGAATTCCGGAAAATCCGAATCCCGAAATTGACAACGATCTGAAGCGCGCGCTTGGGCCGATCCATCTGATCGCGCTGGGCATCGGCGCCATCATCGGCGCCGGTATCTTCGTGCTGACCGGTCACGCGGCTGCCAGTTATGCCGGCTCGGGCGTGGTGTTCTCCTTCGCCATCGCGGGACTGGGCTGCCTCTTCGCCGGCCTGTGCTACGCCGAATATGCGGCGATGATCCCGGTGGCCGGAAGTGCCTACACCTACACCTACGCGACGATGGGCCGGTTCCTCGCCTGGATCATCGGCTGGAATTTGGTGCTGGAATATCTCGCCGCGGGATCGACGGTGGCGGTGGGCTGGTCCGGCTACTTCACCGATTTCATGACCAAGCAGATGCACATGCCCATCCCGGCCGCCTTCGCTGGCGCGCCCTTCAAGATGGAAAGCCTGCATCATCTGGTCGCGACGGGCGCCTACTTCAATCTTCCCGCCGTGCTGCTCGTGGCGCTCGTCACCTTCGTGCTGATCGTCGGCGTGAATATGAGCGCGAATTTCAACAATCTCATGGTCGCGATTAAATTGACGATCGTGTTGGTCGTGATTTTCGTCTGCTTCTCGCATGTCGTTCCCGCCAACCATGTGCCGATGGTTCCGCCAAACACAGGCACGTTCGGGCAGTTCGGCTGGACCGGCGTCTTCCGCGCCACCGGCGTGATTTTCTTCGCCTATATCGGTTTCGACGCGGTGAGCGTGGCGGCGCAGGAGGCGCGCAATCCGCAACGCGACGTTCCCATCGGCATATTGGGATCACTGGTGATCTGCACCGTGCTCTACATGCTGATGTCATGGGTGCTGACCGGCATCGCCCCTTACGCGACACTGAATGTGGCGCATCCGGTTTCGCAGGCGGTTGAAGCACTGCCGGCCACGGCGTGGCTCGCGCCCTACGTCAATGTCGGCGCCATTGTCGGCCTCGCCTCGGTGGTGCTGGTGCTGCTGCTCGGCCAGTCGCGCATCTTCTACGCGATGGCGAAGGACGGAATGATCCCCGCGACATTCAGCGAGATTCATCCCCGCTTCCGCACACCGTGGCGCGGCTCGCTCATCACCGGCGCGTTCTGCGCGCTGGGTGCCGGCGTTCTGCCGCTCGACATTCTGGGCGAGCTGGTTTCCATCGGCACGCTGGCGGCGTTCGTCATCGTTTGCGCCGGGATCATGGTGCTGCGCGTTCAGCGCCCGAAGGTGAAGCGCCCGTTCCGAACGCCGCTGGTGTGGGTCGTGGCGCCCCTCGGCATCGCCATGTGCCTCTTCATGATGGCGTTCCTGCCGCTCGATACCTGGATCCGGCTGGGTGTGTGGACGTTTATCGGCCTCATCATCTATCTGGCTTACAGCATCCGGCATACGAAGCCGCCGCGCTGGAAGCTGGTAGATGAAGTGCCGATGGCTGCTGAATGAGCGACGTATCGCTAACGCAGCCCGATCCGGTCGTGGCCGAGCAGCATGAGCTCAAGCGTACGCTTGGGCCTGTGCATCTGACGATGCTCGGCATCGGCGCGATCATCGGCGCCGGTATCTTCGTCATCACCGGACAGGTCGCGGCGGATTACGCGGGACCGGCAGTACTGATCTCGTTCGTGATCGCGGCGCTGGGCTGCCTCTTCGCGGGTCTCTGCTACGCCGAGTTCGCGTCGATGATCCCGGTGTCGGGCAGCGCCTACACCTATGCCTACGCCACGATGGGCAGGTTCATGGCGTGGTTCATCGGCTGGAATCTGGTACTTGAATATCTGGTATCGTCATCGACCATCGCCGTCGGCTGGTCGGGCTACTTCACAGAGTTGATGCGCATCTTCCACATCAACGTACCGGCGTCGCTGACCAACGCACCGCTTTGCGTGATCGGCGATCCGCCGCCCTGCCCGACCATCGTGGACAATGCGACAGGGCTCATGGGCTTCATCCATCAATTCGGCTTTACAGGCGCCTACATCAACCTTCCAGCCGTATTGCTCACGCTGCTGCTGACGGCGGTACTGATCGTCGGCGTGCGGGAGTCCGCGAACACCAACGCCATCATGGTTGCGGTTAAAGTCGTCGTCGTCCTGCTGGTGATCTTTTTCGGCCTTGGCCATATCGACTGGCATAATTTCAAGCCGTTCATCCCGCCGGAGACGGGCGGCCGTTACGGATGGCCCGGCATCATGACCGGATCGGCGATTATCTTCTTCGCATATATCGGATTTGACTCGGTTTCCGTTGCCGCACAGGAGACCAAAAATCCGCAGCGCGACCTACCCATCGGCATTCTTCTGTCGCTGGCGATTTGCACAATTCTTTACATGGCGATTTCGGTGGTGCTGCTCGGCATGGCCTACTATCCAACCATGTCGAACATCCCCAATCCTGTTTCCTTCGCCGTCGGCAAGATTGCGAGTCTCCACTGGCTGGTTCCGATTATCGATGTCGGGGCATCAATTGGACTCGCTTCCACGATTTTCGTTGGTCTCTACGGCCAGTCGCGCATCTTCTATTCCATGTCGCGCGATGGCTTCCTGCCCAAAATGTTCGCCGCCGTGCATCCGCGTTTTCACACGCCACATCGTGGAACGATCATCACCGGAATCGTCGCCGCGGCTATTGCGGCGGTATTTCCGATCAACCTTCTGGGACAGCTCGTTTCAATCGGGACTCTGCTGGCTTTCGTGATCGTGTGCATCGGTATTCTCATTCTTCGCGTACAGGCGCCAAACGCAAAACGGCCGTTCCGCACGCCTTATGTCTGGATCGTGGCTCCGCTCGGAATCGCTATCTGCGGTTACATGATGAAGAGCCTGCCGCTCGACACCTGGTACCGACTCCTGTTCTGGACGTTGATAGGGTTAGTGATCTACTTCCTCTACGGCATCCGGCATGCGCTTCCGTCGAAATGGAAAGTGGACAAGAACGGCTGATTGCCGCGCTGCTTTGGCCGCCGTCTCTGCTAGATTGACGCCATGACCTATCGCTCGCTGCGCGACTTCATTGCCAAGCTCGAAAAAGACGGCGAACTCGTTCGCGTGCGCGAGCCCGTTTCAACCTTTCTCGAAATGACGGAGATACAGACGCGCCTGATCGCGGAAGGCGGGCCGGCCGTCATCTTCGAGAAGCCGGTGAAGGCCGACGGAACGCCCAGCGACATGCCGGTGCTGGTCAATCTGTTCGGCACGGTGAAGCGCGTGGCCATGGGCGTGACCATGGGCGGTATCGAGCGCACCACGGCAGTGTCGCTACGGGAAGTCGGCGAGACGCTCGCCATGCTGCGCCAGCCGGAGCCGCCGCGCAGCCTTGGCGAGGCGATGGAACTGCTGCCGCTCGCGAAAACCGTGATGAGCATGCGCCCCAAGACGGCCGGCTCTGCCGCTTGCCAGCAGATTGTGCTGCGCGGTCATGAGATCGACCTGAACAAATTGCCGATCCAGACCTGCTGGCCCGGCGAACCCGCGCCGCTGATCACCTGGCCGCTGGTCGTGACCAAAGGCCCGAGCGGCGCGCGCGAGGACAATTACAATCTCGGCATCTACCGTATGCAGCTACTGAACAAGAACCAGACGATCATGCGCTGGCTCAAACATCGCGGTGGTGCGCAGCATCATGCGCGCTGGGGCAAAGAAATGACCGCGCCACTTCCGGCTGCGGCGGTTCTCGGCGCCGATCCGGGAACAATCCTTGCTGCGGTTACGCCGGTGCCCGATACGCTGTCGGAATATCAGTTTGCCGGGCTGCTGCGCGGCCAGCGCGTGGAATTGGTAGATTGTGTTTCACAACCGCTGAAAGTACCGGCGGAAGCTGAGATTGTTCTCGAAGGCGAAGTCTCGCTCAGCGATTATCGCGACGAGGGCCCCTATGGCGACCACACCGGCTATTACAATTCGGTTGAGCAGTTTCCGGTGTTCACCGTCACGGCCATCACCATGCGCCGCGATCCGATTTACCTCTCCACCTATACGGGCCGCCCGCCTGACGAACCCTCCATTCTTGGTGAAGCGCTCAACGAAGTTTTCATTCCGCTGTTTCGGCAGCAATTTCCCGAAATCGTGGATTTCTGGTTGCCGCCGGAAGGCTGCTCCTATCGCATCGCCGTCGTATCAATGAAGAAGGCCTATCCCGGCCATGCCAAACGCGTGATGATGGGCGTGTGGTCGTATTTGCGCCAGTTCATGTACACCAAATGGGTGATCGTGGTGGACGACGACATCAACGCGCGCGACTGGAAAGATGTGATGTGGGCGCTGTCCACCCGCATGGATCCCGCGCGCGACATCACGCTGATTGAAGGTACACCAATCGACTACCTGGATTTCGCCTCCCCCGAAAGCGGTCTCGGTTCCAAGATCGGTCTCGACGCGACCAACAAGCTATTTCCCGAAACGCACCGCGAATGGGGCCGCAAAATTGCGATGAACGAAGATGTGATCCGCGCCGTTACCGAGAAGTGGCAAAACCTCGGCCTTCCTGGTTCCGGAAAACCGGTCTGGCGCTGAAGATTTTTCAGAAAAGCGAAAACGTCCCTATAATTGCAGTCATGCGTCGGATTTTCCTTCTTCTTGCAGCTGGAGCGTTGGCATCGGCAATAGCGCAAGCCCGCGCTGAGGATTGCAGCCTCAAACAGATCGCGAACCTGCCCCTCCAGCGTGGACCGAATGAATTACCGCTGGTGCCCGTTTCGCTGGGCGGCAAATCCATACTGATGTTGCTCGATACTGGTGCTGCGCGCGGTGTGATCGACGCCACTCTGGCGCAGCAGATGGGACTGCCAGCATTCAAGATTTCACAACCACAGCCGATCTTCGTCGTCCCTGGCCGTCCATTGCTCGACGTCGTGCAATTTCACTCTGCGAATATGTATCTTTCCAACGGGACGCAACTCGATCATTTCGCCACCGTGCCTTCTCTCGACATCGGCGCGTCGCATTCGACCGATGTAAAATTTCTTCTAGCCGGTATCGACGAACCCACCACGCCAACGCTGAAGGGCATTCTTGGGAGCAATCTATTACGCAATTTCGACGTCGAAATCGATCCACGCGCAGGCAAAGTCAATCTTTTCTCGCCCAATCATTGCGCACGCAAAGTTGTCTATTGGTCGCACGAATATTCGGAGTTGCCGGTCCAAGTGACGGATGACGGAGCGCTAGAGTTTGTCATGGCGCTGAACGGAGAAGATTTGGACGCGGTGCTAGACACCGGCGCTTCCAACACATCGCTTCCGATTCCCACCGCGCGGCGGCGCTTCGATATTGATACGGACTCGTCGAGAGTCGAACACGTCTCCGGCGATGGCGCGAATGCGATTTTCCGCATTCATTTCAAAACGCTCGCGGCCGGCGGCATATCCGTCATCAACCCGGAAATCTATTTAACGCCGGACCTACTGGGCGACCGCCTGCGCCACGAGGCCTCCGAGGCACGGCAGATAATGCCCACCCTAATTCACAAGCCTCAGCTGGTCCTGGGCATGGATGTCCTGAGCAAGCTTCACATCTATATCGCTTACGGCGAGCGCACAATTTACGTGACGGCATCGGACGCCGGTGCGATTGCGGCAACGCCAACCGCCTCGAAAAGGCCGCCGCACTAGCGCGACGACTGCCGATCGTTTCACATTTGCCTTCATGCGTGATCGCGCTTGATTGTGCGCCGCAGCCTGTGACTTAGTCCTTTTTGGGATTGTGGGAAGGGGTGATCTTTGATCGATGTTCGATATCGCCAATGCTCCTTGGTGTTCGCGGCTCTATTCACTCTGGCGCTCGCTTTGCCGGCGCGCGCCCAACAGTGCGAGCTCAAGGAAATCGTTAGTCTCGACATGCAGGACGACGGCTTCGGCCGTGTATTGGTCCCCATTTTCCTCAACGATACGCCACGCGAAATGCTGATCGATACGGGCGCTCCGCTGGGCATTTTGCGGAGCGACATTGCAGACGCACTCGGTCTTAAGAAGAAGCCGATGCCGGCACGCATGCAGATTTACAGATCGAACGGGGAAAAGGCCGCACAATTCGTCACCATTCCATCGCTCAGGATCGGCCCCGAAGAAGCGCAATATACCGATTTCATCGTCGGCGAGTTGACGGGCATTCCGAATAACCAATTTGCCGGGACAATCGGATACGACATCCTGCGGCACTTCGATCTGGATTTCGATTTCGCAAACAAAAAACTTAATCTGTTTTCACAAGATCACTGCGATGGCAAAGTTGTCTACTGGACAACGCAATACACCGACACGCCGGTAAAGTTCGGCGAATACAGCCATCATATATCCGTCCGTATGTCGCTGGACGGACACGATGTGGACGCGATCATCGATACCGGCGCTTCGCAGACAGTGCTGAATCTCACGGCGGCGAAGTTCATCTTCGGACTCGATCCCGATTCACCAGGCGTGGAAAAACTCCCGCTTGGGACAGGCGCGGAGCAGCAACTCTTTTTGCGCTATCGGTTCAAAACCCTATCCCTGTCCGGCATTACCGTGAAGAACCCCCTTATCGGTCTTGTACCCGATGCGGTGGGCCAGCAGGCCCGTAGGGATTTCGCCGACACCAAGATGAATGGCTATCAAGGCGAGGAAGCTTCGAGCGGGCCGCCCCTCATACTTGGAACGGACGTCTTGCGGCACCTTCACTTCTACATTGCCTATAAAGAACAGAAAATTTATGCGACGGCGGTGGATTCTGGGAGAACGACTACGTCGGCGCCGCCGCCGGCTTCCCATTAACCCGCTTGACCCGGCCCGGAATCCGCATACACATGGCCCGCCTTCCGAGCAAAAGGGGACCATTCGATGTCGCTTCTATTTGAATCAGGATTTTACGCGTTCGGCTTCTATGTCGCGGTGAACGCACTCATCATGCTCGTTCTCGGAATTCTGGTGGTGCGCGCTCGCGTTGCCACGCAGACCGACATCGGCGACGGCGGCAAGCCGGAGATGGCAGGCCCGCTCCGCGCCCATGGCAACAATACCGAATACACGCCGATGGCGCTGCTCCTGCTCTGGGCCCTCGCCTCGCCGCTTGGCGGCTCGATCTGGCTGATCCACGGCGTCGGTGCGACACTCACAGTTGGCCGCATCCTGCATGGCATTGGCCTTTCCACGTCAACGGGGCCGGGCCCGCTTCGCTTCGCCGGCATCATCTTCACATGGATTTCCTTCATCATCGGGATCGTTGGGGTGTTCTATCTCGTTTTCGTGGGGACGACGCCAGCAGCGGTTTCCTGATTCAGTGACAAGCAAGCAAGACAAGCAGGACATTCTCGATCGTTTGATTGGCGCCGCGCGCTCCGCCGGCGCCGATGCCGCGGACGCGCTTCTGGTGCAGAGCGTTTCGGCAGGTGTCTCCTATCGCCTCGGCAAGTTGGAAGATGTGGAACGCGCCGAATCGAGCGATCTGGGCCTGCGAGTCTTTGTCGGAGGGCGAGTCGCGTTCGTGTCCTCGACGGATTTTTCGCCGGATCGTCTGCGCGAATTGCCGGAGCGCGCCGTGGCGATGGCGCGGCTTGCGCCGGAGGACAAGTTCGCGGGTCTCGCGCCGCGCGATCTTTTGGCAACCAGCTTTCTACAACTTGATCTGGAAGACTCCGAAGAGCCGCCGACCGAAGTCTTGATCGAGCGCGCTCGCGCCGTTGAAGGTGCGGCTATGGCGGTGAAAGGCATCACCAATTCCGAAGGCGGCGGCGCGAGCTTCTCGCGCTCGGCCATCGCGCTTGCCACCAGCGAGGGCTTTCGCGGCCATTATGCCGGCACCAATCACAGCATCGGCGTGGCCGTTCTGGGCGGCGAAGGCACCGGCATGGAGCGCGACTACGATCAATCCAGCGCCCGCCACGCCGCCGATCTCAGAACACCGGAAGATGTCGGTAGGAAAGCGGGCGAGCGCACGATCGCAAGGCTCAACCCGCGGCAAGCCAAATCCCAGCGCGTGCCCGTTGTTTACGATCCCGATTCTGCGTCGGGTCTCGTCGGTCATTTTGCCGGCGCGATTTCCGGCGCCTCCATCGCGCGCGGGGTCAGCTTCCTCAAAGACAAAATGGGCGAAGAGATTTTTGCGCCCAGCATCAACATCGTTGACGATCCCCATCGCCTGCGCGGGTTGCGTTCCAAACCGTTCGACGGCGAAGGCGTGCGCAATTCCAGGATGTCACTGATCGAAAACGGTGTGTTGAAATGCTGGGTGCTCGACACGGCAAGCGCGCGGCAGCTTGGTTTGACCAGCAATGGCCACGCGGCACGCGGCACCGGCGGCCCACCTTCGCCCTCAACCACCAATCTCTATATGGAGCCCGGCAAACTCTCGCGCGACGAATTGATCGCCGACATTGCAGAGGGGTTTTTTGTCACCGAACTCATGGGCATGGGCGTAAACGGCGTCACCGGTGATTATAGCCGCGGCGCGTCCGGTTTCTGGATCGAGAACGGTAAGATCGCCTATCCCGTTTCGGGCGTGACGATCGCGGGCAATCTGAAAGATATGTTCCGCAATCTGGCACCGGCAAACGATCTGGAATTCCGTCACGGCATCAACGCGCCGACCATTCGCGTGGAAGGAATGACCCTTGCCGGCTCTTAAAGCCGACCTGCAAGACGATCTCGCGCTCATCGAGGAAACGGTTCGCGGCGCAGGGGCCATCGCGCGAAAATTCTACCAGGGCAAATATCGAAAGTGGGACAAGGGCAAAGGCCAGCCCGTCACCGAAGCCGATCTCGCTGTCGATAAATTCCTGCGCGAGACGCTGACAGCTGCGCGGCCGGAATATGGCTGGCTCTCCGAAGAAACTGAAGACAGTACGGCGCGGCGTGGAAAACAGTTCGTTTTTATCGTCGATCCGATCGACGGGACGGTCGCTTTCCTGAAAGGAAAGCCGCATTTCACCATTTGCGTGGCACTTGTGGCGGACGGCATTCCAATTATCGGCGTTGTGCTAAACCCGATTCTCGACGAATGTTTCGCGGCGGCAAAGGGCTGCGGCGCGACATTGAACGGCGAACCGATCCATGCCTCATCGCGCGATCGCATCGAAGGCTGCCGCATGCTCGGCGCGCGCTCGATGTTCGAGCATCCGGCATGGTCGAACCCACCGAACATCCCCTGGCCGCCCATGGAGATCGAAACGCGCAATTCTGTCGCCTATCGGATGGTATTGGTCGCGGGTGGGAGCTTCGATGCGACAATGGCGCTATCGGCGAAACATGACTGGGACATCGCCGCGGCCGACATCATCCTGCGAGAGGCAGGTGGGATCTTGACCACGCATGACGGCAGGGCGTTGCGTTACAATAGGGAAAATCCGATTCAGCATTCTTTCGTCTGTGCCGGTCCAGTGCTCTACGCCCTGCTTCTGGCGCGCCTGCAGCATCTGAAACTTCCAAGGTAAACTTTTGAGAAATCCCGATGGCAGATCACGAACTCCAGCAACTCCTCCACCTCGTTTTCGGCGGTGAACTCGTTTCGCCCGAGCGCATGGAATTCAAGGACCTTAACAAGCTCGACATCGTCGGCATGTATCCCAACTACAAGGCGGCACTCGCGGCTTGGCGCGGCAAGGCCCAGGGCACGGTCGATAACGCGCAAATGCGCTATTTCGTGGTCCATATCCATCGCCTGATAGAGCCGGACGAACATTAAACGATAAGATCGTGACCCCGCTGCACGGCGCGTGCTAGACCGGCGCCCGCATGACACTGCGTCCCGAAAACCTCACGCCGGCAACCCCCGCCGCCGTGCCAACCATGGTGCCGCCGCGCAAAACGTCGCTGGGCGACACGGCGATTCTGCGCCGGTTGCTGCGTACCTATATCGGCAATCAGTGGCCGCTTCTGGCGTTCGGCATCTTCTGCATGATCGTGACGGCCGCGATGCAGGGCGAGCTCGCGGGCATCATCAATCCAGCGATCAAGAAAATATTTCTTCAAAAACATGCCGATCAGCTGATTACCATTCCGCTTGAAATCATGGGTATTATGTTCCTGCGCGCGATCTCCGGCTTCGGCGAACAGGCCAGCATCAATACCATCGCCGAGCGCATCGTAGCGGCTTTGCAGCGCGACATGTTCCACAGCCAGATCCGGCTCGATCTCGGTGCGCTGAACGCCGAGCATTCGAGCGCGATAATTTCGAAATTTCTCTACGACGCGACTTTGCTGCGCAATGCGATCACACGCGGCGTCGCTGGCCTCGGCAAAGAAGTTGTCACGCTGATCGCGCTTCTCGTGGTGATGTTTTTGCAGGATTGGTTGCTAACCATTATTTCGCTGGTGCTGCTGCCGCCGGTTGCGTGGGTTACCGAACGGCTGGGCCGTTCGCTGCGCCGCTCATCCACCCGCGGCATGGAGGAAACCGGCACGTTGTCGAAAGCCCTCACCGAAGCGCTGAGCGGCCGGCGCATCATCAAGGCCTATAATCTGGAAGATCACGTTTCCGTTCTGGCGGATGCGCGCATTGCCGGGCGCTTGAAATATCTGCTGAAGGCCGTTCGCGCGCGTTCCGCCGCCGTGCCTTCAACCGATATGATCGGCGGCGTGGCAGCAGCCATCACCGTCGCCATAGCGGGCTGGCAAGGCATCCACGGCCATCTCGCCATCAACCAGTTCGCGGCTTTCGTGGCGGCAATGCTCCTGGCACAACAGCCGGTGCGAAACCTGAGTCAGCTTCTGACCATTTCCTCCGAAGGTCTTTCGGCGGCGAACCGCATCTTCGCCGTGATCGACGCCAAACCATCGATCGCCGATACGCCTAGCGCCAAGCCGCTGAAGATGACGGGGCCGCTTGGTTCGGTGCGATTCGACAACGTGCTGTTCCGCTACAACGCGGATGCGACGGCGTTAAGCCATGTTTCGCTAGACGTGCAGCCGGGGCAAAAAATCGCTCTGGTGGGTCCATCCGGTGCCGGCAAGACAACGGTGTTCAATCTCCTGCTGCGCTTCCACGACGTTGACGGCGGCTCCATTACCATCGACGGCCAGGACATTCGCGACGTCACTTTGGAATCCTTGCGGGAACACATTGCACTGGTGACGCAAGATCCTATCCTATTCGACGAAACCATTGCCGAGAACATCGCGCTCGGCCGCCGCGGCGCAACGCGCGAAGACATCATCAATGCGGCCAGAGCCGCAGCCGCCGATGACTTCATCATGGCGCAGCCGATGGGTTATGACGCGACCGTTGGTGAAGGCGGCTTGAAACTTTCCGGTGGCCAGCGCCAACGCATCGCTATCGCGCGCGCCATGCTGCGCGACGCACCGATTCTGCTGCTCGATGAGGCAACGTCCGCGCTCGATACCGAAAGCGAACGGCAGGTGCAGGAAGCGCTGTCGCATCTGATGGAAAATCGTACGACCATTGTGATCGCTCACCGGCTCAGCACTGTACTCGATGCCGACTGCATTTATGTGCTGGAGCACGGGCGCGTCGCGGAATCGGGCACCCATACCGAATTGATGGCAAAGGGCGGGCTCTATTGCCGGCTCTATCAGCGCGGGCTGGACGACCGCGGGGAGCGGGCGTGATCATGGCGTCCGCGCCATTCGGGTTGTTGGCATATCGCTACGCCACGCTGGCGCTTGCACCCGCCGTTCCGTTTTTTCTGCGCCAGCGTGCGTTGCGCGGCAAGGAAGATAGCGCGCGCATCGGCGAGCGCCTTGGTCATGCGAGCGTGCGGCGCCCGGATGGTCCGCTGGTCTGGATCCATGGTGCCAGCATCGGCGAATGCGTGGCGGCACTGCCGCTCGTCGATGCCTATCTGAAAGAGGATCGCAATGTGCTCGTGACTAGCGGCACCGTGACATCGGCGCAAATGCTCGCCGAGCGATTGCCGGGCCGCGCCATCCATCAATTTGTGCCGATCGACACGCCTGCCGCGGTGAACCGTTTCCTCGCACATTGGCAGCCGCAAGCCGCGTTGTTTGTGGATTCGGAATTGTGGCCGAACCTGTTGCGCCTTTCACACGCGCGCGGCGTTAAGCTTGGCCTCATCAATGGACGCATGTCGGAGCGCTCGTTTCATGGTTGGAAACGTGCGCCCCGCGCAGCGGGCACATTGCTGTCTATGTTCGACATCTGTCTCGCGCAGGATGCGTTGACCGCCAACCGCCTTACACTTCTGGGCGCGCCGCGCGTCGTGATCACCGGAAGTCTAAAGGCGGATGCGCCGCCACTTGCCGCAAACCCCGCAAAGCTCGAAGGCTTGCGCAACGCCATCGGCAATCGGCCCGTACTTCTCGCCGCCAGCACGCATCCCGGCGAAGACGAGACGATCCTTCCGGCGCAGGATATTTTGCGCCGCGCACATCCCGACCTGTTGACGATCATCGTTCCGCGGCATCCCAATCGTGGCGCTGAGATTGCAATGCTATGCGGACAACGGCCGGTGCTGCGCCGTTCGCAGGGTACCTTGCCTGCAGTCGAAACAGCCGTCTATGTGGCGGATACGATCGGCGAACTAGGGCTGTTTTATCGCATTGCACCTTTCGCCTTCATCGGCGGCAGCCTCATTCCCCATGGCGGGCAGAACCCGCTGGAGCCGGCACATCTGGGATGCGCCGTATTCGCCGGACCGCACACGGAGAACTTCACGCAGGCTTATCAGGCAATCTTCACAGCGCAAGGCGCGGGGCCGGTGTCGTCTTGCGCCGAAATCGCTAGCCTCGCCGAGCGGCTCATCGCAAATCCCCTTGATGCGCGCATGATGGGCGAAAGCGCATCGCGCGCCGCCGATCTGCTTGGCGGCGCGGTGAAAAAGACCTTGGACGCAATTGCACCAATGCTTGCCGATGCGCGCGCCTGAGTTCTGGCAGGAACAGGACTACACGGCGAAACTCGCCGTGGCCGCTCTGACGCCTTTGGGTTGGCTCTATGGCGCGACCGTTGCCTGGAAGGCGGCACACGTCAAACGTCACCGTCCGGACGCGAAAGTTATCTGCATCGGCAATTTGACGACGGGCGGAACGGGGAAGACACCTATCGCGATCGCGATTGCTCGCGCCTGTCTCGCGCGAAACTGCAAAACGATCATTCTGACGCGTGGCTACGGTGGCAAGATGCGCGGGCCCGGTTTTGTCGATCCGCAGCGCGATAGTGCTGTCGAAACCGGCGACGAAGCCCTGCTGCTGGCCGCCGCCGCGCCGGTCGTGGTTTCGCGGGACCGCGCGGCGGGAGCAAAATTCGCGGAAGCGGAAAGTCCTGCAATTCTCGTGATGGATGACGGACATCAGAATTTCACGCTTGCCAAGGATCTCTCCATCGTCGTCGTTGATGGCGAAACCGGATTCGGAAATCGTCACGTCCTGCCCGCCGGACCCTTGCGCGAAAGTGTTGGGCAAGGTCTCGCGCGCGCCGACGTCGTCATCATTGTGGGCGACGGCGCCCCATCGCTGAGCGGATTTCAGGGTACTGTGCTGCATGCCCGGCTCGTTCCGGTCGACGTATTGCGCCTCCCAGGGCGGCGCGTGGTCGCCTTTGCGGGCATCGGGCGGCCGGAGAAGTTTTTCGCGACTTTGCAATCGTTGGGCGCAGATATTGTAGAGGCGCGTTCCTATGCCGATCACCACGCCTATACAGCGGCGGAGATCGCGCGGCTGCGGGCAAAAGCTGTTTCTGAGGGTGCGCAATTGGTTACAACCGAGAAAGACTTTGTTCGTCTGACGCCTGCCGAGCGACAGGATGTCGGGTACATTCCGGTCCGCGCGGCATTTGAAGATCCCGCCGCTCTGGACGCCCTGCTTGACAGGGTCGCGCCTCGCACGCCATAGCGCCTGCACGCATGACCGACACCAAGGCCCCCAAACTTTCGACCGCCGATTGGCTCCGTTATCGAGCCGAAGCGGCGCTGTTCTTTCTGTTTATAGGCTTCTTTCGCCTGTTCGGGCTGGACGGCGCATCGGCGCTGGGCGGCTGGATCGGACGCGCAATCCTCTATCGCACTGGCGCGAGCAGGCGTGCGCGCGAAAATCTGCGAAAAGCGTTTCCCGAAAGAAGCGCTGAGGAAATCGAGACCATCATCATCGAGATGTGGGACAATCTCGGACGCACGGCAGCCGAGTATGCGCATCTCGGCAAGCTTTCAATGCATAGCCGCGATCCACGCCTTAGCGTCACCGGCACGCAATATGCCGAGCCCGCCATCACTGCCGGTAAGGGCGTGATCTTTGTTTCCGGTCACTTTGCCAATTGGGAGGTGATGCCCTTCGTTGCGGCGCAACTGGGTTATGAAAGCGGCGAAGTGTACCGCCCGCTCAACAACCCCTTTGTCGATCGCTGGATGGTTCAGCAGCGCATCAAGAACGGTCCCAAGGAACAGATCGCCAAGGGCCCGCTCGGCACACGACGCATTTTCACGCTGCTACGGGGTGGAAAGTGCATTCTGCTGTTGGCCGACCAGAAGACCAATGAAGGACTGCCCGCGCCTTTTTTTGGCCGAGATGCAATGACGACGCCCGCCCCAGCGGCACTGGCGCTGAAATTACACTCTGTCATCCTACCGGCGTCGAACGAACGGCTCGGCGGTGCGCGTTTCCGGATGAAGATCTATCCGCCGATAGAATTCGCGCCAAGCGGCGATCACGACGCCGACATCCACCAGCTTACAATCCGCATCACCGAAGCAATCGAGCAACTCGTCCGCGAGCGCCCTTCGCAGTGGCTCTGGATTCACCGCCGCTGGCCGAAAGCCGGCGACAAGGTGTGGAGCAAGCGCGCTCAGGCTTTGGAAGGCGCCGGCGTGCGCGTCGAGCGCGACGGATCAAGCCTCACCTGATTCCAGTTCATCTGCCAGTGCAGGTGTGGGCCGGTGGCGCGCCCGGTGTGCCCGATGTTGCCGATCTGCTGACCGCGCAAAACACCGTCACCCGCTTTCACAAGCTGCTTGCTTTGATGCATGTAGCCGGTGAAGACGCCATGGCCGTGATCGAGCAGCGTATATCCGCCTTCGAGGAAAAACTGTTCGGCGAGAAGAACCGTTGCATTCGCGGGCGCATGTATTGGGCCGCCCTCGCCGCCCGCAATATCCACGCCGAAATGCGGCGCGGATGGCGCGCCGTTCAGAATGCGCTGGCTACCGAACAGACCGCTGATAATCCCCGCCGCCGGCCAGTCCAGCGGCTCGGCAAACCAGATCATGTCACTGTCCGTCTTGCGCGCTTCGGCGACCATCGCATGTTCGCGCTGGATGCGCGCCGTGATGTCCGGCTCTGACGGATGCGCGATTTGCGGCGGCAGGCCGTTGATGCTTTGAATCTCGTAATAGCGAACCGCGGGCGTCACGCTGCGCCTTTCGCTTGTTCCGTTGGCGAACAGCACTTCAACGGAAGTCGGATTTTTCTGGTCGTATTCGAAGCCGAACGCGAACGCGCCGTCAGGCGAAACTCGCACAGGTGTGCCGTCGATGCTGACATGAGCGCCCGGCGCGGTCCTGCCAATGACAAGACTGCCCTGCTCCATCGCGCCACTGAGCGACAATCGCGACTCCGCCGCCCGCGCGCCACCGGGCAGCAGCAATGCTGCTGTGGCGCTGGCCAGAAACGAACGGCGCTGAATCATTTCGGCGTGCCGCCGGCTTCCTGAAAGCGCTTCAACGCGATGGCAGGATTGGCATAAGCCTCCTGCAAATCGACGTTCCAGTAGCGCAATGATTCCAGCGGGATCTTCTCACCGGTCACGGCGCAAAGCACAAAGGCGCCTGCCTTCACGACGCGGTATTCGCCGTCCTGATATTCGACGTCGGCAAGACCCTCGGGGCGGAAATCACGGTCCATCTTGTTCATGGGATCAGTCTAGCCCGTCTGCATTCATTGCGGGAGTGAAAATTCAGAATAGATCGCCCTGGTTTCCCCTGGGCTTGGGCAGGCGCGATTTCGCGGATCCAGGCGCCTCGGCAGGCGCACCACTAGCCACGGCATCACGCGTTCCGTCGGCGAAAGTTATCGAAAGGCGCTCGCCGGATTGCACAGCTTCGGCGCGCCGTCGCACATGGCCGTCCGCGCCGCGCACGAGCGCAAAACCGCGCTCCAGAACCCCTTTGAATGAGACGCTTTCAAGGATGCGCGATACGCTATCCAGTGCGGCGCGCTTTTTCGCCAGCTGCGTTCGTTGGATGCGGTCCAGCCTTCGGCCCAATACTTCGGTTCGCTCACCGCAAACGCCGACATGGCGCCAAATCGGCTTGGGGCGCAGCAGCGCCGAAGCTTCCGCGAAAGCGCGGCGATGCTCCTGCAGATTGCGGCGCAATGCGCGGCTCAATTTCTCCGACGCATAATCGAAGCGCTGGCGTGGTTGGGCGAAAAGTTGATCAGCGCGCGGCAGCACGCGGGCAAGCGCGGCCAGATGTGTGCGCCGCTGCGCCATTCCCCGCGAGAAAGCGCTAAATGAACGGCGGACATAGTCCATGGTTTGCGAGATCAGATCGGCGCGTACCGGTACTGCCATTTCGGCGGCAGCGGTGGGCGTTGGCGCACGCCGATCAGATGCAAAGTCGATCAGCGTCGTGTCGGTTTCGTGGCCCACCGCGGAGATCAGCGGGATGACACCCTCTGCAACGGCGCGCACGACGCTTTCTTCGTTGAACGCCATGAGGTCTTCGATGGAGCCGCCTCCACGTGCGACGATGATCAAATCGGGCCGCGGCACTGCCCCGTTCTGTGCAATCGCATTGAAGCCGCGAATCGCAGCTGCGATTTCGGCGGCCGCGCGCTCGCCCTGCACAGCAACCGGCCAGAGCAGGACACGGCGCGGAAAACGCGCATTCAACCGGTGCATAATGTCGCGGATCACGGCGCCCGTCGGCGAGGTGATGACGCCGATGACATCTGGCAGGAACGGCAGCGGCTTCTTTCGCTCCATCGCGAAAAGCCCTTCGGCCGCGAGCTTCTTTTTGCGCTCCTCCAGCATGGCCATGAGCGCGCCGGCACCGGCCAGCTCGATCTGCTCGACAATGATCTGGTAACGTGAGGAGCCGGCGTAGGTGGAAATGCGCCCTGTGGCGACGACCTCCATCCCGGCCTCGGGCCGCAGCTTGAGCAGACGCGCCGTCTGCTTCCAGACCACGGCGTTGAGGACGGCCTTGTCGTCCTTGAGGTCGAAATAGACATGCCCGGAGGAATGGAATTTGAGGCCGCTGATCTCGCCTCTCACCCGCACGAAAGGGAACGAGTCCTCCACCGTGCGCTTGAGCGCGGCGGCGATCTCGCTGACGCTGAATTCGGGCAGGTTAGCCCGTGCTGCAGTTGCTGCTTCACTCATGACTCGGGCGATGATACAGCACGACAACGCCTTATTGAGGTGAATCTTGAACGTTCTTCTTGTGGGCTCCGGCGGCCGCGAACACGCGCTGGCATGGGCGCTTTCGGCAAGCCCACTTCTTACCAGGCTTTATTGTGCGCCCGGAAACGCGGGAATAGCGGACGTCGCCGAATGCGTACCGATTGGCGCAATGGAATTCGATAAGCTCGTTGCGTTTGCGCAGAGCAACAAGATCGATTTTGTGGTCATTGGGCCGGATGCGCCATTGGTCGGCGGACTATGGAATCGGTTCGAGGCCGCCGGCATCAGAGCGACCGGCCCAAGCGAGCGCGCCGCGATTCTCGAGGGCTCAAAGGGTTTCGTTAAAGATCTCTGTCGCGAGATCGGCGTTCCAACGGCGGCCTATCAACGATTTCGCGATGCGGCTGCGGCCAAAGCATTCGCCGACACGCTTGGCTTGCCGGTGGTGATCAAGGCTGACGGCCTCGCGCTGGGCAAAGGCGTGATCGTTGCCGAAACGAAGGCCGATGCCGACACGGCAATCGACTTCATGTTTGAGGGCGGCTTCGGCGATAGCGGTCACGAAGTCGTGGTCGAGGAATTCATGGCTGGCGAAGAAGCCAGCTTCTTTGCATTGAGCGACGGCGAGACGGCCATACCCCTCGCGGGCGCGCAGGATCACAAACGCGCTTTCGATGGTGACAAGGGACCCAACACAGGCGGCATGGGCGCCTACAGCCCTGCTCCGGTTCTGACGCCCACGCTCGAACAAATTGCGATGGAGCATTTCATCAAACCGACTGTGGCGGCGATGGCGGAACGCGGGCGTCGTTATGTGGGCGTCATGTATCTGGGCCTGATGGTCACAAAGGATGGTCCGAAACTGGTCGAATATAATTGCCGCTTCGGCGACCCGGAATGCCAAGTGCTGATGATGCGCCTGAAATCCGATCTGCTGACCGCGCTGATCGCTATGCGCGATGGGCAGCTCCACAATCTCGATCTGCGCTGGAGTGACGAAACCGCACTCACCGTGGTGATGGCGTCGCGGGGCTATCCTGGTGCCTACGAAAAGGGCCATCCGATCTCAGGTCTCGACGCTGCTTCGAAAGTGCCGGGCGTGCAGATATTTCATGCTGGCACCGAACGCCGCGATGGCCATGTCCTTGCTGTCGGGGGTCGCGTTCTGAACGTCACGGCGCTGGGCAAGACGGTCGCTGAGGCACAAACTCGTGCCTATCGGGCGGCGGATCAAATCCACTGGGACGGTGCCTTCTGCCGCCGCGACATCGCCTGGCGGGCGATAGAGCGTGGATCGGCCTAGGCCGCTTGTGCCGGGGCGCTCCGCCGTCTCAAAATGGCGCCGGCAGATATTAAAGACATCAGGGAGATGCCTATGGCCGAATCGGCCGCAGACGATCGTCAGAAGAAGTTTTCCGGCACCAAGGACGTCGTGGAGCGCTACCGCTTCGACGAGAAAAAGCTTGAAATCTATCTGGCCGAGCGCATCCCGGGTTTCCAGACACCGCTAGAAGTGCGCCAGTTCAAAGGCGGCCAGTCAAACCCGACCTACCAGCTCATCACGCCGAACAGGACTTATGTGCTGCGCAGGAAGCCGCCGGGAAAACTGTTGCCGTCCGCCCATGCCGTGGACCGTGAATATCGCATCATTGCCGCGCTGCACCCCACGGGTTTTCCCGTCGCCAAGCCTTATCTGCTGTGCGAGGACGAAAGCATCATCGGCACAATGTTCTATGTGATGGATTGCGTGGAGGGCCGCATCTATTGGGGGCCACTGCTTCCCGATCAGACGCCCAAGCAGCGCCATGCGATCTACGATGCGATGAACGAAACCTTTGCGCGCCTGCACAATATGGATTGGGAAAAACTCGGGCTTCAGGATTACGGCAAGCCCGGGAATTATGTTGGCCGCCAGGTCGCGCGCTGGACGAAGCAATACAAGGCGTCGGAAACCGAACGTATCGACGAAATGGAAAAACTGATCGAGTGGCTGCCGGCGCATCTTCCAACGGACGAGCGAACCTCCATCGTCCATGGCGACTACCGGCTCGACAATATGATCCTGCATCCGACTGAGCCGAAAGTGGTCGCCGTGCTGGACTGGGAGCTTTGCACGATCGGCGATCCGATGGCGGACTTCACCTATCACCTCATGCAGTGGCAGATGCCGGGCGGTGTCTCCAGCGGCGGAAGCCTCCTGGGCGCGGACTTCGCCGCCTTGGGTATTCCTCCGATTGAGGAATACACACAGATGTACTGCCGCCGCACGGGCCGCGAGACAACGCCCAATATGGACTATTACGCGGCCTATAATTTCTTCCGGCTAGCGGGAATTCTTCAAGGCATCGTCGGGCGTGTGCGCGACGGCACGGCCGCCAATGCCAATGCGTCCCAAAACGCAGCGGGCGTGCGCCCTCTCGCGGAACGCGCGTGGGAATTTGCCAAGCGTGCCGGCGCACCGGGATAAAGAAGTGCGCCGAATTCGAAGTAATGTTGGTTAAGCACCAATTAACCGCAAGACTTGCAAGCGACACTGTTCTCGCGTTTGAAAGCACTGCTTAACGGGCTGAGCGTAGGCTTCCCCATTGCTTGTGGCTGGGAGAGCAATGTCCGAAGAGAATTTTCAAGGCGAACGGGAGCGGATAGAGGCCCTTGAAGCGGTTGTCCGCTCCGAGCGGGTACAATTCGCCCTCGCCGAACACGCGGCTCGCTTCGGCTATTGGCGCCTGAGGCTAGCCGACAATTGTCTCACCTGGTCGCCGGGCATGTACGGCATTCTCAATGTCGATACGCGCGAAAAACCGGATAACAATTGGCTCCTCACGCAGATCGAGGACGAGGACGTCAAAATCATCCTCGAAAAAATCAACACCGCGATCAAGACACGCTCACCGTTCTATTATCGCAGTCATGCCAAAGATCCGACATCGGTTGCCCAGATCGTCGATACCCATGGCGAAGTCGAGATAGGACCCGACAATCGGGTGCTTTCCGTCATCGGCGTGTGCCATGACGTGACCGAGCAAGTCATCGCAGAGGCAGAGCGTGAGAAGGCCGAAAACAAATATCGCCTGATGACCGAACAGGCTTCCGACATCATCATGCTGCACGACAAGGACGGGCATGTTCTCTTTACGTCGAACGCGCTGCAACGCGTCCTTGGTCTGACGCATGAAGATTTTGAGCGTGACGGCTTTCTCGCTCTCGTTCACCCCGACGATCGGGTTGAAGCCTCGCGGCTCTCGGCCCTGCCGATACCGGGGCAGACGCTCACGGCGTCCTACCGTGCGCGCCATGCTGCGGGCCACTATGTATGGATGGAAGGCAGCACACGTCCGGTCTATGACGACGCTACGGGCGAGTTCCGGCATGTCATCGGCATTTCACGCGATATCACCGAACGCAAAACTCAGGAGCTTGCGGTCAAAGCAGCGCGCGAAAGCGCGGAAGCCGCCAGCAAAGCGAAGTCTGGCTTTCTTGCCAGCATGAGCCATGAGCTGCGGACTCCATTGAACGCAATCATCGGTTTCGCGGATGTGATGAAGGCCGAGATGTTCGGACCCCTTGGAAACCCGCGCTACGCGGAATATGCCGATCTGATTCACGATTCCGGCGCGCATCTGCTCGATCTGATCTCAGACATTCTCGACATGGCCAAGATCGAGGCTGGAAAAATGGAATTGCATTTCGAGCAAATCGATCTGGCGCATATCATCGAAGATTGTGCGCGGCTGATGGCCCAGCGCGCCCGCGAGGGTGGCATCGATCTCAGCATCGAGGTGCCGGGCGACGGGCTTCGCCTGCAAGCCGATTACCGTGCCCTCAAGCAAATCCTGCTCAACCTGCTGTCCAACGCTGTGAAATTCACGCCGCGCGGCGGACTGATCCTGGTCAGCGCCATCGATAACGGCGCGCATATCGTCATCCGCGTGCGTGACAATGGGATCGGCATTCCGGCCGATACGCTGCCGCGGCTTGGCCGCCCCTTCGAGCAGGCCGCAACCGATCCCATGATTGCAAAGATTGGCACAGGGCTCGGCCTCGCCCTGGTTCGCGCGCTCGCCGAGAAACACGGCGGCTCCATGCGCATCGACAGCGCAGAAGGCGAAGGCACGACCGTCACGGTCGAACTGGCCCGCGAAGCAGCGGCGCGCACGGCCGCCTGATTTCCAAAAAAAAGAGGCAGCCTCGCAGCCGCCTCTTCCTCAATGATGTTCAGCCTTTACTCCGCTGCTGCCAAACGCGGCGGGCGCTCGAAATGCTTGCCGTATTCCAGGCGCGCAATCGTGCGGCAATGCACTTCGTCCGGGCCGTCGGCAAGGCGCAATGTGCGCTGGCCGGCATACATCCGCGCAAGGCCGGGATCGGAGGTAACGCCACCGCCGCCCCAGGCCTGAATCGCATCGTCGATGATCTGCAGCGCCATGCGCGGCGCCGCTACCTTGATCTCCGCGATTACCGAGCGCGCAACCTTGTTGCCGACCTTGTCCATCATATCGGCGGCCTTCAGCGTAAGCAGGCGGCACATGTCGATATTGATGCGTGCTTCGGCGACGCGCTGCTCCCACACCGAATGTTCGGCGATGCGCTTGCCGAAGGCGACGCGCGAATGCAGGCGCTTCACCATCGACTCCAAGGCCCGCTCGGCAACGCCGATGGTGCGCATGCAGTGATGGATGCGGCCGGGTCCGAGGCGCCCCTGCGCGATCTCGAAACCACGACCCTCGCCCAGAAGCAGATTCTCAACCGGAACCTTCACGTCTTTCAGTTCGACTTCGCCATGACCATGCGGCGCGTCGTCATAACCGAACACCGGCAACATACGCTTGATCGTGACGCCGGGCGCATCGCGCTCGACCAGAATCTGCGACTGCTGGCTGTGTCGATCGCCATCGATGGAGTTCTTGCCCATCACGATCATGATCTTGCAGCGCGGATCGCCCACGCCCGAGGACCACCATTTCGTGCCGTTGACGATGTAGTGGTCGCCCTTGCGCTCGATGCGCGTGGCGATGTTCGTCGCGTCCGAGGAAGCGACGGCGGGTTCCGTCATCAGGAACGCGGAGCGGATTTCGCCCGCGAGCAACGGCTTCAGCCATTTATCCTGCTGGTAGGGAGAGCCGTAGCGCTCGAGCACTTCCATGTTTCCGGTGTCGGGCGCCGAGCAGTTGAAAACCTCAGACGCAAAACCGACCTTGCCCATGATCTCCGCCAGCGGCGCATATTCCAGATTGCTCAACCCGGCGCCGTGCTCGCTTTCATTGAGAAAGAAATTCCACAGGCTCGCCGCTTTGGCTTTCTTCTTGAGATCCTCGACCACGGGCACGACGATCCAGGGATTGCCCTTGGCGCGCGCTTCGTCCATCTGCGCGGTGTAGGTGGCTTCCGCCGGATGTATGTGCTGGTCCATGAAGTCGCCGACGCGCTTCATCCACTCCTTCTGCCGGGGCGAATAGTCGAAATCCATATTGGTCCTCCGATAGGGGCATTGCCCCTCTGTTTTCGATAGCGATGGGCGACTTTAGCCCGCGCCCTGCGGCTTCGCCAGCGGCCCGGACCGGGCGATTTGACAGCGGCCAGCCTACGCGGCAAGCAGCGCCCATGCTGCTTTGGTTCGGACTTTTCCTGCTGGCGCTTGGCGTTGCCTGCTTCGCGGTGGACCGGCGAGCAGCGCATGTCTTTCACGACCGCATCGGCGTTGTGACGCATCGGCGCATTGCGCGCACGACGGACTGGGCGAAGGGCGCCTATTGGCTGGCGCTTTCTCTCGGCGTTATCGTCATAAGCTATTTGCCGATGTGGATCGGCGGGCCAACACCGTTCCTTCGTCTGCTGTCACAAACTGCGCTGGCCTATCTGGCAAGTCTCGCCATCGGCAGCGCCATTCTTCACACGATGAAATTGCTGCTGGGTCGCAGGCGTCCGCGCGACGAACTCGAACTCCAACTTTATGGATTCCTGCCCTTCGGATTCGATCTGCAATACGATTCATTCCCGTCCGGCCACGCGCTCACGATCTTTTGTGTGGCGGTGATTGCCTGCGGTGTGTTTCCCGCGCTTGCACTGTTGTGGCTGGCCATCGCGCTTTATCTGGCGCTGACGCGCGCCTTTCTCAACGCACATTTCCTGAGCGATGTTTTCATCGGCAGCGCTGTGGGCCTTCTCACCACGCGCGAGACCGTGTTGTATCTGTTTCCGGCCCTTTCCCAGAGTTGGTTCTGACATGACCGAATTGCTGCTCGATCCGCGTACGTGGGAAAGCCTTGCCACGCTAACCGTTCTGGAAATCGTTCTGGGCATCGACAACATTCTGTTCCTGTCGATCGTTTCGGGGCAGTTGCCGCCTGAGCGGCAGCCCCAGGCACGTGCCATCGGACTTGGTTATGCACTCATCATGCGCATCGGCCTCCTGGCGGCGATCGCCTGGGTCATGTCGCTTTCCTATCCTTTCATGACAGTCCTTGGCGAAGGCGTGTCGTGGAGGGACGTGATTCTTGGCGCGGGCGGACTGTTTCTGATTTACAAAGGCACCAGCGAAATTCGCGCTCTGATGGAAGGCGAAGACGAGTTCGAGCACAATCGCAAAGTTGTGACCTACACAGGCGTTATTATCCAGATCGCCATCTTCGACCTGATCTTCTCGCTCGATTCCGTCATCACGGCCGTCGGCATGGCAGAACATCTTTCCGTAATGATCGCCGCAATTGTTCTCGCCATGGCGGTGATGCTCGCCGCAGCCGGCCCGGTTTCCAATTTTATTCAGAAAAATCCGACCGTAAAAATGCTAGGATTGAGTTTTCTGCTGCTCATCGGCATGGCGCTGGTGGCCGACGCGGCGCACGTCCACATTCCGCGCGGATATCTCTATTTCGCCGTCGCATTCTCCGGACTCGTCGAAGCGTTCAACCAGTTTGCGTCGCGCAAGAAAAAGAAAAAACTTTAGCGTGATACGCCAGATTACCGTTGCACGATCGTTCGCGCGCTTTCGACGACCTTTTTCGCACCCTCGCCATCGCCCTTGCGCATGGCCGCCATATCGACAGGCACTTTGACGCCGCGCTGCACGCCCGGCCGCTCGCCAACCTTGTCCTGCCAGCGCTGCAGCGGCTCGAGGCCGTCCACGGACACGCCGGACCAGGGATGCGTGCGGACCCAGCACCAGTTTGCGATGTCGGCGATGGAATAATCGCCGGCCAGATATTCGTGATCCTCGAGTTGGTTGTTCAGCACTTCGAACAAGCGGCGCGATTCATTGCGATAGCGGTCGATGGCTGGCTGATAGACCTCGTGCCAATAGCGGCCGAACACATTGGCCTGTCCCATCATCGGGCCGATGCCGCCCATCTGGAACATCAGCCACTGGATGACCAAGCTGCGGCCCTTCGTGTCCTTGGGCATCAGCTTGCCGGTCTTCTCCGCGAGATAGACCATGATCGCGCCGGACTCGAATATGGCGAAGTTATCTTCATCGCGATCCACGATGGCCGGAATGCGGCCGTTCGGATTAATCTTGAGGAACCAATCTTCTTTTTGCGTGCCCTTAGAAAGTTCGATGGCGTGCGTCTCGTAAGGCAGTCCCATCTCTTCCAGAGTGACGGACGCCTTCCAGCCATTCGGCGTGGATGAGGTATAGAGATCGATCATTCCGCTGGCCCTTTTGCTTCAAATGACATTTCACGATTGTCTTCATCGCGTATGGATGCGAGCGCACCCCCGCTTGCAAGAATTCCCGGCGGCGCGGCATCCTCTGCCGAATGGTGCCCCGCGCGCATACGCTCGATCTCATCGCGCAATGCGCGCTGCTTTTTCTCATCAATGGGATAGCCGAGCGTCAGCAGCAGACTCACAACGCCAAGAATGACCGGAATCGTCACGTAAACGACGCGTAGGTGCAGCGCGAGATCAGGCGCGACGTGCGCGGCTTTGGGGTCGAACCCGATGAGCGAGAGCGTGAAAAAAGTAATGAGCACAGAAAGCCCGATGCCGAACTTCGCGGTGAGGGACAGGAAGGAGTACATAACTCCTGCCCTTTCCGCCTTGTTCTGCGCAGTGTCGACATCCGCCACATCCGCCATCATGGAGCGGACAAGAAACGCTGGTGCGCCATAATTCGCGCCTGAAATCGCCAGCACCACCGTTGCCGCGAGCACGTTTCCCGACGGGATAACAAACAGCAGCGGCGCCATGCAGAAGCCGTAGATATAGGCTGCGATCAGAGCACGGTGCTTACCGATACGCCGCGACAGCGCCATCCACAGCGGAATGCAAAGCACGCCGCTCACGAAATAAACCAGCAGGATTGTATTTGCGGCGTGCGGCACGCCCAGACCAATCCCCGCGAAGTAGAAGAATACCGCGCCACGCGCGCCCTGATTGAGCGACTCGGTGAAATCGATGCCCAGAACCTGCAACATGGCCCGGTTTCTGAAGAGGAATCTCAGCGTGGGCAGAAGGGGCGCATAGCTTTGGAGTTTCACCTGCGGTTCCGGCACCGCCAGAACACAAAGCAAGACACCGGCAAGCAGCGTGACGATGGAAAATATCGCCATCGCCATGATCTGCGTCGAATGCTGGGGAACACCGACGTGCTCCAGAATGGCGGGCAGCACGAGAACCCCCGTCATTCCCGCCACGGTGAAGGCCTGCGACCAGCCATAGATGCGGCTGCGTTCGTGATAGTCGCCGCTAAGTTCCGAGCCCCACGACAAGTGCGGAATGATGCACATCGACCAGCCGAGATACATCACGAAGAGACTGGCCCCGAGGTGAACCGCGCTCACCCGGCCGCCCGGAACGAACACCATCCAGATTCCAATTGCGAGCAGCGGCGCACCCAGCGCCAGCATGGGCCGGCGCCGTCCAAAACGCGTCCGCAATCGATCGCTCACATAACCGGCGACCGGGTCGATCACCACATCCAGCGCGCGCATCAACGTGAAGACCAAGCCCGTAACGACAAGGCTCAGACCGACCTCTTTCGAGGCATAGAAGTTGGGAAGATGCACGACCAGCGGCATGCCGACAGCCGCCAGCGCGAGGCTGGGCATCACATAGGAGATCAGCCGGAACAAGCTGACGCGGTCGGCGCTCGAATCCTGCACGCGATCGGGGCGCAGCACGACTATGCGGCTCGGAAGCGTTGAATGAGAGGTGTTTCTTCTTCGATCAGACTCTTGAACGATGGACGCGCATGGATACGCTTCACGTATCCGCCGAGTCTGGGCCATCGCGCAGCATCAATGGTCTCTCCGGCGTGTTCGAAATTAACGAACATCGTGCCAACGGAAACATCGGCAATCGAAAAAAGCTTGCCCACGAAATATTCTCGGCTTCCCAGTTCCTTCTCCAGATAATCGAGGGCCGGCGGCAATTGGTCTTTCAGCGTAGCGGCACAAACAGCTTCGTCGGGCTCTTTGCGCATCATCTTCTTCACGATGCGTTCGAAGAAAAGACCGGGACCGACCATCTGCGCCACCGCGGAGTCCGCATATTCTTCGAACCACAAGGCACGCGCGCGCGCGAACGGCTCGCTCGGATAAAGCGCAGGCGTGGGGTATTTGCTTTCCAGATAATCGCAGATCACCGACGAGTCCGGCAGCGTGTTCGGCTCTGGCACATCGGTATCGCGCAGCACGGGAATGCGCTTCAACGGACTGATTTCCAGAAATTCCGGCGGTGGCTTGAAGGGGCTGACCTGATCGAGCTTATATTCGATGCCCTTCTCCGCCAACATTACGCGCACCTTGCGCACGAACGGCGAAACCGCACCGCCATAGACGATCAATGCCATCGCATGCCTCCCTTGATGACCGCATCTTGCGTACGGCTGCTGACAGCTTGTCAGACTATGGGCGGCGCAATCAAGCGGGCGCTTCGACTTTCAGCTTGGGATAGCGCTCCGGCGGCATGTTGTCATACATATCGGCGATCAGATCAGTCTTCAGCGTGCGTTTTTTGGGATCGTCCCAAAGATTTTCCCATTGCCGCGGGTCATTATTTAAGTCGTAAAGCTCGCCTTCGGTGCCGTCATATTTTACTTTTGTCGTGATGGCACCGAATTGTGGCCAGCTTTCCTCCAGGCCGTTTGGCTGTCCGGGCGTGGACGGTTCGTAGCGTGTCAGCATGAATCCGTCGCGATAAATTGACCGCAGATGGAAGCCGTAACCGGGAAACTGGCTGTCCCATTCACAGAAGGCGCGCTGGCGCGAGCCATCTTCGGAAATAGGCAGCGTCTTGCCTTGCATCCAGGCCGCCGGTTCCACACCCGCGATGGTTGCGAAGGTTGCCGCCAGATCGACCTGTTCCACCGGCTGTTCCACAGTTGCAGGCTTCACGTGCTTGTTTGGCGCTGGCCGCCAGATGAACGGCAGGCGCATCAACGCATCGACATGCCAAGGGCCTTTATAAACAAACCCGAAATCACCCTGCAGTTCGCCGTGATCGGTAGTGAACAGAACGTCGGTGTCACCGTCCCAGCCACGCTTCTTGATCTCACCCATCACCTTGCCGATCGCTTCATCGATCAGTTCATTCATCACGTGAGTCTTGGCATTGATCTCTCGGATGTTGTCGTCCGAAAGTTGCTGCGGCGTGAAGTTCATCGGGCCGCCTTCGATGTTCGCGAACTGGCCGTCGTAATAGGCGAGCCAGTGCGCCGGCTTCCTTGCTAGCACTTTGCGGATTTCTTCCGGCGTGCCGGGATGCGCATCTGGCATCGGCAGATCGCGCCAGTCGCAGCGCTTGTTCTCCGATTGCGGCGGATCCCAGGGATGATGCGGATCAGGAAAGCTAAGCCAGAGGAACCAGTCCTCATCCGCGTCCAATCCTTTCAACCAATCTACAGCGAGACCTGCGAGCCAATCGGTGTGATAGGCCTCGCGCGGCAACGGATTGTTCTGCGTCTCAGGCGCGCCGGTGTCGCCGCCCGGCGCCGCGTTGAGCAGCGGCGCCGCCTGCTTGAAGAATTCCGGATAGTTCTTCTGCACCCAGCGGCCATAATGACCCGCCGGATTCCCGCGGAAATTATAGATATGCATAGCGTGGATTGCATAATCGAAGCCGCGCCACGGTCCGAAATCGTTCTGCATCTGCCGGCGACTTTCCGCCCATTTGCCGCCGGGATCGAACGCCGGTTCGAAATGGGCCTTGCCGATCAGAGCGGTTTTGTAGCCTGCTTTATCTTTCAGATATTGAGCAACGCTCGGCGCCGTTTCCGGTAGTGGTACCCCGTTGGCGAACACACCATGAGTGCGCACATACTGACCCGTCAGCATGGTCGAACGCGCCGGCATGCACACGGTGTTCTGGTTGTAGGCGCGGGTATAATTGATGCCGTTCTTCGCCAGCGCGTCGATATTCGGCGTGCGGCAGAATTTGTTGCCGTTTACACCCAGCGAGTCGAAGCGCTGCTGATCGGTCGTGATGAAGAGAATTTTGCGGCCCATATCAGCCTCCCAGTGGTGTGAGGCAGCCTGCTTCGCCCAGCAAAGCGGCCACCTTCGATTTCGAATCTCCGTCAAGACGCGCGAACGCGGCACGCAATTCACTCAGGCATTTGACCTGATACTTGAACGCGCCCTGCGTATAGGTCTGTCCGAGCAACTTGACCGAAAATGTTTCCGCGCCCTTCGCGACCGCTTCAGCATTCGCGAGCAGGAACGGAAAGTAGACGTCGCCGGCCGTTTTCAGCAACCCGCGAATTGTGGACGACGCAGGCGCGGACGGATCGTTCCATTGACCTTCGACACCAGACGCATCGTCGAGATTGGCGAGCCAGCGGAAGGTAAACGGGAATTTATCGCGCATCAGATCCTGTGGCGTCGGATCGACGGCGAGTTGCGAAAGTTGTCCAAGCCAGCCGAAATCGGCAAGCGAAGGCCGCGAGCCGAACAGGAAAAGCTCTTCGGTCACAAACGCCTCGAACAGCGCCATGATTTGCCGCGCACTTTCCTCGATGATTGGCGCGTTTTCCGGCGTGCAGCCGACGATCGGCATGCGTCCAACCTGTCGCGCACGAAACATTGCGGCCGCATCGAGAATTTTCTGCCTGCCGTTGCCATGTAACCGATCGAAGGCAAGCCATTCCGCCATCTGATTCTGGTCGCGTTCACGAAACCAGCGATAGTGGAACATCGCCTTCGTGCCCCATTCGTCTGCGAAATCTTCCAGCAAATAAGCGATGAAGGCCTGTGCAGGATCGCTCGGCACAATGGAGCGTTCCTTATGTAGACGCTCCAACTCGTATATCATCGGCGTGGAATCATTGTGCCAGGTGCCGTCCGGGTATTGGATCACCGGAATGACGGGTACCTTCACATGTTCGAAAATGTTTCCGCGGCCGCCATCGGCCTGTACCCATACATAGGGCAACCGGCGATAGCGCAGAATGGCACGCATCTTCATCGAATATGGCGAGCCGAGCCCGCCATAGATCGTATAGGCGCTCATGCCGCCATGCCTGGGCCGCAGCAGAGCAGCACAGTCCTCTCGAGGCCAGCTTCGCGGTGGTAATGCGCGGCCAGATAGTCCGGGTCTTGAGTCATGCTCAGGAAAGCGGAGCGCGAAGGATATTGAACGCAAACCACATCGTCCCAATCGTTTGCGCTGCCGTCGCCAACCATCACAAATTTCTGCGGGCCGCCCCACACAACGCGACCGCCCCGCTTGGTCACGTGCTGGATCGCAACCATGCCGTAACGCTGATAGGCATCGCGGCCGCTCAAATTTTCTTTCGTTTCCGCACGATCTGGTTCGTAAGCCGCCTTCTTCCGGTACTTAAGCAGATTGACCATAACCATCGGGCCTTCTGGTCCCTTTTCGGCCATGGTCTGAATTTGTTCGGAGGTTGGAACGATGGTCATTTCGCTTCCCTCGTAGCACGCATTGACGTCGGCGCAGCTTTGTCATAATCTGAATTACAATTCAGATTTAACCACCGCTCGATGACCAAAGCAAGCGCCCCAAAAAAGAAAGCAACCGAACGCTGGTCTCTTCCCGCCACGCAGGCGAGAAGCCGCGCCACACGCGAACGCCTGCTCGAAGCTGCCGAAATCGTGTTTGCGGACAAGGGCTATGACGGCGCACGGCTATCGGACATCGCGCAGGAAGCGGGCTGCTCGGTGGGTGCCGTTTACTTCCGCTTCAAGGATAAGGACGCGTTATTCTTCGCAATTGCGGAATCCTTTATCGGCGACGCACGCGCCGGACTTACGTCTTTGCTGAACGGTGTGACGTTCGACAATACGCAGGAGATCATCCGAACGTTCGTCGCCGCGACGGCCGGAAATTTCCGCAAACACAAGGGCCTCTTCCGCGCCATCGTCGAGCGGGGAATCGATCAACCGGCGGCGATGAACACGATTTTCGCGTTCCGCGACGAATTTGCGGCGGCACTGGAAAAATTGCTGAAGCGTCAGGGTGCTCGTGTCACGGCGCTTCAGGTGCGCGTGATGACGCAAATGATCTATGGCTTCCTGCTGGCGGGAATTCTCAACAAGCAGGCGCCCACGCAGATCAATGATGCCCGCGCGATCGCCGAACTGGCAAACGCCTGCGTCGCTTATCTGGGATCGAAGGAGACCGCCCGATGACCCTCAGCGTCGATCTCTTCTGGTCCTTCCGCAGCCCCTATTCCTATCTGGCAACGCCGCGCCTGGTAGAAATGCAACGGGATTACGATCTGAACATCAATGTGCGGCCTGTCTATCCGCTCGCCGTACGCTCAGAGCAGTTTTTCTCTCAGGTGAATCCGATGTGGATTCCCTATCTGATGCGCGACACGTTTCGTCTCTCGCAGATGCTGAGCCTGCCCTATCGCTGGCCACGGCCCGATCCGGTCGTCGTCGACCCTTCAACGCGCGCGGCGACACCCAACCAGCCTTACATCCATCGTTTAACCCGGCTGGGATGCGCCGCTGCGGAAGCGGGAAGCGGTCTCGATTTCCTGAGCGAAGTGAGCCGGGTTATCTGGTCGGGCGAGGTTCAAAATTGGCACGAAGGCGATCATCTCGCGCAGGCGGCAAAGCGCACCGGGCTCGATCTCGCGGAACTTGACGCGAAGATCACGACCGATCCGGACAAGTACGAAGAGATCATTCAAGCAAACCAGCAGGCGCACCAGGATAGCGGCCATTGGGGGGTGCCCACGATGGTATTCGAAGGCGAGCCATTCTTCGGCCAGGACCGTCTCGATGTTCTGCTTTGGCGCCTGAAACAAAACAAACTCACGCAAAGGAAGCGAACACAATGAAGCGCGCGGCTTGGATCATTGGAGGCATTGTCGTCGCAATTATTGGCGCCGCCTGGCTGGCGATGCTTTCGCCCGGTGTCGATGTTTGGCTCTACCGCAAGCTGGCGACACATATTGTCAACAGGGCTGCGCCCACATTGGCGAAAGCCGATGAATTGTCCGTGCTCCTTTGTGGCACCGGTTCGCCGCTTGCCGATCCCAGGCGCGCCAGCTCCTGCACACTGATCGCGGCGGGCGACCGGCTTTATGTGGTGGACAGCGGATTGAGTTCGGTGCGCAATCTGATGATGTGGCGCGTCCCGCTCGAAAAAGTGGACGGCGCGCTTCTCACGCACTTTCATTCGGATCACATCGCGGAGCTTGGCGAATTGCGCTTGCAGACCTGGGGCGCGGGCCGCCGCACGCCGTTGAAAGTCTATGGCCCGCCCGGCGTGGAAGATGTTGTCGCCGGTTTCAACCAGGCCTATTCGCATGATGCCGATTACCGCACCGCGCATCATGGCGAGAAATTCCTGCCACGCGAGGATGTGGACATGGTTGCCGTCATCATTCCAATGACCGGCACGACGGCTCCGGTGTTCGATACGAACGGTCTGAAGGTCACGGCCATTCGCGTGCATCACGATCCGGTCAAACCCGCTTACGGCTATCGTTTCGACTATGCTGGCCGCAGCATTGTGGTGAGCGGCGACACGGCGCCCTATGAACCGCTGGCGCAGGCGGCGCACGGCGCGGATGTCCTGGTCCACGAAGCGCAGTCGAACGAACTGGTCGGCATTCTCGGGGATGTGCTGAGCAAGGCGGGGCATATGCGTCCCGCCAAGATCATGCACGACATTCAGGACTATCATACGACGCCGGTTCAGGCCGCGCGCATCGCCAACGAGGCCCAAACGAAGCTGCTGGTATTCACACACATCAACCCGCCGCTGCCGACGGGTTTTGCCGAACGCGCGTTCCTGCGCGGCGTTTCGGATGCGCGCCCCCATGGCTGGATGCTGGGGCGGGACGGAACCTTGATCCGCCTGCCCGGCCACAGCGACATCATCGAGCGAACGACGATCGACTGATCAGCGCCGCGCCTTGAAGAAGGCTTTGAGCATGTCGGCGGCGCCCGCCGCGTCGCCGGCGCGCGCGACAAGCGGGCGATGGTGACAGGTGGGTTGATCGAAGAAGCGCGGGCCATGCAGCACCGCCCCGCCCTTCGGATCTTCCGCCGCGAACACCACGCGGGCCACGCGCGCCAGACTGATCGCGCCCGCGCACATCGCACATGGCTCCAGGGTCACATAAAGCGTCGTGCCGGTGAGGCGTTCGTTGCCCAAAGCCTCGGCGCCGCCGCGCAGCACGAGCATCTCGGCATGGGCGGTGGGATCGCGCAGCGCGACGATCTGATTGCCCGCCTTCGCCAGAACCGCCCCATCCGCGCCGACCAATACCGCGCCGACAGGAACTTCGCCCTGCGCGCCCGCGCTTTGCGCTTCAGCGAAGGCGAGTGCTATGGCTTCCGCGTCCTTCATGGCGCGGGCTTTTGCATTGGCCGACGACAATAGGCAAGCAGGCGACCGCCTGTCGAAAATCATCGCCCGTGCCGGCATCTGCTCGCGGCGCGACGCGGAAAAGCTGATCGCCGAAGGCCGCGTGCTGCTGAACGGCGAAAAAATCACCGAACAGGGCACCCGCGCCACCCCCGACGATCTCGTCACCGTGGACGGCAAGCCGCTGACGGAGCCCGAAGCCACCCGCCTGTGGCGCTACCACAAGGCCTCGGGGCTGGTGACCACGCATCGCGACGAGAAGGACCGGCCCACCGTCTTCGCCAATCTGCCGCTCTCCATGCCGCGCGTAGTGTCGGTGGGGCGGCTGGATTTCAATTCCGAGGGCCTGCTCCTCCTCACCAATGACGGCGAGTTGGCCCGCGCCCTCGAACTTCCCGCCGCCGGATGGACCCGCAAATACCGCGTGCGCCTGTTCGGCAAGGTCCAGCAATCCGATCTCGACAAGCTCAAACTCGGCCGCAAGATCGACGGCGTGAAATACGGACCCGTCGAAGCCGAACTGGAACGCAGCAAGGGCATCTACAGCTGGGCCAATGTCAGCTTCAAGGAAGGCAAAAACCGCGAGGTGAAGCGGCTGATGGAATCCCTGGGGCTGAAGGTCGCCCGGCTGATCCGCGTCCAATACGGCCCATTCCATCTGGGCCATCTCGAACCCGGCCATGTGGAGGAGATCACACCGAAAAACTGGCGGGAACTCCTCGGCATGAAGAAGGGCGAAAAACCGGGAAAGAAGCCCGCCGAAACCAAGCCCTGGAATTGAACGTCGATTTTGCGTGGGGATCGCCGCCTAGATTTTGTAGGCCGTCTCAAAAATCCCGCAAAACCATGATCGTTTTTACGGCGATATTGCATTTGACAGACCCAAGGCTATTTGCGCGTCTGCGCATGAAAGGCACATGCAAACGGCGCCGGAGTTTACCCCGGCGCCGCGCGCGTCTCGCACCTCGCAAGCCTTCTTAGCCTTTGAACAGGTCGTAATCGGCCTGAACGACTTCGCCGGTGTTGCCTTCCACGAGGAAGGCGTCATTGCCGATGCGTATCCAGGTGAGGCCGTTCGGCGGCGCAACGAGCGCATAGTCGGTGTAGTTGTTCATCACCGAACCGCTATGTAGCACGACCGTCGGAACGCGCTGGCCGAGCGAATAGCGCGTGACCGTGTAGCCTTCCGGCGCCACATAGGCGGCCGCCTCGTAGTGCTTCTTCGACGTGACGGTCTTGCGATACTGCGCGTAGCCGTCATTGGCCGTGGTCGTAGTGGTGGTCGTCTTGTCCACGCCGGATGGCGTGGCCACGGTGGTTGTGGTTTTTTCCGTATCGGGTTGGGCAAGCGCGGCGGTCGAGCCGAGTACCAGCGCCAGTGCGGCCGGGACAATAAGATTTCTCATGGGATAGCTCCTCGAAGTGCCCCTTCGAGTCTCAGATGGTAAACCCCGCACCGCGCGCATGGTTCCGGGTGTTTTCCGCGCGCGCGGGAACTTCGGAAACCTTTTGCACGAAGCCGCTGAAGCCAAACGCTTAAGAGAATGCGGCAGAAAAGTGATGTTTTCTGGGGACGAAGAAAGCCTCACGCGGAGGCGCGGAGCCGCGGCGTTTATAATTCGTCATGGCCGCCACCAATGCTTCGTCATAGCCGGGCTTGACCCGACCGAAGCCATTGCCGTTCAAACCAATTTCGTCATGGCCGCCCACTTGAGGCGGCCACCCAGTCGCGGCGCGTCTGCGTCGCGAACAATAAGCCGTCGCATCATCAAAACATTATTGGCCGCGCAGACGCGCGTCCGCAGGGTGGCCGGGTCAAGCCCGGCCATGACGAATTTTATGCTCGGTGCCTCTGTGTGAGATTTCTTCTCCGCGCTGCCGCCCAAACGCAAACGGCCGCCGGGGATGAGCCAGCGGCCGATGCATATTCAACAAATAACGCAACGCTTACGGATAGGTGCGGCGCACCGGCGTCCACGACCACTTGAACACTTCGTCGCGCTCGCGCTCGCGGCCGCCTTCTTCGGCGGCGAACCACGACACCGCCGCGCCCAGAAGCAGCGCTGCCGCGACCATGAAGGCCTCCAGCACCGACGCCTCGCGCGCCCGGCGCAACTCGTCCTTCGAGGCGCCGATGAGCTGATCGGTGCGAGCGGCCGCGTCCGCATCCGAAAGTCCGGTGCGGTCGGCGACCATGCCTGCCAGATAATCGCGGTCGTCATTTGTCACGCCTTTGTGGCCGCCCGCTTTGAGAAGAATGCGGGAAGCTTCGGCGCGGCGATAGGCGATGTCCGTCACGTCCTGGTGGCGCGTGGTGCGGAACAGATTGTCCAGTTCGGAGGCGATGATGTTCTCGCCCGCCACCGATGTGGCCGGACCGAGGCGTCCGCCTGATGGCGCCGCCGTCGGTGCGGTGATGGCTGCGCCCGCGAGCGTCAGCAATGCCGTCGCCGCGACCGCGATGCCCCACATGATCACGCCATGTAGCCCGTCGCGAAACTGGATCTCTTCGACATTCGTCGTCGCGGTGCGATAGCGCATGCGGCCCGCGATGTAGCCGCCGAAGCCGAAACTGCACAGCGCCACAAAGACCAGATACAGACCCGACAACAGCCACAGCCAGGGCGAGGGATCGCGCCAAGTCGGCGACGTCGAACTGACGGATAGCCCCACACCCGCGCCGAAAGCGAGCAAGGTGAGCGACGTTCCGGCCGCGACCGCGGCGCCCGCAATGATGGCGCCCCATTCCACGTAAGGACGGTTCAGCACGGCTGACGGCGTCCCCGGTTCATAAGTGCTGCTCATGGCGCCCTCAATGCATGCCAAGGAACGACAGGATCGCCATGACCACGACCACGAGGCCGACCAGGTAAATCAAACCGCCCATGAGAATCTCCGTTTGTGGATTGGAACAATGCAAACCACAAACGGATGTGTGGGGAATTGGTTCCGATGCTGCGCGCGCGAAGAGACGCGGACCCAAGCGCGACTTGCCTCAATCGCGCGGCGAATCATCCTGCTATTTGGGCGTGTCCTTCGGCTTGTCGCTTTTGTCGCCGGCCCGTGATCGTCATGCCCACTGCGCCCGCCGACATCGACGCCCATCGAGACGTTGTCGAGCACATGATGCAGGAAGCTGTCCTGCTTCAGTTTCTTGCAGGCTGGTTCCGGTTCGGGCTTCGGCGTCAGCGCATCCATCACCATTTTCTTGAAGCCCTCATACTTGCCCTGCACGTTCGCGCCGAGCCGATCGCCTTTCAGACCGAACAGCCGCCGGTCGGGGCCGCAATAGACGCGGATGTAATCGTCGAGCGCTTCTTCGAATGCAGCCTTGGCCTCTTTGTATCTCTGCTTGGCCGCGGCGATTTCCTCCGGGCTTTTGCCGCAGAGCTTGTCGGCGCGCCAGATGGCTTCCGCATCGTTCATCGCATCATACTTGGCCTGCACCTTTTCGAAGTCCGCCTCTTCCTTCGTGGTCGGCGTATTGCCGAACGGCGACTGGAATGTGGGCTTCACCGGCTGTGGCGGCGGCGAAGGCTGGGGCGACGGCGCGGGACCCGGCTTGTCGTCGGCAATCGCAATGCCGCCGGGCTGGGCGGCCAAAACAAAAAGCGCCACGCAGATCATGCGCCAGGATTTCTTGAGCATCGCGTTCCCGCTGCCCAATCGAATATTCCGAAGCTTAGACCGTTCGCAGCGGTGTGGGCAGAGGCCGGGCAACATTTGGGGCGGCACTTTCGGCGATCTCACGCGCTCGCGGAGAGGGCATGGACCAGATAGAAAATCAGGCTCGCGCACAGAAGCAGGAGCAATGCCGCCAGCGCCAGGTCCACGCGCCGCCCGGTGCCAGGATGGACTTTCGCATCGTCGATCTCCTTGGAGGTGCGCGCGAAACGCCACGCGGCGACGCCGATCATCACCATGCCGAGCACGATCAGGGTCAGTCCCGCGATATGTCCGAATTCGCCGCGCGGCATGGCGATATGATTCTTGACGCCCGGTGGCACCATGAAGGCGATAAACAGATCGAAGCGCTCGACCAGAAAGCCGAAAGCGATCACGGCAATCGAGGTGCGCACCCAGGCGAGAAAGGTGCGCTCGTTCGCGGCGTGGTCGGTGTAGTTCTGGATGGTCATACGCGCTCCAGCTCCGGCGGCACTTCGACGCCCGCCGGGTCCTGATGGATAATGATCTGCGCATGCGGGAACGCGGCGCAGACTTCGCGCTCCACATCGTCGCTCACCTCATGCGCGCGCGTCAGGCTCATGGCGGGATCGAGCTCGATGTGAAACTGGATGAAGCTGTGAATGCCCGCGGCGCGCGTGCGTAGATCGTGCAGGCTTTTCACATGCGCGTTGCCGAGCACGACTTCCTTGATCCGGTCGCGGTCGGCGTCCGGCAATTCGCGGTCCATCAGCTGGTCGTAGCTCTGGCGGAACACGCCCCAGGCCGTGCCGATCAGCACCGCCGCCACGATCAGCGCGATGATGGGATCGGCCAGCATCCAGCCAAATCCGACCGAGAGAACGATGGCGACGATCACGCCCGCATTCGTCGCCACGTCGCCGATGTAATGCATTTTGTCCGCCGCGATCGCGACGGAGCCGGTGTGCGCCACCACATAGCGCTGATAGATCACCAGACATACCGCCGCCACGATGGAGACGAGCATGATCGCAAGCGCATCGACGCCATGCTCGATTGGCTGAGGCGCCAGCATGCGCGTGATCGCCTGCACGATCAGGAACGTCGCGGAGCCCGCGATGAAGGCGCCCTGCGCCAGTCCCGCCAGCGGCTCCGCCTTGCCGTGACCGAAGCGGTGTTCGGCATCGGCGGGCGTCAGCGCCGAACGGATGGCGACGAGATTGAGCGACGAAGTGAAAAGATCGAGCGCGGAATCCGCCAGCGACGCCAGCATCGCAACCGAATGGCTGGTGAAATAACCGAATGCCTTGATCGTCACCAGTACGATGGACACCATCAGCGACGCGATGGCGGCGCGGCGCATCAGCTTGCCGGCTTCGCCATGCGGCTCCATCAGGGAAACAGCCTTTCGGTGCGCCACGGCGCGTTCGCATCTTCGCGGCGATAGACGAGACGGTCGTGCAAACGGAACGGCCGGTCGCGCCAGAACTCGATCTCCAGCGCCGTCACGCGATAGCCGGACCAGGCTGGCGGGCGCGGCACTTTCTGCAGCGCATATTTCGCGGCGTATTTCGCGATCTCTTTCTCGAACGCCCAGCGCCCTTCCATGGTGCGCGATTGCGCCGATGCCCAAGCGCCGATCTGGCTGTCCTTCGCGCGTGTCGCGAAATAGGCGTCGGCTTCCGCGTCGCTCACCAGCGCCACTGGGCCGCGCACGCGGATTTGCCTGCGCTGCGTCTTCCAGTGAAACAACAGCGCGATGTGCGGATGCGCCGCCAGCTCCTGCCCCTTGGCGCTTTCGATATTCGTATAGAAGACGAAGCCCTTCGCGGTCGCCTCTTTCAGCAGCACCATGCGGATATTTGGATGGCCCTCAGCATCCGCCGTGGCGATGGCCATGGCGTTGGCTTCGTTGGGCTCGGATTTTTTGGCCTCCTCCATCCACGCCTCAAACAGCGCGAGAGGATCGTCTTTTGGCGTGATGCCGCCGTCGTCGAGTGGTCCGCCGATATCGCTCATGGTTCTTGAGTTAGCACCTCTGTTTTGCGCGCGGAAGCGGCCCTTGCTAGCCTGCCGCTCATGCGTCCGCTTCTCATTATCGCTGCCGTCTTCTGCGCCGCCGGTTCGGCGAGTGCACAGGATAACGCGCCACCGCCCGGCCCGGCACGGAGCGAGGATGTGGCGCCGATGGCCATTGCCGGCGATCAGGCGAAATTCGACGAAGGCGCCGCCGCCTACGATGCCGGCGAATACAAAAAAGCGTTCAAGATTTTCTCCGGTCTGGCCGAGCATTACGATCTGGCCGCCATGCGCAATGTCGCGCTGATGGAACGCGACGGTCTGGGCACGGACAAAGACCCGGACGCCGCGCAAGACATGATGGAGGGCGCCGCCATTCGCGGACTGCCCACGGCGCAGTCCGATCTTGCCGTCATGCTGCTCGACGGCTTCGCCGGACCGCCCGATCCGAAGGCGGCGCTGCCCTGGCTGGAAAAGGCATCGGCGGCCAACCATCCTGTCGCGCAATACCGGCTGGGCCTGCTCTATGAAGATGGGCGCGTCGTACCCAAGGATCTGCGGCGCGCGGCATCGCTCTACGAACAAGCCTCCAGCCGCATGCCCGAGGCCGTCGCACGATTGGCCGCGCTCAAGGCTTCGGGAATAGAGCCACCGCCGCCTCCGCCGCCGGGCATGCAGGGCCCGGTCAGCGTTCCGCCGAACCGTTAGTTCGCGTAGCCGCTAGAGTTTGATCCAGTCAGCGATGAGCAGGAAGTTCGCGATGGCGGCGAGCAGACCAATACCGAGCAGCGCTCGCGCGCTGCGTCGGCGAAAATTGCGAAGCCGCGCGGAATCCGCAACGCCGGGCTGCACCGGATCGGGCGCGATCAGCATCGCGACGCCGATGAACCCCATGAACGGCGTCACCAGTGCGGCGACGGCGTAATAGGAATTGTCCGTCAGCGCAAGATACCAGTTGAACGCACTGACGCCGAAGCCGAACACGATGAGAACCAGCGCGGTCAGCAGCATCGTCGATTTCGTGGGCGCCGCTTTTGGTTCACCGGACACGACAAATCTCTCCGCATTCGGCAAACCGCATAGTCCGGCCTGGCTTTCCGTGATCTTCGAAAAGCGGATAGCCCAGGTAGGCGGTGGCGGCGAAGATCGCGGCAATCGCAAGAAGGATGTTGGGCCACAGATCGAGGCGAATGAACATGAAATCGTCTTCGTAGGGAATCTGGGTGACCTGCAGTGACGCGGGATCGGTGAAAATCTGCGGATGCCTGCGGCGGTATTGCGCGAGCGCGAACACGCTCAGCCCATGCAGCGCGAGCAGCGCCGCGAAGCCCCACTGCACGTCCAACCCGGCTTTGCGTATATCGGGCTCGTAAGGCGATGCAAACGCGGCCAGCATGATCGCGGCTATAATCCAGAAAACGAAAAGAAGCCCTACCCAGAAGCCCCATCCGCGCCAGAACACGACCATGCAATTGCCCCGATTCGCACCCTCGCCCGCGTCCGCCGCGCGAGGAACCGCATCAGGATAGCACGGTCGAGGCTGGGCCTTCGTGCTAGCTTTGGACAACAGCGGAGGGATTCATGTCGAAGCCATTCACCACAGTCGCGGCCCTTGTGTTCTTCGTCGTCGGGGCCGTGCACCTTTACAGACTCTACGCCGGGCTTTCCGTCGTCATCGGCGGCCATGCCGTTCCGATGTGGGGAAGCTGGATCGGCGCAGCGGTTTCGATCCTGTTGGGGATCATGCTGCTCTCGGAATCGCGCCGCTAAGCGCCAATTCCCCTTAGCGGAAGCGCAACAGGCTTCCTATATTGTAACTGGGCCGCGACTCATCACGCTGGCGGCCGGAGAAGACATGACCGATCCGTATCAAGTTCTGGGCGTTTCCAAAAAAGCGAGTGAAGCCGAGATCAAAAAGGCTTTCCGCAATCTGGCCAAGAAGCACCATCCCGACACCCATGCGGGGGACGCTGGAGCAAAGAAGAAGTTTCAGGAGTTGAGTGCCGCCTACGACATTCTGGGCGACAAGGAGAAGCGCGCCAAATTCGATCGCGGCGAGATCGACGCCAACGGTAATCCGCGCGGCTTCGATCCGGGCGCGCAGGGTTTTCACGGCGGACCTTTCGGTGGCGGCGGAGGCGGCGGCGCGCGCGAATTCCATTTCAATTTCGGGCAGGACGGCGAACAGGCGCAGGGCTTTCGCGCCGAGGACATTTTCTCCGAACTATTTGGCGGTGGCGGCGGTGGTCGCGGACGACGCGCGCAGCCCCAAAAGGGTGAAAGTTACGAGATCGCCATTACGGTGAGCTTCGACGAAGCCGCGCGCGGCGGAACCCGTCGCGTAGTTCTTCCCGATGGCCGCGATATAGACGTGCGCATTCCGACCGGCCTGAAAGACGGCCAGCAGATCCGGCTCAAGGGTCAGGGCGGACCGGGCGCCAATGGAGGACCGCCGGGCGACGTGATGCTCGTGGTGTCGGCCGCACCGCATCCCTTCTTCACGCGTGACGGCGACAATCTTCGGCTTGAACTGCCGATCACGCTTCAGGAAGCGGTGCTGGGCGGCAAGGTGCCGGTGCCGACCTTGACCGGAACGGTGGAATTGACGGTGCCGCCCAATTCCAATTCGGGCTCGATCTTGCGCCTGAAAGGCAAAGGCATCCCCGGACGCGGCACCGCTGGCGGCGGCGAACCCGCCGGCGATCTCTATGTGAAACTCATCGTCGCGCTGCCGGAAAAAGCCGACGACGCGCTGAAGGACTTCGTCAGCAAGTGGGATCGCAAATACGATCCGCGGGTGAAGTTTAAGTAGCTAGGCGCAAGAGGTCATTCAGAAAGTGATTGATCAACGCTCGGCATAATTTGAAGAATTCAATTCAACTCCCCGGAATCGGCAGCACCTCCATCACCTCCACGGAATCGCCGGGGAAGATTGTGAAGTGTGGATGGCCTTCGAACATCTTCGCCGCGGCTTCCTGCGACTCCGCCTGGACGATTACATAAGCGGCGACAAGATTCGAAGTTTTGCTAACGCCGCCCTTCGACGTCTTGAGCGTCTTGCCGAGCGGGCCGCCATGATCGACGATAACCTTGGCGTGATCGCTCATCCATTTGGTCCACGCTGCCATGCCTTTGGCCATTTCATTCTGACTCAAATCCGAAGGGCTGCGATCCGGATTTGCGGCACCCATGTAGAGACACACGAACTTCTTCATGGCGAACGTCCTTTCTCGCGTTAATCGTTCAGCGCCCCATAGACCATCTTCTGGAACATCGGACAGGCCATGCGCGCTCATGCGGGCGCCAGTGACTTGCCCCCGCCATCTCCGGTATCAGCGGCCAGCGATTTGCGCAAATTCGCCGAGGGCTGGGGCACGAAATACGATCCGCGGACGAAGCTGCAATAGGGCGGAAACTTTGTGACAAGCTCTTCATGTAGCCAGCCGATTGTTCACCGGGGTGCACGCGTCTAATATCAGCATTGCAGTCGCGTGCTGGGGTGAGACGGTGTTGCGCCAATCCGGATGGGTTCTGCCGATTTTTCTTGCGGGCACGCTTCTGCTCATCGGGTCGGTCGATGGAACCGAAACCGTCGTCGTAACCGGCAACCGGGGCTCGGCGGATCTCTGCATCAAAATCGCCGAAGCCAAATTTAATCAGTGGCTTCAGGATCGCGTCCACACGCAACAGACGATGACTTATGACGACGGGTCCACCAAAAGTATCGAAATCATCGCGACCCCGAATATCGTCTATGCCCGTCACGGCAGCGTGTGGGGTTCGTCCAATGTCACGCTTCATCAGCGTGTCGCATCCTCGCCGGAAAAAGTCGCCAAGGATATGAACCTCGACAAATGCGCGATTGCCGACCACCTGCAGGAACAGGGTCAGGCGGCCACGGTCTATACCTACAACTACGCGCCCGACACCTTCGGGGATTTTGCGGACGGGACGCTGTGGGTTTCCGACTCGAACGGCCTTCCCCTGCGCCAGGAGATTCGCGAAAGCGGCACGCTTCCCAACAGGCGTGTCGCAAGATCCATATCGGTGACCTATAGTTACAACGCGGACGTGGTCGCGCCGTCCGCAGCGGTGCATGCGGAAAATACGCGCCTTTTCATCAACCAGATGGGCATACCGTAAAAATTCGGCGCGCCAACTGCTTCAGCTCTTCAAAGCGCCGTAGACCATCTTCTGGAACATCGGACACGCCACGCGCGCGCCCATGCGGGCGCCGGTGACGGCCTGCCCCGCCATGTCGGGCGTCAGCGGCGTGTAGTTCTGGATCAGGAAAATCAGGATCATTTCTTTTTCCGGATCGGCCTGCCACCAGGTGCCGAACGCGCCGGGCCAGCCGAATGCACCCTTCGAGCCCGCGCCCATCCATTCGTTCTTTTCCGGGTCCATAATTGTCGAGACGCCCAGTCCGAAACCCTTTCCCGCCCACATCGGATAGCCGAGGAACGGGATCGCGCGCTGCTCCGGCGTAAGACGATTGGCCGTCATCGTCTCGACGGTCGCGCGCTTCAGATAACGCTTGCCGTTCAGCTCGCCGCCATTGAGCAGCATTCGCGCAAAGCTCAGATAGTCGTCCAGCGTGGAGACCAGCCCCCCGCCGCCTGCGGTGAAATCCGGCGGCGTATCGAAATCCGGCATCGACGCGGGTTTGAGCACACCACCCTCCGGGTCCTGCCGATACATCTGAGCGGCACGTTTCCGCTTGTCCGGCGGCACATAGAAATCGGTGTCGTCCATGCCGAGCGGTTCGAGGATGCGCTGCATCAGAAAATCGCGATAGGTCACGCCCGCGACGCGGCCGACGAGAAAACCCAGAACTTCGTGCGCGTTGCTGTAGTGCAATCGCTCGCCGGGCGGAAAAGTGAGCGGCAGCCTCGCCAGCCGCTTCAGCCATTCGTCGGGATGATGCGATGAGAATAGTGGATGGCCGAGCGTGTCCTCATGCGCTTTCGCAAGATCGCCGGTCGACGTGAAGCCATAGGCCAGACCGGCGCGATGCGTCATCACATCTTCCACCGTGATCGCGCGCGGGCTGGGCACAGTGTCGTCCGGTGAACCTTTGGGATCGCGCATCACGCGCATGTTGGCGAATTCGGGCAGCCATTTGGTGATGGGATCGTCGAGCTTGATACTGCCCTCCTCCATCAACATCAGCGCCGCGATGGATGTGATCGGTTTCGTCATCGAGGCGATGCGGAACAGCGTGTCGCGCTCCATCGGCAAATTGTTCGCGATGTCGCGCTTGCCGACGAGGTTGAGTTGCACCTCCTCGCCCTTGCGCCAGACCAGCGTGACCATGCCGGAGAGATCGCCGGCATCGACGACGCCCTGCATCGCGGGCGCGATGGCGGCCAGCTTGCCGGCGTCGAATCCAGTGGTTTCAACCTTATCCATGTGATGCTCCAGTTTCGTTTTGGATAGCGATGGGGCGCACGCGCGCCACCATTTCTTTCAGGAAAGCGTTGGGCATCGTCAGAATGGCCATATGTCCGCCGCCTTTCAACAACACGAACTCTTTTTTTGGTGCCTGAATCGTCGCGAAATACTGCGCGGACATGGATGCGGGCTCCATGGCGTCGTCTTCCCCTTCGAAGATGAAGAAAGGCACATCGAATTTCACGCCCAGTTTTCGCGCATCGTAAGCATTCTCTTCCGCATAGGTCATGCGCTGGGCGAACGGCGGCGCGGCAAGGAAGTTGTAAATGTCCATCAGAGAATAGTTCGGCGCGAACAGCACAATCGGGGTCATCTTCGATTGCAGTTCTCGTTCCGCCGCGGGGTCGTGCGCGGCGAGCAATTTGCGCTCGGCATACAGCCTGTCGATATCGTCATAAGGCGACGGCCCCCACTTTGCTCAAATCCGCAATCGCGTCCTCATCATGCGCGGCACGTAGCTTGTCCATCAGACGTGCATAGACGGCCATCTCGTTCATCCGTTTATCGACCAGTTCTCCCGCGCCGACGTAGGCGGAAAACAGGTCCGGCCGCTGCTTGACCATCAATGTCGCCAGCACCGTGCCCCAGGAATGGCCCAGCACGACGACCCTGTTCTTGTGGAGGTGCGCGCGGAGATATTGTGTTAGCTCGATTCCATCCTTCGTCATGCGCGCAATGGTCATTGCGCCCTGCCCGGCTTCGCCGCCGTGGCCGTAGGTTTTGCCGGAGCCGCGCTGGTCCCATTGCACGATTGTGAAATATTTTTCCCACGGACGGAAAATCGCGGTCATCGGAATCATCGAAATTCCCAGACCGCCGTGAACAATCAAAATCACGGGATTGCTGCGATCGTCGCCGCGAATCTGAACCCACTGATCGATGCCACCGATTTTTACTAAACCCGCTTCGCCGATTCCGTTGGGTGTGTGGATGGCAAAGGCCGTCGCATTCTCATGTGGGCGCCAGGCGTGCGTGATGAGCACCGCCGCGCCGAGCGCCACGATTAGGGTGATGAATATGAAAAATCCACGCGGGATCGATCTGCCCATGGCCGTTCCTTTTGGCCATCTCGCGCGGCCGTGGCACGCTCGCAGGAAGCCGCGCCTAAGTGATGCTAGGCAGCAATGCCCATCATCTCTTCGAAATTGCGCCGGTAGAAGCGGTCGCGGGCGCCGTCCGCGATGCCGTCCAGCGTGTCCTCGAATTTGCGGATCGGATCCTTGCCGCCTTCAGGATGGGGATAGTCCGACGAGAACAGGAACAGCTCCTCGCCCGCGTCGCGGATCATCCAGCCGATGTCCTCGCCCGGGAACGGCGTGAACTTGACCTGGCGGCGGATATAGTCCGACGCCTTGAGCGCGAGCCCGCCCACCAGCGGGTCGGATTTGCGGAACATGCGCTGGCCGTTGTCGAGACTCTTGACGAAGTTAGGCACCCAGCCCCCGCCCAGTTCGATGACGCCGCCGCGCAGATCGGGGAAGCGCTCGAACACCCCGTCGAACACCAGCGCCGAGAGGAACATCTGCGGCGCGAAGGACAACACCATGTAATCCTTCACGCGCAAATTCTCGCCGCCGCCCAGCCAATCGGACGGGCGCGGATGGCCGGTGTTCTCGTAGGTCTTGGGCAGGACGCGCGTGCCGCCGCCGACATGCAGCATGAACGGCAATGCGTTGTCGACCAGCGCGCGCCAGACGACATCGAGATCGGGATGGCCGGGCGATTTGTCACCCGCCGGTGCAGCACTCACCCATACCGCCTTGCAGCCTTCCTTCGCGGCATTGGCGATTTCCGCGACCGCCAGGTCCGGCGCGTCGAGCGGAACGATGGCGACGCCCATTAAGCGATTGTCGCCGCGGCAGAAATCGCCCATGGCGCGATTGTGCGCGCGAGCGCCGCCATATTTGAGCGCTGTGTCCTTGGCGTGGAGGAACTGGGTCGAGGCGAAGGTCGAGAAGATGAGCTGGCGGCGGAAGCCCAGATCGTCGAGCGCGCGGCGGCGGTCGTCCTTGTCGAAGGCGCCGTAGGCGGCCCAGCCCTTAGCGCCCCCAATGATGTTGGCGCGAAGCTCGCGGGTCTTTTCCGCGTCGCCACGCGCCTCGAGGGCGCGCGCGATCGCCTTCTCCGCGGCCTTGCCTGCGCCGCCCAGCGCCAGCGCCGGAAGCGCCTCGCGCACGTCGGGATCGGCATAGGATCTCAGCCAGTCGAACGTCTCCATGATGTGGCTGTCGGCATCGCAGCAGATTCGCTCGCCTGCATAGGTCATGGCTTTGCTCCACGCGTTTCGTTCGAAGATTGAGTATGCGCGGGCCGGGCGTCAACCGATTCAAATGTGACGCCGTCGTCACCATGAACGCCGCGACGGCGATTATTGCCCCGAACTCCTTGATTTGCGCCACGATCCGCCTTAGCCGAGGCGGGCATTTTGTCTCGTTTACCCCATTGGGAGTGTTGTATGTCCACAAGCGGCCTGATGAAGGGCAAGCGCGGCCTGATCATGGGCGTCGCCAATGATCGCTCCATCGCCTGGGGTATTGCCGACGCCTTGCATAAAGCGGGCGCGGAACTGGCCTTCACCTATCAGGGGGATCTGTTCAAGAAGCGCGTGACGCCGCTGGTGGCGCCGCTCAAACCCGCGGCGTTGATCGATTGCGATGTCTCGCAGCAGGGCTCGATCGACGCCTGCTTTGCCGAACTAGCGACGAAATGGGATTCCATCGATTTCCTCGTCCACGCCATCGCGTTTTCCGACAAGGACCAGTTGCAGGGCCGCTACGTCGATACGACGCCTGAAAATTTCACCATGACGATGAACATCTCCTGCTATTCGTTCACCGCCGTTGCCCAGCGCGCCGAGAAGATGATGACGAACGGCGGCAGCATGGTGACGCTCACCTATTACGGCGCCGAGAAAGTCATGCCGCATTACAATGTGATGGGCGTGGCGAAGGCGGCGCTGGAAGCCAGCGTGCGCTACATGGCCGAAGATCTCGGCAAGAAAGCGATCCGCGTGAATTCAATTTCAGCCGGACCGATCAAAACGCTGGCGTTCGCCGGCATCGCAGATTCACGCTACATCCTGAAGTGGAACGAACTCAACTCGCCGCTGCGCCGCGCCGTGACCATCGAAGAAGTCGGCAATTCGGCGCTGTTCCTGCTCTCAGACATGGGGCGCGCCACGACGGGCGAGAATTTGCATGTCGATGCCGGCTATCACGCCATCGGCATGAAGGCGGTTGATGCGCCGGACATCTCCACCGTGAAATGACACAGCTCAGGCTTCGTGACGGGCTGACACTCTATTTCTGCCGCCACGGCGAGACGCAGGCCAATGTGCAGAAGCGCTTTCAGGGCCGCACGGCGGATTCGCCGCTGACCGATAAGGGTCGCGAGCAAGCCCGCGCCATCGCAAAAATTCTCCAGCGCGAGGTCACCGATCCCTCCGCCCTCGCCTATGTGTGCAGCCCGTTTCCGCGCGCCGTGACGACGATGCAGATCATCCGCGAAACGATCGGCCTGCCGCGCGATGGCTTCACCACCGACGCGCGTCTTCAGGAGATCAATCTGGGGAGCTGGGACGGGCTGACGGATGCACAGGCACGCGCGCTCGATCCCGCCATGTATGAAAAGCGCGGCGGCGACAAATGGAATGTGCGCGTTCCCGGCGGCGGCGAGAACTACGCGGATGTCGCCAAGCGCGCGACGGATTGGATCGATGATCTGCGCGCCGACACCTTTGCGGTTTCGCATGGCGCCTTCACGCGCATTCTGCGCGGACTACTTTTGGGACTGGATTGGGCCGCGATGTCCGCTCTGAATGAGCAGCAGGGCGTCCTCTTTCGGGTGCGCGGCAGCGATGTGACGCGCCTGGAAGAGAACGCGACGTGACAGATTTCCAAAACCTCACGCTCTATGTGATCCGTCACGGCGAATGCGAACACAACGCGCTGGGTGTTGTTGCCGGACAGAACGACTCGCCGCTCACCGAGAAAGGCCGCGCGCAGGCACGCGCAAACGGTCGGCGATTGCGCGATCTCGTCGGCGATCTGTCGCGTTTCGATTTTTTCGCGAGCTCATTGCATCGCACCTGCTCGACCATGGAGCGCATGCGTGAAGGCGCCGGTTTGCCGCCTACCGGCTATCGCGCCGAGCGGCGGCTGATGGAGATCGATTGCGGCGACAACACCTGGCGTCGCTGGAGCGACATCACCGCGGACGCCGAAAAGAATCCGGTCTGGCATCGCGCACGCTGGGACTATTGCCATCCGGGCGGCGAAAGTTTCCACGATCTATCGACACGCGTGGAGGAATTTCTGAAGACGCTCACACGGGACAGCATCATTGTCACGCATGCCGGTCCGGTTCGTGCGATCCGGGGGCATTATCTGGGGCTTACCTCCGATGCGGTGCTAAGCTACCAAGCCCCGCATGCCGGAATCATGCGGCTGTCTGCGGGCACGGAAGCCTTTTTCTGCGATTGAGATTCATGAAAACGCTTCGCGATCTCACGCTTTATATCATCCGCCACGGCGAATGTGAGCACAATGTTTCCGGACGTGCCGCCTCTTGGATGACTCGCCGCTCACCGCGAATGGCCGCGAACAGGCGAGCGGCAACGGCGCGTTGTTGAAAGAGGTGGCGGGCGATCTTTCCGGTTTCGACTTCTTCGCCAGCCCTATTCATCGCACCTGCAACACGATGGAATTGGTGCGTGAGGCAGCGGGTCTGCCGCCGACCGGCTACCGCGCCGACCACCGCCTCATGGAAATCCAATTCGGCGACCACACTTGGATGACGCGCGAGGAGATTGCGAGCATTGATCCTCTACTTCCCGGTCTCGACGACAAAGACGACTGGGACTATGCGCCTCACCGTCACGCCCATGGACGACATACCGGAGGAGCACCTGCACGATCCGGCTATCAGGGTGCGCATGTTCCCCGAATATCGTTCGAAATATTTGGATGATGAGATCGCGCGCAACGATTTGATGCGCCGTTTCTTGAAGCATGGCCTCGGCGGCTATTTCATCACCTCCGACGAAGAGTTCGCGCGGGAGGAAGCCAAATGGCGAGCGGCGCAAGCGCAAGACTCGCACCCAACTGCGGCGTCGGTGAGGGTGAACAGAGCCGCTCAGGCGTTGATCTCGACCTGAGCGGCTCTATTTTTTCAGCTCAGTGTTTAGCCGCGTCGCGGGGCGCTCCACAGACAGCGATGCAGTCTACTCGGCTTGCCCCATGACCGATCATGGGTGCAGGACTTCCAGTCAATGCGCGCGTTCCTTTTGGACAATTCTGTGGGGCCCTTTGGTCGGTCATCAACATAGGGTCCCACAAGTTCACCCAGCTCCTTAACGCAATCTCGAGGACATCAAGAGAGCGATCAAATTCACGCAAAAACGTAGACAAAGCGGACTTCTAGCATATTTTTGATGCCATGCAGCGTACCTGTGCGTTCTCTCTATGCGCGCTTTGACGCGCAACAACGGTCTCGGTGCGAAATCGCATCGGAGAGAGACAGGATACCAATGAAAACGCACGTTATCGCTATCGTGGCAGCAGCCGCGTTAGTTGGTTTTATTGCATCTGCAAACGCAGGTGACAATCCGGTTACAGGCGCCGCGATCGGCGCTGGCACTGGGCTGGTGGTCGCGGGCCCCCCGGGCGCAGTCGTCGGCGGCGTCATAGGCGCGGTCGTCGGTGGGCCCGAAATCCATTATTATCATCACCACCGGGTTTATCGCGACCGAGATCGCAACTATTATTGGGAAAATCATGAGCGTCACTACTACTGAACAAAGTGACGAACCTCTGAGAACACAGTTCGCATTTTAGTTCAGCGAAAGTGTTGTGGTGTCTTGCTGGCAGGCTGATCAGCTCGCCACCGCACTATTGCCGTGCATCTGGACAAAGGGGGACGCAATCATGGAATGGAAAATCACGCCCAGCTATCGCCTCGGGCTTCTCGTGGGCGTTGCCGTTGTCGCGCTGCTTTCTAGTCTTACTGAGTCAGAAAGCCGCGGCTTGGTTGAGGGCTGAGGTTGTATTTTAGGGCGATTCGTTTTTCGGCATAGGGAGCTGAG
>OLLU01000046.1_pt1 | contig 56186 bp, 57 predicted proteins | sample 1604591 | NCBI WGS metagenome assembly OLLU01 (sample SAMEA104055725, study PRJEB20765) | soil metagenome | biome: Arctic tundra; feature: Polygonal ground; material: soil | place: USA | collected 2011-09 | depth 0-0.5 m
GGCGAGTGTCAGTAAGGATATCCATACTCACAGTCAGCTACCTGCCGAAGAATTCGGCAAGGCGGCCCACACCGAGTGGTTACGAATAAAATGTGAGTTCGGGGGCAACAAAGGAAGCTCCTTTCTGCGCGAGGAATCTCTCCGCCATCGGTAGGCGAACGTATGAAGCTTGATATCCGAGATTGTCGTTGCGCTGCTGATATCTAAGCGGTTCACCTCCAGGGGCGACAATTGTCGCACTAGCCGCCTCGCCCAGCACAAATGTCGCCAGCTTCCATTTTTCCTGTTTTGGTTCGCTTAGGTCAAAATTTCTTGGATAGGCTACGCCACCGGTCGTCATCGGAAATTCAGCACTTAAAATCAAAGAGACTTCGTTGTGACTATCGGCGCGATCACCCGCAATTTGGAGGGCCGTGAACCACCCATTGCAGGCATGGCCCACATCGAAGGCGCGGACACGGGACAACCCCAGCTCTGCTGCCAAGAGCGCGGCGTTGGCCGGCTCCAGCAAGGGACGATCGACTGCGCAGTAAATCAGGCTATCAATTGCCGCAGGCTTCATTTCAGCGCGTTCAAGCGCGATCTCGTAGGCTTGGACAATTAGGTCGATAGGTTTTTCGACACCGGATAACCAGTGTCGATGGCGGGCACCCAGTTCATTTAGGTATCGCTCGACACGAGCGATTGCAGCGGTCAGGCCGGAAAATGAGAGATCGAGCGTGTTGGCCCTGATCCTTGCGTAGATTTCATCGTTCGTCACTAAGTGATTGGGAAATAAGGCCGCATTGGCCGCAATCCTCATTGATAATTCCAAATTATCGCTACTGGCCCCGTTTGGAAGATAAGCCATAGTCTTGGCTAAGTATAGCTCAGACGAGAGCCCGCATGACATCTGCCCTCACCAAGGCGGATCGCAGGGCAACATCGCTGACGTGGGTGTAAATCTGAGTCGTGGCAATACTCGCGTGGCCGAGTAGCCGTTGTACAAATCGGATATCAACGCCGCCCTCCAGGAGCAGCGTCGCGGCCGTGTGCCTCAACATATGCGGAGTTACCCGACCAAGATGGTTTCTTTGGGCCAGCGAGTGAAGCCTGAGACGAAGACACTGCGGCGTCATGGGCCGCCCCCGGCTGTTCCGAAATAGTGGCTTGGCGAGCCGATCAAGTTCGGCGATGGCCTTGATGTATGACGCCAGCGATTTCCGGACGCGTTCATTTACAATAATGACGATGCGCTCGCGAGATCCCTTTCCGTAGACCTTAATTTCGCCAGTGTCAGTCCGAAAGTCACGTATCTTCAGCGCGCAGAGCTCCGACACGCGAAGGCCAGTGGCCGCCATCAGCGCCACGCACAAGTGGGTGGTATCTTCATTCGGTAATTCGTTCGAGCTCTGGGCACGAGCGATCTTGAGCAAGGTACCCAATTCGCGACGGGCGATAGCTTTCGGAAGCCTTGCTGGCATCTTTATTTTCAGCTTCCAGGTGCCGAACGCTTCAAGCGCGAGGGTCTCATCAACAGCACGGAAGAAGGCGCGAACGGAAGCAAATTTGCGCCGAACTGTAGCCGGCGAATAACCGGGATTTTCCGCGATCTTGGTCAAGCAGGCGCGTATCACCGTTGCCGTCAGCCTTTGATCACGGGACACCAGGGAGGCGAATTGGTGCAGATCAACTTCATACGCGTCGATTGTGTGAGGCGATAACCGGCGAACCGACCGGCATCGCTCCAGATAGCTATCAATATGATCGCGCAATTTGCTCATGACTTTCCCCCAAGTTGGCCCAAAAGGGGTATCAGTCCGGCTTTAATTTGAGGTTCCCAACCGCGTAGTGAGGAGCCTGTTCCAGCGATAACTGCCAATTATGGGTTCCAATGAACAGGGTTGGGAAGCGATCGACCGCGTTCTGCGCGATGTGAAATCCATTGCAGCTGAGGTTACGGTTCCTTTGGTCGCGAACTTGAAAACGAAGGGCGCGGAAGGCGACGACTACGAAGGGTCCTCCGTAATCACCGAATATTTTTCCGAAAATGAAGCGAGTCAGATCCTGCTTGGCCTCCAAGAAACCGGATTTTACACGAAATTGTATGCGGGCGAAGCGGAGTTCATGAGCGCCGTAGCGGATGGGTCTTTCGACAAACTGCCGCGGTCTCGAAAGATCGTTTACAATACCGCACAAAGCGGCACGGGGGCCGGAAGGAAATCGTTGATTCCGGCCTTCTGCGGGTTGCGAAATATCCCGATATGCAATTCCAACGCCTACGTGCTTTCCCTCGCTCGGCACAAATTCCACGTTTATGCGATATTGCGAACTCTGGGGCTCCCCGTCACGGAATCCTGGCTGTTCGACGAAACCGGATGGCTGTTCGATCGCACGCCGCCGCGCGGAACGAAACTCATCGCGAAGGCGTGTTACGAATCGGCGAGCGTAGGATTGGACGCGGACTGCATCGGCGAGTTTTCGGAAAGTTACGAAGCTACTCTTCAGAAGAAGGTCTTCCTGTTGCGTCAACCCTACATCGTGCAGAAATTTGTCAGCGGTAGCGAAGCCGAAGTGCCGGTCTTGGATGTCGGAGCTGGACCCTTCGCTCTTGAGCCGGTCGCTATGACCTTAGATGGAGATCCATTTCTGGACGATCGAATCCTCGACTACGACATCGTCTACAAAGACCTCGGCGGGTTTGCGGCGGCCGACCATCTGCCCAATGCAACCATCGAGGAGATGACGAAAGCGGCGCGAGATGTGTTTCGCGCATTGGGGATGACCGCTATCGGTCGAGTCGACTTCAGGATCGATCGGAACGGACGCTGTTCGATCACTGACGTTTCTACGACCCCGCATCTCGTGCGTCACGGCGCGTTTGCATTCGCCTTCGACCGGGCCGGCTTTAGCCACGCAGACGTCTTGGGCGCAGTCGTCGGGGCCAACGCACGGCGTCTCGGCTGGTGTTAACCCGCTCCGCCCGCATCACGTCACAGACGCGGCATGAGAACCGACGAATGTATTTGTAGGAGCTCCGAGCAATTTTTGCCGGAGGCGTTGAGAAAAAATGACTCGCCGTTGGAAAGGTAGAAGGCGATCGTAATCCGGCTTTTGGCGGTAGGTTGGACAAGGTCGAAGTCGGTGTAGTTCGTGATGGCTGCTTTTGAAATCCCTTGCTTGAGCGAAACCACAAATATCTCCCTTTGCTCCTCGTTGGTCTGTTCGCGCGGGTTGGTCGCTTCGCCGTAATACGCCTCCCCGAAAAAGCCAAAGTTCGCGTACAAGCGCCGGCCGGTCTCGCTGAGATAGTCCTCGACGAAGACGTGCGTGACGGGAAATTCCTTCAACAGCGAGACCGCTCTCGCAGCCGAGACCATTTCGTTCACGACGATATCTTCGAGATTCGTTCTTGCTGCATAGCTGTCGATCAACTTTCTAATTTTCCTAAAATCCGCTCGCATTGTTCGCCTCTTCCCGAAAACGACTGATCAAGCCGTCGATGTTTTGGAGCCCATGGCCGATGAATTGCAGTACGAATTCGTCCGATTTATATTGCCATTGCCACGGCGTCTTTACATCCAGCATCAAATTCCGCTTTCGCCGGTAGCTTTGGTGAAGCAGTTGCCTGATCGTGTCATGTAACTGCGTGATCACCTGAATCTCGAGTTGGCCAGTTATGCCGGCAAACTTGCCGGTCGATTTGCGCAAGATCCTTGCCGGCAGAAACAGATATACGTGTATTCCGTAATACCCGTCGTCATCGGCGTGATATCTGACGTCTACACGGAATCCGCTGTCCGTGGCCATCTTTTCCAGCCACTTGACCAGAAAGATGGCCCCGTCCGTTTGGCGCACGACGATCTTGGTGCGCACGATGTCATTTATCTTCTCGAACCAGTTGTCCGGCGATACCCAGCCCAGATCCGGCGCCTCCGGCCAATTGCCATTGATACTCACGTTGAATCTATGAGTCTTGCGGAGAAACGAGCTGAAGCTTTTCTGCGTGATCACCGGCGCTGTCAGCTTTTCAAAAAGTTCGGAACTCGTGTTATACCGAAATCTCCGGTCAACGGATTCCATCTTCTGGCAAAAGGTGCGCCAGAATTCCGAACGCAGGAAGCTCTTTTTTAAATCCGAAGCCGCCGAAACAAGTTCGACTTCGCCAAAATTGGACACACTGTAGTCAAATCGGTCCTCAATCCATTGAAGATAGCGTTTCCCAAAGTCGGGTCTCTTTGGAAACCGCGAGGCGACAAATCGTCTCCGCGCGAGCCCGCGTGCGTCCATCCTACAGACCCTTTCCCGCACCGTTGCGTGCCGTGTCAGATTCAAGCGCCATCGACATATTCATCCCTTGAGCAACGGCCAAGCCGAGAAGCTCCTCATGCGAATACCCAAGGAGTTTCGCGGCAAGCGCGCATGAGCTCCGCCGTGTGAGATGCGGCAACGCGTTAACGTCGGTGACGAAAAGCACCCCGTCCTGTCCAATCCTGAAATCGATCCGGCAAAGGCCGGAAATGCCTAGTGCCACCGCCGCCGCCTCCGCAATCGACCGGGCGCGATTTGCCATTCCGGCATCGACTGTTTCAAACGAATAGAATTCGTAGTCGTCGTCAGCTACGCGAGAATATGTCAGGATTTCGTCCCGAAGACATTTGCGCCCGCTTATCTGAATTCCAACCGCGGGCATGCTCGACACGCCGCCGAGTGTCACGATCGGGACTTCAACCTCATACCCCGCGACAAAGGACTGCACTATCATCGGCTGGCGAAGGATTTCCGCGCGGGCGCGCACGATCTCATCGAATGTGTCGGAATAGCGCGCTACAGATTCCTCATCCAGACCTATGCTTGCAGATTCGTAGCGCGGTTTGGCGATCACTTTGTGGCCCTGTGGTGGCCGTCTCCCGCCGACCCATTCGCCGCTCTCGAACAGCCAACAGTCGGGAGTTGGAACGTCGTGACGCTTAAGCGTGCGAAACACTAGATACTTGTCCGCGGCAAGTAGAACCGTTCGTGAATTTGGCGAACATGTAGATATGCGATAGGTCTCACAGACTGCAGGCACCTTTCCCGATCGAGACGGGTGAGTACCCGATCCGCGAGTCGCGTAAACGAAACGATAGGGGGCGCCAATCTTCCCGTACTCGCCGCTGCATATAAGGGCGATGAGTTGCTGTTCGGGAAAATGCGCTGCCGCTATGCCCAGCCGTTCGAACGACCACAGGATCTCGTCAAGCTCCAGCTTGGACAGATACTCACTAGTTACCGAGTATTTCTCGTAATCATCTGGAGGCGATCCCTGCCACTTGGTATTCGCGCAAACGGCAACGAAAGTTTGATGCGCGAGCGCTCGTACGACAGCCAGCGCGCTGTCGAAGGCCTTTCGGCCAGCGACAGGAGAATGCAGTGCCTGCAGTTGACCTTGAAACATAATGCGCAACCTTAGCAGCGCCTTCCGGCGAAATCAAAGTCAACGCCGCCCGGAACGCTTTGCGAAACGCGGTCAATGAATTGCCCGATATGATCGCTCGGGCCGCACGGGAAGGGAAGGTCCTGGATCAGCTCTCCGACCACACCTGAATGTCGGACATGATCAGGCCGTATCCGAACGATCGCCACGACACATGCGCCCCTTCTTCGCCGCGCAAGGACTTCGGCAGGCGATCCAGTTCATTCACGCCCAAGACTACTTCCTGGGCAATCGCCGTACGCATGATCTGTTGCCGCACCTCAAGAGAGCGCCGCAGTTCACTTGGAAGCTCGCCAAGGCACTGGCCGGATTCTTCGAGCAACTCTGACGCGCGTCCGCGCGAGCCTAGCAAGTATTGCGAAACGGCGTAATTGGCGGAAGCGAACAGGAGGTAATAGCCCTCTGCGCCATCCGCCTTGCACCCTTCGTAACTTCGCCGAAGCAATTCGTCTGCTTCGGCCAGCCGGCCGGAGAGCAGGTATATCACGCCGCGATTTACCGACAGGAGGGAATGGTCGAGGCGATCGCTGATCGTCTTCGAAACGGTATCCAATATCTCGAGAATGTCCGACGCGGCCGCCTGCCCTCCGCGCAACGCGCAGATGGCATAATTGTTGAATGCTTTGTAAGACTCCGGCAACCTTACCCGGTCGGAATATGCGGCTATGAAGCGAACAGCCATCTCGGCCGCGTTAGCTCCCGTCCCGAACTCGCCTTGAACGTACGAGTTACCCGAGAAGTTGATGAGCGCGGCAACGTACTGGAACGCGTTGCGCGGCATCGTGCTTCCCGGCGATGGAGCAAAGTAATCGACGGCCTTTTCGATCAGGACGCGCGCGACCTCCAACGGATAGAACACGTCCGCTTTGCGGTTAAGGATCTGGATCTTTGCGCGCGCGCTCGAATCGTATTCGACTGCTCTCTCAAGGTACACACGCACTCTGGTCAGGGTTTCACTGCTTCCGCGCTGATCACCTAAAGACGCATGCACGACCGCCAGCGTGAGCATCTGGCGATACCAAAGTTCTCCTTCGTCACGACGCGCGGTCCAAGATTCGAGGATCGCCCGCGCGTTCTCATAATCCGGCTGGCTGCGCTTCTTGTAGTAGTTGAGAGCAATGAGATATGCGAGTTCGCCCTGAACCAGATTGTTGGTGCCTTCGTAAAAAGGAACCAGCATGCGAATTGCTTCGGCATGACGCCCCTCGTCCATCGCTTGCAATGCTGCAGTTGCAACCTTTAAGTGTTCGGTCTGGTTACCGAGTCCGGATTGCACGAGTGCGACCGCGTTACTGTCCAGGGCGATTTCGCCTCGTCGCAACTGCAGCAGAACCGCAGCGCAAAGCGACGCGGTGCGATCTTGGTTGTCTGCGCGAAACGAGTGCTGCAGGCGTGTCCAGTAATCACCAGGCCGGATGTGACGAACGCACTCGGCTAGCTTGTCGTGAAACACATGCGCGCGTATATCAGGCATGGCGCTCGACGCGCTTTGAACGATCTCGTGTACGAATTGCAAAGCGTCGCCTTCACCGTTCACGAACTCTTCGCGCCGCGCCAAATCGAGAGCCGCGGCGAATTTCTCTGAATTGGAGAACGCACATTCCAACTCGCGACGTGAGAATGTCTGACCAATGCAGGACGCGATGTTGAGGAGCCTTTGTACGTTGGGGCCGCCGGATGGCAGATTCTTGAGTCTTAATCCGAGCAGTGTCCGTGCGAGTTCCTCCGGACTGGTAGAACACTCCCCGCTGAGGCTAGAAGTCGGAGTATCTTCGTTGAGCAGTCGAACGACTTCGGCGGCGAGTTTCAGATGACCTCGGGTGAGGCCATAGAGTTTGTCGTACGTCTCCTCATCCAATTCGTGCACAAGGCCAAAGCAGCGCAGGATGGAGGAGAATTGGGCTCGGGTGGGAAACGGAAGTTCCACGGTCCTGACCGAACGAGCCTTCAGCGATGCGACACTTGAAGCCGACGCCACAACAGGATCTTGATCCGTCGTCTCTATGAACACAAACGCCGTTCGGCCGATGAATGGATACGCCGCAGAAACTTCGGGCGATGTCATCTGCAACAAAATATCCGCCGTGCCAGCGTCGAGCCAATGTACGTTATCGACGACGAAGAGAATGTCTTCGCTGACACAGGTCCGCTGGAATCCAGCGAGGATGTCTTGCGCTTCCGAGGACAAGAAATCCGGCCCAGAAGGTTCGAGCCGCGCGACGAGCATTTTAGCGAGAGCGGATAGTGGTCCTCCGACCGTAGGGACTGCTTTCATGATGGCAAAGGGCAACTCCCTGTCTGCCTGTCTTACGGACAGGCGCGCGCGAGTAGCCGCAAGAGCCCGATTTGCGGCCAGATATCTCGTTGCCGCCTGATCCCTGTCGCCCGTGATCCAATGCACTTCGCCTTTGGTCTGAAACCAAAGCGCCGCGACGCGGCGCGACATCTCTGTCTTTCCGGTGCCGGACAGGCCCGATATCCAACACTGCTGATGGTCTGCGAGACTCTGGATCAAGTCTTCGACAACAGCCGATCGCCCCAACGCGTCGAGAACTGTACTCATAATTGGCAGTTATCGATAGCCCCCAATCAGTATACCGTAATGATTGAGACAAGATAGATGGCTGAGAATGCCGTCCGGTCGCATCTTTCCGTACAGCTATTGCCTTCTGTGAAGTATATCCCCGTTCTTCCTTCGCTTCGCTCAGTGCAGAACGGGTGATTCCCCCTCGGGCGCTTCACCCATCCGCTTGCTACCCCCGGTTTCGCCAACGGGCAACGGTTCAGGCGCGAGGCCAAGAACCCGCCTTCTAAAAGCACATGTGCCAAGCCAAATGGTTCGAGGTATTGCGCGTAAAGAATATTCGAAGAGGTCGAATAATCGTTTGGCCTCTTGATCGGTGGATTAGGACTTCGGCCGAAACGAAGGCTGCTTTTCAAGCAGCCTTCGTCGCGAAAAGGTTGGGCTGCGATCCAACCGAACATGTGTCCGTTCCGACTAGCCCTGCAATAAACTCAGCCGGCACGTTGGCTAGCTCTTTTGGCTCCAACTTATAGAGGCCGACGCCATACACGCGGCCTTCGCCAAGAAGTGTGGCCGCAGGAATAGCATTGAGGAATTCCCAGATGCGGCCGGCTTTGCACGTGGGCGCGCCGCTACGCGCTTTCCTGCGATTCCCTATTTGCTTGCAAAAAGCATCGAAAAATGATACTTTATGCAAGTGGAAACGGAAAAAAGCTATCCAAATGCCCGGGAATACGTCGCCAACCTAGCGGCTGGCGGACGCTACCATTTCGCCTCGGCGGACGCGCGCGCAGCGCTCGGAACCTCGATTGCGGCCACCAAACTTGCCCTAAATAGGCTCGCCAAACAGAGGATGATCGCCTCTCCCGCCCAAGGCTTTTACGTCATCGTACCGCCGGAATACCGCTCACTCGGTTGCCTTCCGGCCGACCAATTCATTCCCGCACTCATGAAGCAACTGAGCCTGCCTTATTACGCGGGGCTGTTATCCGCCGCACAGTATCACGGAGCGGCACATCACCGTCCGCAGCAATTTCAGGTGATGCTCGCCAAAAACCGTCGCCCGATCAGCTGCGGCAAAGTTTTTGTCGCGTTCACGGCCCGCAAGCGGCTTAGCGATGTGCCGGTGCAAAGTTTCAACACGCCGCGCGGAACGATTCAGATTTCGACGCCAGAAGCGACGGCGATCGATCTCGTCGGCTACCAGCATAGCGTTGGCGGACTCGACAACGTCGTGACGGTTCTTTCCGAACTTGCCGAGAAGATCGATTCCGAGAAGTTGGCGACGGCGGCGGCGGCGGTGCCGCTGCCTTGGGCGCAGCGCCTCGGTTATCTCTTGGAGCGAGCAGGGGCGGAGACGAAGGCACTACCGCTTGAAGACTATGTTCGACGCCATGCGCGCCAGTCCGCGCCCTTAGCGCCGACAACGCACTATGAGCATTCGCATCGCAATGAACGGTGGAAACTCTACATCAATGCTGATGTGGAGGTCGAAACGTGATCCCGCGCGACTACATCACAGAATGGCGGTCACAAGCGCCTTGGGTGCAAGATTATCAAGTCGAGCAAGACCTCGTTATCTGCCGGGCGCTCGTGGAAATCTTCTCGCACCCGGTCTTGCAGAAATCGCTCGCCTTTCGCGGTGGCACCGCGCTCTACAAGCTGCACCTCAAACCCGCTGCCCGTTATTCGGAAGATATCGATCTCGTGCAGATCACCGCCGAACCTGCCGGGCCTGCGATGGACGCTCTTCGCGAGGCGCTTGACCCCTGGCTTGGAAAGCCGACTTGGAAACAAAGCGAGGGCAGGGTGACTTTCGTTTATCGGTTCGAGTCCGAGGATGTGCCGCCTATCCGCCTTCGGCTGAAAGTCGAAACAAACTCCCGCGAGCATTTCTCGGTCTATGGCATAAAGCGCGTCCCGTTTGCCGTTTCCTCGCGCTGGTTCGAGGGAGCCTGCGAAATCAGCAGCTACGGGCTCGATGAGCTATTGGGCACGAAGCTACGCGCGCTGTATCAACGCAAGAAGGGCCGAGACCTTTTCGACCTCGCCACCGCGCTCGCAAAATCTGAAGTCGAACCCGCCCGCATTATCGAGGCTTTTTCGAAATACATGGAACATGGCGGGCACCGCGTGACGCGCGCGCAGTTCGAAAAGAACATCGATGCAAAATTGCATGATCCGCAATTCACCGCTGATATTGGGCCTTTGCTCGCCGCGTCCTACAATTGGGATATGAAGGCTGCCGCCGCCGCCGTTCAATCGCGCCTGATAGAATTGCTGCCCGGTGATCCGTGGAAAGGTAACGAGAGATAAGCTGGCCAGCTCAGCTGACGAGGATTGTATGGAGTATTTTGTAAATTGGACGAGGGAAGGAAAGACGAGCCGGTTCGCTTACCCGAAGGTGCGGGAAGAGTTCGTCGCCCGTATTTGCAAGACCGGCGCGACCACACAGCTTGCCGCTGAAGTACTGGCCGATTGCATCGAGCCCGGCGATATTCCGAAACTGTTCGATGTTATCAAGGACGTCAGGGACGGCATCGCCAACGCCATGTATCGCGCCATGGGTGAAGTTGCGACTCACAAAGAGCCCGTTGGCGATTCCAGCAATTCTTACGAGGTCATCCCAGTCGATCTCACAGAGGTCCGTAAATGGCTGTTCGGCGAGGCGCAGAATAACGGCGTTCGCGCGAAAGTCGCCTATCATCTGCTGAGTATCATCGAGAACCAGCGCGAGCATTATGGCCGACCGCCATCCGAGCCACGTCATCCCGACCTTGGAAGTGGCAAGCCCTGGCCGATGAGCGAACCGCACGCCTAGTGGAAATCCCGCCCCAATGACTAATAAGGTAGCCGAAGCCATGCGCCTCCTCGAAAAGTTCGAGAAGGAAGGCGCAACCCAACCAAAAGACGCTGAAACGCTCGTCGCAGATATTTTCCGCGCGTGCGGGCACGATGTAACGGAAACCGGCTTTATCGGCTTAGGAGCCGACGTCGACTGCTACTTCCGCACCACGCTTGACGGACTGTCACAGCTTATCGGCGTCGAAGTTCGCGCTAACAGAAAGCCTGTTCCCGCGAGTGTCGTTGAGCAGGCATTCGATCTCAAAGCTAGCGGACGTTTCGACCGTATGATGGTAGTTGCGAGCGGTGGATTTACTCCCGCCGCAACCTACCACGCAGAAGCTGTTGCGCTCGGCGAGGTCGATCTTCTCGTGCCGAATGATCTGCGTAACTGGATTATCAAAGCCAATACGCCGCCGACCGATCCCGGGCTGAACCAGTTTCAGCGCACCGTTAAAAAGGCAATGCAGGACCTGGCGAGCGAAATCGCGAAAGACCCGCAACGCCTTTGGGATGCTGAATGGCGCGACCTTGAACGCATTCTTCATGTCACGTTCGAGGGTCTCGGCTTTGATTGCAGACTCACACGGGCTTCGCAGGATGGAGGCTTTGACCTAGAACTCACACTCGATCGTGATGGCAGAAAGGAGATTTATCTCGTTGAAGTCAAACACTGGATGGAGAAAAAGCCGGGCGAGGCTCAGCTCACAAAGCTCATCCGTGTCACGGCGGAAAAGAAAGCCGCCGGCGGAATTCTGTTATCGACATCTGGATTTACAAAGACGATCTCGAGCGGAATTGTCGAATATGATCAACCAATCCACTTGGGTGACTCGACAAAAATGATTTCCCTGATCCGGACCTATCATCGTCTCAAAAGTGCGCTGTGGATGCCGACACCCGATGCTCACACAACCCTGCTTACGGGAACCGAGAAGCTGAAAGTACTCTAGCCGGTGAGAACGCGATTTTTAGATAGTTCTAGCGCGTCCTCTAGATCGGGTTCTAGCCGCTGCGTGGCCTAGGCCGCACGACGTTCCGGCCGAAAGTGACAATCCCTCGCGCGGCGAATTCGCGACCGCTATAAGCGCAATAACTGGAACACGCACCATGAAGATTTTTTGGTCTTGGCAATCCGATACGCCCGGTAAAACCGGCAGACATTTTATTCGGGACGCGCTCGACGAGGCGGTCGCCGCACTGAAGCGCGACAGCGCACTTTTAGAGCCGGAAGACCGCGACGCGCTTCATGTGGATCAAGACCGTCAAGGCATTTCTGGAAGCCGCGATCTGTTCTCCGAGATCGTGAAGAAAATTGTTAGTTGCGATATATTCGTAGCTGATGTCACGCCGGTTGGCCTGGTCGATCCGGCTGTCAAAGAACTTGACCTCGTCGAGGGGGCCAAGAAACTTATTAACTCGAATGTCGCAATTGAGCTTGGCTTTGCCTTTCAGGCACTTGGTGACGGATTCGTTCTGCTAGTTATGAACAACCACTATGCTCGTATTGAACAGCTACCGTTCGATCTCCGGCATAAGGGCGGGATAATCTCATTTAATTTGCCGCCAGACGCGCCAAAGGAGGAACGCGCCCGTGTCGGCAAGATGCTAGCCAAGCGCCTCCAATCGGAAATCGAACTCTGCGCGTCCGTGAAAGCGCCCGCGGCCGCTCCAACTGGACTTATCGCGATTGGCCCTAACGTCGTTTGCCGCGGCGAACTGATCGGAATTGAAAATTCAGAATGGTCGATTCACCTCACCGATTTCGCTATTGGCGATATGAACGCGCTTATCAAGTTCGTTGATGGCTTTCGGGAAATCGCAGCCGGCGAACGTTATATTGCCATCAACGCCATGGGTGACGGGCGACGGTTAACCGCCCCGCCATCTCTGACAAAGCAAGGCAACACTTATATCGCTCGCTGCGCCATTGCCCCGGAGACACCCCGTATTGCCGTTCAACAGATTCCTCGAGACTTTTCGTTCTCGCCAATAATAAATGACTTGCATCTCGAAAAGCGGGATATCGCTATGGTTGCAGGGCTCGACGCTTTGCCACAGCGCATCCGCTCGGCCCTTTCTCTAATCCGAGGAGAGAGCGCGTTTGAGCCGACTGCGGGTTCGCGTTTGCAAGAATACTATTGGCGTTACAGGGATCAACCCTGGCTCGATCAATTATTTGAACTTGAGATTATTCGCCTCGCGTCCATTCCACATGACGAGACAAAAAACGAAAAGCGCCCACCGCTCCTGGCCATTGAGCGTGTGCAGTCGGTCAAGATATTGGCTGCCGAACCGATCAATGACCGGCTTCCGGTTCGCCTCGAACTCGACGTGAAAGGATTCGGAGTTTGGGAGCATGAGACAGACATTCTCATGCCGCCCGCTGACAAGGTTCAGCAGCTTTCGCTTAAAGGGATGTCCATGGGTCTCTATGCGCGCAATGCCGCGCCCGTTAGCACCGCCCCTGCTTCAACAAGAGACCAGCGCAAGCTTGAGCGCAACCGAAAACGTCTTGTGGTTATAGCTAACTATCATCGACCGGCTGGGCTGGAACTTGAAATCCGATACCAACCAGAATCTCTGCATATCGGGCTATCCGTGAGAGTGACGTTACTTGACCCTCCGCACGCAACCCTCCGATTCGGAGTGCCGGAAATGAATCCGGCCCCCACGAAACACGGCTATGTTCTCTACAAAGTCGGTCAGCCCAGCCAAGGAAACGTTGGTACGGTCAAGCTGCGCCAAGACATGCGGGCGACTAAAACAACGGTTATGGCAATTGCCTTTCTAGTTCCATCCGATACCTCGACACAACCGCTCGGGATCGCCAAGGTTCGCATCGAAATCTTGACTGACGTGGGCGAGTTGCTTGCCGAAGACGAGACGTCAGTGTCGCCGTTACGTTAAATGACCTCTGAAGGGGTTCCTGGCCTTATCCTCCTTGCAGCGTCCGCGCCAAGATCATTCGTCATCATCCTCTTCTTCATCGCACCCCCTCTCCCCTGAAAGTTCATTCCAATTTTTCTCGAAGTTGAGCATTTGCAAAGCGTCGGAGTCTCTGTCGCGTATGGCCCTTTCTAAAAGCGCCTCTGCGGGAGAAGTTTTCCGGTTTTGTTTGATCGGATCGACGAGATCCGTCACGTCAACTACTTCGACGGCGAATGGAAGCTCGAACGCTTGAGTCCGGTCGCCTCTCATATTCGACGCCGACGCTGATACCGTTAGAATAAAAGGGTTCACGTCGACGGGATTTATTGTCACCAAACCATCGAACTGCCAGCCATGCCCATGCCGGAAGTCCTGGCAATGAACGTTGATGTGCGGGGACCGATTGGGTTTACGCGGAAAGTGCATTTCATGCCGACCAACAATCGGCTGCGCCATATTCCGGAACGTATTTATATTGTGCATGTGATCGAGCATGTTGTAGGGCTTCGGAGTGGGCGCCGTGGGACCATATGCAAACGCTTGCCGTCCGGATCGTCAAAACAAGAAGAGAAAAAGAGCTTTGCGCCCAAAGTTCGCACTGCCTTCAAATCGGCTACCAAACCGATGTTCGCAACTAGAGTTTGTCCTTGAAAGCCTCGAAGGCGGCCAGGACCTCATCCCATTTCGGATATGCGCCGTAACAAAGCGTTTTGCATTGCTCCTCATATTGCGCGCCGAGGGTCTGAGCCAGCGCTTTCGGCGGAAAGATGGCCTCGCTGGCGGCGAAGCTTAGGCCTTCCGGTGGATTGTAGTTTTTCCCGAAGAACTCACGGCTGATTTTGTCGTAGTCGGCTTTGATCTCGGCCATTTCCGGAGATCCGAGCATCACCCGCACGTCTTCAGTCTTCGCCAATTGCGAGAGATCGTAATAATGGCGCGCGTATGAGCCAATCGGGCGTCCTGTGCTTTTATATAGCTCTACCTTGTCGTGGATGGCGAACAGCTTTTCCACGAAGGTGCGGCGGAAGTGCAGAAGCGACATCTCGAATGCGGCTTCGTCCTCAGCACCGAGAGACGTGCCGGTGTCATTGAGAAACTCTGCGATATAGGAGCGAAGCAGCATCTTCTGGACCGGCTCCTTGCCGCTGGCGGCACCGATCTCCAGGAGAACGCGGTTCGAGATTGCAGCTACGCCGCCAAACCGTTGCTCATATGAATATGTATCTTTGCGACCGAAGCCGCCGCTTGTCTGCTTTTCAACGAAAGTGAGCGCCGGATGCGCCTGGACCCGGGCGGAGAGTTCTTTTACCTCGCGATCAATCACACGTTTTGAGCGCTCGCTTGGTTCGTAGAAGACGTCCACATCCTCTGAAAATCGCTGGATAAGATTCCAGCCCTTCGACAGGCTCGTGCCGCCTTTGAAGATGACCTTGTCGCCGGCAGCGGCGGCGACAATGCGCAAAGCTTCGGTGACGTAATAATCCTTCTCGACAACCGTAGCCTTGAGGCCACGATCCTTAAAGTGATCCTCGGCGGCGAGAATGGCCTGCTCGAAGTCCTTATGTTCGAAGAGCTTCATTTGGGAAGCTCCTTTGCCTGCCATTCCTTCGCATTGGGCAGGGCTGAGAAAATCCCGAAATCGAATTTCGAGAGTGGGTTAAGCGACCGGTGGAGCGCGGCAAGGTCTTTTCTATCCGCGCCAATGTCTTCGCCGAGCGCGCCGATGATAGCGCGCACACGTGGCGGCTCGCTTGGAGCCGCTTCAAGAAGCTTTCTGAACAGTTTCATTTTTGAGATGAAGTTGCGCATGCGCTTCAGCGTGTCCTCCGGTGACAGCTCGCTATCGCGGCCGCCCCTGCGCATGAATTCCAGCAACGCAGCTTCATTGGTCGTGAGGATGTTCCAAGCTTCGGGCCTATGGGTATGAATGATGGCATCTTTGCCGATCAGCTTCTTTGGAATGCTCCCGGCGGAAGTGGACATTTCAGAGCGCGAGGGAGTTTGAGTTGTGAACCCGAGTTGATTGGCGGCGGTCATACCGGCCGGGAAAATCGATCTGGTTCTCGTTGCGATCTTACTCATTGTGTTGGGATTAGGCCGCGTCTTACCGAACGCGCTTTCGCGCGCGTGATAGTAAGTGCCTTTGCTGATCCGCTGAATCAGGCCTGCTTTTGTGAGGCGTGAAAGTGATTGCGCCGTTGCTGCTGGGGGCAGGTCACCAAAGTCTTCCATACGCCAAAGCCGCTCACCGCCTTTTTCGATGCGGCGGCGAATACTCTTCATGGCGGTAGTGCTTGTGTCGCCAGTACTATGAGAACGCTTATCCATGACAGGCATAATCTATAGTTCAGGCCACAAAATGTCAAGTTTTTTAGTGAAAAAACTCGACATACCTCATACACATCAATGCCTTAATAGGCATTACTATCTCCTAAATAGAGGTCTCAATCCAGCGCGCCGATCCTTTTGCAGGCCGACGGGATATTCGCCGCAAATTCTGCGGTGATTAAACCTGGTTTCGCTGCAGGCTGCCACCAGCCGGGGCCTTTTTTACTCGACAATTCTATCTTAAGGTGCTATATATGAGTTCATAAGGCGGTTTAGGCATCATATATGAGGCTGTAATGCGTTCTACCGTTCTCGATGTTTTGCCGTCTGCCGTCAAGCGATCCCTATCGACGCTTGGGACCAACCTCGCCACGGCACGGCGTAAACGCGGCCTCACCGTCACGGCCGTGGCGGAACGCATGGGTGTCTCCAAAAGCACTTATCTGCGCGTCGAGAAGGGCGATCCCACCGTCATGCTCGGCGTTTATGCGATGGCATTCTTTGTCCTGGGGTTCGGCGACGCGTTTCGCGATCTGATCGATCCCGCCAAGGATGATGTCGGACTCATGCTTGATGAAGAGCGCTTGCCTAAACGGGTGCGAATGAAGAAAGCCCGCGCCACGCCATGAAACGCACCATCGACATCTGCCTCGCGGACGGACCCCAGGTTGGTTTGCTGCACTACGACCTACAGGGCAGACGAGAAAATGCCGCCTTTGAATACACCCCGGAGTGGCTCGGCGCGCAAGAGCGCTTCGTGCAGGACCCCACTCTGCCGCTAGTGGCCGGTCCTCAGTTTCACAAGAAAACCGGCGACGGCTCCGTCTTTCATTCGGCGATCGCGGATTGCGAGCCGGATGGCTGGGGATGCCAGGTCATCAAGCGCGACCATGCCAAAAGCCGCCAACAGGCGCACGAGGCGGGCGAAAATGTAGATACGCCGTCGCTGAACGCGCTCGATTATCTGCTGGCGGTCGATGACGCGAGCCGCATCGGCGCGCTTCGCTTCCGGGATGAGAATGGGTTTTTTCAGAGAACCGCGGAGCAAGGCCGCCGCACCGCGCCGCCGCTTATCGAACTGGGTGCTTTGCTTGCCGCGTCCCGCGCGGTCGAGAACCACACCGAGACGGCAGCCGACCTCGCTTATCTGCGCGGGCGCGGTACATCGCTCGGCGGCTTGCGTCCCAAATGCACGGTCATCGACGACGGCCAATTGTCTATCGGCAAGTTTCCGAGCGTTGCCGATGAGAGGGCTGTCACCAAAGGCGAGGTGCTCGCGCTGCAACTGGCGAAAGACGCGAGCATCGATGCCGCCGGCGCGCGGCTGATCGATAGCGACGGCGCGCAGGTCGCGCTGATCCGCCGCTTCGACCGGCAGGGTGGCAGACGCATCATGTATGTATCCGCCGCCACGATGCTGGGCGTGGAACGCAGGGACGCGCGGGAGCATACCTACACCGAGATCGTCGATGCCATCCGCGTTCACAGCGCGCGCGCGCAGGATGACATCGAGGAGTTATGGCGGCGCATCGCGTTTTCCGTCCTCATCACCAACATTGACGATCACCTGCTCAATCACGGATTCCTGCATGAAACCGGCGAATTGTGGCGGCTGTCTCCCGCGTTCGATCTCAACCCCTCGCCCGAACGCGTCCGCGAATTCAAGACCTGGATTTCCGAGGATGCCGGTCCAGAAGCGACCATCTCAGGCTTGATGTCCGTCATTCCCTACTTTCGGATTTCGCCCGCGCGCGCGAAAGAAATGCTCGGCGCTGTCGAACGTGCGGTCTCTGGTTGGCGCGCCAAGGGCCGTACCATCGGCATGACCGACGTTGAGCTCGATCAATTCAGCGACGCGTTCGAGCACTCCGAACGCGTCGCGGCCCGGCGCGTCATCCAATAGCTCCAAGAATTGCAGGTTTTATGCGGGCCGATGCATTATTTACTTGTATCGGTAATGCACGATTTACTTGTAACGGTAGGTGGACTGCCGACGAAATGTCACCGAGCGATGACATGGGCCTTTGCAAGGGGCGCGAACCACTGTCCCGAAATATTCCCGATCGGGAACATTCTGGCCGATTGCCCCCGCTTCCCGTCACATATTCCCGTTCGGGAACAATTGCCGCGCACCTGGTTGAGACACTCGGCGAACCCGGCCTTGATCGATGGAAAGTCTGCGAAACCCTCCCAGCCGGATACGCTGCGCTTTCAATGCGCTGTTTTCGCGCTGCGAGTACGCTAACCCTTTGCTCAAACTCAGGGAATTTGCGCGCTGGCGGACAATAGGGCCATTTCCTTTCTCGGTTTTCCACTAGAGCGCAACAAACTTGCAAACAGGAGCGAATCAGCTATACTAGGCTATGCAATTACAACATACAGTGCAGGCGGGAGATAAAATGGCGCAGAACTCGAATATCGATGAATTGGAGAGGCTCCTTAACAGCGAGGAGGACACCCCAATCCAGATCTTGCCGAATGGTGAGATCAAAGAAGTCGGCCGCCAAACCGCTGCCGACGTGGGCAACAAGAAGCCGCTGACCATGAGAGAGAACCTCGGCGGGGAATACTGAGGCACAAGATGGATATCGCCCGCATTCAAAGAGAACTTGCAGAAGCGCAGCAGACCTTCGCACTTGTCGAGCTACGCCCCACGACCGACGGAAAAGTGTACGCGAAAACCGCGCTGCAAACCGACACTAACAATAAATATGTGCTCTCGATAAAATTTCCCGACAACTATCCGAATGAAATGCCACGCGTTTACGTCGACGCGCCGGTGATCGGCACAGCGCCGCACAAATATACGGCCGGCAACATCTGCTACATGCACACCTCAATGTGGAATCCGGGTATTCACAATCTGAAATTTGTGATCTGGCGCGCCGCGAAGTGGCTGAACAAGTATGAAGTTTGGCGCGTTAAGGGCACCTGGCCCGGTGCAGAAATTCTCCATTGAGAGGCGCTTTTGAAAATCGATTTCAAAACTTTGACGATGATGGAGCTTCGCAGCTCGCCCGGTGAGGTACTGGACCGTGTCGCGCGCGACGGGGATGTATTTGTTGTCGAGCGTAACGGGCAACCCAAAGCGTGTCTCGTGCCGGTTTCTTTTTTGCTTCCAGATATCGCACCCGAACGATTGACCCAGGAGATCAGCAAGCTCGACGAAAAAAAAGAGCACTACAAGCTCACTATAAATGAAAACAAGGAATTGGAGATCAATTTCCACGAGACGGCGGTCGGCGAGAACGTAGTTGTGAGCATTGTCTTACCGCATGGCTACCCGGATTCTGCGCCCAGGATTTATGCATCCCCGTTAGCGGCAGACACCCCGCAACGGTGGGCAGATGGCTCATTGGCGGTTTTCGGCGTCACCACGATATGGAAAACCAAAACTAACGACGTCCTTCATGCGCTGCGCTTAGCAAGGGTTTGGCTCAAGCATTACGCAAAATGGAGAAGAACAAACGTTTGGCCGGAAGGAGCTGAAACACAATGAGCAACGATCGGACCTTCGACCGAATTCAAGCACTCTTCGACGTATCGCTGTTCGCGAATGTCAGGGTGCTCATTGCCGGCTGTGGTTCTGGCGGAGCAAGCGTAGCGCAGCAACTGGTGATGTCGGGCATAAGAAACTTCACACTCATTGATAATGACGTTCTCGGGCCCGAAAACGTTATTCGGCATGTCTGCGGCCGACGCTACATCGGACAAAAGAAGGTCGACGCGGTTGCGGATGTCCTTCTCGATCGAAATCCCAACGCGCAGATAACGAAAATCGAGGCGGATATTATGAACTATCCTGACCTCGAAACCGAAATCGCGAAGGCAGACGTTGTGATTCTCGCGACCGACAATGAGCCGACGCGCTATCTGATCAACCAGCTCTGTGTCCGCCATGCCGTTCCATTTGTTGTGGGACGCGTCTTTACGCGCGGAATCGGGGGGGAAGTCTTCGCGTTTCGCCCACAGAGCGGGGGATGCTTGGCGTGCCTGGAGACGCTCCTTCAGCGCACCACTTTCCGCGAGGGCATCAAGGAGATCGATCTTGTGTCAGAGGAAGTCCGCGAACAGGTCTATGGAATGGAGATAGCTGAGATCAAGGATTCGCCGGGGCTAGCCGTCGACATCTCTTTTATAACGTCCTTTCACACGCGCTTCGCGCTTGATGCCATCGGCCGTGGGCTAAGCGAACACCCAAAGTACCTCACGCCAATCGATGAAAACTACATCATATGGGGAAACCGTCCACAACATCCGTTCAAGAAAAACTTCCAACTGCAGCGGATTGAAATTAGCGCGCAGGAGGAATGCGCGGTTTGCGCGAAGAAGGGCGAAGCCGATGTTTAGGTCAAAAAAGGCTACTTTTTCTGTTTCTATAGCCGAGGGCGCTCTCGAAGCCGTCTTCGATGAATGCGACAAGTACAATCTCGACGAAACCGGCGGCAAAGTCATCGGGTTCTATCGACAGAAGGGAACGCACTACGACATCGATGTGCTCGGCGTGATCGGTCCCGGACCCAACGCAGAGAGGTCGCCGACCAGTCTCTTTCAAGATGGCGAGTATCAGGAGAACGTCTTTAGATCGATCGAGGCGAGCCATCCAAAAATTGAACATCTAGGTAGCTGGCACACGCACCATGTAAACGGTTACCCCACCCTAAGCGGCGGGGACAAGACCACCTATATCAAGACCGTCAATCATAAGAATCACAACACCGACTTTTTCTACGCGTTGCTTGTGGTGCGCAAGAATGGGGGGGGAAATCCAAGATACGACATCAAGCACTTTTTCTTTCGTCGAAATGACAACACCATGTACGAAATTCCCTCATCTCAAGTGCAGATAGTCAATGTTCCGCCACTTTGGCCGGCCAACGTTGACACGCGGCCGAGTTCGGCGACTTCGCACTGGCACAGCGGCATCAATCCAGAACGCGTCAAGGATCAGGAGTTCTTTTCCGAGTTCTATCCCGGATTAAGGGCCATGCTTTCAAAAACCGCGGGCGCTCCGTACTGGAAGGGCTCGATGAAGCTAATCGACGGCTCAAGCGCGCTAATCGTGACCATGGAGAATGTAGAAGGTGGAGAACCATTTTACTCCATCACAACGGCCGAGAAGGACGGAGTCCTGACAACTGTCGCCGAAAAATTTAGAGACCGACAATTCCGTTCGGCGCGCCACGCATTGATTGACCTCGAAAAGAGTCTTAACGAGGCTATTTATCGCCATAAAGGGGCTGGGAGCACATGAACATCATCACTGTAAATGTGGGACAAGGCGCTTTCGCCATCATCCGGCACGAAGGCGAGGCCATCATCGTCGATACGCGCGTGCCGCCGTCAGATGACGCCACCGTTACCCATGTCAAACAAATGCTCGCTGTTGCCCTTAAAGGTCATTGTGTAAGAGGGCTCATCCTCACAGGCTTCGACAACGACCATACGGACATTGTCGGGGCGTCGATCGTTTTGCGGAAATACCGTCCGGATTGGGTCATGTATCCCAAATATTTCAAGGACAGTATTGAAGCGAAACTGGTTTCCGAACTGATTAAAGAGCAGGTTGCAGAGCGGCGCGCGTCAGCGAGCCCGCTCAGAGAGATTGCTGCACGACTTGATCAGTTGGGTAGTCGCCACTTGAGCGGACTTTCCGAGAAATTCGACTTCGAGCTTTTCTCTCCGCACATCGAGGATATGGATTGCTCGAACAACTGCAGCATCGTGCTGAAGCTGACGGGGCGTGGCCCGCGTGGGTTTTCCTATCTCATCACGGGCGATGCCGAAAATTCGCGGTGGGAAACGATCAGCAGGCTGTTTGGAAGTTCGTTAAAATCACATGTTCTCGCAGCACCGCACCATGGTTCTCGAAACGCGACGCACCCAGCGTCGCTACTTAATATCGCGCCCCACACTGTCCTGATTAGTGCCGGCGTCGAGAGCCAGTATGGTCACCCGCATCCTGAAGCGGTCAGAGTATACGGCCGTGTAGCCAAGTACGTCTTTTCGACTAATATGAGCGGTGGGGTTTCGTTACTCACGCAACCGGGCGCATCGGAACTCACGACAACCACATTTTCATGAACGCAAAGGTCGAGGCAAAACTCGGTCTAGCTCTATCGGGAGGTGGTTCGCGCGCAATTGCATTTCATCTGGGGTGTCTTCGCGCGCTCAAGCGACTCGGGTTACTCGACCGCGTCGCGGTCTTATCGACCGTATCGGGCGGCAGTGTTATCGGCGCGTACTTCGTAGCTCACAAGGGGGATTTTCCATCCTTTGAAACCAAAATCCGCGCGGTTCTGAGTCGTGGCCTTGTCGCGCCTATGAGAAAAAAACTTTTCAGCGTTCTCGGCATCAAGATCGCCCTAGCGTTCGGGATAGTCGGTCTTGTCGCTGCATTGGTGACGCTTGCGAGGTTCACGGCAAAGTGTCTCAGTCTGTTGACCCCACACTTCATTTCAAGCCATTTCGAGCACGTTGATATCAGATCGCCGTTGCACCGCTTCGCCAGTCGAACGACACTTCTTGAAACTGTGCTCAATGAGGCGCTGTTCCATGACGTACGCCTAACCGACTTGGCTTCAAAACCTCACCTGGTCATAAACGCGACAGAGCTGAGAACGGGTTCGGCATTCCGTTTCGGTACTCTGGAATCGGGCTCATGGCGGTGGGGTAAACTCCATCGCAATGATGCTTCTGTTGCTCACGCGGTAGCCGCTTCCGCAGCTTATCCACTTTTTCTTCCGGCCTTCGACGAGACCATGACCTTCGATAGAAATGGGGAATTGAAAGATGCGCGTGTTATCCTGACCGACGGGGGTATCTATGACAATCTTGGCCTAGGCTGCCTTTGGCCGGATCGCTCCGAAACCATTAGCTTAAACGTCATTCCGGTTGATACGATCATATGCTGCAGCGCTGGCTATGGACTGAGGCAGGAGCCTCCTTCTCAATTCTTGTTCGCTCGGATGTCGAGCGCCTTTAGCACCGTTTTCGATCGCGCCCAGAACGCCTCGATGCACAGATTGCACGAGGCGCAGCGTTCGGGACTAATCAAGAAATTCATACTTCCTTACCTTGGACAGCTTGATCGAGAATTGCCGAACCCGCCCGCTGACCTCGTGCGCCGCGAAGAGGCTCATTCTTACCCAACTGATTTCAACGCGATGTCGGCCGAATGGATTGACCGGCTGAGTGCCCGCGGAGAGCAGCTCACGCTATGCTTGGCGCGCGCCTACATGCGCGATTTGATCCGCGTGCCAGACTGACTCAGGGCGTCCCATTGGAAAGCCTCTTCACGTTACTGTCGTCTGCCAACCCTACTCGATTGCACTGTTGGCCTGAATAGGAATTGAGTTGACCGCAAGGCTGAAGTTCGTCCGATCCAACCACTAAGAAGTAGTGCCTTCGGGTCGTGGGTCGATAAGCCTTTGCGCCACGTTCACGGCGTCCATGACGCCTCCGCCCAGCTTCATGTCCAGCATCAACATGAGGTCGGAGAGGTCAGCATATTGAATCATGAGGCCCCGCCTCTTGAACGCCGCCAACTCTTGCGGTTTGCGGTAGAGTTCTACTCCCCAGCCTTCCGAAAAGGCAGCGCTCGAATTCGCGCTGCGTGATGTTGTAGTGACCCTCGTATATTGAAACCCTTTGATAGCGGCGGTGCGTCGGTTCAATGTATGGCTCAAAATCTTGTCGCTGATGTCCTCTAACGGAAACGCTCTCCGATAGGCTTGGCGGTAGCGGGTGTAGTCCACATGGACCCATACCTGCATGCGGTCATGAAATATCTTCGATCCCTCAATGTCCCAAATGGGAAAGCGAAGATCGACCGGTGGCGGTTCCTTAGCCCGAACCAACAGCGCTCTCGCAGGCGAGCCTCGACCTAACACCTGTTGGATTTCGCCAATGTATTTGCGGATGGCGTCCTCATCGACCGCCGCGACAGGTATATGCAAGTTCTCGGGTACGCCATTTCCAAGCGCACGGTCTCTGGCGGCATGGTCGGTCAAGAATTCCACTGCGAGGTTCTCACCCTGTTGGCCGCATTATAGCGGGCAATGCGGGGAGCTTTTTTGGTGGACTTGTTCGCCGGGACGCGTATCTAAAGAGTAGCTCCTAACTCACGCTAATAGCGGTCGGCGGTGACCGTACTTCAACGCCAGTTTGGCGCGTCTAATGAGGCTGCCGTGACCGAGAAAGTGCAGAATAAGCCCGAAAATTTGAGAAATGGCGGGTTTCTGCCATTTTGACCTACACAAAACATACACAGGCAAAAATGAGTATAAATATTATAATGAAAACAGGTACTTAATGGCACACCAATACGTTTATGTGATGAAAGGTCTGTCGAAGACCTATCCCGGCGGCAAGCAGGTGTTGAAGGACATCTGGCTCAGCTTTTATCCCGGCGCGAAGATCGGCATCGTCGGCGTCAACGGCGCGGGCAAATCCACGCTGATGAAGATCATGGCCGGGCTCGATCCCGAATTCACCGGCGAGGCCTGGGCAGCCGATGGAATCAAGAAGGGCTACCTGCCGCAGGAGCCGCAGCTCGATCCGACTAAGAATGTGCGCGACAATGTCATGGACGCGGTGGCGGACAAGAAGGCGCTGCTGGATCGCTACAACGAGATCGCGGCCAATTATGCCGACGAAACCGCGGACGAGATGGGCAAGCTCCAGGACGAGATAGAGGCCAAGGGGTTGTGGGACCTGGATTCGCAGATCGATCAGGCGATGGACGCGTTGCGCTGTCCCGAAGGTGATGCCGAAGTTTCGACATTGTCCGGCGGCGAGAAGCGCCGCGTTGCGCTCTGCAAATTGCTGCTGGAAGCGCCAGACATTCTGCTGCTTGACGAACCCACCAACCATCTCGATGCGGAATCCGTCGAATGGCTCGAGCACACGCTGCGCGAATACAAAGGCTGCATTATCCTCGTCACCCATGACCGCTACTTCCTCGACAATGTCACAGGATGGATTCTCGAACTGGATCGCGGCAAGGGCATTCCGCATGAAGGCAATTACTCATCTTTCCTCGTGGTGCAAGAAAAGCGCCTGAAGCAGGAATCGAGCGAGGAAGCCGCGCAGCAGCGCTCGATCGCACGCGAGCGCGAATGGATTCAGCAAAGCCCGCGCGCGCGCCAAGCCAAGTCCAAGGCCCGCATCAATTCTTATGAAGAGCTGCTGGCGAAATCCCAGGAACAGCGCGGCAGCGCGGCGCAGATCGTCATTCCGGTGGCCGAACGTCTCGGCTCGCTGGTGGTCGAGGCGGAAGGCCTCGGAAAGGCTTTCGGCGACCGCCTCCTGTTCGAAAATGTGAATTTCAATCTTCCGCCCGGCGGCATCGTCGGCGTCATCGGCCCCAATGGTGCGGGCAAAACGACCCTGTTCAAGATGCTGACGGGTGCGGAAAAGCCGGATGCCGGCGAGCTGCGCGTCGGCCCGACGGTGCAAATGGGTTATGTCGATCAATCGCGCGATGCGCTCGATCCCAAGAAAACCGTGTGGGAGGAAATTTCCGGCGGTCTCGACGTTCTGGAGCTGGGCAAACGCACGATGCAGTCCAGAGCCTATGTCGGCGCCTTCAACTTCAAGGGTGGCGATCAGCAGAAAAAGGTTGGCCAGCTATCGGGCGGCGAGCGCAACCGCGTGCATCTGGCCAAGATGCTGAAGTCCGGCGCGAACCTTTTGCTGCTCGACGAGCCGACCAATGATCTGGATGTGGAAACCCTGCGCGCGCTCGAATCCGCGCTGGAGGAATTTGCCGGCTGCGCCATGATCATCAGCCATGACCGCTGGTTCCTCGACCGCATTGCCACCCACATGCTGTCTTTCGAAGGCGACAGCCACATCGAATGGTTCGAAGGCAATTATCAGGACTACGAAGCGGACAAGAAACGCCGCCTCGGCATGGAAGCCGACCAGCCGCACCGGATCAAATACAAAAGATTCGCGCGGGCGTAGCGCCGTTCAGCGCCCGCCGGTACGGATGCTGGCCGCGCGGCGCCCGAGATTGTCCGCCAACGCTTTCACGTCATTGTTGTGCTGCGACAGAAAGCCGGTGAACTGGTCGCGCTCCTGCAGCGCGAGCCACACCCCGCGAACGCTCACATCGGTAACGACCATGCGGCTGCCGGCGTTGCTCACGCGAAAATCTACTTCCGGCGAATTGCGGGAGGTTCCGCCGTTCGGATCGGCGACGAAGGTGTTGACGATGAAATCGCCGGGCGCGCGCTCGACCGATCCGGTCACCTTGAGGGTTTGCCCGGAATATTCCGCAAGCTGCGATTGGTCCACGGCATCGGCATAATCGCGGAACGCATCGACGAACGCATCGACATCCGCGGGTGACGCGGTGCTGGCGACAGGCCCCAGCGTGAACAGTGCAATGCGCCGCACATCGGTGAGCGAATCCAGGAACTTCAGGAATCGCTGCTCGGTTTGATCCGGTGCCAGCGACTTGTCGTTGAGGATGGCCAATCCGTGCTGAACGTTGTCTTGGATAAAGCTTTCTGCCGGTGTTGCCGCGCATGCGGGCATTGCACCGACCCTGAAAGCCCCGGCAATTGCGGCACACGCCGCAATTCGCAATGATCGATGGCGACGAAAATGAGAGAGGGCGTTCATCGAGCTTGTCTCGCGTGTTTGACGCGCGAGACATCGTCGATATTTGAGGCTTAGTTAAGGCGCCAAAAAGTTCCCACTGTGCGTTCCCGCGGTGGCCTATTTCCCGCTCAGCAAGCCGCCATTGCGCACATTCGCTGCGCGCTGCTTGAGGTTTTCCGTCAGGGCTTTCACGTCATTGTTGTGCTGTGCGAGAAAGGACTGGAAATCGTCCTGCTCGGTAATCGCCAGATCGAGACCGACCACCGTGATGTCCGCCACCGTGAAATGACCCGGTTGGCCGAACACGCGAAAATCGACCTGGATCGGCTGCTGTCCCGATTGCGCATGCGGATCGATCAACACGGTCGTCACCAGATAATCGCCGGGCGCGCGCTGAACCGAACCGGTGACTTTCAGCGTCTGTCCGGAATATTGCGTGAATTCGCTCTCATAGACAGCAAAGGCATATTCCCGAAATGCATCTTCGAACGTGGCCAGATCGGACGGCGACGTGCTGTTCTTTGCCGGACCGAGCGTATAGACCGCAATGCGCTTCAGATCCGTCAGCCCGAGCAGAAAAGTACGAAATTGCGTGCGCTTGTCCTCCTTCGATCCGCCGTCATTCAGAATCGTGAGCCCGTGCTGCACGTTGGTCTGTATGAAGTCCTCGGGCGGAGACGCTGCGTGTGCGGCCGTCATCGGCGCCATCGCAGCCAATACCAAGGCGAGCAGGGCCAAGCGCGGCCAGGCGGCGGATCTGCGGATCTGCATGCTGGGGGCGCGAAAAAACGGGCTCATGGCTTTGTTCCTCGGCGATGACGGACAGTTCACGCGGATGTTCGGTTGTGGATGTGGCAAGTTCGTGGCGGCAAAACCTTACAGATTTGGCAGGTTCTTCACGTCCTGCTTGCCGTTGCGGATTTCGTTGTTCCGCAGCTGCCGGTAAAGGCTGCGCACCGAGGCGTAATAATCCACCGATCCGCGCTCGATCCCCTGCAACGTGTCGAGGTTTTTCGCGCGCAAATCCAGAACCGTGAAAAACTCGCGCGCGGCCGAATAATAGATATGTTCGCGCAGCGACACATAGGTGAAGGGATCGAGGAAGATATCGACCACTTGACCGGCAGCATCGCGTGGCGGATCGGGGCCCAGGAAAGGCAGGACCATATAAGGTCCCTCGCCAACGCCATACACGGCCAGCGTCTGGCCAAAATCTTCGCTGTGATAGGGGATGCCGAAATCGCTCGCGGGATCCAGCAATCCAGCAATACCGAGAGTGGAGTTCACGCCAAAGCGTCCAAGCGTTTCGCCGGCGCGTTGCGTTTCCCCCTGAAGGATGTCGTTCGCGAAGGTGACGGGCAGATCGAGATTTGTCAGGAAATTGTGAATGCCCATGCGCGCGGGCTCGGGCACGACCGCGACATATGTCTTTGCCACCGGCAAGATGACTGCTTGATCGGCGTTTTGATTGAATTCGAAAATCTGCCGGTTGGTGCTTTCATAGGGATCGTTTGCGCCTGCATCGGACGTGTTGGGCTGAACGCCGGCGCAACCCGCCAGCAGCGTCATCAAACTCAGAACGAAAGCCTTGCTCAGTCCCTGCATAGTTCCCCAGCGCAGAAAGTTCCCATCCAAACTTAACGCGCCAAAACGCTCCCCGCTCCCCCCGCGCGTCTGCGCCGTTATGCGCGCGCAACCCAAAGAATCAGATTGGGTGTCCATAATAAATAGAGTTACCACAAGTATTAACAAGTGACATCGCGCACAGGTCGCCGCAAGTGCAGGAAAGCCCACATCCATATGTTTTTCGGCCACTATGGGACAATTAAGAGATTGCATAATCATATAAAGATATGTTTATATGATGTTGAAATCCTCGGATGGCATGATGGAAGCGCTTCTGGAGATGATGCGGGCGGCCGCAGACCCCACGCGCCTACGCCTGTTGCTGGTGCTGCGCGAGGCGGAGCTGACGGTAAGCGAGCTGACCGAAATTCTCGGCCAGAGCCAGCCGCGCGTCTCGCGCCATCTCAAGCTGCTTTGCGATGCGGGGCTTCTGCAGCGCTTCAAGGAAGGAAGCTGGGTTTTCTATCGTAGCGCCGAGCGCGGCGACGGCGCCGCGCTGGCGGGCCTGCTGACCGAGTTGGCCGCACGCGATGCGGGCGCCCTCGAATCCGATAAGCGCCGTCTGACCGCCGTACGCGAGGCGCGTGCCGCGAAAGCCGCAGCCTTCTTCAAGGCGAATGCGGAGGACTGGGAACGTATTCGCTCGCTGCATGCGCCGGAAAAAGACGTGGAAGCGGCGGTGGAAAACATCGCGCGCGCGCAGCCGATCGAGTCGTTGCTCGATGCCGGAACGGGAACCGGTCGGATGCTGGAAGTTCTGGCGCCGGCAATCCGGCGCGGCGTCGGCGTGGATGTAAGCCCGGAAATGCTCGCCATCGCACGCGACCGTCTTGCGCGTGCCGGAGTTCAGCATTGCCAGGTGCGCCTGGCCGACACCTATCGTTTGCCGTTCGCCGCAGGGACGCAGGACAGCGGTTTCGATGCCGTGCTGTTCCATCAGGTGCTGCATTATCTCGACGATCCGCAGGCGGCAATCGCCGATGCGGCGCGGGTGCTGAAAAGCGGCGGGCGGATCATGATTGTCGATTTCGCGCCGCACGATCTGGAATTTTTGCGTAGCGAGCTTGCACATCGCCGCCTTGGTTTTTCGGACAAGGAAGTGCAGGGCTGGTTCGAGGCGCTGCATCTGAAGCCGCTCGAATCCACCGCCATCGCGCCGCACAGCGATGCGGCGCATTCCGACGCCGGCAAACTGATCGTGAAAATCTGGGTGGCGGCCATCGGGCAGCGTCACAGCCGCGCAAAGGTAGCGGCATGAGTTTGCGCCGCCTCGCGCGCGATACGCGCCCGCTGAAAGTCTCGTTCGAATTCTCGCCGCCGAAAACACAGGAAGCGGAAGAGAATTTGTGGCGCTGCATCCGCCGTCTCGAACCGCTGGCGCCGAGTTTCGTGTCGGTCACCTATGGCGCGGGCGGCTCGACGCGCGACCGCACCCACGCAACGGTCAAGCGCATCGTGGAAGAGACCTCGCTTTCACCCGCGGCGCATCTGACTTGCGTGGCGCATACAAGCGGCGAGATCGAAGAGATCGTGCGGGGGTATTGGGACGCGGGCATCCGCCATATCGTGGCGCTGCGCGGTGATATGCCCGGAATGGCCGGAAAATATGAGCCGCACCAGGGCGGCTATGCCACGACGCCGGATATGATCGAAGGCATCAGGAAGATCGCGCCGTTCGAAATCAGCGTGTCCGCCTATCCCGAACGCCATCCGGATTCCGCGTCCGAAGCGCAGGACATTGCGCTCCTGAAAGCGAAGGTGGATGCGGGCGCAAGCCGCGCGCTGACGCAGTTCGGTTTCGAAGCCGAAACCATGGCGCGCTTCCGCGATCGCGTCGTGAAGGCGGGCATCGAGGTGCCGATCGTTCCGGGCATTATTCCGACCACCAACATCAAAGGAATTGCGCGCATGGCGCAGTCCGCCGGCGCGGCCGTGCCGGACTGGCTCGCGCGCCTTTATGATGGCCTCGATGGCGATGCCGATACGCGCAAGTTGATCGCCGCCACCATTCTCGCCGAACAGGTGCAGGATCTGCGCGCCGAGGGGTTCGACCAGTTTCATTTTTATACGCTCAATCAGGCAGACCTTACCTTTGCGGCGTGCTGCCTGCTCGGTATGCGGCCCGTGCAAGGAAATGCGTCATGAGTTTCGATCGTTCGTCGCGTGTTGCATGGATGAAGGAACAGGCGCGCGAACGCATCCTGCTCCTCGACGGTTCCTGGGGCGTGATGATCCAGGGCTACAAGCTCAGCGAAGCCGATTTTCGCGGCGAGCGCTTCGGTAATCATCCGAGCGATCTGAAAGGCAACAACGATCTTCTGGTGTTGACCAAACCCGAGATCATCAAGGATATCGGCCGTCAATATCTGGAAGCCGGCGCCGATTTCATCGAGACCAACACGTTCAATTCTATCTCCATGTCGCAGGGCGATTACGGCCTCGAACATTTGGTGAGCGAGTTGAACGAGACCGGCGCGCGCGTCGCCCGCGAAACCTGCGATGCGCTGTCCACATCCTCGCGCCCGCATCTGGTGGCCGGCGTGCTGGGCCCCGCCAACCGCACGGCCTCGATCTCGCCGGATGTGAATGATCCCGCCTTCCGCAATGTGACGTTCGACGAATTGCGCGCAACCTATGCGGATGCAACGCGCGGCCTCATGAAGGGGGGCGCCGACGTTATCATGATCGAGACGGTGTTCGACACGCTGAACGCCAAGGCCGCGATTTACGCGGTGGAAGAAGTGTTCGACGAATTGGGCGAGCGCCTGCCGGTGTGGATTTCCGGCACGATCACCGATCTGTCCGGCCGCACGCTGACCGGCCAGACGCCCGAAGCCTTCTGGCATTCCATGCGCCACGCCAAACCCTTCGCGATCGGGCTTAACTGCGCGCTGGGCGCGAAGGAATTGCGCCCCTATGTCGATGAGCTGAGCCAAGCCGCCGACACGCTGGTGAGCGCGCATCCGAATGCCGGATTGCCGAACGAATTCGGCGGCTACGACCAGTCGCCCGAGATGATGGCCGGAATGATCGGCGAATTCGCGCACTCCGGCCTTGTCAATATCGTCGGCGGCTGCTGCGGCACGACGCCGTTGCACATCGCGGCGTTCCATGACGCGATCAAGGGTGTGAAGCCACGCGTCATTCCAGAGAAGCCGCGCTATATGCGTCTTTCGGGTCTGGAGCCCTTCACGCTCACGCCCGACATCAATTTCGTCAATGTCGGCGAGCGCACCAACATCACGGGCTCGGCCAAGTTCCGCAAGCTCATCGCCGCCAACGATTACGAAGGCGCGCTCACCGTGGCGCGCGATCAGGTCGCGAACGGCGCGCAGATTATCGACGTGAATGTGGACGAGGGTCTGATCGATTCCGAAGCCGCCATGCGCCGCTTTCTCAACATGGCGGCGGGCGAGCCGGATATCGCGCGCGTGCCGGTGATGATCGATTCATCCAAATGGACGGTGATCGAGAGCGGCCTGAAATGCGTGCAGGGCAAGCCAATCGTCAATTCCATCAGCCTGAAGGAAGGCGAGGAGTCGTTCGTTTATTATGCCAAAAAGGTGATGCGCTACGGCGCCGCCGTGGTGGTGATGGCGTTCGACGAAACCGGCCAGGCCGATACGCTAGAACGCAAGGTTGAGATTTGCCGCCGCGCCTACAACATCCTCGTCAACAAGGTCGGCTTTGCGCCGGAAGACATCATCTTCGATCCCAACATCTTCGCCGTCGCCACAGGCATCGAAGAGCACAACGACTACGGCCACGCCTTCATCAAGGCGACGAAAATCATTCGCACCGAAATGCCGCTGGCGCATGTTTCCGGTGGCGTCTCGAACTTCTCCTTCTCGTTTCGCGGCAACGACACGGTGCGCGAGGCGATGCATTCCATCTTCCTGTTCCACGCCATCAATGCGGGCATGGATATGGGCATCGTCAACGCGGGCCAGCTTGGCGTCTATCAGGACATTCCGACGCCGTTGCGCGAAGCTATCGAGGATGTGCTGTTCAATCGTGGCGCCAACCAGACCGAGCATCTTCTTGAAATGGCGCAAACCTATAAGGGCGGCGCGGCCATCGCGCAGGTGGAAGACGCGGCCTGGCGCGGGCTTCCGGTTCAGGAACGCCTGACGCATGCGCTGGTGCACGGCATTGACGCCCATGTGGTGGAAGACACCGAAGCTGCGCGCCTCGAAGCGGAGCGCCCATTGGATGTGATCGAAGGCCCGCTGATGATCGGCATGAATGTGGTGGGCGATCTGTTCGGCTCGGGCAAGATGTTCCTGCCGCAGGTGGTGAAATCCGCGCGCGTGATGAAGAAGGCCGTGGCGCATCTGCTGCCCTTCATGGAAGCGGAGCAGGCGGAGAACCAGACCAAGGAGCCGGCGGGCCGCATCGTCATGGCGACGGTGAAGGGCGATGTGCACGACATCGGCAAGAACATTGTTGGCGTCGTGTTGCAATGTAACGGCTACGAGGTAATCGATCTGGGCGTGATGACGCCGACGCAGAAGATTCTCGACACCGCGCGCGAAATGAATGCCAATATCATCGGCCTTTCCGGCCTCATCACGCCTTCGCTGGACGAGATGGTGCATGTGGCGAGCGAGATGGAGCGGCAGGGTTTCGACATTCCGCTGCTGATCGGTGGCGCCACGACGAGCCGCGTGCATACGGCGGTGAAGATCAATCCGAATTACGCGCGCGGGCAGACCGTCTATGTCACTGATGCGTCGCGCGCCGTGGGCGTGGCGTCGAGCCTGCTGAGCAAAACGCAGAAGCCGCAATTTGTTGCGGATATCCTGAAGGAATATCAGGAGATCGCGACGAAACATGCCGCGGCGCGTGCGCCGGGCCGCCGTCTCACCTTGGCGCAGGCGCGCGCCAATCGCGAAAAGATCGACTGGTCCGTCTACACGCCGCCGATGCCCACCTATTTCGGCACGCGCCAGTATAGCCCTTACGATCTGGGCGAGTTGGTGCGTTATATCGACTGGACGCCGTTCTTCCAGACTTGGGAACTGACCGGCCAATATCCGACCATCCTTGAAGACGCGACCGTCGGCGAAGCCGCGCGCGAGCTTTTCAAGGACGCACAGGCGATGCTGAAGAAAATCGTCGCCGAGAAATGGCTGACGGCGAAGGCGGTTGTCGGTTTCTGGCCCGCCAATTCTGATGGCGACGACGTCGTCATTTATGGCGACAAGGCGCGAAAATTTCCGATCCATACGCTGCACACGATCCGCCAGCAGATGAGCCGCGAAAGCGACAAGCCCAATCTGGCGCTGGCCGATTTCATCGCGCCCCAAGGGCGCGGCGAAGATTTCATCGGTGGTTTCGCGGTCACCTCAGGCCTTGGCGAGGAAGAACACATCAAGCGTTTCGAAGTGGACAAGGACGATTACAGCGCCATCCTTTTGCGCGCGCTGGCGGACCGTCTGGCTGAGGCCTTCGCCGAGCGCATGCATGAGCGCGTGCGCAAGGAATTCTGGGGTTACGCGAAAGACGAACAGTTCAGCAGCGCCGAGTTGATCAGGGAAGCCTATCGCGGCATCCGACCGGCGCCCGGCTATCCGGCGCAACCCGATCACACCGAGAAGGGGACGCTGTTCACATTGCTCGACGCGGAAGCGAAAGCGGGCATCAAGCTCACCGAAAGTTTCGCCATGTGGCCGAGCTCGGCGGTGAGTGGATTCTATTTCTCGCATCCCGCCAGCCGCTATTTCGGCACTGGCAAGATCGAGCGCGATCAGGTGGAAGATTATGCGCGCCGCAAGGACTGGGATATGCAGACCGCCGAACGCTGGCTCGGCCCAATCCTCAATTACGATCCGAAAGCGAAGAATGCAGCATAAGCTCGACTTGCCGTTCTTATTGTAGTCCTTCGCCAATCCAGTATTATCGCGGCGGGGGAAGTTAGTGCGGCGTTCACTTGCTTTTTGTCTAGTCTTCGTGCCGGTTCTGGCGCGGGCTGCCGGCTATGACGATTTCAGCCGCGGCATTGCCGCCAGCAATCGAGGCGACAGCGATCTCACAATATCCGCGCTGACCAGCGCATTGGCCGCCGGCGATCTCAACGCCAGTCTCGTTCCGGTGGCTTATCTGGATCGCGGCGTGGCCTATCTGCGCAAAGGCAAATGCCCCGAAGCGGTGGCGGATCTCAATGCCGCGCTCAAGCTCAAGCCGGATTATCTGCAGGCGCTCTCTGCGCGCGCCAGCGGCAACATCTGCGCGGAAAATCTCAATGCCGCGATTTCGGACATAGATACCATTCTCAAGACGAAGCCGGACGCGGATGCCTACTCCGAGCGCGCGAAGGTGCGCTGGCTGCAGGGCAGTTTCGCTGCCGCAGCCGCCGATTACGAAAAGGCCGTCGGGCTGCAGCCAAAGATCACCTATTGGGTGATCTGGCTTGAGATGTCGCGCATGCGCGGGGGAACTTTTGACCCGGCGCAGATGCGGCGCGACATGGCCGATCTGGACGTCGTCGGATGGCCGTCGCCCGTATTCAATCTCTATCTGGGAAACGTGAAACCGGACTTTGTGAACGCTGCGGCCGTGAGCGGCGATCCGCAGACGGCGGTCAACTGGAAATGCGAAGCCAATTTCTATGTGGCGGAGTGGTGGCTGGTGCAGAAGAACGCCGACGCTGCCAAACCGCTGCTACTGGAAGCGCAGGCAAAATGTCCGCACGATTTCATTGAGTATGACGGGGCGAATGTCGAGTTGAAGCGGCTTCATTAGCCATTGGGGGAAACATGCGCTCACAGGTTCTCGTCGCGCTCGCCGTTGTGTCGCTGCTCACCTCGCGGCCGGCGGACGCTGCCAACAGTTGCCGTCTCGTTCGCGTCACATCGGTTGATTTGGGCACCGACGAATCTGGCGGCGTGTATGTTCCCATGACGATCGCCGGTCAGAATGTGAACCTGCTGATCGACACAGGTGGTATTCTTTCCATGCTTACGGAAAGTGAAATCAAGGTTCTTGGTCTTCCCAAGCAGATATTGCCACCCGAAACCCGCATGTCGATGTTCGGTGGAACCAAGATTGATCATTTCACCTGGGCGTATGGTGTCGTTCTCGGTGGGCTAAAATCCAACCAGCTCCATTTCCTCATAATGCCCGACGGCGATTTGCCGTCGCAAATGGGTGGCACGCTCGCGCCGGACATCATGAGCGCCTACGATGTCGAATTCGATTTTGCGAACGCGAAATTCGGCTTGTTCAGACAGGATCATTGCCCGGGTGAAGTGGTATATTGGACAAGAAGCGACTCCGTGCGAATCCCATTCGAGGTCGATCGCATGGGCCACATCAACTTCCCGGTTCAGGTAGACGGCCAGAAAATTCTCGCGACCCTGGACACAGGCTCGTCGCGCTCGATTGCAAGCTTCGAGGAAGTCAAAAGCGACTTCAAGATCGACGAGAAAACCCCTGATATGAAGCTGGTCTCCGATGCCGGCGAAAAGCGTCATACCTATCACTATCCTTTCAAGACGCTGACATTCGGCGGCGTTACTGTGAACAATCCCGATCTATTGCTGGTTCCCAATGACGATTCGCGAATGATGGGATGGACGGGCGATCCCAAGATGATCATCGGCATGGGAATATTGCGTCAGCTGCATCTCTACGTCGCCTATGGCGAACGCGCGCTTTACGTGACCCCCGCATCCGCGCATTGAACGGCGCAAACAAAAAAGCCGGAGCATTGCGCTCCGGCTCTTATTGATTCCCCCTTACGCGCTTGCTTTGCCGTCGCCGTGAATCAGTGCACGACACCGAACACACAAGCCCCCAGAAACAAGAAGACGAGACTGACTGCGAAAAGTTCTATTTCGCGAACCATTGGTCCCTCCAATGCTTCAGTGGTTGTCGCAACTCTGCCGCATTTGAACGCCGCCGCCTAGCGCGCGTTCCCGATTCGCCTGAAACAATCTTGCCGGCGTTTCGCGGAACTTGAATCAAATTGGCGGTTTCCTGCAAAGCCGCGCGAATCGCGGCCTGGAACTCTATGCGTAACTCTTGGCCCCGGCGCCGCCGGGTAGAACTCACCAGGGAATTTCCTTGTTCTGAAAGTCGCGATAGGTGCCGCTGTTTTTGGGGTTCAGTTCGGCGATGCGCGCGCGCAGACCCGTCACGCTGTCTTCCACTTTCACCGGCGCCTCGCTGCCGCCCATATCGGTTTTCACCCAACCGGGATGAAAAATCCCGACGGAAATTCCGTTTTTCGCCCATTGCTTCGAAAGGCCGTGCATAAAACTGTTCACTGCCGCTTTCGAGGCATGATAGGGAAAGGCGCCGCCGCTGTGATTGGCGATGGAGCCGAGTTGGCTCGTGATCTGCACCAGTTTCTTGTCGTGGCCTTTCTTGAGATTGTCGCGCAGCGCCACGGCCACCATCACGGGCGCGACACTGTTCACGGCAAAGATGTTCATCCAGCTTGCGAAATCGATGATCCCTTTCGGTGTCTCGCGCGCGCCGCCGATACCGGCATTGTTGATGAGAATGTCGATGGCCTCGCCATTCAAGGTGCGGACCAGCGCTTCCACCGATCGCGGATCGGCCACATCCAGCGCGATCACGCGGATTTTTCCTTTGATGGCCCTCAGCGCGTCGGCTCTCGCCGGTTCGCGGCAACAGGCGATCACATCGGCGCCGTCGCCCGCATATTGCCTCGCGAATTCCAGTCCGATGCCGCGATTGGTGCCGGTGATCAAAATTGTTGTCATGGTTTTCTCCCAAATCCACCGCCGCCCGGCGTTGCGATCTCGATACAATCCCCGGGGGCGACATCGGTTTCGTCGCGGCCGTGTAGGATTGTCGTTTTGCCAGTGGCGCGGATGAGCGTGTTGACGCCGCGCAACGCCGCTTCGCCGCCCTCGAGACCGAAAGGCGATGTTTCGCGGCGTGTCGAGAGGATGGCCGCGCGCATGGCTTCGCGAAAACGGATGCGCCGCACCACGCCGTCACCGCCGCGATGTGCGCCCGCGCCGCCGGAATTTTTCCGGATGGAAAATTCTTCCAGCAGCACCGGATAGCGCGCTTCCAGAATTTCTGGATCGGTCAGGCGCGAATTGGTCATATGGGTGTGCACCGCGGATTGGCCGTCGAAGGTGCGCCCCGCGCCGGCGCCGCCGCAGATCGTCTCGTAATATTGGTGCTGTTCATTGCCGAAGGTGAGATTGTTCATGGTGCCCTGCGACGCGGCCAAAACGCCGAGCGCGCCGAACAGAACATCGACCACCGCCTGGCTTGTCTCGACATTGCCGGCGGCCACGGCGCCGGGCGGGTACGGATTGAGGAACGAACCCTTCGGCACGATGATGTCGAGCGGCTTCAAACATCCCGCATTGATCGGAATGTCGTTTTCCAGCAGGCAGCGGAACACATAGAGCACCGCCGCCTTGGTCACCGATCCCGGCGCGTTGAAATTATCGAGCGCTTGCGCCGAGGTGCCGGTGAAATCCACTTTCGCGGAACGTGCGGCGCGATCCACGGTGATCGCCACGCGAATCTGCGCACCGCTATCCATGGTCATCGCGAAAGCGCCATCATTCAGCGCGCCGATCACCCTGCGCACGGATTCTTCGGCGTTGTCCTGCACATGGCGCATATAGGCGGTCACAACATCGGCGCCGTAATTCGCGCAGGCGCGTTTCAGCTCTTCGCCGCCGCGCGCGCAGGCCGCGCCCTGGGCTTTCAGATCGGCGATATTCTGATCGGGATTGCGCGCCGGGTAAGCGCTTGCCTCCAGCACGGCGCGCACAGCCGTCTCGTCGAAACGACCCGCACGCACCATCTGAATGCCGTCGAACAGCACACCTTCCTCGGAAATGTCCTTGGAGAAAGGCGGCATGGAGCCCGGACTGATGCCGCCAATATCGGCGTGGTGTCCGCGCGCGGCGGCATAGAAAAGCGGCGCATGGTCCACAAACACCGGCGCGACCACGGTGATGTCCGGCAGATGGGTGCCGCCATCATAGGGCGCGTTGGTCACGAACATGTCGCCCGGTTGCATGCGAGGATGCTTCGCCATGATCGCGGTGACGCAATCGCCCATCGAGCCCAGATGCACCGGCATGTGCGGCGCATTGGCGACGAGGCCGCCGGCCGCGTCGAAAATCGCGCAGGAAAAATCCAGCCGCTCCTTGATGTTCACGCTGGACGCCGTGTTCTGGAGCGTGGCGCCCATTTCCTCCGCAATGGCCATGAACAGATTGGCGAAGACTTCCAGCGAAACCGGATCGGCGGTGGTGGATTTCGTGGTGACGGCTTTGGCAGAAGCCGCCAGCGTCAGCACGAGCGAACGGTCCTCGCGAATGTCCGCGCGCCAGCCCTGCTCGACAACGATGGTCTGGTGGGGTTCGATCAGCCGGGCCGGGCCTTCGATGCGCGCGCCTGCTGCAAGTTCGCGCACGTTGAAAAGCCGTGCATCGTGCCACACGCCTTGTGAGAAGAAGCACGCTTTCCGGGCGGCTCCCTTCGACGGGCTCAGGGTGAGGGGCGTGGCGGCTGACACGCTCAACCCCTCATGCTGAGCTTGTCGAAGCACGAGGATTTGAGCGCTCTGCGCTTCCACCTCAATCGACTCGACGATCAATTTCTTCCCCTCAAATCCGAACCCAAACAATCGCGCATGACGTTCCGCGAAATCGCGCGACATCTCATCGGGCGAAGCGAGGGGAATGGCGATTGTGGTGTCGCTGCCGTCATAGCGGATGTGCAGGCGCGCGATGGAGGATGCGCAGGCTGCGCCCTGCGCCAGCACGTCGGCCTCTGTCTCTCGCGCGAGTTCGTCACCGGCGTGCTGCAGACGTGGCATGAGCCCTTCGTCGAGATACGCGTTCACTGCGCGCTGCCGCAAAGACCGCAAAGCCGCCAGCTTCATGCCGTAGGCCGACAGCACGCCGGAAAATGGATGGATGAAGATGCGCGTCATGCCGAGCGCGTCCGCCACCAGGCAGGCGTGTTGACCGCCCGCGCCGCCGAAGCAGTTAAGCGCGTATTGCCGCGTGTCATAGCCCTTCGCCACGGAAATGCGCTTGATCGCATTCGCCATGTTTTCGACCGCGATGCGGATGAAGCCGTCGGCCACCTGTTCGGGCGTATCGCCGGTCTCGCGCGCCAGCTTGGCAAATTTCGCGCGCACCACATCCTCGTCCAACGGTGCATCGGCGCCCGGCCCGAAAATGTGCGGGAAATAGGCGCCGGAGAGTTTGCCCACCATCACATTGGCATCGGTGACGCAGAGCGGCCCGCCGCGCCGGTAGCAGGCCGGGCCGGGGTCGGCGCCCGCGCTGTCCGGCCCCACGCGGAATCGCGCGCCGTCATAGTGAAGGATCGAGCCGCCGCCCGCCGCAACGGTGTGGATAGCCATCATGGGCGCGCGCAATCGCACGCCCGCCACTTCGGTTTCGTAGATGCGCTCATAGGTGCCGTCAAAGCGCGAGACATCGGTGGAGGTGCCGCCCATGTCGAAGCCGATCGTGTGCGCGATGCCGGCTTCGCGCGCGGTTTCCGCCATGCCGACCACGCCGCCCGCCGGGCCCGAGACAATTGCGTCCTTGCCGCGAAAGAACTGGGGCGCGGCGAGGCCGCCATTGGAGGTCATGAAGAAAAGCCTGATATCGCCCAGCGCATCTGAAATGCGATCCGCGTGGCGCGACAGAACGGGGGACAGATACGCATCCGCCACTGTGGTATCGCCGCGCGAAACGAATTTCATCAGCGGCACGGTGTCGTGGCTTGTCGAAATCTGCGTGAAGCCGGCATCGCGCGCGATCCGCGCCGCGCGCTGCTCATGCGCGGGATAGCGGTAGCCATGCATGAAAACGATGGCGCAGGCACTGATGCCTTCCGCGCGTGCCACTCTCAGTACACCGGCCAGCGCCCTCTCATCCAGTGCGGCCAGAACTTCGCCCTCGGCGGTGACGCGCTCATCGGCCTCGATCACGCGCTCATAGAGTATGTCGGGCAATTCGATGTTCAGCGCGAACAATTTTGGCCGGTGCTGCGTGCCGATACGAAGCTGGTCGCGCAATCCCTTCGTGGTGACGAGTAGAGTGCGCTCGCCGCCGCGCGTGAGCAGCGCATTGGTCGCTACCGTCGTTCCCATCCGCACTTCCGCAATGAGATCCGCCGGCAGCGGCGCGTTCGCGTCAACATTCAAGGTGCGGCGAATCGCTTCCAGCGCGGCGTCGTCATAATTCGGGCTTTCCGAGAGAAGTTTAAGGCTGGACAGCGTTCCGTCCGGCGCCTCGGCCACCACATCGGTGAACGTGCCGCCGCGGTCGATATAGAATTTCCACTGTGTCATCGCTGCCCGTCGCAATTGCGCCAAGATTGGCTTATTGGCTTCGCCCATGTCCATCTGGGGAAAATTGGGCGGCGCGGCCGCGGGGTTCCTGCTCGGCGGCGGACCGCTTGGCGCGCTGGCGGGCGCCTTCGCGGGCCATCTTCTGTTCGACCGCGACGGCGCCATGGCGGGCGCCAATCCTGAAGAACCCGGCGTCGCTTTCACCATCGCCGTCATCGCGCTAGGAGCCAAGTTGGCTATGGCCGACGGCGTGGTAACGCGCGACGAGGAAGCGGCGTTCACGCGCGTCTTTCGCGTGCCGCCGACAGAGTCCGCCAATGTGCGGCGCATCTTCGACATGGCCCGGCGCGACACCGCCGGCTACGAATCCTATGCGGCGCAGATCGCGCGCATGTTCCGCGGCAATCCCGCCATGCTCGAGGACATCATGGACGGTCTGTTCGAGATCGCGAAGGCGGACGGCGTGTTCCATCCGGGCGAAGCGCGATTTCTGGAACGGGTCGCCGATATTTTCGGCTTCTCGCCCAATGTCTATCGGCGCATCCGCGCCACACATTTTCCCGACGCGGCGGATCCTTACGTGATCCTCGGCATCAGCTACGATGCGGGCGAAGACGAAATCCGCCGCACCTATCGCCTGCTGGTGAAGGAGAACCACCCGGACAGCCTGATCGGCCGCGGCGTGCCGCCGGAATTCGTGAAGCTGGCGACCGACAAGCTCTCCGCCATCAACGGCGCGTATGAGAAAGTCATGGCCGAGCGCGGTTTCGGCCAGGCGATGCTTGAATGAACATGCAGTCGCCCAAGCCGCCCGATGACGACGACAGGCGCCGGTTCGGCAACATTGCGGCGGCCGTCGCCGTCATCGCGCTGCTCGCTATCGCCTGGTTCGTCTTCCGCGCGCTGGCCGCCAATCAGGCGATGGAGAATTGCCGGATCGAGGGCCGCCGCGACTGCGATCCCATCCCGATCCCGAACCAGTAGCCGCCCGGCCATGGCCCGCTGGAACGCTACGCTAGAGGTGGTCGCAAAGTCCGGCATCGGTGCTAACATCCACGTGTTATTTGATCGGGTGTGGATATGAATTTGCGCGTGTTTGGAATCGTCGCGATCGGCGTTTTGCTGTGCGGCTGCACCGATGCCGATTGGGCGAATACATTCTCTTATGTCGGCGGTCGGCGGTCGGCGGTCCGCGATCCGAGGAGCCCGCGCCTATTTCCGTCCAACAAGAATCCGAACCCGTGCCGCCGGCCGCGCAACTGCAGGCGAGCGATTCATTTTGCAAAGGTCTGGGCGACAGCGCCGGCTTTCAGGCCGCGTTCAATGGCTTCGGCAAGGCTTATCAGGCGCAGGTTGCCGATACCGCCTATCGCCAATGCGTGAATCTTGATTCCGGACGGCGTTGAGCCGCGACTCTCTCTGTTTGGGGCAGCCATGACATCGCTTCCGCTTCACGAATGGCGCGATTTTTATGTGATGATCGGCACCGCATCCGGCGCCATTGTCGGTGCGGCGTTCGTGGTTGCGACGCTGACCAGCGGGATCGACAAAAAGGCGATCGGCCTGCGCGGTTTCATCACGCCGACGGCGGTGCATCTGGGCAGCGTGCTGGTTGGTTGGCTCCGCCATTTTGTCGGTGCCGACGCTCACGCCCTTTTTGCTGGAAGTCCTGCTCGGCGTTGGCGGCTTGGGCGGCGCGGTTTACGGCATCGTCGTCGCCACGCGAATCTGGAAAATGCCGCTCGATCTCGCCGACCGCAGCTTCTACGTGTTCCTGCCGATACTCAGCTTGTCGGAGTCGCTGGCAGGGCTAATCGGGTGTTGGCGATTGAGAGACTTCAGGGACACATTTCAGAACGGTGTCCGCACTCCCGCTCGCTATAGCGCAGGAGGATACTTATGCCCCAACAACAATTGAAATTTGTCTGCGAGCTTGAAACCTATCAAATCGTTCTGATAGGCGAGAACCTTACGATGCGTATGTCCATGCGCCGGTTTACGCGCCTGACCAATGCCTTTTCAAAGAAGATTGACGGCCATTGCGCGGCGCTGGCGCTCTATTTCTTCCATTACAATTTCTGCCGCCAGCACAAATCGCTTCGCGTCTCTCCCGCAATGGCCGCCAATATCACGGATGAACTGCTGGACATGGAACATCTGTGCAAGCTGATGGACGAAGCGAACCCGCCTAAGAAGCGCGGGGCTTACAAGAAATAAGGAGCGATGAGTTCAACTGGTGAGCGCAACGCTCTTGCCGTTGTCGCTTGGCGTCATTTTCCCAACCGCACAGACACCGTACCCACGCAACCGTTTTTGGTAGACTTGGTGCCCTTCCCGGTGTGATTCTTGACGCACTCGGTTCCTGCTGGAGCCTTCCCCACGCCGCCCGTCTGACTGGAATCGCGTTGCACCCATCCCGAAGGTATAGCCCCGTACTCAGACGCGCCATCTGCCGGACTGGTCTTATTGGGCGCAGTAGTCGCGGTGCCGCCTTTGGTATCTTGCGCGATACCCACCTTGGTGCCTGAAAGTGGGATCGGCTCGGCGATGCCGTGTTTGATGTTGGAGCGCGTCGTGTTGATTGGTGCGTTTTGCGCGAAAACCGGCGCGGCTGCCAATACCAAGCATGCCGCACCACTCAAAAGAATGGAAAATCTGCGCATAGTAGTCTCCCCGATCTGCTATGGCGTGACTGATAACCGGGCCACCGCCTGTTCGTCGATCAGCGCCTACGGGCGACACGCCGCGCTTAATACCGAGGGGTGTCAAACGCGCTTTTCAGAGAATGGCTGATTCCGGCCCTAGTTCTTTCGTAGGCATCCAATTGGCCCCGAAAAGGCACCAAATTTCAAACTGAGACACTACCCGCCCCTTGACTCTCATCACATCATCATCAAATACTCATCCGTGGATGATGACAGCCAGGGAGGCACTCCATGAGCAAATTTGGTGTCGGCGTGGGCGATGATTTCCCCGTCGATGATGGAAATGGCAATCGCGCGGCCGGGGATCAAGCCCCTGGAAACGGCAACGCCAATGCGGACGATCGCGCGGATTACGAGGAGTGGAAGCGCCGCCGCGACGCCTATCGCGCCCAGCGCGAGCAATGGCGGGCGCAGCGCGAGGAATGGAAAAACCGCCGCCGCGCCTTCAAGGAAAAGGTCCGCGCCGCGGCGCGCGACAGCTTCGGCAGGGACTGGAGTGACTATCGCGATTATGACGACCACCGGCGCCACCGCCGCGGCGGGCATTCGTACTGGCCGTTCTGGATGCTGCTCCCCATTCTGGGAATCGTCCTGTTCGTGTCGCTGATCTCGGCGATCTTCAAATCCCCGCTCGTGTTTGTTGCGCTGGCGGCGATCGGCTTCTTCTGGTTCAGCCATCGCCATCATCAATGGGACAAGCGGCATCGCGATTACGATTTCGATCTGAAGCCGGCGAACGGCCCGCAACCCTCCGCGACGATCGTCACGCCGCCACCGGCACCGCAAGACGGTGGAAAGTGAGAGCGCCATGAGAGGCCCCCATTCGCGCCGCTACTACAAGAATGTCGCCGCCGAGGCGATGCGCGGCATCGCCGACGCGGTGGAAGACGGCGAGCGCACTACAACCCGCGTGCAGCTCGAAATGCCGCCGCAGGCGATGGAACGCCTGCAACGGCTGAAAGAGAAATGCGAAGCCGCGTCCTATGCCGAAGTGATCCGCAATGCGCTGCGCGTGTTCGAGGCGCTTGTCGACGAGCATGAGAAGGGCGCGGAGTTCTCCTTGAAGCGCGCCAATGGCGAAGTCGTGCAGTACCGGATTTTCGTGTGATGACGCTTCGCGTCGTGCAATGCCCATCGCCCAACCACGATGCGCGGCCAGAAGGCGGCACCATCGACATGCTGGTGCTGCATTACACCGGCATGAAGACGGCGGAAGAAGCGCTGGCGCGGCTGTGCGATCCGGCGGCCAAGGTTTCGGCGCATTACACGATCGACCGCGATGGAGGTGTTTACGCCCATGTGCCGGAGGAACGCCGCGCCTGGCATGCGGGCGTGTCGTATTGGGCGGGCGAGCGGAATGTGAACGCGCGCTCCATCGCCATCGAGCTGGTGAATCCCGGCCGTGAATTCGGCTATGTGCCTTTTACTGATGTGCAGATTGCATCCCTGATCGATCTTTCGCACGGCATTCTCGCGCGCCATCCCATACCGGCCCAGCGCGTGGTCGCCCATTCCGACATCGCGCCCGCGCGCAAGGAAGATCCGGGCGAGTTGTTTCCGTGGAAACATCTCGCCGATTACGGCATCGGTCATTGGCCCGATCTACCGTCCGGCCTGCGTTTCACGGACGTGGTCGATCCCACCGCCGACCTCACCCGCTACGGTTACGGATTGTCCCCCAACATGGACGTTTCTCTCGAAGCCGTGATCACTGCTTTCCAGCGCCACTTCCGTCAACGGGAAGTGAACGGAAAATGGGACGACGTTTGCCAGCTTGCACTTGCAGGTCTGCTCACGTCGCAGGCCTTGTCCCTCTGATGCCTGAATGACTGTCATGCAAATGTGACGGTTCTGCACAGGATCCCGCCTGTTAATTTCGCGTCGTGAAAACCATCGGCATGATTGGCGGGATGAGCTGGGAATCTTCGGCTATCTATTACCGCCTCATCAATCAGGATATTCAGCGCCGCCTGGGCGGCATGCATTCGGCCAAGACGCTGCTCTATTCCTTCGACTTTCAGGAGATTGCCGATCTTCAGGATACGAACCGTTGGGACGAAGCAACCCGGCGCATGAACGGGGTGGGCGCGGCGCTGGCGAAGGGCGGCGCGGATTTCCTCATCATCTGCTGCAACACCATGCACCGCAGGGCGGATGCAGTGGAAAAGGCAGCCGGTATTCCGCTTCTGCATATCGCCGATCCTCTGGGCGCGGCGATTGTGGCGCAGGGCATCAAACGCGTGGGCCTGCTCGGTTCGCGCCACACCATGGATCAGGATTCAATCGTCAAGGGCCGGCTCAGAAGCAAATTCGGTCTCGATGTTCTGGTGCCTGAGGGCGAAGACCATGCGGAAGTGGACCGCATGGTCTATCGCGAACTGGTGCGCGGACAATTTCTGGAGAATTCGCGCCGCAATTGTTCGCAGATCATCGCGCGGCTCGTCGCGCGCGGGGCGCAGGCGACAATTCTGGGCTGCACCGAATTGCCGCTGCTGGTGAAACAGGAAGACAGCCCCGCGCCGCTGTTCGATACGACGACTCTGCATGCGAGCGCGGCAGTGGATTTGGCGCTGGCTTAGCGAAAGCGCAACGTGTTTTACATCTCCCGGCGATGTTCCTGCATCTGGCGCGCGCGCAGGCCGGTCAGGCCGTAACGATCCAGATGCTGCTGCCACACCAGAAATTCCTCGACCGTCAGCGCGTAGCGCTCGCAGGCATCGTCGAGCGACAGCAATCCGCCGCGCACCGCGGACACCACTTGCGCCTTGCGCCGCGGCGTCCAGCGGTTGGTGACCGGCGACGGCAGATCGTCGCGCGTCAGCCGGTTTCCTTCCGGCCCAACAATAGATGGTAGCGGATAATCTCGTCCATCACGTCCCATGCGCGTGCTCCTTCGTTGTTATGCGAAGGTAAGTACGCTGGCGCACAATGCGTTCCGTTGATGCGTGCTATTGCGCAATACGCGCTTAATGAACTCGTAACGCATTTGTTCAAAGCGTGTTCATCGCGCGGTTCGATGATGAGCAAAACGGAACACGCGGGAACTCGAATTTGAAAATCCCGCAGCGCCACTCTATACTTGCCAGGCGTCAGATGGCCGGATGGCCGCGACGCTTCGCGCAAGCGAAGCGTCGAGGAAAGTCCGGGCTCCACGAAAACACGGTGACGGATAACATCCGCCGGGGGCGACCCCAGGGAAAGCGCCACAGAAATGAAACCGCCTACCGGCCTAAAGCCGCGGCAAGGTTGAAAAGGTGCGGTAAGAGCGCACCGCGTTCCTGGCAACAGGAGTGGCACGGCAAGCCCCACCGGGAGCAAGACCAAATAGGGACGGCACGTAATCCGTTTTCGGATAGCCGTCCGGGTAGGTCGCGTGAGGTGAGCAGCAATGCTCATCCCAGAGGAATGGCCATCTATCCGCGCAAGCGGTGGACAGAACCCGGCTTACAGGCCATCTGACGTTTTTATTTTGGGCGATGCGGCTTTGTGTTCTTCCGCTTGCCGGCGAAATGTTTGTTCTTGATTTTGTTGAAGGACGGTTTCGTGGGATGCGCGGGTTTTGCGTCGCGCGGCGGCACTTTGTCGGCCGTATCGACAGAGGGTCCGTCCGGCGCGGGGAAGATGCGCACGCCGCCTTTCTTGCGCGCGGCCACGAGCGCGGTGAATCGCTCCGCTACATCCGCGCCGACTTCGAAGCGCGTCTCACGCTCGTAAACGCGGATGGCGCCGATATCCTTTTTGGTGATCTCGCCTTGGCGGCAGATCTCCGGCAGCAGCCATTTGGGATCGGCGTTGCGCTCGCGTCCGACGGTGATCTTGAACCATACGCCGTTTTCCATTTCGCCGCGCGGTGCTGAATCTCTCTCACGCGGTTGATCGCGGCGCGCGTCTTGCGCGTGTGGCGGACGTTCCTGCTGGCGAGACTCGCGTGGGCGTTCCGCGTGCTGGCGCGGTTCGCGCGGAGCGCGCGGTTCGTTGCGATTGTCCGCGACCTCCGAAATCTCTTCCGGCGCAGGCAGTTGCGCGCGATACATTTTCACGAAGGCCGCTGCGATGTCGCGCGGGCCGTGCACCGCCAGCAAGGCGTTCGCCATGGCAAGATCGTCGTCGCTACTCGGCTCGCTCAGGATCGGATTTTGCAGCAAGCGCTCCTGATCGAGCTTGCGGATGTCTTCGGCGGAGGGCGGTTCGGCCCACACGAAACTCACCCGCGCGCGGGCGAACATTTCCTCCGCGCGGCGGCGCCGTGAATTGGGCACCAGAAGAACGCTGACGCCCTTGCGTCCGGCCCGCCCGGTGCGGCCACTCCTGTGCTGCAGCACTTCGGCGTCGTTGGGCAGATCGGCATGGATGACAAGACCAAGATTGGGCAGATCGATACCGCGCGCCGCCACATCGGTGGCCACACAGACGCGCGCGCGTCCATCGCGCAAAGCCTGCAGCGCGTGATTGCGCTCGCTCTGGCTGAGTTCGCCCGACAACGCCACGGCGGCAAAGCCGCGCTCTCGCAAGATTGCTTCCAGATGACGCACCGACTGGCGCGTGCTGCAGAACACCAGGGCGCTTGGCGGGTCCATGAAGCGCAGCAGGTTGACGACCGCGCTCTCGACCTTGTTGTGCGCGATTTTGATGGCGCGATATTCGATATCGGCATGGCCTTCCGACGCGCCTGTCGTTTTGATGCGCAGGGCGTCGCGCTGATAATGCTGCGCCAATATCACGATCGTCTTGGGCAAGGTCGCCGAGAACAACAGCGTGCGCCGTTCCTTTGGCGTCGTCTCCAGAATGAACTGCAAATCCTCCCGAAACCCCATGTCGAGCATCTCGTCGGCCTCATCGAGCACGACGACTTTAAGCGCCGACGCTTTCAGCGCGCGCCGTTCCAGATGATCGCGCAGGCGCCCCGGCGTGCCGACCACGATATGCACGCCGTCCTGAAGTTGGCGGCGCTCGCGGCTGGGATCCATGCCGCCAACGCATGCGATCACGCGGCCGCCGGCATATTGATAAAGCCAGTTGAGTTCGCGCTGCACCTGCATCGCCAGTTCGCGCGTCGGCGCGATGATCAGCGCCAGCGGTTCGCCGGCCGGGCCGAGCGTTTCGGCGCCGTCCAGCAGCGTTTCGGCGATCGCGATTCCATAGGCCACGGTCTTGCCGGATCCCGTCTGCGCGGAAACCAGAAGATCGCGCCCGTCCGCATGGCTCTCCAGCACCGCCGCCTGCACCGGCGTTGCCTCTGTATATTCGCGCTCGCTGAGAGCACGGGCGATGGCGGCAGGCGTTTTGCGAAATGCCAAATTGGAACCTTTGAGAGGATGGCGCCCGGTTGCGCGTCTCTCTTTATCGCTATTGGCCGGAAAAGACAGCGATACATTTGAGGTTCGGGACTCTATGTTCCTGCAAATAAGCGCATATCGGCGCGCACGCTGAATGTTGAGGGATTCTATGAGCAACCAGGGCACGGTATTGGTTACGGGCGGTTCGGGATTTATCGGGAGCTGGTGGGTCATCACGGCGCTGCAGCAGGGCTAAACGGTGCGCACAACGGTGCGAAACCTTGCGCGTGAAGGCGCGGTGCGCACCGCGATCGGCAAGGTCATCAATCCGCAGGATCGCCTCAGCTTCTACGCTGCCGATCTGATGTCCGACACGGGCTGGGATGCGGCGACAGGCGGTTGCGATTACGTGCGGCATGTCGCTTCGCCTTGGGCGTGGCCGAACCCAAGAATGCGAATGTCCTCATCGTTCCGGCACGCGAAGGTGCGAAGCGCGCAGTCAAGGCGGCGCTCAAGGCCGGCGTGAAGCGCGTGGTGCTCACATCCTCCACGGCAGCCACAAGTCTGGGTGCAAACGCGCCGGATTATGTCGCCGACGAGAGCGTGTGGACCGACGTGAAGAAGCCGGGCGTCAGCGCCTATTATCAGTCCAAGACTCTGGCCGAGCGCACGGCATGGGCTCTCGTCATCGCGGCGGGCGATGCGAGCAGACTCGCCACCGTCAATCCGACAGCCGTGCTCGGTCCGGTCCTGAGCGACGATTTCTCCGGCTCCATTCAGCTGGTGCAGCGTCTGCTGACAGGCAAGGTGGCGGGCATTCCCCGTCTTGGTTTCAACATGGTGGACGTGCGCGACGTGGCCGACATGCACATCCGCGCGATGACGGCGCCGGAAGCGGGGGGCCAACGCTTCATCGCATCGGGCGCGTTCGCATGGATGGGCGATCTCGCCGCCATCCTGCGCGACAATCTGGGCGCCAGGGCTTCGAAAGTGCCGACGCGCAAGGTTCCCGATTTCGTGCTGCGTCTGGCAGCGTTGTTCGATAAGGATCTGACTGCGATCACGCCGCAGCGGGGCAAGAAGCACGAATACAGTTCGGCGAAAGCGCAGAAGCTGCTCGGCTGGAAACCGCGTGCGCTGAAAGACACCGTGCTCGATTGTGCCAACAGCCTGATCACCGTTGGGGCCACCTGAACAGTCAGTGCAATTTTTCCAGAGTCGCCGCGTCAGGCGTGCCGCCGAAGTATTTGTCGAGCGCGGCGCGGAAGAGCGGCTCGTCCGGCGCGGCCTCGGCGAACAGCGTCATGCTGGAGCGGAATTTCAGATCGTCGGGCGAGCCGAATATTTCGCGGACGGTGCGGCCGTTCACATCCAGCACAAGCTGCGTGCATTCGCGCAGGCGCGGGCCGAGCACGGGATGGGCGAGGTAGGCGCGCGCCTCGTCCAGCAAGACAATGGCGAAACGCCGCGCTATCTCGCTATGGCCCAGCCCTGCAATCTGCGGAAAGACGAACCACATCCAGTGTGATCGCTTGGCGCCGCGCCGTAACTCGTCCAGCAGACGTGCATAGACCGGCTGCTGCGCGTCGATGAATCGTTCGAGATTATGGGTCCTGCCCATTGCGGTAGAACGCGCAAAACCTTCACGCGCTTCACACAGCCACTCTCAATTCCTTCAGTCCGCGGAAGAACGGCATTTCACGCCATTGCGGCTTCGCACCCGGATCGGCCAGGCGCACATTCGCGAAGCGCTCGAAGAAGGAGAGAAGGGCAACCTGCGCTTCCATCCGCGCCAGCGGCGAGCCGATGCACAGATGCAAGCCGCCGCCGAAGGCCACGTGCGGCGCGTCCTTGCGGGTAATGTCGAAACGGTGCGGATCGGGAAAGGCTTGCGGATCGCGGTTGGCGCCGCGCAGGGAGAGGAACATCGACTGACTCTGCTTCATCGGGCAGCCGCCGACTTCCATGTCGCGTGGCGCGATGCGCCCGGTGATGTCCACCGGCGATTCATAGCGCAGTACTTCCTCCACCGCGTTGTTGATGAGCGACGGATCGGCTTTCAGTTTCGCCAATTCGCCCGGATGGGTGAGGAACAGCCAGATCGCATTGCCGATGAGGTCGGTTGTGGTGAGGTTGCCGCCGATCAGCAGCCCTTGCAGATTGTTTGAGATTTCACCATCGGTAAGCTCCGCGCCGTCCTTCTGCAAGACCACCATGTCGGTGGTGAGATCGTCTTCTGGCTGCGCGCGCCGCGCCTCCATCAATTCGCGAATATAGGAAGAGAGCGCATTGCGCGAGCGCACATAGAAGTCCGTCTGCTCGGGTGTGCGAAAGGGGTGAAGGCCTAGGATGGCGCCTTCGCTCCATTCGCGAAATTCGGGGAGGCGCGCATTGTCCACGCCCAGAAAGCGCGCGATCACGTCCACCGGAACGCGCAGAGCGAACTTGTCCATCGCATCGAATTGCGACGCGTCGCCGATCGCATCCAGCCATTCGTCCACGACCTGCGTGACTTTCGGTTTCGATTTCGCCACGCGCTTGTAAAGCGCCTTCGCGAAAGGCTCGCGGATGCGCATGTGATCCGGCTCGTCCATCAGCAAAATGCCGGAGCGCTCTTCGTCTTCCGAAATCTTCAGGCCTTCGGGACGCGATCCCAAAATCGCGCGCGTCACCACGGCGGCTTCTTCCGCGCGGTCCGGCCCGCGCCACATCGACGTATCGGAAAGAACGCTGCGCACGTCGCCATGTCTGGTGAGCATAAAGAGGCCCGCGGCTTCGTCGCGATGCACCGGGCATTCGCTGCGAAGCCTGTCGAGCAGCACATGCGGATCGTCATTGAACGCGGGATTCATCGGGGTCAGCTGAAAGACGCCGGGAAGATCGCTCATATCAAGGCACCTGACATTTTGTCAGTATCGACTTTAGCGCGGGCTGATCGCGGCGTCGATACGAATTTGAGACGCGCGCAATGCAAACAAAAAGGGCCGGGCGATGAAGCCCGGCCCTTCTGTCCCGCAACTGCGCGGTCTTACCAGCAGTGGCGATGATGGTGATGCCACGAGCAATGGTGATGGTGACCACCATGCACTCCGATGCCCACGCCAACGCCGCCGACATGTACGCCGACGCCCACGCCGGCAGTCGCCGCCGTTGCGCCCAGCAGGCTTAAGGCAAAAATCGAAACGATCAGTTTTTTCATGTTTAGCTTCCTCGGTTGACCAAAGGCCTGTTTCGCCCCTCACGAAACGCCAGCAAGGATAGGACCCCGACCGCCCCGAAGCGTTCGCGTTAAGCCTATTCCGTTCGCGGTCGCCGCGATAGATGGGAACTGCCGCTTTCCGCTGGGCGAAAACACAGACCAACGCTCCCTTTGAGGGTTGAAGTCATGAACAACGCTTCACGAATAGTCCGGCTCTCTCTTTTCCAGGAACGCGCTGATCCCTTCGCGGAAATCCTCGCCCTGCGCGCACAGGACTTGGTTGCGGTCTTCCATCGCGATAGCGGCTTCGAGGCTCTGCGCATCGATGGCGTGGTTGAGCGCTTCCTTGGTCAGGCGCAATCCTAGCGGCGTCGCGTGCAGTAGGTCTTTCACGAAACCGCGCGCTTCGTCCTGCAGTTTGTCTTCGCTCACCACTTTGGAAATCAGGCCGAGTTCGTGGCCGCGTTCGCCGTCGATGAAGCGGCCGGTCAGCATGTATTCGCTGGCCGCGCTGGCGCCGATCATGCGCGGCAAAAAATAAGAGACGCCGATATCGCAGGCCGAAAGGCCGATGCGGATGAAGGCCGCGTTCATCCGCGTCGTCGGCGTGGCGATGCGGATGTCGGAGGCGAGCGCCAGCGCGAAACCGCCGCCGCTGGCCGGGCCGTTAACCATCGCCACGATGGGCTGCGAACAGCGGCGCATGGCGATCACGATTTCGCTGATCTTGCGCTGACTGACGAGGCCGTTGCTGACGGTGGGCTTGGTGTTGGTAGCGGGACGCTCTTTCAGATCGAGCCCGGCGCAGAAGCCGCGCCCCGCGCCGCCAAGAACCACGACGCGAATTTCATGGCGCCAATAAAGCCCGACGAAGAATTCGCGCAGCTCTTCCACCAGTTTGGCATTGAGGGCGTTCAGGCGCTCGGGCCGGTTCATCGTGACCCATAGCGTGGGTCCGTCTTCGCGGATAATGAGATGGCGGTAAGTCATAGTGCGCGCTCCAATGTTGGCCGCACGCACTATGACTCCAAAGCCCGCGAAACAAACGCGTCAGGCGCGGCGGATCAGCCTTATCACTAGCAGAAGCACGATCGCGCCGATGGCGGCATCCAGAATCAGGCCGACAATGCCGGCGGCCAGATGAAAGCCCAGGCGCGGAAACAGCCATCCTGCGATGAAGGCGCCGATGACGCCGACGACAATGTCGCCGACGAGTCCGAAGCCGCCGCCCTTGACGACGGTGCCCGCAAGCCAGCCGGCAACCGCGCCGACAATCAGCCAGACAAGAAGTGATTGCGTTGCAATATCGTGCATCTCATTCTCCCTCGTTTTGCGGTCCACCGCGCAGGTGGGCGCGTTGTTGTCAGACTTCGATGATCACCTTGAGTGCTTTGGTGTCGGCCGCATGCGCGAAGGTCTCGTAGGCATCGAGGATGCGGTCGAATTTGAAGCGATGCGTAATCAGACGTTTTGGATCGATCTTGCCGGAGCGCAGGATGTTGAGCAGCATCGGTGTGCTGATCGTATCGACCAGCCGCGTGGTGATGGTGATGTTGCGGTCCCATAAATTCTCCAGATGGAGATCGACCTTCGTGCCATGGACGCCGATATTGGCGATTGTGCCGCCCGGCGCGACCAGTTTTTCGCACAATTCGAAGGTCGCTGGAAAGCCGACCGCTTCGATTGCCGTGTCCACGCCGCGCCCGTCCGTCAATTTCATGACCTTGTCCACAGCCTTGCCGTCGGTGCTGTTGACGGCCGCCGTTGCGCCGAAGCGCCTGGCCACGTCCAGGCGATTGTCGTCGAGGTCGATCATGATGATCTCGCCCGGCGAATAGAATTGGGCGGTGAGCAGGGCCGCGAGCCCGATCGGCCCCGCGCCCACGATCGCCACACTGCCGCCCGGCTGAACCTTGCCGTTGAGCACGCCGCATTCGAAGCCGGTCGGCAGAATGTCGCTCAGCATCACCAGCGCTTCTTCGTCAGCGCCGGCGGGAATTGGATAGAGGCTCGTATCCGCGTAGGGAATGCGAACGAACTCAGCCTGCGTGCCGTCGGTTTTGTTGCCGAGAATCCAGCCGCCGGTCGTGCAATGCGAGGGCATGCCTTTGCGGCAATAGACGCATTTTCCGCAGGCGCTGATGCAGGAGATGAGAACCCGGTCGCTCGGCGTGAATGCGGTGACGGCGGGGCCAACGGAATCGATGATGCCGACGCCTTCATGCCCCAGAATGCGGCCGGGCGCACAGCTTGGAACATCGCCTTTGAGAATATGCAGATCGGTGCCGCAAATCGTCGTTCGCGTGATTTTGACGATGGCGTCGGTGGGCGCCGCGATCACTGGTTTCGGCCGTTCTTCAACGGCCTTCTTCGACGGGCCCTGATAAACGAGTGCTTTCATCGCCGGACGATCGATCACGTTGCGAATTCTTTTGATACGAAAAAAAGCGTGCGCACCCGCGGGCCCGCACGCAGAATTAGCAGTGTCAGGCTCTAGCCCTTTCGGGCGGCCTGTTAAGCCAAACCAAAGCTAGCGCTGCCAGCCCATGTTGTGATCGCGGTCGTGATTGTAATTGTAGTAGTGACTGCCCGCATGATCGCGGTAGGAGCGATAATCCTGGCCGGGGCCCCAGCGATGCCACTGATGGCTATTGTCCCAATAGCCGTCATTGTAACCGAAGGCGATATTGTCGAATCCGATGGAAATGGCGCTGTTGTTGTGGTGGCGATGGTGATGCCAGGAATCGGCGCTTGCCGCGCTCGCGGTCAGGACCAATGCGGTCGTCGCGGCGAGCAAGATGCTCATCTTGTTCAACATAATGGTTCTACCTTGCGAAATGCCTGCGCGAGATTTCCGAAGGGAAGCGGCGCTGGATAGGGGAAGCGCCTATGCGCTCACTCGCAAAGGTAACCCTGCGGCGCAACATTCGATCCATTTGTTCGCAAATCGTATGAAAACGGCGCTTTGCTATCGTCTGTACACAAGCGTACAGTTCCCGCGGACGGCGGAAAGGTGTCAGTGGAACGACTTTTTGAGAGGCTCGACGCGCGTTCGCTCGCGCAAATTATCGTGGACACGGTCCGCGAGCCTCTGCTTGTTCTCGACGGCGATCTGAACATCCTGTTCGCCAGCAGTTCCTTCTACAAATCCTTCCGGACCGCGCCGGAAAACGCGCGCAACGAAAAGCTCTTCGCGCTGGACAATGGCGCATGGGACACCCCCGCGCTGCGCAATCTGCTGACGGAGACGCTGGCCGCGCGGGACGAAATAGAAGATTTCGAACTCACCCATGTTTTTCCGCGCATCGGCAAGCGCATCCTGATGCTGCATGTGCGCAAGGTGGTGCAGGACGACACGCTTCAAACCACGATTCTGATCGGCTTCGAGGATTGCACCGCGCGGCGCACCGCCGAGCAGGAGGCCGAACATCTGCGCAAACAGACCGACGATCTGCTGCAGCAAAAGGAAGTGCTGCTGGCGGAGATGCAGCACCGCATCGTCAACTCGCTGCAGATCATCGCCAGCATCCTCATGCTGAAATCGCGCTCCGTGACATCGGAAGAAACGCGCGAGCACCTGAAGGACGCGCATCGCCGCGTGATGTCCGTCGCCGCGGTGCAGGAGCATCTGAGCAGCTCGACCAAGGGCGATATGATCGAGATGGCGCCCTATCTGACCAAGCTCTGCGAATCTCTTGGGTCGTCGATGATCGGCGACAGCCAGACCTCCAAGATCAAGGTGAGCGCCGATACCGGCAGCGTGAGATCCGGCGATGCCGTGAGCATCGGGCTGATCGTCACCGAGCTTGTGATCAACGCACTGAAATATGCCTTTCCCGATGACAGGGAAGGTGGCGCCGTCACCGTGCGCTACGAAGTGAACGGCACGGACTGGAAACTCTCGGTGTCCGACAATGGCGTCGGCAGGACGGAAGTCGATGGCAGGCCCGTGAAGGGCGGCCTCGGCACCAGCCTGGTCAACGCGCTTGCCAATCAGCTCAATGCGCATGTGGATGTCGCGAGCAGTTCCGAAGGCATGAACGTGGCCATCGCGCACGCCACTTTCTCCGCGCGCACGCCGCTGGCGGCCTGAACTCGATTTTGTACGAAAGGGTACAAAAAAATCTTCCGAAATCAGCCGGGGTTCTGCTCTCATTGCAATCGCGGATCGTGCGCGAGGAGGGGCCATGAAAATCCTGATCACATTCTGCAAGGGACATAAGGAACTGATCTCCTTTCCCTTTCCGATCGAGAGTTCCGACGATTATCGCGCCGCCCTGATGGCCGGCTACGATGCATTCCGCAAGGAACACCCGGACCTCACGCTGGCCGACGGCATCAGCATCGTTTTCGACAAGGCCAGCTAGA
>OLLU01000028.1_pt1 | contig 37764 bp, 39 predicted proteins | sample 1604591 | NCBI WGS metagenome assembly OLLU01 (sample SAMEA104055725, study PRJEB20765) | soil metagenome | biome: Arctic tundra; feature: Polygonal ground; material: soil | place: USA | collected 2011-09 | depth 0-0.5 m
GTGGCATTTGGATGCGTGGGGAATTTGATGCGTAAATTGTGGTTTGCGGCAATCGTCGCGGCGGTGGCTGTGACGCCCGAAGCGGCGCTGGCCTGCGCCTGCGGCTGCACCGTGTTTGATGTGGGAACGTCCTCGCTGCTGCCCAGCGGTCCGGGCGGTACATTATTCGCCGAGTACGATCTGTTGGACCAGACGCGCAACTGGAGCGACGCTTCCCGCGCGCCGGGCGCGAACAACACCGACATGCGCATCCGTTCGAATTTCTACGTTGTGGGCGGCCAGTACATGTTCAACAGCGCCTGGGGCGTAATGGCCGAACTTCCGTACACGGAGCGCTCCCAAGTCTCCACCGATTCCGGTTCTCTGGAGAAAACGGACCATTCCTCGCTTGGCGAAGTCCGCCTGATGGGCGTCTATTCCGGTTTCTCGCCGGATATGTCCACCGGCGTGGTGTTCGGGGTGAAGCTGCCGACGGGCGATCACAATTTCGCTGGCTTCGATACCGATGTGGAAATCGGATCGGGCAGCACGGACATCATTCTTGGCGGCTACCATTCCGGCCAGCTCGATAGCACAGGCAATTTCGTCTGGTACGCGCAGGCGATGTGGCAATATGAGGTTGCGACGCGCGATCACTATGTGCCGGGTAGTGAACTGAACGGCGCCGTCGGCATATCTTATAATGACTGGTCGGTCGGCGGCGTCGGCGTTGCACCGGTCTTGCAGATGCTGGTGTCCAACCGCGGCCATGACAGCGGCGCGGCCGGCGACCCGGACAATACCGGCTACACCCGCGTTCTGATCTCGCCGGGTGTCTCATTCGCCATTCAGGACTGGAAGCTCTACGCGGATGTGGAATTGCCGGTCTGGCAGCATGTGACCGGCAACCAGCTGATCGCCCCGGCGGCCTTCAAATTCATTGTCAGCCACAGCTTCTAGGATCGGCCCGATAAGGATTCGGCAAGGTTAACGAATTCGAAACGGGCAGCGGCGACAATCGGGAAGAATCAGGCCAAAAGCCTTTTGCCCGAGAGTTCGTGATGACCAACGCGCTGATCGCCATCACCTATGCGATGCTGTCCGCAATTGCGGCGCTTCTGCTGACCATATTCAACGTGGCAACGCTTGAGGTTGCGGCGCTTGCGGGTGTCGCTCTTTTTCTCTGCGCCGGACAAATCCACGCCGCATTTTTGCGCCGCCGCGAAAAGCGATTCGCCCGCGCCGAGATCGTGAAGCTGAAGCAGACCACCAAGGAATTCTGCGTCGCGCTGGAAGATACGCATATCAAGATCGACGAGGTGAAATCCGCCGTCGAGGCGAAGGCCACGGCGCAGGGAAAGAAGATCGTAGCCGAACTTCAGGTTCTTGAAAGCCTGATGCGCGATTTCGCCGGCAAGCTCGCGACCACCGCCAGGCAGGTGGCGCCCAACGAAGATTTCGCGGAACGGCGGGTCCGGACTGCCGCGAAATCCTACCTCGAAAACCTAGGCGAGCCGGAGCTGCTGGAAACTATCCGCGCCGCGCTGGAGGAAAACCGCGTCGATCTCTATCTGCAGCCCATCGTCAGCCTGCCGCAGCGCAAACTGCGCTATTACGAAGCGCTGTCGCGCCTGCGTGCCGAAGACGGCGCCGTCATCATGCCGGCGCAATATATAAAGGTTGCGGCACCTGCCGGCCTGATGAGCGTGGTGGACAATCTGCTGCTGTTCCGCTGCGTGCAGATCGTGCGCCGTCTGACCGCCAAGCATCGCGACATGGGCGTGTTCTGCAACATCTCCGGCGACACGCTGGCGGATGCGGAGTTCTTCCCACAATTCCTCGAATACATGCATCACAACCGCGATCTGGCGCCGCATATCGTGTTCGAATTCTCGCAGGAAGCGGTTCTGAAAGCCGGACCGCAGGGCGATTCAAACCTGATGTATCTTTCCAATCTCGGCTTTGCGCTGTCGATGGACCATGTCGAAACCCTCGCGCTGGACTTCGCCAAGCTGAAAGGCCTGGGTTTCCGCCATATCAAGGTGCGCGCCGAAATGCTCACGCGCGGCATGTCGACCGCCAACGCCCTTGTGGGCGCGGAAGATTTCAAGAAGCTGCTGGAGCGCCACGGCCTCAATCTGATCGCGGAGCGCGTGGAGGACGAAAAGACCGTCATCCAGCTTCTCGACTACAGCGTGGACTTCGCGCAGGGCTATCTCTTCGGCGAGCCACGCGCGGTGCGCGAAGATTCGGTCAAGGTGCCGGAGTTTGTTTCCGCACCCGCGGCTCCCATCATTCCGTTCAAGCGCAGCGCGTAAGACGTGCCTCCCACCTTTGCGCTCATTATCGCCGGAATTGTCGCCATTCCCGCTTTTCTTGTGGGCATGCTTGCTGGAGCTGCGGTGGCTTGGTTTGTGATTATGAGGCGGATGCCGCGCTAACTTGCACTTGAATCCGGCCTTCCGTATGGAATGTGCTTATCGGGCACATCATATGACGACAAAAATTCTCTCAGGTTTACGTGAAATCGCGTCCGACTATGACGCGCTGATCTGCGACGTATGGGGCGTGCTGCACAATGGCAGCGTTCCCTATCTCGCGGCAGCGGATGCGCTGCGGCGGTTCAAGAACGAGCGCGGCCCGGTCATCCTGCTCACCAATGCGCCGCGGCCTGTCGGCGATCTGGAAAAGATTTTCACCAAAATCGGAGTGCCGCTGGATTGCTATGATGCAATTGTTACCTCCGGCGTCGCCGCGCGCGATGATCTGGCGCAGCGCGTTTCGGTCAGGCGGCTCAAGATGCTGAACATCGGGCCGGAGCGCGATGTGGGCGTGTTCGCGGGGCTGCCGATCGACCTGACCGATGTTGCGGATGCGGAAATCGCGCTTTGCACAGGTCCCTACAATGATGAAACGGAAACGCCGCAGGACTATGCGCCGCTCTTCGCGCAGATGAAGGCGCGCAATCTACTCATGCTTTGCGCCAATCCCGACATTGTGGTGGAGCGCGGCGACAAATTGATCTGGTGCGCGGGAGCACTGGCGCGCGAATATGAGAAGATCGGCGGCGAAGTCATCTACTACGGCAAGCCGCACAAGCCGATCTATGATGCCGTCTATGCGGCGGCACAGACGGCACGCGGCCGCGCAATCAAGCGCCCGCTCGCGATCGGCGACGGCGCGGACACGGACATCAAGGGCGCGAACCGGCTCGGAATTGATGCGCTATTCATCGCGCAGGGCATTCATGCGGCGCAGCTGGGCGATCTGACCGTGGACGGATTGGCACAGCTTTTCGCCGTTCCGGGCGTTCAAGCCCGCGCCGCGATGCGAACGCTTGTCTGGTAGGGCGTGCGCCGATAAGAAACGTCCGCAAAGGAGCCGCCATGACCTATTACATCGAAGATCTGAAGCCCGGCATGAGCGAGAGCTTCACCAAGACGGTGAGCGAATCCGACATCCAGAAGTTCGGCGAAGTTTCCGGCGACATGAACCCGGCGCATTTCGACGAAGCGTTCGCCGCGAAAACACTGTTCAAGACGCGCATTGCGCATGGCGTTTTGAGCGCGAGCTACATCTCCACCGTGCTCGGCATGAAGATGCCGGGGCCGGGAACGATTTTCATGCAGCTTCTCACGCGCTTCAAAGCGCCGGTGCGCATCGGCGATACGGTGACGGCGACCTGCACCGTGCGCGAAACCGCTCCGGAAAAACGCCGCGTTACCTTCGATTGCGTCTGCAAGGTTGACGACACGATCGTCGTCGAGGGCGAGGCGCTGGTGATGGCGCCCGCGCGCCCGAAAGCCTGACGCACAATCGCATGCGCATCTTCCGCCATTACGACGACGTGCCGGATGCCTGCAAAGGCGCCATGGTCGCGATCGGCAATTTCGATGGCGTGCATCGCGGCCACCAGGCGTTGATTGCGCAGGCGAAAGCGCTGGCCGTCGAACGCGCCGCGCCTCTGGGGATTTTGGCATTCGAGCCGCACCCGCAGGAGTTCTTCCGCCCGTCGCCCGAAAGTTTTCGCCTTACGCCATTTCGCACCAAGGCGCGATTGCTGGCGCAGAACGACGTCGATCTGCTGTTTGCTCTGCCGTTCGATGCACAGATGGCGTCGAAATCCGCGCAGCAATTCGTGCTCGATGTTTTGATCGAAGGTCTTGGCGTGGGCTGCGTTATGGTCGGCAGCGATTTTCAGTTCGGCAAGGGCCGAGCCGGAAACGCTACCGTTCTTGCTTATATGGGCGAGATGGAAGTTTTCGGCGTTCATATCATCGAGCCGGTTCTGGAAAACGGCGGCGAGAAGATTTCCTCAACGCATATCCGCGCGGCGCTGAAAACGGGAAAACCGGAAGAGGCCGCAAGGCTGCTCGGCCATTTCTGGTCGGTGGAAGCGCGCGTGGAACATGGCGATGCACTGGGCCGCACCATCGGCTTTCCAACCGCCAACATGCGGCTTGTCGACTGCCTGCATCCGGCCTTCGGCATCTATGCGGTGCGCGCAACAATCTATGAAGACGACAAGCCGGTCAGCCGCCACGATGGCGTGGCCAATTTCGGCATCCGGCCGATGTACAAGAGCAAGGAACCGTTATTGGAAACCTATCTGTTCGATTTTTCCCGCGATCTTTACGGCAAGCATCTGGCGGTAGAGTTCGTGCATTACATCCGCGCCGAGGCGAAGCTTGATGGGTTGGAAGCGTTGAAAGCGCAGATCGCAAAAGACAGCGAAGCCGCGCGCGCGGCTCTTGCAAAGGCTTCGCCATGAGTCCGCCCGTTCTGCCACGCCCGGCGCCGGACGCAGCGAAGCTCGAAGGCCGCTTCGTCGATCTGGAGCGCGTGTGTCCCGAGAAACACGGCAACGGACTTTGGCGATCCATCGGTTCGGGCGATGCGCTGTGGCAGCACATTCCTTCCGGCCCCTTCGCGGATGAAACAGCATTCGACGAATGGCTGTGCGATCGTTCGACGCGTACCGGCGTGGCGCTTTTCGCGATCATCGACAAGAAGAGCGGTGAAGCGGTCGGGCTCTATTTTCTGCTGAAGATCGAGCCTGCAATGGGCACGGCGGAAATAGGGCTTGTCTATGGGCCGTCGCTCTCGCGCACCTCCGCCGGCACCGAAGCGTTCTTTCTGCTCGCCAACTACGTGCTGGGCACGCTTGGATATCGCCGCCTCGAATGGCGTTGCAGCCCCGAGCATGAAGGCTCGCGCCGTGCGGCGCTGCGTTACGGCTTCACGCAGGAGGGAATTCTGCGCCAGACGCAATGGACCAAGGACCACAACTGGGACACAGTCTATTATTCGATTCTCGATTCCGAATGGCCGGCCATCGCCGGGCGCTTCGATGCGTGGCTCGCGCCCCGGAATTTTTCGCCGGATGGCCAGCAGATCAAGGCGCTTTCCGGTTTCGCCTAAGGCTTTTTGGCCCGCTGGACCCACAGCAAAACCGCTGTTAGAAGAGCCCATAATGATTTGCGGGTTTTCGACGATGAACCGCTTTTGTCTTGGGGAAATTCGAATTCGCCGCCCGGCTCCGCAGCCGGGTGCCTGAGCACCCATTGGTCATGCGGAGGCCGGGAATACGAAACCGTCCGCCCCTGATCTGAAAAGACACGACGATGCCCGATTCCACCGACGCAAAACCCGCCCGCGACTTCAAGGCGACTCTCTTTCTTCCCGCCACGGATTTTCCGATGAAAGCGGGGCTTCCCGCCGCCGAACCGCAATGGCTGGCGCGCTGGGAGAAGATGAATCTCTACGGTCAGATCCGGAAGAAATCGAAAGGCAAACCGCTTTTCGTTTTGCATGACGGTCCGCCCTATGCGAATGGCGAAATCCATTCCGGCACCGGATTGAACAAGGTGCTCAAGGATATCGTCGTGCGGTCGCGCGGCTTTCTTGGCTACGACGCGCCCTACATTCCCGGTTGGGACTGTCACGGCCTTCCGATCGAATGGAAGATCGAGGAGAAGTATCGCAAGGAGGGAAAGTCGAAAGACGACGTTCCCATCGATCAGCTTCGCCGCGATTGCCGCGAGTTCGCGAATTACTGGATCGACGTACAGCGCAAGCAGTTCAAGCGGCTGGGCTGCATCGGGCTGTGGGACAAGCCTTACACGACGATGGACTATCGCGCCGAAGCGGTGATCGCGGGCGAACTGCACAAATTCGTGGACAACGGTCTGCTCTATCGCGGCTTTCGCCCGGTGATGTGGTCGCCGGTGGAAATGACCGCGCTCGCCGAAGCCGAGGTCGAATATCACGAGAAACAATCGCCGACGATCTATGTGAGGTTTCCCGTGATCAAGGGCAGCGACGCATTAAAGGGCGCGAGCGTCGTCATCTGGACGACCACTCCGTGGACGATTCCCGGCAACCGCGCTATCGCCTATTCGCCGGCCATGGATTACGCGCTGTATGAAGTCGCGGATGCGGAAATGGGTGCGTTGGCGACTGTTGGCGAAAAACTGGCGCTGGCAGATGCTCTCGTCGATCAGATCGCCAAACATGCAAAGGTTGCGTTGAAACGTATCGCCAAGATCGACCCTCATGGTTTGATCGCAGCCCATCCGTTACGCGGGCAGGGATACAACTTCGACGTTCCGCTTTTGCCCGGCGACCATGTTACCGCCGATACCGGTACGGGCTTTGTCCACACCGCACCGGGTCATGGTGAAGAAGACTTCGCGCTGATGACGGGGCGCGACAGAAACTACACGCGCGAAAATCCGGACGCGTTCAACATCGTCAAGGAAGACGGTTCCTTCGCTGCGAACGTTCCAATCTTCGCGGGCAAGCGCATCCTGACACCCGAAGGCAAGGACGGCGATGCGAATGGCGCGGTCATCAAGGCGTTGATCGAGGTGGGCGGATTGCTCGCCAAGGGCTCGCTGCGCCATTCTTATCCGCATTCGTGGCGTTCCAAGGCACCGGTGATCTTCCGCGCGACGCCGCAATGGTTCGCGGCGATGGACAAGGAAATCCCCGGTGGCGGCACGCTACGCGCGCGCGCGATGAAAGCCATCGGCGACACCAAATGGTATCCGCAATCCGGCGAGAACCGCATCGCGGGCATGGTGAAGGATCGCCCCGACTGGGTTTTGTCGCGCCAGCGCGCCTGGGGCGTGCCGCTCGCGATTTTCGTTAACAAGAAGACCGACGAGATCCTCAACGACAAGGACGTGAACAATCGCATCACCCGAGCCTTCAAGGCCGAAGGCGCGGACGCGTGGTTCAATTCGCCGCCGTCGCGATTCCTCGGCAACGATCGCGATCCGAACGACTACGAACAGGTGAAGGACATTCTCGACGTCTGGTTCGATTCCGGCTCGACGCATGTGTTCACCGTCGAACAGCCAATCGAAAAGGAATGGCCGCAGAAGGATCGTGCCGATCTTTATCTTGAAGGCTCCGACCAGCATCGCGGCTGGTTCCAGTCGTCGCTGCTGGAAAGCTGCGCCACGCGCGGCCGCGCGCCCTATGACGAAGTGCTGACGGCCGGCTTCGTGCTCGACCGCGAGGGCGACAAGATGTCGAAGTCGGTCGGCAATGTCATCCTGCCGCAGGCAATCGCGGACAAGAACGGCGCGGACATTTTCCGGCTGTGGGTCGCGTCCAGCGACTTCACGCAGGATCTGCGCATGGGCAACGACATCATCCAGTCGAACACCGACGCCTATCGCCGGTTGCGCAACACGATCCGTTTCATGCTGGCCAATCTGGCGGGCTTCAACGACGCCGAGCGCACAGAATTTGCCGACATGCCGGAGCTGGAGCGCTATATCCTCGCCAAACTCGCAGAAATCGACATCATCGTGCGCGAAAGCTACACGCATTACGATTTCAACCGAGCCTACAACACGGTTTTTTCGTTCTGCACCAACGAACTCTCGGCGTTCTATTTCGATATCCGCAAGGACGCGCTCTATTGCGACAGCAAGAATTCCGTTCGCCGCCGCGCGACGCGTACCGTAACCGATCTGGCATTTCGCCATGTCGTGACGTGGCTGGCGCCAATCCTCTGCTTCACGATGGAAGAGGCGTGGCTGCTGCGTTTCCCGGGCGAGAACGAAAGCGTGCATCTGCAAACGTTCCCGGACGTGCCGAAAGCGTGGCACGACTACAAACTCGTCACGAAGTGGGCGCGCATCCGCGAACTACGCCGCGTCGTCACCGGTGCCCTGGAAATCGCGCGGCGCGACAAGGTGATCGGCGCCAGTCTCGAAGCGCGGCCGGTTCTGTTTGTGTCGGGCGAAGATGCGGCGTTGCTGGATGGACTCGATCTGGGCGAAATATCGATTACTTCGGGTGCGAAAGTGTCCACGCATGAACCGCCGGCCGACGCATTCCGCCTGCCGGATGTTGCGGGTGCCGCAACCGTGTTTCACCACGCCGAAGGCGATAAATGCGCACGCTGCTGGATGATCCTTCCGGAAGTGGGACAAAACGCGCGCCATCCCGATCTGTGCAACCGCTGCTCCGACGCGGTTGACGCCCTGGCAGCTGCTGCATGACGCCACGCGATTGGGGCCTTGCATCCGCGGTACTGGCGCTGCTGACCGATCAGGTCTCGAAGCTCCTGCTGCTCTACGCGTTCGGCCTGGCGTCGCTGGAGCCGGGCGTGCGGATTTTTACCTCGCCCTTTATCGATCTGGTGATGGCCTGGAATCCGGGCGTGAGTTTCAGCTTTTTCTCGGCGCACAGCACCGCTGGAATTCTGGCGCTCATCGCAGTCGCTTTGATCGGCGTCGCGGGGCTGGGCTCCTGGCTGTGGCGCGCGACGCGTCTGCAGCTTGCCATTGGCTTGGGCCTCGTCATCGGCGGCGCGCTCGGCAATCTGGTGGATCGGCTGATATACGGCCGGGTCGCGGATTTCTTCGATCTGCACGCCTTCGGGCGCAATTTCTTTGCCTGCAATCTGGCGGATGTCGCGATCAGCGCGGGAGTGCTTCTGCTTATTCTGGATTCGCTGCGCGATAACAGCCCCACCTCCGTCCAAGAGGCGCGCGAGACCGAATGAATCGGCTCACCACCCGCGATCTGGGGCTGGCGGCTGCCTGCGGCGCGTTGCTGCTGGACCAGGCCAGCAAGATTTTGTTTCTTTATGGTTTCGGCTTCCGCGACATGTTGGCCGGCGATAATGTCCCGGTATTGCCTTTCTTTAATCTGATCATGGTCTGGAACCCCGGCGTGTCCTACGGGCTGTTTCCGGCGCACGGCGGATGGGGAACCGCCTTTTTGGCGGCTTTTTCCTTGGCGGCCGTGATCGGGCTGGGCTGGTGGCTATGGAATGCAACTCGCCCGGCGCTTGCATTGGGCCTCGGTCTTGTGATCGGTGGGGCGCTCGGGAACCTCATAGACCGGCTGGTCTATGGAAAGGTTGCCGACTTTTTTCACTTTTACGGACTCGGCTACGATTGGTATGTGTTCAACGTAGCGGATTGCGCGATCACCTTTGGTGTGGCTGCGCTATTATATGACGCTCTGCTCACGCCGGATCCCAAGGCCGGCACAGACGGTTAGATCTGGAGATGGAAATGGTTGAGTACCGCATGCGGAACGTAATGCGCGCGAGCGTGCTGTGTGGCGCAGCTCTGTCGTTGATAGCGTGTCAGAGCATTCGCGAGGCCGCCGGCATCACGAAGGAACCGCCGGACGAGTTCGCGGTGGTGACCAAAGCACCGCTGATCATTCCGCCGGATTTCAATCTGCATCCGCCAAAGCCCGGTGCCCCGCCGACCAATCAGGCATCGCCCACCCAGGCGGCGCAGGCGGCGCTGTATAGCGACGATCCCAACGCGGTCGCGGCGACGATCACCGGCAATTTCAGCCCGGCCGAAAAACTTTTCCTTGCCACGTCCGGCGCCGCGGGCGCGGATCACAGCATTCGCCGCGAGATCGCGGCCGATAACGCGTCATCTGAAAATACCGATCAAAGCTTTACCGACTCGCTGCTGTTCGGAAAACCAACGGACACGGCCGACAAGCCGCTCGATGCCGATGCTGAAAAATCGAGAATGGATGCCGGCAAACCCGCCGCAACGGACACGCCGGAGAAATCCTCCGAATCCGCGACGGTCGGCAAAGAAGACAGTGGAAGCAGCTGGTGGCCTTTCTAGGCTGCAAGGCATTTCTCTAACTCAGTCTCGCGATTTTTCGCGCGCCAACCAGCATATAGTGAGCAAACAACGCGCATGCCGAACGGACGATGCTTCAAGATTCTCGCAACGGCTGTAACGGCGGCAGCGTTGTTTGTAAGGCCTGTCTCGGCCCAGGAAAATAGAGTTTTCCAGTTCGCGCTTCAGAACGGCATGCAGGTTCTTGTCGTGCCGGATCATCGCGCGCCCGTCGTCACGCAAATGCTGTGGTTTCGCGTCGGCGCGGTCGATGATCCGCCGGGCCTTTCCGGCCTCGCGCATTTCTTCGAGCATATGATGTTTCGCGGCACGCCCAACGTAAAGGCCGACCAGTTCGCGCAAACGGTGGCGCGCAACGGCGGCGAAGACAACGCCTTCACCACGCATGATTACACCGCGTTCTACGAAGAGATTGCCAAGGATCGCCTGCCGATCGTGATGGGTCTCGAAGCGGACCGCATGGCCAATCTCGATCTCTCCGACAGCAATGTGAACACCGAACGCAACGTCGTGCTCGAAGAGCGGCGCATGCGCACGGATAACGATCCGCAGGCGCTGATGCGCGAGCAGATGGAAGCGGCGTTGCATCTGTCGCATCCTTATGGCCGCCCGGTCATCGGCTGGCCGGACGAGATTCGTCATATAGGCCGCAAGGAAGCTCAGGATTTCTACAATCATCACTACGCGCCCAACAATGCGATCCTCGTCGTGGCCGGTGACGTGACGCGCGAGGACGTGCGTTCGGAGGCCGAAGCCGCTTACGGCAAAGTACCGTCGCGTCCGCTGACACCGCGTGCCGAATTCGCGCAGCCGCCGCGTCTGGGCGAAACGCGTCTGGCCGTGGCGCGGCCCGATGTAAAGGTGCCCGTGTTCATGCGCACGTACCGCGTCGTCAGTTACACGGAAGCAAAACCGGGCGAAGCCGAAGCACTCGAAACGCTGGCGCAGCTCATGGGCGGAGACGCGACCAGCACGCTCTATCGCGAACTCGTCGTAAAACGAAAACTCGCGACAAACGCAGGCGCCAGCTACGATGGCTATGCGAGAGATGCGGGCGAGTTCGGCGTCTTCGCCGTTCCACGCCCCGGCGTGCGGCTCGATCAGCTGGAGCAGGCGGTCGATCAGATTATCAACGCCGCCGCGGCGGCTCTGCCGCAAGCCGGTGATCTTCAGCGCGCCAAAACACAACTTGTCGCCGATGCGATCTATCAGCGTGATAGCCAGTATTCGATGGCCTCTGCCTATGGGCAGGCGCTGGTCATCGGACTCACCACAGATGACGTCGATCAATGGCCCGACCGCATTCGCGCCGTGACGCCGGCGGCCATGCGCGATGCAGCGGCGCACAATCTCATCCGGCGCGAAGCCGTGACGGGCTATCTGACGCCCGGGAGCGGCAAATGACGATGCGGCGTCTGATTGGCTCTCTTGCGGCGGCGCTGGTTTTTGCGCTGCCGACACTCGCAAAGGCCGTCACCGTCCAGACGCTGAATATGGGCAAGGATGCGGAAGTGTGGTTCGTGCCCGATCATACCGTGCCGGTGATTTCGCTCACCGCCGCGATACCGGCGGGCTCGGCCTATGATCCGGAAAACAAACATGGTCTCGCAACATTTGCCGCTTCAATGATCGACGAGGGCGCGGGCCCTTATAATTCGGCGGGCTTTCAGGCGGCGCTCAGCGGCCGCGCCATCCGCTTTTCCGCAACGCCGGGGCGCGATTACATGATCGTCTCGCTGCTGACGTTGAAAGAGAATGCGAAGGATGCATTCCGTCTTCTCGGAACGGCGCTCTCCAAGCCGCGTTTCGATCCCGATGCGATCAGCCGCGTGCGCGCACAGATTCTCGCCAGTCTCCAGGAGCAGGATGAGTATCCTTCGAGCGTGGCGGCGAAGGCCTTCTTTCGTACTTTCTTCGCGGGCCATCCCTATGGTCACTCGGCGGAAGGCGATCCTGCGGGCGTTGCCGCGATCACGCGCGAGGATCTGAAGAATTTTGCTCAAAGCCATTGGGTGCGCGGCGGTGTGCATATCGCGGTATCCGGCGACATCGACGCGGCAACCTTGAAGACGCTTCTTGCAACCGCTTTCTCGGCGCTGCCCGACCGCACGCCGCCGCCCATTGCGCCCATCACGCATCTGGGCGCGCCGGGCGTACAGGTTGTTGCCATGCCGGTGCCGCAACCAAACATCGTCTTCGGATTGCCCGGCCTGATGCGCAACGATCCCGATTTTGTCACCGGCTATGTCGCCAACTACATTCTGGGCGGCGGCGGATTTGCTTCGCGGTTGACCAGCGAAGTACGCGAAAAGCGCGGCCTGACTTATTCCATCTCGACGTCCCTCAATACTTATCGCCGCGCCGGCATGGTGGCGGGGCAGGTGGCGACGAAGGCGGGTTCCGTCCACCAGACCATCGCGGTGATACGCGACACGCTTGCCGGCTTTGCCGCCACCGGGCCAACCGACAAGGAGCTGACAGACGCGAAGACTTACCTCACCGGCTCGTTCCCGCTGGCCTTTGCCTCAAATGTCGGCATTTCGGGCCAGCTGAACGCATTCCAGAATGCTGGGCTGGCGGTGAACTATGTCCAGAAGCGCAACGATATGATCAATGCTGTGACGGCGGACGATGTGAAGCGCGTGGCGAAACGGCTGTTCAATGCGAACAAGCTCACCATTGTCGTCGCCGGTACGCTGGAAGGCCCAAAGGAAACGGCCAAACCGCTGCCGGGTCCGGACAAGCCGCCCCAGCCCGCCCCGCCCTTGAAGCCCGGCAAGAACAGCAAGCCGGTTGCCTCGCCGGATCGCCCCAAGACGCCGGCTTCTATGACGGGCCGAGGCGTGCCGCGGCGCTGAATTGGCTGTGAGTGCCGCAAGAGTCGGGCGGTTCGGCGCTCACCGCTCTGCTAACCTCTTCCTATGAAGATTCGACGGCTTGCAGAAGGCACGATCAACCGCATCGCCGCGGGCGAGGTGGTGGAGCGCCCTGCCAGCGCGGTGAAAGAGCTGATCGAAAACGCGCTGGATGCAGGCGCCACGCGTATCGACGTCACGACCTCGGCGGGCGGCGCGGACCTTATCCTCGTCGAGGACGACGGCTTTGGGATGGAGGCGGACGATCTTCGCCTCGCGGTGGAGCGCCATGCGACGTCCAAGCTGCCGGTTGCCGACGGCGAGGACGATCTTTCGCATATCGCGACCCTGGGCTTTCGCGGCGAGGCGTTGCCCTCTATCGGATCGGTGGCGCGGCTCTTGATCGCGAGCCGTACCGCAACGGGCGAGGCGCAAGAAATCCGGCTTGATGCCGGCACCTTAAGTGGGCCGTCGCCGGTTTCGTTTCGTGCCAAGGGGCAATCGGGAACGCGCGTTGATGTGCGCGAGCTTTTCTACGCGACGCCCGCGCGATTGAAATTCCTCAAATCCGCACGCAGCGAAGACCTTGCGACAACCGACATTATGAAACGCCTCGCCATGGCGCGGCCCGATGTGGCTTTCACGTTGATTTTGGATGGACGCCGCACGCTCGATCTGGAAAGCGAAGGCGATCTCTTTGGCGGCCGATTGAAGCGGCTGGCGAAGATCATGGGGCGCGAGTTCGGCGACAATGCCGCGCCGGTCGAGGTCAGCCGCGAAGGCGTGCGCATTTCGGGTTTCGCCGGACTTCCCACCTACAATCGCGCAAATGCGGCGATGCAATTTCTGTTCGTGAACGGCAGACCGGTGCGCGACAAGCTGTTGATCGGCGCGGTGCGCGGGGCCTATGCGAATTTTCTCGCCCGCGACCGCCACCCGGCACTGGCGCTGTTTCTGGAATGCGATCCGGCCTTTGTGGATGTGAATGTGCATCCGGCGAAAACCGAGGTTCGTTTTCGCGATGCCGGTCTGGTGCGCGGACTGATCGTCTCGTCGCTCAAGCACGCGCTGAGCGATGCGGGCCACAGAGCCTCTACGACCGTTGCCGGTTCGGTGCTGGCTTCCTTGCGTCCGCAAGCGGCGCCCTGGCAGAGCAATATTCGTCAATTCACGCCGCCTTATTCCGGTGCGGCCGATGTGGCGCGCAGCTTCAACGCGCCGTTGTTCTCCGGCAATGCGGCGCCGGCCTATTCCGCGCGTGTGGAGCAAGCGCCCGCGGAACCGGAACAGATGGACCTGCCGCTCGGCGTGGCGCGCGCGCAATTGCACGAGACCTACATCGTGGCGCAGACAGCGGACGGCATCGTCATCGTCGATCAGCACGCGGCGCATGAACGGCTTGTCTATGAACGCATGAAGAAGGCTTTGACCGAAGGCGGGATCGCGCGCCAGCCTTTGCTCATTCCCGAAGTGGTGGAGCTCGATCCGGCCGAAGTGGATCGCGTGACATCGCGGGCAGCCGAACTCGCCGAACTCGGACTGGTGATCGAACCGTTCGGCCCGGACGCCGTGATGGTGCGCGAAATGCCCGCCATGCTGGGCAAAGCCGACATCAAGGCCATGGTGCGCGATCTGGCCGACGATATCGCCGAAACCGGCTCCGCTTTGTCTCTGAAAGAACGTCTCGAAGACGTCGCCGGAACGCTCGCCTGCCACACATCCGTTCGCGCGGGCCGCAGGCTCAATGCCGAGGAGATGAACGCGCTGCTGCGCGAGATGGAAGCGACTCCCCATTCCGGCCAGTGCAACCATGGCCGCCCGACCTACGTTGAACTGAAGCTGTCGGACATCGAGCGGCTGTTCGGGCGGCGCTAAAGAAGCGATTGAGGGCATATGGCAGCGGAAGAGGAAGACGCCAGCGATGCCCAGGAAATCTCGAAGAACATCCTGACGATTCTCGGGCCCGGTCTCGTCACCGGCGCCGCCGACGACGATCCCAGCGGTATCGCGACGTACAGCCAGGTCGGCGCGCAATTCGGCTACGGCATGGGCTGGACGGTGATCCTGAGCTTTCCGCTCATGGTCGCCATTCAGGAAGTCGCGGCGCATATCGGCGTCGTCACGGGCCACGGGATCGCACGCAGCGTCAAACAGCATTATCCGCGCTGGCTGCTCGCCGCCATCGTGATCGCGCTGCTGATCGCCAACGTCATCAACATCGGCGCCGACATCGCGGCGATGGGCGATGCGGCCGCGTTGCTGATCGGCGGCAAGATGGAGTTCTGGGTTATTCTCGTCGCCACGATCTCGATCCTGTTCGAAACATTTTTGTCTTATGCGCGCTACGCCTCGATCCTCAAATGGATGACGCTTGCGCTGTTTGCCTATGTGGCCACTGCGCTCGTGGCGCATGTGCAATGGAGCGAGGCGCTGACCGGTGCAGTTCTACCGGTGCTCGCGCTCAACGCCGCGCAGTTCACGGCGCTGGTCGCCGTGCTGGGTACGACGATCAGCCCCTATCTCTTCTTCTGGCAATCGGCGCAGGAAGTGGAAGAACTGGCGCGGCGGCATTGCAAACCGCTGCACATCGTGCCGCGCCGTGCCGGTGCGGAATTCCGGCGCATCCGCATCGACACGCTGACGGGCATGGCGGTCTCCAATCTCATCGCCTGGTTTATTATCATCTCGACGGCCGCCACACTGCACGCGCACGGGATGACGCACATCCAGACCAGCGCGCAGGCGGCGCAGGCATTGGCGCCGATCGCCGGCAAGTTCGCCAGCGTGATTTTCTCCATCGGCATCATCGGGACCGGGCTTCTGGCGTTGCCCGTGCTGGCAGGCTCGTCGGCCTATGCGATGTGCGAGACATTCGGCTGGAATGAAGGCCTCGACAGCAAGCCGCGCGCGGCACGCGCCTTCTACGGCATCATCGCCGGTGGCACGCTGCTCGGCGCCTTGCTCGCCTTCACGCCGATCGATCCGATGAAGGCGCTCTATTGGAGCGCGGTGGTGAATGGCGTTCTCGCCGGACCCATCATGGCGGTGATGATGATCATCGCGTCGAGCGAAAAGGTGATGGGCAAACTGACGATTTCGCCCGCGCTGAAATTCTGGGGCTGGCTCTCAACGGCGGTGATGCTGGCGGCAGCCGTCGCGCTGATCGTGACGGCTTGATTCACAGATCACAGCCGCCTGACTTGTGTGGAAAAGTTAGCGGATAGCGGTCGCAATCACAGCGGCCAAGGCAGAGTTGCAAATTCTTCGACTTCTACACCTTGATCTTTGTTCTTCGCAGGTTCGAATCTCCATGCCGAAACGCAAGTCACCCCATAAAGATCGCTAATGCGATCTCCGCTAGTTTGAAGGATTTGCAAGTTCTTAACATTGCCGTCGATGCCTATCACGAATGACAATATCGTTGGAACTTGGGCTTTGCCCGAACTCATCGGCCGATCACTGCAAGTGTGAGGCGCGGCTGTGGGTATAGGGGGTGTCGAGGGCGGCGACCCGTAGTTCAGCTGCCACGTCACTTTGGCAGACCAAGATACTTCAATCGGGTGTCCGTCTTTTTCAGCCGGCTTGTACGACCAAGTGGAGGCGCAATTCACGGAAGCATAATCGAGATCCAAGCTCCCCGTCGACTTCGCGATGGCGATATCCTTGGGAATACCATCTGTTCCGATACGAAATATAAGCGTGGCGGTCCCTTCCAATCCGAGTCTGGTGGCGACAGGGGGATAATACTTTTGTCCGCAGGTGTGTGGAGTGCCGATAGCCGTTGGAGATGGTGCAGGGACCGCAATTGCTGTGTCCGGCTGAGCCTGTGCGAAGGCCAGAGTAGGCAATAGCGAAAATACCAAGATTGCGCGTTTCATAATGCCGTCGCCTCCTGTGTCCGTATTTCGATCATATGTCTCTCACCAACCGTCTCAACCCCGGAATACCCATTGCCGTTTCGAATTCCGGCGCGGTGGCGTCTTCGGCGAAAATGAAACCGGCTTTGCGATAAGCGTGCTCGGCCGGTTCGTTGCCGATGAGAAAGCTGATTTGCGCGCGTTTGAATTTCGCTTCGCGGGCGACATCGAATCCGTGCTGCAAAAGCGGCTGCGTCACGCCAAGCCCGCGATAGTCCGGTAGGGTCGCGACGTTTTCGATCGTCCAGGCGTCATCCTCGCCCGTCGTGCAGGACAGGATGAAGACGCCGCGCGGCCAAAACTGCGCCCGTTCGTCTTCGCCAATGCCCATTTCGCGCGAGGCCTGCGCCATCGCAGCGCCGGATTGCCGATAGACGCTCTCGTCGCCGAATCCGCAGAGCGCGGAGGCGATTTTTCCATCGGCCTCGGCGACATGAAACAACGACCAATGCCACCAGGACCGCGCCTCGGCTAGAACGAGGCGGCGGCAGAACTCGATGCAGAACCCTTCCGGCCGCTGCAACACGATGTCGAACCAGCCACGCGAACGATGTCCGCGCGCCGCCATGAAACACGCCCAGCCGAGAAACGCGGCGTCGTCTGGCGTTGCGGGGCGGATGGAGAGGTTCAATGCAAACTCGGCACATTCTTTTGCAGCGCAGATAATGACCTGCGCGCGGGAGACGACCTAGTCTCAAGTCACGCGAAATTTCCAGCGGGTTACTCGCCGTCAGGCGGTGGGTAGTACGCTTGTGGCGGCGGATAACCCTGCTCCGGCACGTATTGAGGTGGCCCGTATTGCGGCTGCGCATACGGCGCTTGCGGCGGCGCATATTGCTGCGGCGGATATTGCTGCTGTTGATATTGGGGCTGCTGTGCATACCGGCCTTGCGCATAATATCCCGGCGGCGGCGCGTAGTACGAAGCCTGAGGCGGCGGGCCATAATTGTATTGCGGGGGCGGTGCTTCATAAGCGCCGCGTGGATCACCCTCATAAGGCTGCGGACGATCGTATCCACGTCCATATCCGTCGTCGCTCTCGCGGTCGTGGTGCCTGGATCCCCGGTGCCCCTCTGACACGGCATCCGCAAGAAGGACGACTGGCGCAGTCGCGATCGTAACAGCGCCCACGACCAAGGCACCCAGCAAGCCGAAATGCCGGCCCCCATGACCATGAAAATGGTCGCGCGCCGATGCCGAAGAGATTGGCGCGGAGAGGGCGAGCGTGGCGATCAGACCCAGCGAAACAATCTTCATGAGAGCGTGTTCCTCAAGCGACCCCTCGCTTTGATGCTCCCGATTAGCATACCACGCGGTCTGATCCTAATTTCCCGTTTGGGATTAACATGAAGCAATTTTCATCGGCTAGGGCTGACGGTGAGAAACGCCACCCGCGTATCGCCATAGGTATGCTCGTCGCGAACAGCGAAGTCTTCGGCGATGGAAACGGGTTCGTCCTCTGCCAGTTCGGCAACGATCACTGCGTTGGGCGAGAGCCATCCGCCTGCGTGCAGGCTCTTGAGCGCCGGCTCTATCAAATTCTTTCGGTAGGGCGGATCGAGAAGCACGAGATCAAACGGCCCGCCGCTGCCGGCGCTCATCGGACCCAGACTTGTGGCATCGCGCCGCCAGATTTTGGAAACGCCGGTCAGGCCGAACTCTTCGACGTTTTCGCGGATCAGCCCGCGGCTATCGGCGCTGTCGTCCACGAACAGGCAGTAGGACGCGCCGCGCGATAGCGCCTCGATGCCCAGCGCACCCGTGCCCGCGAAAATATCGGCAACGCGCGCGCCATCGAGCGTGAAGCCGATACCGAAATCATTGTGCGCAAGAATGTTGAACACCGCCTGGCGCACTTTGTCCGCCGTCGGCCGCACGCTTTCGTCGCGCGGCGCAGCGAGGTTACGCCCGCCCAGCGTGCCGCCCGTGACCCGCATGTCTCACAGATCCTTGCTCATGAAGTAATATCTGTGCTTGCCGCCCATGAATGGCATTTCGCCGACGCTTTTATAGCCAAGCTTTTCGTAGAACGGCCGCGCCTGGAAGCTCATGGTGTAGAGCCATGCGTGACCTGCGCCCAGCCTGCGCGCTTCATTCTCCGCGGCCTGCATCATGGCGCGGCCAATACCGGTGCCACGCCGGGACGCGTCGAGATAGACAAGATCGAGATAGGCGGAGTCGGCGGCGACGCGTCCGCAGACGCCACCGACCACGGCTCCGTCATCGTCGCGCACCGCGATAACGAGTTTCTTGCCGCGTTCCAGCCCGGCGGCCTCGCGGTTGAACGCAACAAGACCATCGATGACTGCCTTGTGAACGGCTTCGTCTTCGTCTGCTTCAACCGCGATCTTCACTCACGGCTCCTCGGACATCTGTAGTAGAAGTTTGCCGGTGTTGCCGCCGATGAACAGCAGGTTCAATGCGAACAGCGCCTGATCGATCCCTTTGACGACATGCACGTCATATTTGACCTTGCCTTCGCTCACCCACGGCGCCATGTCGCGATAGAATTCCGGTAGACGCGGGAAATAATCGATGATGATGAAGCCTTCGACGCGCGCGCGTTTCATCAGAATGTTCGCGAAGTTGCGTGGGCCGGGCATCGGCCCCTCGGCGTTGTAGCCGCTGATCATGCCGCACAGCACGATGCGCGCCTTCAGGTTGAGATTGTCGAGAACGGCTTCCAGAATCTCGCCGCCGGCATTCTCGAAATCGATGTTGATGCCGTTGGGGCATTCGCGCTTCAGCGCGGCGGAGATATTTTTTTCTTTCTTGTAGTTGATGCAGGCGTCGAAACCGAAATCCTGAACGACATGGCGGCATTTCTCATCCGAGCCCGCGATACCGACGACGCGGCAGCCTTTCAGCTTAGCGATTTGCCCGACAATGGAGCCCACCGCGCCCGCGGCGGCGGAAACCACCACCGTCTCGCCGGGTTTGGGTTGGCCAAGATCGAGCAGACCGAAATAGGCGGTGGCGCCGGTCATGCCGAGCACGCTCATGCTGGCGGTGAGCGGTGCGGGGCCACGCGGAATCTTCTGCCCGCCGTCGAGCACCGCATATTCCTGCCAGCCGACAATGCCAGAGACGATGTCGCCGCGCTGGAACGCAGGGCTGTTCGACTCTTCGACAACCGAGAGCGTACCGCCGCGCATGACGTCGCCGATCTGAACCGGCGGCATGTATTGCTCCATGTCGCTCATCCAGATGCGATTGGTGGGATCGAGCGACAGATAGATGGTGCGGGCGAGAAACTGGCCGGGACCGGGCGTGGGAACGGGATGCTCGACCAGATCCAGATCGCCCGGTTTGATCTCGCCCACGGGGCGCCGCTTCAAAATCCACTGCCGGTTCACCTTCGTCATCTTCGACTCCCTGAAATTTTCCGGCCGAACCCTAGCCCAGCCACTCACATCGGCGCGAGGGACAGGGTGCCGCTAGCCCGGCCCGCGCTGTCCCTGTATAGCGGCGTGCCATGAAGCGAATTCTGCTGGGACTTCTGTTTTTTATCGCCGCAGCGCTGCCGGCCGCGGCACAGATCGGCAATGGACCCAAGGTTCAGGCGAAGCTGATCGCCGAGAGCGGCGAGACCGCTCTGGGCGGAACCGTAGTCGTCGCGCTGGAAGAGAACATCAAGCCCGGCTGGCACACCTATTGGAGCAATCCGGGTGAGGCCGGGCTTCCGACCGAAATCAAATGGTCCTTGCCGGCGGGCTGGAAGGCCGGCGCGATCGCGTGGCCCTATCCCAAACGCCTGCCGGTCGGGCCGCTGATGCAATATGGCTTTGAGGGCAAAGTCTGGCTGCTCACCACGATCACCGCGCCGCGCGATGCAAAGCCGGGCGATATCGTCACGCTGAAGGCCGCTGCTGACTGGCTGGTGTGCAAGGAAGTCTGCATCCCAGAAGACGTGACGCTGAGCCTGCCGCTGACGCTGAGCGCCACGCCGCTCGCGCCCTACGCGACGATTGAAGAAGATTTCGCGGCGACCCGCGCGAAGATTCCGGCGCCGTCGCCATGGCCGGTCGTGTTTCATGCAGGTGACACACTCGATCTTTTCGTGGCATCGCCGTCGCTCTCGAAAATGCAGTTGAGTGACGTGACGTTCTTTCCCTTCGCGGAGGGCATGGTCGCGGGCATGGCGCCGCAACAGCGCGGCGCGGCCGATGATGGATTGGTGTTGCGCCTGACGCGGCCGAAAGGCGCGAAGAGTTTGAAAACTGTCTCCGGCGTTCTCGTCCTCACCTCGACGGACGGATCGGTTCAGGCATTGGACGTGAACGCGTTACCGGGCACGGTGCCGGCAGCAACGTTTGGTGGCGGCGCGAACGAGGGCGGCTTCATGCTCGCACTGCTGTTCGCGTTTCTTGGCGGATTGATCCTCAATCTGATGCCCTGCGTGATGCCGATCCTGGCGATGAAAGCGCTCGCCGTCGCGAGCAAGGCGCATGCGGAAAAGGGCGTGGCCGCGCGCGAAGGTTTCGCTTACGGCATCGGCGCCATTCTGAGCTTCGTCGCGCTGGGTCTCGTGCTGGTCATTCTGCGCGCCGGCGGCCAGGCCATCGGCTGGGGCTTTCAGTTGCAGGAACCCGCAGCCGTTGCCGGCTTCGCGCTACTTGTGTTCGCGGTGGGCCTCAATCTATCCGGCGTGTTCGAATTTTCCGGCGGTATCAATGCGGGCGACACGCTGGCGCGGCGCGGTGGCTGGGTCGGATCGTTTTTCACTGGCGTGCTGGCTGTGGCCGTTGCGGCACCTTGCACCGCGCCGTTTATGGCAGCGGCCCTGGGCTACGCGCTGACACAGAGCGCGGCCGTGTCGCTGCTCATCTTCTTCGCGCTCGGCATTGGCTTCGCACTGCCGTTTGTTCTGATCGGATTGTCGCCTGCACTGCTGCGCCTGCTGCCCAAGCCCGGAATGTGGATGCTGCGCTTCAAGCAGTTGCTCGCCTTCCTGATGTATGGCGCGGTCGTGTGGCTGGTCTGGGTGCTTAGCCAGGAAGCGGGCGATCTCGGATTGGTCGCGATCCTCGCCGCGATGGTCGTGCTCGCCTTCGCCGCCTGGGCATGGACAGCGAGCCGCGAGGCGAGCGGGCGCTGGCGTGTCATCGGCGGCCTCTTCGCACTGCTCGGTTTTCTGGCCGCGCTGGCGTCCTTGCCGGTGATTCACGGCGCTGTCGTGCCGCCGGCTGCTGCTGCCGCGCATGCCGAGACGGCGGGCATTCCCTGCGAGCCCTATACCGCCGCCAAGCTCGCACGGTTCCGCGATGAGAAACGCCCCGTCTTTGTCGATGCGACGGCTGCGTGGTGCATCACCTGTCTGGTGAACGAGAAAGTGGCGCTCTCCGGCACGCGCGTGCACGATGCTTTCGCGGCGAAACATATCGCCTATCTCGTGGCCGACTGGACGAACCGCAATCCCGAAATCACCGCACTGCTGGTGGCGCATGGCCGTTCGGGTGTGCCGCTCTATCTCTACTATGCGCCGGGCGCGTCCGAGGCAAAGGTGCTGCCGCAAATCCTAACGGAAGACGAAGTGCTGAAAGCCATCGGCGGAGAGAGTTGACGTGGCCATCGGGCTCTATGCTTTTACCTGTGGTGAACTGACTGGTGCCTATGGCGGTTTCGTCGAAGGTGAGAGCGGAAAGCTGCGCGTTCCCGTTCCCGCCTATCTGATCGATCATCCCAAGGGTAAGGCGCTATTCGACACCGGGCTGAACATCGGCTTGCGGCAAGACGCGTCGCGGCTGTTGGGACCAATGATGAAGGACTGGGAGATTCATTATCCCGCGAGCGCCGATATCGCCTCACAGCTAAAGGCGCTGGAAATCGATCCCGCCGACATCCGCTACTTGGTCAACTCGCATCTGCACTTTGACCACTGCGGCGGCAACGCGTTGATCCCCAATGCTGTTGTGATCGTGCAGCGGCGCGAGTGGAAGGCGGCCCAGAATAAAAGGCTGCGGGCTGCAGCCGTTTACAATCCCGCCGATTTCGACCACGGCCACGACGTTTTGCAAATCGAAGGCGAGCACGACCTGTTCGGCGACGGATCCGCCATTCTCTTTCCGACTTACGGGCATACGCCGGGGCATCAATCGTTGCGGCTGAAGCTGGAATCCGGCGAGGTCGTGCTCGCGGCGGATTGCTGCTATCTCAAGCGGACGCTTGAAAGCCTCGGGCTTCCGCCCTTTGCCTATAATCGCGACATGATGATCGAAACGCTGCAGCGGCTTCGTGCGATGCAAGCGAATGGCGCGCGCATCTTCTACGGCCACGACCCGGAATTCTGGAAAACGATTCCCCAGGCGCCCGCTGTTATTATCTAATTCGGAATATTGCCGGTCGAGCACCCGAACTGTATTCCCGTTGCGGCAAAGCCACGGAAATAGCAATGCAATTTCACCCCCTGGAGTATATGGTCCGCGCCTTCAACGCGGCCCTCTGGAGCGATTATGAGTGCGTTTGAGTCCCCCGATTTCGATCATCACGAAACCGTCTCCTTTTTTGACGACAAGGTGAGCGGCCTCAAGGCGATTATCGCCATTCATTCCACGGCGCTTGGACCGGCCTGCGGCGGTACGCGCATGTATCCTTATGCGGGCAGCGATGCCGCGTTGACCGACGTGCTGCGCCTGTCGCGCGGCATGAGTTACAAGAACGCCATCGCCGATCTGCCGCTCGGCGGCGGCAAGGCCGTCATCATCGGAGACTCCGCGAAAGACAAATCCGAAGCACTTTTCCTCGCCTACGGCCGCGCCGTGGAGGCCATGGGTGGCCGCTACATCACGGCGATGGATGTCGGCATGAGCGCAAAGGATATGCCGTTGATTGCGCGCAGCACCAATCACATTGCGGGCTTTGATCAGCCCGGAAAGCCGAGCGGCGATTCCGGACCGCCGACCGCGCTAGGCGTCTTTGTTGGACTCAAGGCGGCCATCAAACATCGGTTGGGCGCCGATACGGCGAAGGGCCTGACAGTCGCGATTCAAGGGCTGGGCAAAGTCGGGACGAATCTCGCCGGCCGCCTCCATGCGGAAGGCGCGAAGCTGATTGTCTCGGATGTGAATAACGCCGCGATGAAACACGCCGAAGAGGCTTACGGCGCAAAGACAACATCGCCCGATGAAATCGTCACCAGCGAATGTGATGTGTTCTCGCCCAACGCGCTCGGCGCGATCTTGAACGACAAGACCGTGCCGAAAATTCACGCGCGGGTCATAGCGGGCGCGGCGAACAACCAGCTCGCGCGCGACGAACATGGCGCGGCGCTAAAGGCGCGCGATATTTTGTATGCGCCCGATTACGTCATCAATGGCGGCGGCATCATTCGCGTCGCCGGGCAGGTGTTCAACTGGAGCGATGCGGAAGTTGATCGTCGCGTCCTCGGCATCGCCGACACGCTCGGGCAGATTTTCCGGCGCGCGGATACGGAAGGCGCACCGACCAACGTCATAGCGGACTGTATCGCCGAAGAGCGCATCGCTGCGGGCGGCCGCTCTGTCGCGAGGGCCGCGGAGTAAGCCGCTAAACCGCACTCGCGAAAAGATGCGGCCATAGTCCGGCGATTCCGATCAGGATGAGATAGCCCGCCAACAGATAATTCAGCAGGCGCGGCAGAAACAAGATCAGAATACCGAAGATCAGCGCGACCAGCGGCTGGATGATGAGAATATCAACTCCCATGATGGGGTGCATGACGCGGCCCTTTCTTTAACGGCGGGATATTTTCTCTTCGCAGATTTCTTTTTCGTGACGGGTTGGTAGTGAGGCATTTTGAAATTGTAGAGAGTTTAGGCGCAGCCGAAGGCCGTGATTTTCATTGAGGATGGAGTAGACGATAGCTGATTTCCGCCAGCGTGTGACTTACGCCGCATCCGCTTGGAGGAGGGCGATAGCGTCACTTATGCGATTTGTGATCAACCTGTTGCTGCGGCTTTCTCCGCCAGTACATCCGTCCGCCACTCCGAAAGTGCATCATGTGCCGGTGAGATCGACTCCTCAGCAAGCAACTTATCCATAAACTCGACATAGCCACCGGTATAATAGACCCGTTGCCGCTTCCATTGCACGCGCAGACCGCATTGTGTGAATGCATATCTCTGGTATGCAACGAAGGTCTTAAACGCAGCTTCATTCAGAAGTCCCGCCTCGTGCTGATAGTATGTGTCTTCGGCATGCAGGAAATATGCGTCGGCGTAGGATACAAAAAGTGCAAACTGTTGATGCGTAAGATTTTCATTGCCGTCGATGCCGTTGCTGACTGCCTCGGCGGCGGATGGCTCCATCCTTGCGGTCACCAGATCCACGGCACGGTTGATGCGCCCCTGCCTGATGATAGCCTGCTGGTTTCGTTCCGTTTGTCTGACCTGAAGGCCCAGATAGACCAGCGACACGAGCACCGCTAAGCCGCTTATGAGACTGCTTATGGATGCAAGGTCTGAGAGAATCATGCTGTTTCCATTCTCTAAGCTTCTCGCTTTTTGTACGGCCCGCGCTTTGCGACGGGTGCTTCCTGAGCGGCCATAAGCGCCGCCCCATCCGTCACGCTCCAAAGACGATCCGTGAGGCCAGTGGCCATCGCTGGAGTTACGCGAAGCGACCTATGAATGCGACAGAAGTTATAGTGCATGTCATGCAGTGCCGACGGGCGTCCTGGCTATCTTTTTGGAGACAGCACTTGCAGCCTTCCTGGCTTTCTTGCGCTTGGGCGCGCCGACATGTCCGGCCATGAACGCCGGAGGATCGCTGGCGGGGAACGATTCTTCGATCTCTTCGTCGATTTTCGCGCTGCTTGGGCGTTTGGCCACTGGTTTTGACCTGGGCGCCATCGTCACCTCCACTCTGTCTGGGACGGAAGGGTAGCGAAGCGCTCGAGGTTCCGCGAGGTCGGACAAATTGGTGAAGGTGCTGGTCCGCCGAGCTGTAGCCTGCCGCGGGCGAAGGCTGGTGCCGGAGGAGGCTTTGCTACCAGGTTGATAACTTATTGCGATATCTATGCTTTTGCCTTTTTCATTTCGCAAAGCCAACATCTATACCAACAATTTTCAAAACCTATTGGTCAATTTTTAAAGGGTATATGCCCGCCCGGCTCCAAGATTTGCACAGGAGGTGATTCGCGGGCCTCATGAGGTCGGCTGCGGCAATGGCTTTGAAGAGTAATGCGTCGTTGCCGTCGGTATCGTTGCCGAGGCCAGCCATCATGGCCTGCATGCGAGTCTCGCTGGTCGTGACGGTGAGTACCAGCAGGTTTGGAATGCCCCAGTGCGTCTTGTGCACCTGACGCGCGATGATCTCGCGATAGGCGGCGATCTTTCCCAGATAGGGCGTCTGCTTTGGATTATTGCGCCGCCGTTGATCATCTGGCCCAAGTCCCTAGAGCTGATCGACAATGCTCCGAAGCACGTCAAACTCGTCTGCAGTAGTGCCTTTCGCCATAACCGGAATCGTACGCCGCGTCGTCAAATCTGTCCATATCGATGGCATCGACGCCGTATTGACTTGCGCTCTCGCGGCTCCGATCTCGCACGGGAGTTCAGACCGATGTCAAAAATGGTGCGTCGTATCCCACAGTTCTAATCTTGATCTGAGCGGTCTAAGTTGGAAAAATTATCCTGAAGCGCTCGCAAGCACGCATGTGCGGTGGCGCCGAAACATACAGCGCCGATGCTCATTGTGCCGGGCCATAGGATCGGGAGTATTTCCCCACCGCTATACCAACGCTCAAGGCCGAACAGAAGACTAGGCGGCCTCTGGAGCGTAAGCATCGTGAATCCGGCGATACCCAGGCAAAACAGAATTAACAATGACGCAATCACGAGATTTGTTCGAAAAGCGCTATCCCGATGGGATATCTGGCGGATATGCAACGCCGTAAAATCGAGAAACCGGTTTTCAGTCAGGGCCACACCAAAGCCAATAATCAGATAGGCCCCCTTAAGCACAGATGATTGGGTTTCCATTTCCGCCGTCACGTTCGCGCCCGTTGACAGCGATCCGATAAATCCATTCTGCACCAGGGCGAGGACGACGGGCGTTACGAACGCCACAGCCGCGAGCTGGAAGCCCGCTGCGACAAAACCAACTGGAAATCGTCGTAGCAGGGGCATCAGGGAGCATGTACCTCGATGGTCGCTCTGCCCGTTGGTGTTGCTGAACGCATGAATCTCAAATTCACAGCCATGGCACGAACACGACACAGATCTCGACAGAGAAACTCCTGCGCAACCTGACGTCCATAGCGTTGTGCGCACCCATTAAATGTATTTTGCGAACTGCGCATGCAATACGTCCGTGTGTCTACCGCTTCGTTGCTCGTATGCAAACATGTCAAAGATGGGTGTTAAGATCACCGCGACGCAAGAGTTATTCTTGATGGCCCGATCAAGGAATGAACTCGCGCTCCGAGCCGACAGAGATATTTCGGGATGAGCGAGCGGTCAGGGGATTCCGCGACCGGAAATGCTATGCGCCGGTAGATCGGGGGCGCATCCGGACGAATGGGTGTGGGGGAAGACGGGACGGGCGCGGCAGTTTTTATTGCTACTTTTTCAAACGTACTCCGCGTCCACCGTAATCGCTGATTGAAGCTTCGCCGATCAGGATGATTCCAAACGTATCGAGGGCGCTGATGAGTTTCATGAGAGAATCGACATTGCCCCGGATAACCCCACCGCTCGCCTCCATGCGCTGAATCGTCGGCACCGATAGGCCGGATTTCTTGGCGAGTTGACGTTGATCGATCCCGGCGAGGGCTCGTGCGGCCCGCAATTGGGTAGCAGTGATCATCGGCGGCCCTATTGTTCCCCTGTTGCCATTAAATCAAATGGGTGATAGCATACTTACGCTACGAAAGACATCAAAGTTGATGTTTAGAATGTCAATTTGAATGCCCCCTGGATGCCAGGGTGTCCCGAAACTCGCTGTGGGCCGCCACAGGAACGTGGTGGATTCACTGGGTTCTGGCAATCTGCACCTCGGGCTCTCGGCGAGGGAGTCTGACGTGCTCGCCCGTATGAGGAGAGCCAGGCATGTTGCTCGGCCTCGCAAATAGACTGATTTCATGGATCGCAAATGGTGCGAGCGGGTCTGATTACACACTCGTCGAGGCCGCGCGGCTTGCTCTGTCGACGGCACAAAAAGAACACCTCCCCTTGGCTCATGTTGCGACCCAGAGCGGCGTCGAACGTGCGCCGCTCTGGTTTGCGAAAAGCATGTTGCAGGTCATCGTAATCGGCGGACGGCTGCCCGGTACCGCGCGAAGGGAAGCACTAACGCACGATCTGCTTGGTGGCCTGACCCTTGATAGCGATATGTGTTCGCTCCGCGCACCCGGCGACAAAAGACCCTGTTTCGTCGATCTCTTCGTGATACGAGGGGAGTTTGAAAAATATATCCGTTGGGCGCGCACCGTTCAATGAACTTTCAGATTCGAGAAAAGAAGCGCAATTGCAGGTTGCGATATGGCCCAAACATCTCACAATCGTCTGTACACAACCGAAGATCAAAGACCGCTCAATGTGAAGGCTGTCCATAACAATTTGACTGCGGCCGAACTCTACGAACGCGCGATCATGCGCCATGAGGGTCAAGTCGCCAAAGGCGGTCCGCTAGTTATGCTGACCGGCCAACATACCGGCCGTTCGGCCTCAGACAAATTCATCGTCCGCGATGCCGCCAGCGAATCGAATGTTTGGTGGAACAACAACAAGCCGATGCCCCCGCCGTCTTCGACGTGCTCCATAGCTCCATGCTGGCTTATATGCGCGGACAGAAAGTATTCGTTCAAAATCTGTACGCGGGAGCCCACCTGGAACATCGCTTATCGGTGTGATCTGGCCGACCAAATCGCCTGGATCGGAGCGATGATGGGATTCGCGAAGCCAATATCTCAGTCCGCATAGTTCCTTAGCGGCCATTCTCCCCTTCAAGCCCCGTACCCTCGCTGGACGGCTTTGTGTTTAGCGATGACTGTCGAAATTCGAGAAGTTTAATGGCTGCCATCAGCACGCTGCGGCGATACTCATTTGCAGTTTGGAATGCTTCGTGCCGAACTGGTCGCCCAATTCGTCGTAGAGCAATTTTGCACTCAAGCGCACAAGACCGTCGGCTTCCAAATCTAGCTGGCGCATGATCGCGTGCAACTCACCGAACCATACTGCCGACGGAATTGCGCAGTTCGCAAGTTCCTCGATCAACAGCCGATAGCGGCCATACATGTCGTGGCCATGCATCTTACTTCCTCTTCGGTTCGCCCATGGCGCTGTCAAAATGCGTCGAGGGGAAAGCATTATTCCTTCATGAACTTATAAGCAGATTAACATCTGAGTCATTCAATAATGATGTTGCAATACCAGAATACATGCGGTAAACGCTCTATATGTACATTTCTGCATTAGAATTAATGGTTAAAACATGATAACCGTCACCCAAATGCGTGCTGCCCGTGCGCTGCTCGGGCTTGACCAGCGGGCCTTGGCGGAACTCGCGAGCTTATCGGTACCGACGATCCAGCGCATGGAGGCGAGCGAAGGCTTTATCCGCGGAAACGTCGATTCTTTGATGAAGCTTGTGAATGCACTCGATGTCGCCGGCATAGAACTCATAGGGCAGGGCGCCGCGAGCCAGACCGGCGGTCGTGGCGTGCGGCTCAAAGTGAAAACAGTCAAGGCCCGATCGTCCGTGAGCAGATTTTCCAAGGTCGCCGCACGACCGTCGACATGAAGGTTTTCGCACGATGCCGATAGGCGTGGCGCTCATATGCGTTTTGGGGTTGCTCGCGACCGCGGGGCTCGCCATAGGGCTAAGCCGAAAAGCGATTGCGACGCGCGTCATTTACGGGGCGAGCGCAATCATCTGCGGTGTTGCACTCGCCAACGCTGCGGTAGGCCTCGATGAAGCAATCTCAGCTACGCTAACGCTCCCTTTCGGCTTGCCTTGGCTCGGCGCTCATTTCCGGCTCGATGCGCTCTCCTGCTTCTTCCTTGTTGTCGTTAATCTCGGCGGCAGCGCTGCGAGTGTGTTCGGATTGGGCTACGGCCGCCACGAGCCCACGCCCGGCCGCGTGCTGCCATTCTTTCCTGCTTTTCTTGCCGCCATGAATCTTGTCGTTATAGCCGACGATGCATTCAGCTTTCTGGTGTCCTGGGAATTCATGTCCCTGATGTCCTGGGCACTCGTGGTGAGCCACGATCGTTCCAGCGAAAATCTTCGCGCCGGCTTCATTTACATAATCATGGCGGCCTTCGGCACGCTGGCGCTGCTTTTGACCTTTGGCATTCTCGCCGGCCCCGACGGTAACTACGCATTCGATGCCATGCGCGCGCATACGCTGGCCCCCGGTGGAATCGCGCTCGTTCTTCTGCTGGTGCTGCTCGGCGTGGGTTCGAAGGCCGGGCTCGTGCCATTGCACGTCTGGTTGCCTTTGGCGCATCCCGCGGCGCCCAGCCATGTGTCTGCGCTGATGAGCGGTGTGATGACGAAGGTGGCTGTCTACGCGTTTATTCGCGTCGTCTTCGATCTGGTCGGTCCGCTCGATTGGCGGCTGAGTATGATCGTGATTGCAGCCGGCGCCGTGACCGCATTGTTGGGCGTGCTTTACGCGCTGATGGAACATGACCTCAAGCGGTTGCTCGCTTATCACACCGTCGAGAACATCGGCATTATCTTTGTGGGCCTTGGGCTCGCGCTCGCGTTCCGCGCGAACGGTCTGATCGCGGCGGCGGCTCTTTCGGCCAGTGCCGCATTGTTCCATGTCTTCAATCACTCGGTGTTCAAGAGCCTTTTGTTCTTCGGTTCCGGCGCAATCCAGACAGCGACCGGCGAACGCAACATGGATCACATGGGTGGCCTTATCCGCGGTATGCCAAAAACGGCAATGACGTTCCTGATCGGTGCGGCGGCGATTTCCGCTCTGCCGCCGCTCAACGGATTTGCCTCGGAATGGATGTTATTCCAGGCCATCTTTTTGAGCCCCAAATTTCCGCAGTTGGGTCTCCGGTTTCTGGCGCCCGCCTCCGGCGCAATGTTGGCGCTGGCCGCAGCTCTTGCCGCTGCCTGTTTTGTAAAAGCGTTCGGTATCAGCTTTCTCGGCCGTGCACGGAGCGCCGCTGCCGATGCCGCACAGGAAACCGATAGCTGGTCGTTGACCGCAATGTTCGCACTGGCCACGCTTTGCGTCATCGGCGGCGTTGTTCCGGGATTCTTTACCAACGCGCTGGCACCCGCGTCACACCTGCTGACCAATGGAGCGATGCCGATCCTGAATTTGACCGCTCCTTGGACGCCCCTGCTGCCGGCGGCGGCCAATCCGAACTCCTATAGCGGGTTCATGGTCGCGGTAATGCTACTTGCAGCCGCCGCCGCGACACTCCTATTCGTGCGCGTCTTCGCCAATCGGGCGATACGCCGGAGCCCGGCCTGGGACTGTGGCTTTCCCGACCCGAGCCCGGTCACGCAATACACGGCCGGCAGCTTCGCGCAACCGATCCGCCGCGTATTTGGCACCATTGCGTTCCACGCGCGAGAAATAGTGACGATGCCACGCCCGGGCGACCTGGCGCCCGCGCAATTTCAGGTGTCGCTGCACGATCCAGTATGGAACGCAATCTATGCCCCGCTAACACGCGGTTTGGGATTCGTGACCGATCGGATGAATCGGCTGCAATTCCTCACCATCCGCCGCTATTTGACGATGGTGTTTGTCACACTCGTGTTCCTACTTTTGGTGCTCGCGATATGGGCTTGATCGAAGCTTTCGCGCTGCAGGCTGCGCAGGCGCTTCTGGTGATTGCAATCGCGCCGCTCGTCACTGGCGTGGTGCGCAAGACAAAGGCGCGCCTTCTCATGCGGCGCGGTGCCTCCGTCTTTCAACCCTATCGCGATCTGCTTCGGCTCTCCCGCAAGGAGGCCGTATTGGCGGTGAATGCATCTTGGCTGTTCCGCGCGGCGCCTTATGTTATCTTCGCCTTCACGTGGTTGGCGGCAACATTAGTCCCAACTTTCGCGTTCGATTTGCCGCTCGGGCCAAGCGCGGATCTCATAGCCATTGTCGCGCTTCTTGCCAGCGCGCGCTTTGTGCTGGCGCTGGCAGGTCTCGACATCGGAACTGGCTTTGGCGGAATCGGCGCGAGCCGCGAGGTGCTAATCGCTTCGCTGGCGGAACCGGCGTTGTTGATGGTGATCTTTGCTCTCGCGCTGGTTGCCGGTTCTACGCAACTGTCCGCCATTGCGGATTTTGTGCAATCGCCCGCAGTAGGTTTGCGAACGTCGCTCGGACTGACCTTGGTCGGATTGATCATGATTGCGATCGCGGAGAACGGCCGGTATCCGATCGACAATCCGGACACGCATCTCGAACTGACGATGATCCATGAGGCGATGGTGTTGGAATATTCCGGGCGGCATCTCGCGTTGATCGAGGCGGCATCCTCACTGAAGCTTGTATTCTACATCTCGTTGATCGCAGCGATTTTCCAGCCATGGGGCAACCAGTTCGAGGACGGCGGCCTTCGCTACTTCGTAGCGTTGGGCGCCTATTTGGCGAAAACGCTCGGCAGCGCCGTTTTGCTTGGCGCTTTTGAAGTCACGGTTGCTAAAATGCGCGTATTTCGAGTGCCGCAGTTTATCGGGGTGGCGCTGATGTTCGGTCTGCTTGCCGGGCTGCTCCGCCTCGTATTGCGGGGTATGTAAATGGGGTCGCTCGCATTCGACATCTCGAATTTCCTGGCAGGTAGTCTGGTGCTGATGAGCTTTGCGTTGCTTTATCAGGACCGCCTGCCGCCGCTTATCAATGCCTTTGCGATACAATCGCTACTCCTCTCCTTGTCTGTGGGATGGCAGGCGATTACGCAAAGTGCGCCACATCTGCTTGTAACCGCGGCCATCGCGATCGTTCTGAAGGCGATTGCAATTCCTTTCGCGCTTCACCGTCTTATCCGCAATCTGGGCATTCATCGCGATATCGAAACCGTGGGCGGAATCGGTCCGACCATGCTTGTCGGGATGGCGCTCGTGGCGCTCGCGATGGCGTTGATGCTACGCGCGACAGCGGCCGCGAACCTAGTCGCCCGCGAAGACTTGGCGTTTGCGCTTTCAGTCGTTCTCCTGGGGCTTCTGGTGATGGTCACGCGCCGCAACGTCGTCAGCCAAGTGATTGGCTTCATGTCGTTGGAGAACGGTCTGGTGCTCGCGGCCACCGGCGCCAAGGGCATGCCGCTCGTGGTGGAGACGAGTGTTGCGTTCTCGATCCTCATTGCCTTCATCGTGATCGGCATCTTTCTGTTCCGCATCCGCGAGCGTTTTGACACGGTGGATGTGGCGGCCCTGGATCGCTTCCGTGGAGAGCGGCGATGACGCCCTGGCTCAATCCGGCAACGGCAACGCTTATCATTCCTGTCTTCGCCGCGGCTGTACTGGCGCTTGTTCCGGCCTACCGTATCGCCGCCTGGATCAATGTCGTCGCTGCGTTTTTTACATTCATCGCCGCGTTGACGCTACTTGTCTGGCGGCCGCCGCTGACTACGTTCCTGCTGGTGGACGATCTCAACGTCGTCTTCATCGTACTCAATACGCTGGTGGGGTTTACAACGAGCCTGTTCAGCAGCGGCTATATCGCACACGAACTTGAGACGGGGCGGTTGTCCCAAGGCAATCTCCGTTTCTATCACGCGATGTACCAGTTTCTCATGGCCGCGATGAACCTTGCCTTGCTCAGCAATATCACAGGGCTGATGTGGGTGGCTGTGGAGTTCGCGACATTAACCACCGTTCTCATGGTCGGCATCTATCGGACGCATGAGGCCCTGGAAGCAGCCTGGAAGTATTTCATCCTCGGCAGTGTTGGCATCGCGCTCGCTCTCTTCGGCACCATTCTGGTCTATATGGCGGCGCAGCCGGTTGTTGGCGACGGTATTCCAGCAATGACGTGGAATGTACTGCTCGCGCACGGGGCGCAGTTTGATCCTATGATTTTGAACATCGCTTTCGTCTTTTTGCTTCTAGGCTACGGCACCAAAGCGGGCTTGGTGCCGGTGCATGCCTGGCTTCCCGACGCGCACGCCGAAGGTCCAACGCCCATCTCGGCAGTTCTCTCGGGTCTTCTGCTGAATGTCGCATTGTATGCGATCTTGCGCTTCAAGTTGATCATGGCTGCAAACAAGGGCGCGCTGACGCCCGGTCCGCTCTTGATGGCCATGGGGTTGGTTTCGCTTCTCTTTGCTGGACTCATGCTCTATCGCCGTCGCGACGTGAAGCGTTTCTTCGCGTATTCCTCCATTGAACACATGGGCATCATCGCCTTTGCCTTCGGCCTTGGCGGCCCGTTGGCAAATTTTGCGGGGCTGCTGCATATGACGATGCACAGCCTGACGAAGTCGTCGATCTTCTATGCGGTGGGTCACATGACGCGAATCAAGGGTTCGCAAAAAATCGCCGATATTCGCGGGTTGACGACAAGCCATCCTTTGCTTGGTTGGATATTTGTGGCGAGCGTGGCGGCCATCGCCGGTCTTCCACCCTTCGGCGTTTTCACCAGTGAGTTTCTGGTGGTCAGCTCCGCGTTTGCGCATCAACCGCTTCTGGCCGTGGTTCTCGTGATCGGGCTCCTGATCTCGCTCGGCGCGCTATTCCTGCGTCTCAATGGGCTCGCATTCGGTGAGCCGACGGGCAATCTTGAACCTACGCCGATGTCCCACGCGCCGATGTTGCTACATCTTGGCATCGTGCTCGCGGCTGGAATATTCCTTCCTGCCGTCGTGGCGGGCTGGTTTATGCACATCGCGCGATTGCTGGGCTGAGGCAAGAAATGATGTCAGCCCTTTTGGAAATGATCGCGGACGGAAAGCAGATTTCAGCGCATCCCTGGTCTCGCGCTGTCGTGTCGCCCGATGCCTGGGAATTCGCCGGCCGGCAGCTCGTGAACGGCGCATGGACACTGTGTGCGATGTGGGCGGAGCCCGCGCAAGTGCATCTGGCTTTGCTTGACCCGCCGGCGGCGGTACTCGGCATCCTGAGTTTGGATGTGCGAGAAGGACGGTTTCCTTCAATTGGCATTCATCATCCGCCAGCTCGACGGATCGAGCGCGCCATTCACGACCTCTACGGCCTGATTCCCGAAGGCGCTCCGGACCTGCGCCCCTGGCTTGATCACGGCACGTGGAACATGCGCGCGCCGCTTGGCGCGGCGCGTTCGCCCGATGCGGTAGTGCCCTATGTTTTCTTGCCAGTAGATGGGGAAGGACTCCACCAGATTCCCGTTGGTCCCGTGCATGCCAGCATTATCGAACCGGGACATTTCCGGTTTACCGCGAGCGGAGAGACGGTCGTCCGCCTGGAAGTACGGCTGGGCTACGCTCATAAAGGCATCGAGTCGCTCATGATCGGCGCGACGCTCGAACGCGCCGCTCAGCTGGCGGCGCGGGCCTCGGGGGACACGACTGTTGCCTATTCCACTGCGTTTGCGCAGGCCGTAGAAGCCGCCAATTCCATTTCCGTCCCATCCCGCGCCATGTGGTTGCGCGCGCTGATGCTGGAGCTTGAGCGGCTGGCTAACCACCTCGGCGATATTGGTGCAATCTGCAACGACGCGGCTTTCAGCTTGATGCATGCCCATTGTGCCGTGCTGCGCGAGCGGGTGTTGCGTGCCGCGGATGGGGCTTTCGGTCATCGCCTGATGATGGACCGAGTGATCCCAGGAGGAGTCGCGGCCGATCTCGATGAAGCTGGGAGAAAGCTGATCGTTGGCTTGCAACAAGAGCTGCGGCGCAAATTTTCTGCGCTCATCAGGTTGTACGAAGATACGGCTTCCCTCCAGGACCGCACCGTGGGAACCGGCGTCGTGGCTGCAGAGAATGTGCTGCAGTTCGGGGCAGGCGGCTTCGTTGGTCGTGCCTCCGGACGAGATTTCGATGCTCGCCGCGTCTTCCCGCAACCTCCTTATGACGCACTGCATTTCGAAGTTGTCACGAGACAAACTGGCGACGTGGATGCACGTATCTGGATTCGCATTCGAGAGATCGAACAAAGCCTTTCGCTCATCGATCAAATTCTCGCGCAACTCCCCGAAGGAGGCTTGCGCGTTCCGGTCGATGGGCGCGCTGGAGAAGGCGCGGCGATAGTCGAAGGCTTTCGCGGCGATATTTTTGTGTGGGTCCGGATGAATGGGGACCGTTTGCTCGCGCAAGCCCATTTGCGCGATCCGTCCTGGTTCCACTGGCCGTTGCTGGAAGCCGCGGTCGAAAACAACATCGTGGCGGACTTTCCGATCTGCAACAAATCCTTCAACTGCTCCTATTCGGGCCACGATTTATGAGGCGTTCGTAATGCGCAAGTTGTTGTTTCAGGGCCTTATCCATTCCCCTCTCACGGAGGCGCGACCTGCATCTGACGATGCGGAATTTATCGCCCTCGCAGCGAAGCTTGACGCCGAAGCCAAGCGGCGCCTTGGACGAAGCTTATCAATCCGCGAAATCGACGCGGGTTCGTGCAATGGCTGCGAGCTGGAGATTCACGCCCTAAGCAATGCTTTTTACGATCTTGAGCGTTTCGGCCTGAAGTTCGTCGCTTCCCCGCGCCACGCGGATGTCTTGTTCGTTACGGGGCCGGTGACCAAGAACATGCGCGAAGCCCTGGAACGCACGCACAACGCAACACCCTCTCCCAAATGGGTTGTCGCCGTCGGCGATTGTGCGGTCAACGGCGGCCTGTTCGCCGAAAGCTACGCGGTAACGGGCGGCCTATCGGCGGTGTTGCGTGTGGACCTTTGCATTCGAGGTTGCCCGCCACGCCCGAGAGACCTGTTGTCTGGTCTCTTGGCGCTGATGAACGTGTCAGCGAAGAATCACTGATACACCGGCGATAGGTTTGACGATGATCACATTGGAAGACTACGAATCGCCCTTCGGGACCATTCAGCAGATTTGTGTAGGGTCGACGATTGATCTCGAGCGCCGCCTCACGCAGCACAATGCTGGAGCTGACGCCAAAACCACGCGAGGACGAAAATGGATCTTGTCTACGCCGAACGACATCAGACGCGGCGCGCGGCCATGAGCCATGAATGACACCTCAAGCGTGACAGAACGTTCCTGAAATTGCTACGGCTTGATTGCGGTCTTAGAGAACGAAATAGATAGCGAAAATGATTGCTACGAGAGGGATCGCGACGCCCAAGACCTGACCAGCTTTACTGCCGTCTTGTCTAGCAATCGTGAAAAGAGCCACGCCCACCCCAACGGCGGCGGTTGCTCCGATAGTGACAAGAATTTTGACCGCGATGGAATACATGGCCTGCCGCTCCTAGAGACCGTCATGGACATTGGACCTCACCATGACCGGCCTCACGCACGCAATTATGAGACTGCACGTATTTTGCACGGATTTGGGTGTGCAGCGGTTCGTTTTGCTTCCGCCAAATTCCGATTTGTTCTAATCGGCAGAATCAGCCGCTGCACTAACCACCTGATTCGATTAGGTAGGATGGTGGGCGCGACAGGGATTGAACCTGTGCCCCTTCCGTGTGAAGGGAGTGCTGTGCCGCTCAAGGCCACACCTTTGGCCATTGTCCCAGCAAGTGCGGTACAAGTGCGGTGGCGGCCATGAGTGTATTGGGCCGAAGCGAGCACGGCGCGCCGCTGACGAAACTGTCGATGGATGCAAAGTCGGAAAGAGCCATAATGGGTCACCCGATAATTGTTTCGATGCGGGGGGCGATGCCGGATGAGCCGGGCGCATGGCGGGATTTCACACTAGAACTGAGATATTTCGCGCAAGGCGGGTGAACAGCGCACGCGAAACCGGCTAAGCTTGCTGTGATCTGCTCCGCAGCCCACCCTCATGGAGAAACACAATGGGGATGATTATAGTTCATCACAAAGT
>OLLU01000106.1_pt1 | contig 34894 bp, 28 predicted proteins | sample 1604591 | NCBI WGS metagenome assembly OLLU01 (sample SAMEA104055725, study PRJEB20765) | soil metagenome | biome: Arctic tundra; feature: Polygonal ground; material: soil | place: USA | collected 2011-09 | depth 0-0.5 m
AAACGCGCCCGTAGCTCAGCTGGATAGAGCACCAGACTACGAATCTGGGGGCCGGGAGTTCGAATCTCTCCGGGCGCGCCATTGCTTCAAGGACATCCGGAGTTGATGTGCTGCTCTTCGTTGGGTCGCGCGGCGAATTTTACGGATTGTCTCTTGCTCTCCTCCGCTTGAGCGATTCGCGGTGGCTCGGAAGCCGGTTCAATTCGAAAGAGGGTTGGATTGCCTAATCATGGAGAGCCGTGCGGCTTATCCATTGCGTGATCTGCACGGCGTCACTTCGGCCATCGATCGTGGTTCGCGGATGATTGGGATTGCGCCGATGTACAAATTTTCCAAATTATAACAGTTACTTAGGAAGAATATAAATTACACGCGTCATGCAGTCTTGATTTATGTTCTCTTTATGTTCTAACGTCTTTTCATGCAACCGGTCTTCTCTTTCGGCCAGTCGGCCGACCTTCGCGCGATGCGGGAGCGTCTTCGGAGCTTTTTTGGCCCAGAGCCGGAAGGCTTTCGGGCGCGGCCCATAAATCAGTTCATTCTCAGCTTCATCAGCAGCCAGACTTACGACCGCGTTTCCCGGGACGCGTTCATGCGCCTGCTCAATCGCTATTGCGGTCCGCAGGAATTGGCCGATGCGCCCGTGGCCGGGATTGCAACGCTGCTCGAAGGCGTGACGCGTTCGAAAGAAAAAGCGAAAGATCTGAAAAGTGCTCTGCAAAAGATCGGCGTGCGCGCGGGCACAATCGATCTCGAATTCCTGCACGATCTGGATGTCGAGACGGCGCTTGTCTGGCTGGAACAGATACGTGGCGTGGGCCGCAAGATCGCGGCCGCGACGCTGAATTTCAGCGCGCTGCGCAAGCGCGCTTTCGTCGCCGATACGCATGTCATCCGTATCGTGCGGCGTTTCGGTTTCGTCAAACCGAACGGCAACGAGATTGCAGCGTTCGATGCCGTGATGGCGGCGGCGGACGGCTTCACTGCTGACGATCTTTATGAATTGCATTGGCATCTGAAAGCCGTTGGGCAAAATATCTGCCGGCCATTCCGCGCCGCTTGCGAAGCCTGTCCGCTTTCGGAGATTTGCCTGAAGCGCGTGGAGGAAGATTTGGCCGCGCATACCGGCTACGCCGCGTGAGCCATGCGCGAGACGGCGGAAAAAATCACACAGCTTCGCGCCTCTCTCGCCGGACTGAAGACGCTTGAAAAACAGGTGCGCGTTCCGCTCGGCCATGAGGCTGCGGATGATTGCCTGAAGGGCGGGCTTCAACGCGGCGTGCTGCATGAAGTTTTTGCTGAGAGCGGCCACGAAGCGGCGGCGACGGGTTTCGCGACCGGGCTCGCGGTCCGCATCGCCGCGAAGAAATCCATCCTCTGGATTCGCCAGGATTTTTCCGCGCTCGAATTCGGCGAACTTTGCGCGACGGGGCTTCTCGAATTCGGTCTCGATCCGTCGCGCATCCTTTTGCTCTGCGTCGCACATGCGGAAGATGCGCTGCGCGCGGCGGGCGATGCGCTGTCATGTTCCGCGCTCGGCGCGGTCGTTATCGAAATTCCGGGCGAGGTGAAAATTCTCGATCTGGTGGCGAGCCGACGGCTGACGCTCGCCTGCGCGCAAAAAAACGTCACGGCATTTCTCCTGCGCTTTGCCGCGAAGCCGGATGCGAGCACCGCGGAGACGCGCTGGCTCGTCCGCGCCACGCCGTCGCAGGCAAAAGACGAAAACTGGGGCCGCCCTGTTTTCGAAACAGATCTCGTCCGCAACCGGCATGGGCGTACGGGACATTGGGTGATGGAGTGGAATTGCGATGATGGATTCTTCCGCGAACCCGCGGCGGATCGTGGTGCTATGGTTTCCGCGTCTTGCGACCGACAGGTTGCAGCGGCGCTGGAAGGCGGCGCGAACGACTGGTGCAGCGTCGCCTGAATCGCCGCCTCTGGTTGTCGTGGCCAAGGTGGACAATGCGTTGCGCCTCTGCGCGCTGGATCGCAAAGCCACCGCGCTGGGGCTCAGCGTCGGCATGCCGCTCGCCAATGCGCGCGCCATGCTGCCCGAGCTTAAGGTGATGGCGACGAACGAGCCGGCCGATCGCAAATTGCTCGAACGCATCGCCGATTGGTGCGACCGCTTCACGCCTTTCGTGGCGCTGGATGGTCCGCGCGGGCTTGTGCTGGATGTGACGGGGGCTACGCATCTGGCGGGCGGCGAACAGGCGCTGCTGGGCAAAATTCGCGAAAGCCTGCGCGCTCAGGGCTTCGCGGTGCGCGGCGCGCTAGCGGCCAGCGCAATGGCGGCGCGCGCGCTCGCCCGTTACCGCGACGGCATCGTCATCGCGTCCGGCGAAGATGCGGGCGCTATCGCGCCGCTTCCCATCGAGGCGCTTTTTCTCGATCCCGTCACCACCCATGCCTTTCGCCGCGCCGGTCTGAAGACCGTGGGCGCGGCGGCGGCACGCAAACGATCCGAACTCAGCGGTCGTTTTGGCGCTTCCATGGTCTTCACGTTGGAACATGCGCTGGGCCGTGCCGAGAAACCGATCTCGCCGCGCACGCCGCTTCCCGATTACCGGGCCGAGTGCAATTTCGCCGAACCGGTTGTCACGCAGGACATCATCCGCGAAACGCTCAAATCGCTTGCGGCCGCTTTGTCGGATATTCTGGAGAAGCGCGGCGAAGGCGCGCGCGCTCTTGAAGCCGTGTTCTTCCGCGCCGACGGTGCCGTGCGCCGCATCGCCATCGAAACCGGCGCGCCCACGCGCGAGCCCGCGATCATCGAACGGCTGTTCCGCGAAAAGCTGGATGCGCTCGCCGATCCGCTCGATCCCGGTTTCGGGTTCGACCTTATCCGGCTTTGCGCAAACCGCGCCGAACGCGCCGCATGCGAAGTGTCCGATTTCGATGCCGATGTGAATGAAAAGAGAGAAATCCGCTTTCTGGTCGATCGTCTGGCCGCGCGCTTCGGCAGCCACCGCATTGTGTCGTTCCAGCCGAACGACACGCACATCCCCGAAGCCGCCTGGGCCGCGGTTCCGGCGCAATATGCGCAAGAATGCAAAATTTCCTGGACAAAAATCCGGCGCACTAGCGAAGCGCCACGCCGCCCGCTGCGTCTGTTCGCGAAAGTCGAACCGGTGAGTTTGCTGATGGCCGTGCCCGGCGAAACCTCGCAGCGATTGCGCTGGCGCCGGGTGCAGCATGCCGTGACGTTGCGCGAAGGGCCCGAGCGCATCGCGATGGAATGGTGGCGGACGCCACAGCCGACGCGTGATTATTTCCGCGTGGAAGATGACGAAGGCCGCCGCTACTGGCTTTATCGCGACGGCATATACGAGCGCAAAACCGCTGCGCCGCGCTGGTTCCTGCACGGAGCCTTCGCATGAGCGTCCGCTATGCCGAAATCGGTGTGACGACGAATTTCTCGTTTCTGCGCGGAGCTTCACATCCGAAGGAGATGGTGGCGCAGGCGATGGGCTATGGTTACGCCGCCATCGGCATCGCGGACCGCAACACGCTAGCTGGTGTCGTGCGGGCCTATTCGGCGCTGAACGAGATTTGCGAGAAGACAAATGCGCCGATCCCGAAACTCCTAACCGGCAGCCGCCTCGTCTTTGTGGACGGCACACCGGACATTCTCGCCTATCCAATCGATAGGGTTGCCTATGGCCGGCTCTGCCGCCTTCTGAGCGACGGCAAGCTGCGCGCGCCCAAAGGCGAATGCCTGCTCACGCTCGACGACCTCCTGAAATGGCAGGAAGGGTTGCTGCTGGTTGTGATCCCGCCCCATCCGCAACGCGCGAATACGAGCATCGGGCTGCAGGAAACGGTCTGGAACGAAGATCTCGCGGGCGAAGAGGGTGGCCCCGGGCTCATTCCCATGGAGAAATTCGAGGCGCGCATTCGCGCCGCGCCGGAAGACATTGGAGCGCTACTGAAAACACTCTCGAATATCGCGCCGGATCGCATCTGGCTCGGCGCCGTTCAGCCGATGTTTGGTGACGACAAACGGCGTCTGCGGCTTTGGCAGAACGTGGCGGAAAGGGCAGGCGTACCTCTCATCGCCACCAACGATGTTCTCTATCACTGCCATGAACGGCGCGCGTTGCAGGATGTCGTCACCTGCATCCGCGAACATGTCACGTTGAACGAAGCCGGCCGGTTGCTGGAAGCCAATGCGGAGCGGCATCTGAAACCGGCAGAGGAAATGGCGGAGCTTTTCCGCGAAGTGCCGCAGGCCATTGCGGAAACCGTTCGTTTCGCAGACCGGATAAAGTTTTCATTCGACCAGCTCAAATACAATTATCCCGACGAACCGGTGCCGAAAGGCAAGACGGCGCAGCAGCATCTCGAAGATTTGTCGTGGCAGGGCGCTGCCTGGCGTTACAACGGCGCTGTGCCTGATGACGTGCGCAAGGTTTTGGACAAGGAATTGGCGCTCATCGGCCGGATGGATATCGCGGCCTATTTCCTCACCGTCTACGATATCGTGCAATTCGCCAGAACCACCAAACCGGAGATCCTTTGTCAGGGGCGTGGATCGGCGGCGAACTCCGCCGTCTGTTACATGCTCGGCATCACCTCCATCGATCCGGTGCAGATGAATCTTCTGTTCGAACGCTTCGTCAGCGAGGAGCGCAAGGAGCCGCCGGATATCGATGTCGATTTCGAGCACGAGCGGCGCGAAGAAGTCATCCAGTATATCTACAAGCGTTACGGCCATCATCGCGCGGCGCTGGCCGCAACCGTCATCCATTATCGGCCGCGCAGTGCCGTTCGCGAAGTGGCGAAAGTTTTCGGCCTCACCGAAGACATCGCCGCCGATCTCGCCAGCGGCGTCTGGGGAAGCTGGGGCAGCAAACTCAGCGAACAGCAAGTTCGGCAAGGCAAGCTCGATCCGTTCAATCTTCTGATCGCGCGCGCGCTGGAGATGACCAATGAACTTATCGGATTCCCGCGCCATCTCTCGCAGCATGTTGGCGGGTTTGTCCTGACGAACGACCGGCTGGACGAATTCGTGCCCGTCAGCCCGGCCACGATGGAAGACCGCCACTTCATTGAATGGGACAAGGACGACATCGACGCCGTGCTGATGATGAAAGTCGATGTGCTGGCGCTCGGCATGCTCACCTGCATCCGCAAGGCCTTCGACCTCGTCAAGGTCCATGAGAACAAGACGCTCGATCTGAATATGCTGGCCGACGATCCGCAAGTTTATGCCATGCTGCAGAAGGCCGACGCCATCGGTGTGTTCCAGGTCGAAAGCCGCGCGCAGATGAGCATGCTGCCGCGGCTCAAGCCGAAGGATTTCTACGATCTTGTTATCGAGGTCGCGATTGTGCGCCCCGGCCCCATTCAGGGCGGCATGGTGCATCCCTATCTGCGCCGCCGGGCCGGCGAAGAGCCGGTCGATTATCCATCACCGTCGCCCGGTCAGGGAGCTGCGGATGAACTGCATGGCGTTTTGGGAAAAACGCTCGGCATTCCGTTGTTTCAGGAACAGGCGATGAAGCTCGCCATGGTGGCGGCAAAGTTCTCGCCTTCGGAAGCGAACGGATTGCGCCGCGCCATGGCGACTTTCCGCAATCTCGGCACCATCGACAGCTTCCGGGACATGTTCGTCGGCCGCATGGCGGCGCGCGGTTACAAACAGGATTTCGCCGAACGCTGCTTCAAGCAGATCGAAGGCTTCGGATCTTACGGTTTTCCCGAAAGTCATGCGGCCAGCTTCGCGCTTCTCGTTTATGTCTCAGCCTATATCAAGAAATATCATCCCGCGGCTTTTGCCTGCGCGCTGCTGAATTCGCAGCCCATGGGCTTTTACGCGCCCGCCGAAATCGTCCGCGACGCACGCGAGCATGATGTCGAGGTGCGTCATGTCGATGTGAATTTCAGTGACTGGGGCAACAGGCTGGAGCCGGATGAAAGGGGCGGGTTGGCGCTCCGGTTGGGTTTTCGGCAGGTGGATGGCTTCAGCGAGAAATGGGCGGATGCGTTGGTGCTTCAGCGCGGCAATCGCTATGGCACGGTGCAGGATGTCGCGCGCCTCGCCCGCCTGTCCAAACGCGCGCTCATCATTTTGGCGGAGGCTGACAGCTTCCAGTCGGTTTCAAAAGATCGCCGCGAAATTCTCTGGGCCGTACGCCGCATCGCCGACAACGATGCGCTGCCGTTGTTCGCCGCGCGCTATGTCGAGGAGCAGCCGGAGGAGGAGATTGCACCTTTGCCGCCGATGCCGCTCAGCGAGCATGTGCTGGCCGATTACCAGATGCTGCGCCTTTCGCTGCGCGCGCATCTGATGTTTTTCTTGCGCGATCTATTCCGCGGCGAAGGCGTTCTGAGCTGCAAGGAAATTTCAGACGATGCCGCAGACGGTCAGTCTGCCGCTTGCGCCGGTATTGTACTCACGCGCCAGATGCCTGGCGATGCCGGCGTCGTGTTCATCACGCTGAGCGACGAAGTCGGCGTCACCAATGTCGTGGTCTGGCCACGATTGGTGGAACCCTTTCGGCGCGAGATCATGGGCGCGCGGTTGCTGCTCGTGGAAGGCAAGGTGCAGCGCAGCCCGGACGGCGTCGTGCATCTCGTGGCCGAACGCATCATTGACCGGACGGACGAACTGGATCGCTTGTCGGAAGACGATGTGGAGGCGCCGTCCTTGCGCGCGCAGGCCGCGAAACACATACACCGCCATCCGCGCAACGTGCGCGCCGTGCCCAAATCGCGCGATTTTCACTAGCACGCCGTCGCTTGCATGCCGCTCGCGACGTCCGATGTGATTACTGAAATCCCACCACCGGATGGGGAATATAGGGCGTTTCAAGCTTTGCTATTTCCTCGGCCGTGAGGTTCAGCGAAATTGCCGCCACGGCATCATCCAGATGGTTCATCTTCGATGCGCCGACGATGGGCGCGGTGACGGGGTTCTTTTGCGCTAACCAGGCGAGTGCCACCTGCGCGCGCGAAACACCGCGCGCCTTGGCGACCTGCGCAACTGCGTCGATCACTTTGCGGTCCGCGTCCTTCATCGCGCCATAAAGGACATTGCCGAAAACATCGTTCTGCTGGCGCCCGCTGGTTTCGTCGAAGTCGCGCGTGAGCCGTCCCCGCGCCAGCGGACTCCAGGGAAGAACCGCGATCTTCATCGCGGCGCAAAGCGGCAACATCTCGCGCTCTTCTTCGCGGTTGAGCAGATTGACGTGGTTCTGCATGCTGACGAATTGCGTCCAGCCATGCAGGCGTGATGTGTAAAGCGCCTTGCTGAACTGCCAGGCATACATTGATGACGCGCCGATATAGCGGGCTTTTCCGGCCTTCACCACGTCGTGCAACGCTTCCAGCGTTTCCTCGATCGGCGTCTTCGGGTCCCAGCGATGAATCTGATAAAGATCGACATAATCGGTTCCAAGACGCCGCAGACTGTTGTCGATTTCGGCCATTATTGCGCGGCGCGACAAGCCTGCGCCGTTCGGGCCGGGGCTCATGCGGCCGTGGACTTTGGTGGCGAGCACGACATTCTCACGCTTGGTGAAATCCTTGATCGCGCGACCGACAAATTCCTCCGACGTGCCGTCGGAATAGACATTGGCCGTATCCCAGAAGTTAATGCCGAGTTCCAAAGCCTTCTTCAGTAAGGGACGGCTCGCGTCCTCATTCAACGTCCATGTGTGATTGCCGCGATCCGGAGCGCCATAGGTCATGCAACCCAGGCAGATTCCCGAAACGTCCAGCCCTGTATTGCCCAGTTTGACATATTGCATGCGCCATTCTCCCGGATGTTGTCTGCAAGCAATCTATCATCTCCTTCGTTGCCCGTCATGGAGCGTCCCGCTATCGTCGCATGCGGCAAAAGATCGAGACGAATGATGCGAAAGTGGTTCAGGGTGTTTGGAATCGGAACATTCGCCGCAGCGCTAAGCTTGCTGTGTCCCGCGCAGGCGCAAACCGATGTCGGTGCTGCGCCCGCCAATCAGGTTCTGATCCAGACCTCGCTGGGCGACATCACCGTGCAGCTCGACCGCGCGCATGCGCCCATTACGGTCGAGAATTTCCTGCGCTATGTGAAGGAAGGGCATTACGACGGGACAATCTTCTATCGCGTCGTTCCGGGCTTCGTCATTCAGGGCGGCAGCTATGAGTCCGCGACAAAAGCCCGGCCGGTGCACAAGCCCATCGCGCTGGAGGCTAATAACGGGTTGCACAATCTGCGCGGCTCCATCGCGATGGCGCGTGAAGACGATCCAAATACGGCAACAGCGGAGTTCTTCATCGACTTGGCGGATGATCCGGGGACTCGATCAGAACGCGGGCGATACGGCCAATGCCACGGGCTATGCCGTATTCGGGCAGGTGATTGCGGGCCAGGATGTGGTCGACCGCATTGCCGCCGTGCCGTTGGGCGATAATGGCCCGGTGAAGGGCGCGGCGCCTGTCGAGCCGGCGGTGGTGCGCCAGGTATCGGTCGTGCCGGCTGTTCCTGCGGGGCACTGACGGCCTAAGTGTTGGCAGAAATGGAAACGCTGTCGCGCTTTCCCGTTATAAGAGAGCATGTCACAGCCCGCTTCGAAATCGGATTATGGCCTTGTCGCCGATATCGGCGGAACGCATGTGCGTTTCGCGATTGTCGATCCGCGAGGCCAAAACCCAAGTGTCACGGCGGTCACGACCTATCCCACCAAGGATCATTCGGACATCGCCGCGGCGGCGCGGACCTATCTCGAAGAACAGAAACTGGATGTGCCGCCCGAGGCGCTGGTCTTCGCGGTGGCCGGTCCTGTGGTGAACGGCGAAATCCGCCTCACCAATGCGGGTTGGGATATTTCTGAGAAGGATCTGCGCGACAAGCTCAAAACAAAGCGAGCGCATCTGGTGAACGATTTCGAAGCGCTGGCGATGGCAGTTTCCGCGCTTGCGCAAGCGGATAGCCTGAAGCCGATTGGCGACGCGCCGGAATTCGATGCGATGCGCGACGGCACCATCGCCATCATCGGGCCCGGCACAGGCCTTGGCGTCGGCGGCACTGTGCGCAAAGGCAGCGAGAACATTGCGCTGGTTGCCGAAGGCGGGCATAGCGGTTTTGCGCCGACAGACGAAACCGAAATCGAAATCCTGAAAATCCTGATGGGCAAATTCGGCCGCGTCTCGAACGAGCGGATTCTCTCAGGCCCAGGCATCTTCAATCTGTATCAGGCGATGGCGCAGATCGATGGCGTGAAAGCTCCCGATGCCGCACCCGAAGACATCACGCGCACCGCGCGCGAAAATCCAGCCTCCTTCGAAGCCAGGGTGTTCGCGCAGTTCTGCGCAATTCTGGGATCGGTCGCGGGGGACGTGGCGCTCATCATGGGTGCGCGTTCCGGCGTGCTGATCGGCGGCGGTATCTTGCCCGACGCGGCCGAAATTTTCGCGAAAAGCGAATTTCGCGCGCGCTTCGAAGCCAAAGCGCGTTTCACGGACTATATGAAAGCGATTCCGACCTTGCTCATTGTGGAGCCACATGCGGGTCTGATCGGCGCGGCTTCCATCCTTCTGAAAGACATACGCTAAATCGTTCTCGGCGCGCGCCGTTCTTCAATCACCAGATATGCACGCGCTTCTTGGGATCGACGTAGAGCCTTTCGCCGGGCTTCACATCAAACGCGCCGTACCATGCATCGACATTATGCACGACGCCGTTGACGCGGAATTGCCGCGGGCTGTGCGGATCACTGACAACCTGTTTCTTCACAAAATCGTCGCTCACCTTGCCGCGCCACGCTTGTGCCCAACCGAGGAACACACGCTGGTCGCCGGTCAATCCGTCGATTACCGGCGCGGGTTTACCGCCGAGCGAGGCGTGATAGGCGTCCAGCGCCAGCGTGAGGCCGCCGAGATCGGCGATGTTCTCGCCCATCGTCAGATCGCCGTTTACATGCACATTCGGAATGGGCTCGAACGCGGAATATTGCGCACCCAGCATCTTGGCGCGCGCTTCAAACTTCGCCGCATCGTCCTTCGTCCACCAATCGCGCAAGCGCCCTTCGGCGTCGATTTTGCGACCCTGATCGTCGAAGCCATGTGTCAGTTCATGGCCAATGATGCCGCCGACGGCGCCATAATTGATCGCAGGGTCCGCATTGGGATCAAACACCGGCGGCTGAAGAATACCGGCCGGGAAAGCGATATCGCGCAATGAGCCGTTGTAGGCGTCATTGGTCTGGGGCGACATGCTCCAGTCGCTGCGATCCACAGGGCCGAAATAGCGCCCGACATAAAAATCCCAATCGCCGGCACCCGCGCGGCGCACATCGCTGGCGAGATCGTCATCCATGATCGCGAGCTTGCTGTAATCGCGTGGGTGATCGGGATAGCCGACCTTGATCGTGTAGGTCTCGAGCTTCTTGATCGCCTCGGTCTTGGTTGCGGGACTCATCCAGTCGAGTTTTTCCAGCCGCGCGCGATAAGCGGCGAGAAGATTGTGCACCAGCGCCTCGATCTTCGCTTTGGCGTCGGGGCCGAAATACTTTGCCGTGTAGAGCTGGCCCATGCCCCAGCCCATCGTGCCGAAGGTGCCGAAGCGGTCGCCGACGCCGAAATCACCGCCGCTCACCGCCGTGATTGCACGCTTCCAACGCAGGCGCTGTTGCGCCTGACCGGCCAGCGTTTTGTCGTGCATGTCGAAATAGGCGTCGGTGAAAGATTTTGAAAGATAGGGTGCCGCATTGTCGGCGATATGGAATGCCTGCCACGCCTTGATCGTGTCCGGGGGCGTTGCGGCATAGAGCGCCGCGAGCTTCGGAAACGCCATCTTTTCCGCGACGATGACGCGATCCATTTTGGCGAGGTTGGCGTCCGCCAGAAATTGTTTCCATCCAAAGCCCGGCGCGAATTTGTCCAGATCGGCGGTGGCGACCGGATTGTACACTGCGTTGATGTCGCGCTCCTGCACCTTGGTCCAACTTGCATCGGCAATTTTGGTCTCGAAGGCGACGACATCTTTCGCGCGCGCATCGGCTTTGGACCAGTTTATGAGATGCAGAAGTTGCGCGACATAGGCCTCGTATTTGCCCTTCACCGGCGCGAATTCCGGTTTCAGATAATAATCGCGGTCAGGCAGGCCGAGCCCGCCCTGGCCCAGATAGACGGCGTATTTCTTGGGATCTTTCAGATCGACATCGATTCCGAAATTGAAAAGGCTTCCTTCGAAATCGGAATTGTCGCGGCCCATCAACGCCGCCAGATCATCGCGCGTCTTGGCAGCGCGCACCGCATCCAGCTCCGGTGCAATCGCCGAAGCACCAAGCTTCTCGATCCGCGCTTCATCCATGAACGCCTTGTAGAAAGCGCCGGCGTTGCCCTCGAGATCGCCGGGCTGGTGCGCCGCCTTGGCCGCGGCTTGTTCCAAAATGTCGTGCAGGCGCCCTTCGGTCGTATCCGTCATCATCAGGCGCAGCGAATAGGCCGGCTTGTCGGCAGGAATCTGGGTACGGTCGAGCCATGCGCCATTGGCGTAACGGAAGAAGTCGTCACCTGGCTTGGTGCTTTTATCCACAGCAGTCGAATCGAAACCCCACTTGCCGAATTGCGGTTTGGCATCGGGCGCTGCGATTGCAACCAGCGAAACGCAACTCAGCAACGCGGCAATCAAAACCGCTCCGTGCGTAATTTTCCTATTCATCCGTCTACCCCCCTTTGCCTCTTCGCGCCGTGATTGTGCATGTCCATGCGACGGCGGCAATTCACGCAGATGTGTGTATGACGCGAACGGAGGCCGAACGGCACTATTTCACGACAATGATGCGCATATCGCCGGTGCGGTGCAGCACATTGACGGCCACGTCGCCGCCGTGGCGTTGCAAGCGGATGTCCGCTGTGTTTTCGCCCAGTCTGAGGCGCTTCAGGCAAACTTCGTCGAGAAAGTCGGGCAGCATCGGATTCTCGAAGCGGATCTCATTCTTCGCATGGTCGATGCACATGCCGAGCGCGGCCTGAATGAGCGCCAACGGCGCGGCACTCGACCAGGCCTGCGGCGCGCAGGCCACAGGGTAGAGCGTCGGACCGACGCCGGGCCTGCGCGGAAAGCCGCAGAACAATTCGGGCAACCGCAATTGCTCGAGATAATGGGTTGCATCGAACAGGCCGGTAAAGATCTTCAGCACTTCCTCTTTCAGCCCGTATTGACCAAGACCCATCGCGATGATCGCGTTGTCGTGCGGCCACACCGATCCGTCATGATAGGACATGGGGTTGAAGCGGCGTTCGCAGGATGACAGCGTGCGGACGCCCCAGCCGGAAAAGCACTCGCGGCCGAGGAGAGATTTGGCGACACGAACCGCACGCTCCGGCGAAGCGATGCCGGAAATCAACGTGTGTCCTGGATTGGATGCCGTGACGCCGCAACGTCTTTTTTCTCCGTCCAGTGCCAGCGCATAGGTTCCAATCTCTTCGCACCAGAACGAGGCCTCGAATTTCTGGCGCAGTATTTCTGCCTGTTCGGCCAGCGCATCCGCCTGATCGTTGCGGCCGAGCGCTCGGCAGATCGCGGCGGCATTGTGTTTGCCCGAATAGACGTAGGCCTGCACCTCGCACAGCGCGATCGAGCCTTCGGCCAAAGCGCCGTCCGCATGCATGATGGAATCGTTGGAATCCTTCCAGCCTTGGTTCTGCAGGCCCTTGTCACTTTGGCGGTGATATTCGACAAAGCCATCGCCATCGAAATCCCCGTAATTGTCGATCCAACTGAGCGCAGCCTGGATGTTGGACCAAAGCGCTTTCATGGTTTCCAGATCGCCCGTGCGCGCGAAATAGCGCCCTGCCAGCATCACGAAGAGAGGCGTGGCATCAACGCTGCCGTAATAGCGGCCGAACGGCACTTCGTGCAGGTTCGCCATTTCGCCGTGGCGCATCTCATGCAGAATTTTGCCGGGCTCCGCATCCGCTTCTTTATCGACATGCGTGGCTTGCGTCGCGGCCAGAAATTTCAGCACGCCCTTCGCGATATTGGGATCAATCCACAATGTTTCCAGCGCGGTAATGATCCCGTCACGGCCAAACACGGTGCTGAACCACGGGATGCCCGCGTAAGGATAGAGGCCTTCCGGCGTTTCGGTTATCAGCATGTAGATGTCCGCGACCGAACGGCAAAGGACCTGGTTGAACAATTCGTTCGACGTGCTCACCACGGCAGTTTGCGCCGTCTCTTTACGCATCGCCCGGCGGGAGGCCCGCAGCGCTGACATGAAATGGGTGTCTTGCACTCTATCTTCGGTGCCGCATTGCACCGTCACGAAGGCCGATTTTCGCTCATTGGGCTCAAGCGTGATGTCGAGCGCGGCGCCGCGCTCGGTCAGAAACGTCGGCGGTGGGTCGAAGCGCATATGCATGTAACGGCTGATTCCATCCAGCCCGCTGTAATGAAAGACAACGAGATTATCGGAACGGATTTCCGTTTTGCAAATACCGCGATGCGGACGCTTTATTCCACGAACCTCGAACAGGTCCGCAAAATCGGCTGCGAAGCTCAGCGCAATGCGCCGGCGATGCGGATTCGAATCGAAATTCTGAATGGCGATGCGCTCATAGCAGCAGCCTTGCCAGAGAAACTTCGAACGCACGAAATGCAGCGTCTCACGCGTCAGAATCAGCTCCTTCCCCACATAGATGTCGGGATTGGCGAGATCGACGGTCAGCATCGCGTTGTCGTCCTGCAACGTCGAACTGAGCAGGAGCGGCCGGTGACCGTCAATGAACAGGCACAGGCCAGAAAGGTAGCGCGTGTCTTCGTGGAAGATTCCCGCGGGATTGCTGGCCGCGTTCAGGATATCGCCGTTGTGATCGAACAGGGCAAAGGTGTCGCCGTGCTTGAGCGTGCGCGGCCACGCCTTCTGAATGGATTCAGTCGCCGGTATGTAAAATTGTGGGACGGCGGCTTCGCCGGAATCGTCCCTGACTGGCGCAGCGCGATCTTCGCCGTCCTTCATCCGCAATCCTTGCATCACCCTGAACCGGCGAATTATTCGGCCGCCAAAGCGCGCGCCTGGCGAGCAACAAGTCTACTATAGACGTCCAAATATTGTTCGGCCATGTGCGCCACGCTGAAGCGGCGTTCGAAAACCCTGCGAATGCGGTGCCGGTCGAGAGCCATCGCTTTTTCAACGGCGTTAACCGCATCGTCCACCGTATCGACGACAAATCCCGTCACACCGTCCTCCATCACCTCAGGAACGGAACCGCAGCGGAACGCGATCACAGGCGTGCCACATGCCATTGCCTCTATCATCACCAATCCGAAGGGTTCGGGCCAGTTGATCGGGAACAGCAGCGCGCGCGCGTTGCCGAGAAATTCTGTCTTTTGTTCTTCGCCGATTTCACCGATGAATTCGATTAACGGGTCGGCGAGCAGGGGCTTCACGCGCTCTTCGAAATAGACGCGATCCACTGCATCGACCTTTGCCGCGATTTTGAGCTTCATACCTGCGCGTTTGGCGATGGCGATCGCTTGTTCCGGTCCTTTTTCGGGAGATATCCGGCCAAGGAAGGCGAGATAACCCCCAACGCCGTTTCCTTCGCGATGCAGATCGGCGGGGAGACCGTGATGGACTGTCGCCGCCCAGTTCACCGGCGGCATCGGTTTGCGCTGGTCGTTGGAAATTGAAATCAGCGGCAAATCTGGAAACGCGGCATAGAAGGGATGGAGATCGCACAGATCGAGACGGCCGTGCAATGTCGTGAGAATCCGGTCGCCCATGATGCGGAACAGCGGATAGTGCAGCAGATCGACATGAAAATGCAGAACGTCGAATTCATGCGCGCGGCGGTAAACTTGATCGAGCATCATCAAATGATAGGGGTGGTGATCCCGCACGGCTGAATCGAGACGAAGACCGCGTGGAACAATCGGCACCAACTTGGCCGCCGTCTGCGAGTCGCCGCTCGCAAAAAGGGTCACCTCATGGCCGCGGCGGACCAATTCTTCGGTGAGCCACGAAACGACGCGTTCGGTGCCACCATAACGGGTTGGCGGAACGCTTTCGGCCAGGGGAGCTATTTGAGCGATACGCATATGGCTATCCAGCGGGCGCACTGAAAGTTTGAAAGCGCCCAACAACGCCCGGGGCCCCTATCGGCACCGTGCCCACTGAGTTAAGTGCCGGACAGCCAACCGGTTCCGAAAATAGCCTCGGATTGCCGCATTTTTCGCATTTTGGCGCTGATGCTGCTTTTCGCAGCAGTCAACAGTTTAGTTTGCCTTATCGCGCCCGTAATGATCGGCGACAATCTGCGCGATGGCGGCAGTCACGCGCTTGGCCGTGGGGATGTGCAGAAATTCATTAGGGCCATGCGCGTTGGAGTGGGGGCCCAAGACGCCGGTGATGACGAACTGCGTCTGTGGGAATTTCTCACCCAGCATCGCCATGAATGGAATGCTGCCGCCTTCGCCCATATAGGCCGCGGGCTTGCCGAAAGCCATTTGCGATGCCTTGGAAATCGACTTTTGCAGCCATGGTGCCAGCGCGGGCGCTTCCCAGCCCGATTGACCATGCTCGGCATCGAATTCGACTTCCGCGCTATAAGGCGGATCGCTTTCCAGCGTTTTTTTTATGAGGTCCGTTGCCTTATTCGCGTCCATGGTGGGCGGCAGGCGGAAGGAAAGTTTTGCGGTGGAATAGGGAAGCAAAACATTGCCGGCATTTTCCGGCGCCGGATATCCCTCCATGCCGATCACCGCCAATTGCGGTCGCCATGTACGGTTCAGCACAAGCTCTGTGAGGTCTTCCGACATCGGCCGCGTGGCGCCAGCAAAGGGCAATTTGCTGAACACTTCATCGCCGAGAATTTTCGCGGCCTGCTTCGCTTGCTCGATTCGCTGTGGGGGCACCTGCACGTAAAGGTCTTGCAGCTTGATCGCGCCGGTCGCCTCATCCTCCACACGAGACAGAAGTGAGCGGGCAATGCGAAAGGAAGACGGCACAATACCGGAGGCGTCGCCGGAATGCACGCCTTCGGTGAGTACACGGACGTTGAGAACGCCCATGGCAATGCCGCGCAACGACGTGGTGAGCCAAAGCTGATCGTAATTGCCGCAACCAGAATCCAGGCATACGACGAGCGAGGGCTGACCCAGCCGATCGGACAAATGATCAATATAGAAGGGAAGATCGGGGCTGCCGGACTCTTCGCAAGCCTCGATCACGATCACGCAACGCGCGTGTGGCACATCCTGTTCGCGCAATGCCAATAGGGCAGTGATCGCAGCATAGATCGCGTAGCCGTCATCGGCGGAACCGCGGCCATAGAGCCTATCACCGTCGCGGCGTGGCTCCCATGGACCAGAGGCTTCATGCCAACCCTTCATCTCCGGCTGTTTGTCGAGATGGCCGTAGAGCAGAACGCAATCGTCGTTTTTGCTGCCCGGCACATCTATGAAAATGAGCGGTGTGCGGCCGGGCAGGCGGATGACATCCAACGTGGCGCCTTTGAGCGCCGCGATCTTCTCGCGCGCCCATTTCTCCATCAGCGCGACGGCGGCATCCATATGGCCATGCTCAGCCCATTTCGCATCGAAAGCGGGCGATTTGTTGGGAATGCGGATGTAATCGGTGATCGAGGGAAGAACGGATTCGTCCCATTGCTGATCGGAGAATTTCTTGAGCTTTTCTGTATCGAGCGTCATTGCGAAAGCGCCTTTGCGAGCAGCGGCAGGCTGCGGTCCATTCGGTAATCCACGGAGGAATGATTGTCGGGAAATTCCTCATAAATGTGCGCCACGCCCTGCTCCTCAAGAAAACGGTGCATACGCCGCGCGCCATAAACCAGATTGTATTGGTCGACATCGCCGCAATCGATGTAGAGCGCCTTGAGAGTCTTCAGATCGGCAACGTGCTTCTCTGCGAGGGTCAGCGGATCCCAGGCCAGCCAATTGCGCCAACGTTCGGCAATGAATTCGCAAGTGTGGGAATCGACGGGCAGCCGGATGGTCTTTGGGTCCGCGGGATCGGGGTCGAACGTCGCGCACTGGCAGAGCATCATCAGGGTGTGGATATCGGAATCCTTTGTTTTGGGTTGCGCGAAGAATTTTTCGAGCCATGCCCTGGGATCGCCACCATTGGGCGCGAGTGCGCGCAGCAGCGCCGGCATTTCATGGCGATACATCAGATCGAAGCCCATGTCGCCGGAATGACCGGCCGCGGCCGACCAGAAATCGGCGTGGAGGATCGCGTGAACGATTGCCCCGTAACCGCCGGAGCTTTTGCCGAAAATGCCGCGCTTGCCTTTGCCGCCGCAGCCGAAAGTTTGTTCAACGAAGGGCACGGCCTCCTGCAGCAGAAAATCGTCCCAGCGGCCGATCCCCGGGCTGTTGATATATTGATTGCCGCCGAGCTTACTGAAGCAGTCCGGAAACGCGACGACGCAGGGCGTCATCGCGCCGCTAGCGATCAGCCGGTCCAGCCGCTCGGGCATGTTCTCGCCGAAATTCTTCCAGTTGGTGTGAGCCGGTCCACCGGCAGTGAAGCCGACAACATCAACAAGCAATGGAAGTCCGCCCCCGTCATGACCGTGCGGCATATAGATGTCGATAATTCGCGCTGTGGGATCGTCCAGTGGATTTCCGGCGAGCACTTTGCTGTCGAGTGTTTTGCGGTGTATGGCGCCCGCGGGCGCGGAAATGTCGCGTATCATGGGCCGGGACTATAATCAATCGCGCGCCAGCGGCCAGCGCAAAAGCGCTCTGCGAATGCTTTGGGAAACTAGCGCGCGAAAACGATGCCGGTCGGCGGTGCGCGCATCGCGCTCAGCATATCGAGCGCCTGCGAGGCTTCGGCGCGTGGCGTCGCCTGCCAGCGCAGCAGCATCACCGTCGCGTCGGCAAGGGGAAGGAAGAATCGTGCATCGCCGTGCGGCGCAACCGGCGGGCAATCGATGATGACGAGATCGCAGACGCGTTTCAAATGTGCGACGAGCTGAGCCAGGGCTTGCGCTTGAAAAGGTGCGTTCGCCGTGCGCGAATAAGAGGGCGAAAGTATCCGCACCGCTGAGCGCGGATCGGCCGCCAGGCTTTGGCTTAGCGGCGCTGTGCCGGCCAATACGTCCTGCAGGCCGTTCGGCAGTGCACCGATCCCCATACCAAAGGCCACTTTCGGCCATTGCAGATCGCCGTCGATCACGACCGCGCGAAAGCCCCGTCTCGCTGCATCGCGCGCAAGCGCGATGGCGAGCGCCGTTTTACCTTCGCTGCGATCCGGCGTCGTCAGCGCGATAACTTTCCCTCCCTGTCCGCGCTGCGGCGCAATGCGGGCAAGAAGTGCATCCACGCAGCGCGCATAGTCTTCACCCGGGCGATCGATGATCAGATCGGCCGCGCGCAGACTGGCGTAATCGGGAATTTCGCCAAGCACCGGCGCGCCACGCAGCGGATCGGCGGATTTCAGGATCATTGTGGCGGGGCCGCGCACTGGCTCCGGTCGATAAGACGTGGCCGGAGCGTTGCGTTCCGCCAGCAAGGCAAAGAGCAGGCCGATGAGAAGGCCCGCCGGAACCGATGCCGCCGCGATCAGTGTACGCTTGGGCGAGCTTGGTATTGTGGGGATAGCCGCGCTCGAGATGATGCGGGCATCGGGCGCCTGATTCGCGCCTTGCGTCTCGCGCAGCCGTGTGACGAAAGCTTCGTACATGGTGCGGGTCGAAATGGCGTTGGCTTCCAGCGCCTTCAACTTCACTCGCGCCAGGTTTTGTTCCATCGCCTGGCGCTCAAGCTGCTGCAGGCTCCCCTGCAACGATCCAACCTGCGCGCGCGAAACCGAAACGTCATTGGCAACGGATCCGCCAATGCGATTGGCTTCTTCTGCGACCTTTGCTTCCAGATTCTGTTTTTGGGATTCGATGTCGATGACTTTTGGATTGCGCGCGCCATAGCGCGAATTGAGCTGCGCTTCCTTTTGCAGGACATCTGCTTCCTGCGTGCGCAACTGAATTATCAGGGGCGAGGAAACGACTTGCGAGACTTCGGCGGCCTGACCTTCCTTTATCATAGAGTTGATATGGCTGTAGGTTGCCTGTTTCTGTGCCAGATCGGATTTTGCCTGCACGAGTTGTGCATTCACAGCGGTAAGTTGCTGGTCGATCAACGATGAGCCGTCACCGGTTTCGTTGATGTTATTTTCCGCCTTGTATTCCTGCACCGCGGCTTCGGCGCTTTGCACTTGGTGGGCAAGCGTGGCAATGCGTGTCGCGAGCCATTCAGTGGCCTTCTGTGTCGTATCGTTTTCAAAGGCCTCCTGATCTGCGAGATAGGCGTCAGCGACGGCATTGGCAATGCGCGCAGCCTTGTCCGGACTGATGGAGTTAAATGTGATCGTGATAGTGGTCGAAAGCCCCACGGCATCCACGCTCAGATGGCGCAGGAAATTGTCGATGACAGTGTCGGCGCTTGGAAGTTCTCCCGTAAAAACACCCGGCTTGGCAAATTCCGGATCTTCGTAAAGCTTAAACCGCGCAATGATGTTGGCGGCGAGATCGCGCGAAGTGATGATCTGGATCTGATTCGCAACGGAGGCAGGATCGGTCGGCAGTGCAGACAGCACTGACGAATTTTCCGCGATATTGTTCTTCCGCGGTTCCAGCATGATGGTCGACGTGGCAGAATAAGAGGACGGCCATATTACGAGCGCGACAACGACAATGGCGACGATCGATGTGGCAATGGCCAATATAAATGCCAGACGTGCGCTCGCCACGCGGACGAGATCGCCGTACCGGAAAGATCCGCCATCATCCATGCGCATGGATGGGGTGGGGTCTTGAAACGTCATCGCCTCGTTACCGTCCTGTGGCTTCTCATGACGCGGGCCCGCGCCATTTCGAGGCCGGCAAAAGTTCTAACCCGCCAGCCACTGCGGAATGGTTAACGAAGGGTGGAACGAAAGACCTGCGAGGCCTATGTTTCCAGCTTCGACAAGGCCTCTACAAAGGGCGCGTCCATACGGTCAATGGCGATTTCCGGGCCTTGTACACTGTTGCGAGTAGATTGCACCTTTCGCGAAAGCGCCCAGGAGCGAATAAGCTCCGGATCATCCCACGGCACATCGTGATAAGCGGATTTGAGATAGTCGCTTCCCGGGTCGCGGGGCCACTCCTGTGGAAACAGCGCCACCAGATCGCTGGCAATGCGCGGACGCGGGCTGACGGCTCGCCCCTCAAGCTTCGCAGAGAGAGCAGCGGGAAGATCCCGACCCGGGCCGAAAGCAAGATGGGCCGATTGCGGTGCACGCGGGTTGATTTCGATCAAATGCATCTGGCCGCGCGTGTCTTTCACGTAGTCGAGGCCATGCAGGCCGGAAAGTTCGAAGCGCTGAGCGAGGCGCTTGGCGGCTTCGTCCATTTGCGCGCAATCGATGCGCCGAAGGACGCTGGCCGGTCCGCTGTCGCCTTGCGTGACAACAGCTTCGAAATGGATCGCTGTGAGAACCTCTCCCCGCCAGCAGGCGAAGGCGGTTGTCGCCGGGGTGCCCGGCACGAATTTCTGCAGGCTGACGGCTTCGCGGCGCGCATGAAAGGCCGTCAGCATATGATGGCTATCCCGGTGGCCAATGGCACGGACAACACTGCGCAAGCGCGATGGCGGTCGGGCGAGTTTGGTGAAGGCGCGTAACGCCGCTTCTCGGTCGTAAACGATGGCGACCCCGTCACCACCCCAGCTGCCATCCGTCTTTAGAACAGCCGGAAAGCCCGTTTGCGCCAATGCAGATTCGAGTGTGTGTTTGGATGTTATGAGGTGTGTCTGTGGGGCGCGGATGTTGGCTTCGCAGGCACTTTCGATGAATGCGGCGCGAGACCTGAGATGCGGATAGCTTGCCACATTGCCGAGGGACCGCTGCACAAGGTCAGCAACATCTAGATTCGAAAATTGTGTGCCGGCATGAATGTGCACGAGAAGCGATGTGGCACGATCATCCAGGGCGACGACAAAATCGGGTTGCGACTGCGCTATGGCGCGCTCGAAGGACGATATGCCGGCCATCGGCCAATAGCCGTAACGCCGTGAAAAGTAACGGCTCCGCGCTGCCGGATGACCGGGTGGCATGATGGCATCGACCGCACAGCCCGCCGCCGCGAACGCGCTCGCAAAGCGGGCGGCTGATGGCCAGCGCACCGTTGTCGCCAGAAGAATCTTCTTCGCCATGCACGGAAGAATAGTCACGTCCCGTCAATCATCGGTGAACGAACAATGTGTCACAATTGGCGCGCGGTCTGGACCGACCGGCTTGCACGATGAACACGGTGGTCGTCTCCGGGAACGACTGTCTCAATTTGGAACAGATGCTCATGCCAACGGTCGACAGCGGCGGAAAATTCAAGACAGTCCGTTCTATTGCGCAAAATTTTCTGTCTCTGACGCTCACCAGCCAACGGCTCGAGAGTGCGTCACCAAGCGAAGTTTGCGATGTGGCGATTATCGGCGCAGGGCCCTATGGGCTTTCTGTCGCCGCGCATCTGCGCGCCTTGGGCGTTTCTTTTCGCATCTTCGGCAAGCCACTCGATACCTGGCGCGCGCACATGCCCAAGGACATGTTGTTGAAATCCGGCGGATTTGCATCCAGCCTCTCCGCGCCAGATCCCGCTTCGACCCTGAAGGCCTACTGTGCCGCGCGTTCCATTGAATATGCTGATACCGAATTGCCCGTCTCGCTCGATCTTTTCCTTGAATACGCCGACTGGTTTCGAGCCACCTATGTCCCGACGCTGGAAGAGATGAACGTCACGGCGTTGGAGGAAACTCCGGCGGGTTATGCGCTGACACTGGAAGGCGCCAAGAAGGCTCTAGCGCACCACGTTGTTCTGGCGGTCGGTATAAGCTGGTTCAAGCATATTCCCGAAGAGCTGTCGGGCCTCGCGCCGGACGCGATTTCGCACAGCTTCGATCATCGTGACGTTTCGCATTGCAAAGGACGCGAGGTGATTGTGGCGGGGGCTGGCGCGTCCGCGATCGATACAGCGGCTTTGCTGCATGATTCCGGCGCTTCAGTGCGTATCCTGGCGCGAGACACAAATATTCGCTTTCACACACCCCCAAGCAAAAACCGTGAGTCGTGGATGCGCCGCCTCCGAAAGCCGTCCTCCGGTATCGGCCCCGGCTGGCGCTCTCTCATATGCGTCGAGCTGCCATTTCTGTTTCGTCTTCTGCCCGAAGCATTCCGCTTGAAGATCGTGCGCAGGCATCTCGGTCCTGCACCCGGCTGGTTCATGCGCAAGCGTATTGAGGGACGCGTTGAGACGATACTCGGGTATTCGATCGAGGGCGCTCGCATGTTGGGCGAGCGTGTTTTGCTGCAAGTGAAGGATCGCGAACATAAATCGAAAACATTGGAATGCGATCATGTGATTGCCGCGACCGGCTACAAACCCGATCTGGCGCGGGTACCGTTTATGTCTGCCGATCTGCTTGCCCGAATTGCCACAACCGGCACAGCACCCTCCGTCTCGGGCAATTTCGAAACATCGCAACCAGGCCTGTATATTGTCGGCCCCGCGGTTGCGAATAGTTTCGGTCCCTTGATGCGCTTCATGACAGGCGCGGAATTTGTAGCGCCGCATATCGCAAAGCATCTTGCGGCCGAATTCGGCAACGTTCCTACGTCAATAGAGAATCTTCAGGATGATAGCGCTCGGGCCATTGCGTTCCACATCGGCTTGCGGCGGTAGCTTGTATCCAACGGCAGCTGGCGTGGAAACCGCCCGATAAGCTGATCGCGCAGACTGGGCGGATCGATGAAGCGATCCGACAACCCCCATGTCAGCACCGCGATAGTCGCGCCATGGTTCAGCACCACATCCAGAAAACGACGGCTTGAATCGGCAACCGCGCGATCGCGCAGAATGATATCCATGGGGCCGTCGGCGTCGTACACGTCGTGTTCGGTGATGAAAACTTTCAGCCCCATCGCGTGTATGCTGTCCAGGAAATGGGCGAGCTTCTTCTGGTCCACTTGCGGACCGAACGCAGCGAGATGACCTTGTAGTCCGAGCGCATCAATGGGCACGCCGCGTCCCCGCGCAGCTTCCAGAAAGTCGAGGGTTGCTGCGCGGAAGCGGTCGTTGTCCGGCGCGCCCATCTCACATCCCCAATCATTATAAACCAGCAATGCGGTCGGGTCGGCAGCGCGCGCGGCATGATAGGCAATGTCGATGTATTCAGGACCGAATCGCTTTAGCCACAGCGTATTGCGCAAGCCGTCGGGGCGTCCGTCCAGCGGCGCGATGGCTTCGTTCACAACGTCCCAGGAATGGAGCCAGCCTTTGAAGTGTCCTGCAACCTTGGCGATGTATTCGGTCAGCAACGTCTCTGCCCGAGGCGACGACAAGGCGTCCTCAAGCCATGACGGGTTTTTGTGATGCCAGACAAGTGCGTGTCCGCGAAGCGTCATGCGATGTGATCGCGCAAAGGCGAGAAGCGTGTCACCCGCGGAGAAATCGTAAACACCGCGCGTTTCTTCGATAATGCCGCGCTTCATTTCATATTCCGCGACAAGCATGCCGGCTTCGCGGGCGAGGGCAAGCACGAATTCGGCGTCTCTCAGTTCGAAGGTGCTGGCGGCACAGCCATAAACAAGACCACGGCGAGCCGCGATGTCGCGCAAACCATCTGGGGTAATGTCGCCGAGAATGCTTGGACGGAGCACAACACCGGCGGTGCCTGCCATCTGCACGAGCAAATCGCGGCGGTTCAACATATCCGTTGAGGCGCCGGAACGGCTTCACCGCCGCTCTGGGTGTCGCGCGGCGCGAAGCGCAGCCACGCAATAGCGCGATCGGCAATGGAGCGGTAAATGAAATCAGGCAGGAAAATCTGCAGGAAAATAACCGCCGCCAGTCGTGGACGATAGCAACCGCGAAACACAGCCGAGAGATAGAACCGCAGGGCGCGCAACGGTTTCGTCACAGCAACGCCTTTGGCGATGGCCCAGCCACGCCCGCCATAATAAGCCTTTGGCGGAATGTGCGGCCTTAGCTGTTCCAACCACGGAATGAGGCGTGCACCTTTGCGCCCCGCCGATGTACGGTTCGGATTGTATTCGTCGCTCCACACGGCACCCGGTTCTTCCGCCATTTTGAATTTGAGGCCGGCGAGAAAGAGCCGTATCGCAAAATCGGTGTCCTCCGCTGCCCGCCAGTTTTCGCCATATCTTATGCGCCGTGCCGTTTCGCGCTCGACGACGATGGTGATCGTAGGAACGAAGCCGCGATCGCAAAGCAGATATATGGCCATATGCTCGTCCGGCGCGATGGCACGTGGCGGCTTGATCAGGCTGACACCGCCGCCGCGATCCACGATCATGCGCGCATAGCCAACGGTGCCTTCGCTTCCTTTGAGCAGACGACGCATGGTTTCAAGGTGATGGGGCAGAAATCGATCGTCCGAATCCAGCAAGGCGACGAAGACGCCGCGCGCCTCATCGAAGCCGCGATTACGCGCTGCCGCGCCACCTTTGTTCTCTTGCCGCACGAAGCGAATTCGTGGATCGCCGATGGAATCCACAACTGCCTTCGGATCATCCTTCGAACCGTCATCGACAATGACGATCTCGAAGTCCTGACAGCTTTGAGACAGGACGGAGCCAACGGATTGAGCAAGATCGTGCGTCCGGTTGAAAACCGGGATGATCACCGAGAAAAAAGGACTTACGCTGTCGGCCATGACTTTGTTACATTGCGCGCGTTTCTCGCCGCTGCCAGCCCTGCCAGCATAAGAAGAAACGTGACCCAGGCGACGCCGTCTCCATCGAGAAAATCGGATTCCATGAAATTGTGCAGAACGAAAAAGACGAAAAAAGCGAAATATAGAGTCTTAAGCCCGCCATCCATGTCTGCGCGCGCCCAGAAGATGCGGGCCGGAATTAAAATGAGCGCGAGAAGCCCAAGCGCGAAACCGATCAAGCCGGTAGTCATCGCCAGTTCGATATAGCCGTTGTGGCCTTGTGCCACCGTGCGAATCCACCCACCCACATAGTTGTGCAGCGGCGAAAGACTGCCCGTGTCCGCGAAGGTGCCAAAGCCTGAACCCATGAGTGGATGATCCGCAATAAATGCGAGTTCGCCCTGCCAGATGGCGGCGCGGCCGGTGAATTCTTCTGGGTCGGAAAGGGCACGCACAATCGCGTCGTGGTTCACGAAGATGAGCGTCCCGATCCCCACCACAAGCAGAAGGCTCGCGACGGCGACAATGAGGCGATCTATGTCACGCCGCCAACCCCAACGATAGATGGCCGCCGCTGCGATCGCGACCGGCAGCAATCCAAGTGAGGATTTCGAATGAGTCTTCAGCAGAAAAAGAAACGCAGCCACGGCGAATGCGAGATAGAGCAGTCGCGCCTTTTCGGTGATCGCGTAGTAGAGGAACAGAAGCACGGACAGCGCACACGCGGCGCCCGCTATATTCTTGTGAAAATAGAGGCCGCGCCAATCGCCGACCACTTCGGGCTCTATGTCGCCCGGCTGATGCACTGCCTGCGGTAACAGCGGAATCGAAATCCAGTTTATAATCAGAACGGCGATCAGAACATAGCAGAGCAGCTTCAGCGAACGTTCGGGTCCGACGGTGTCGACTCCCAGCATGACCGAAAGGACGACAATCATCTCGAGGCCCGCGCGCCGAAGCGCTACGTCCGACTCAATAGCCCACAGAGAGGTCAGCGCACACCAGACCAGCAGCATCGCGAGCCAGATCGGCACCGCGCTAAACGTGGAAATTCCGCGCTTCGCCAGCGTGCCCGCCAGAATGATCGCGAAAACGGCGAGGTAGCAGATTTGGCGCAGCACATCGCCAGCGCCAGCCGCACCGCTTGCGCCAATCGCTGTATCGACCGTGTCGCGCATGGCGAATGGCGTGAGGCCGATAAACACCAGAAGTAGAAAGCCGACATAGGCGGCCTCCACGATCCAGGACGTTAAACCCGGATTCGAACTGATGTTCCCAAGCGCGATCCCATCATTGGCCATGGATCACCGAATACTCGTCATACGAGCGGCCGCTGATCGCAGCGATCTTGCCCGCCGCCCGGAAGAGCTTGCGCAATGGTCGCACGCGACGATTCGAGTCGGCCGAAAGGATGACGAACAGGAAGGGGTTCAACAAGAGCGCGGCAGCGATACGCGCAGCTTCGTTGAGTCGGGCGACCACGCTGGGCCGATGCTTCAGAAACACGCGCATGTCGGAATTGCCGGCGCTATAGGCCCGTCGCAGTGCCCATTTCAGATTGGCTCGCGACGCCGGCACGAAATCAAATGCGACCGCATCGTTCGCCCATGCGAACCGTGCGCCCTGTTCTTTGAGGCGCATAAAGAAATCTGCATCCTCACCACCGGTCATCGCGAAAGACATGTCGAACCAGGGCGCTTTCATCTTTTCCAGCGCTTCGCGACGCAACAGGAGATTTCCGGCTCCGACGAGGTCGGAAATAAGGCCGGTCGGCGCGGTCACGTCGGACACGCCATCGCAATGTATGGCCCATGCGCCGGGATCGGTTTCGAAAATGCGATGGATGGCACCTTGCAATGCATCCGCTCCGGTTTCCTGTTGCACGCGCAGGAATTCGTCCAGCCAATTCGCATCGGGCCATTCGTCATCATCGAGCATGGCGATGAACTTCGTGGAATGATTTCCCAGCGCGCGCGCGACGAGTGCGTTGCGCGCCTGTGCAATGCCGCGCCCGGCGACGATGATGGCATCGAGTTGCCAACGATAGCCTTGCTCGCGGACACGCGCGCAGAGGTCGAACGCTTCATGCTGTTCGGCGTCATTGTCGGCTACCAGCACGGTAACGTTCGCGGTGGTGACCAGATCTGCCAAAGCATAAAGCAGGTGCTCCAGACCTTTAGGCCGGCGAAAACTCGGAATGGCGACGACGACCTCAGACATGCTGTGTCCGCCATTGCCGCCCCAGCGCGAAGATGCGGCCTGTCATCACCAGATCGCCGGCCAGAATGCCGAGGAGCGAGACGAGCGGCCCGAACGCCAGCAACAGCGCCAGTGTGAGCAGGATCGATACGATGCTGGAGCGAACGCTTGCGCCGGCAAGAGATCGGAACTCCCCAACCACCTGAAGGAAAATCGACTCCGGCGTGCGCAACGCCCGGACGCCCATGACCACAATCCAAAGGCAGATGACGGCGATAACACTTGCCTCGTCATAACCGCGTTTCAGGATGAGCTGCGGAAACCACACCATGATGACCGCGGCGAGCACAGTCGATGCCGCCAGCACCGTCAGAGATGCGATCCGAAATTCAAACACGGAACGTAGCGCGCACGTTACGTTGTTCTGCGCGATGGCCCGTGCCATGGCTGGTCGTTCAGCATCCGGAAGCGCCGTTATGACAAGCGAAACCGGGCGCATAAACAAAGATCCCACCGCCAAAAGTGCGAATGCCTTTGGCCCGGAGACAAAGGTCACGAGATAGGCATGTGCGTTAGCGGTCAATTCGGTTGAGATCACGCCGAGCATCGACCAGCGTGCAAGGTCGCGCCAAACGGGTACGAAGGCGCGCAGTGAGCCGGTAAAGATCGCTTGCGCCTGCGCAAACAGAAATTCGCGGCCAAAGGCCATCAGCGCGCACAGCGAACAGGCGACCAGAACGGTGGCCGCGCGGGTCGGCGAAAGCGCTTGCCCGAATGTGAGAACCAGAAGGCCGCCGATGAGCATGGTGCTGTAGACGACATCGGAGATAACAGAGCGCGACATATTGTGCGTGGCGTATGCATGGCAGCGCGCAAACCAGCGTGTCGTCATAATGCCACCATAAAGGGCGACGATCGCGGCCAGGCCGGGGCTGGCGCTACCGCCCAGCATCAAACCGAATACAACCGTGGAACAAAGCCCGGCGAAGACGAGATTGGCCTTCATGTAAGCGGCAAGCTCGTCCGCGCTCATCGGCTCCGCGCGGTTCGCGGAACGGACCATCGAAGCACCAAACATCGCGCCCGTCATCGAAAGGCAGAACGGCACGACGATGAAGACAAACGAGAAGAGGCCAAAATCTGCGCGCTGCATCGTGCGCAGGAAAATCAGGGCCGCTATAAAATGCGCACCCGCGATGCTCATGGGCCCTAGCGCCGAGAAGACATAACGCAGGAGCAAGGTGACAAGCTGCGGCAGAGCGGTGGGCTTTACGGCCTTCACCACTCCGGCGTCTGCGGTCAGCGGCGCTGCATCGCTCATCCGGCCTTCCGGCTTTTGCCAAGTGGCCTGCTCCGGCCACCTTTTGGCATCCGCGAGCTTTAGGACGCGGTGTGTGTCAAAATCGTAAACAGAGCCAGCGGATTGGTGACGGCGTAGCGTTTCCACAGCCTTTTCGGCTCGCGCCAGAGGCGGTACAGCCATTCCAGGCTCATGGTCTGCATCCAGTGGGGGGCGCGGCGATAATGGCCGGTCACGAAGTTAAAGCAGCCGCCGGCTGTCACAATCCAGCCCGCCTTCAGCCGGTCCTTGTTGCGCACACAGAACTCGTATTCGAGGGGAACCCCCAGCGCGACCCAGACGACATCGGCGTCCGCGGCGTTAATTTCCTCGACGATGGCATCTTCCTGCTCCGGCGAAAAATAGCCGTGACGACGGCCCACGATCTTGAGCCCCGGATAGGATTCGCGCAGGCGTGCCGCGCACTCGGCGTTCACATCTTCGGTTGATCCAAAGAGGAAGAAGCGCAGGTCATTCCGGCGTGCCTCGATGGATGCGTCATGGATGAAATCGGTGGTGGCGCTGCGTTCGGGAATGGGCGCATCTGTCAGCAGCCTGGAGGCGATCACAACGGGCTGACCGTCTGCGTGCACGAAATCCGCTTTGTTGAAGTTTTCGCGAAAATTGGTGTCCGTGAATGCGGTGGCGATGGTGTGACCGTTGGACGCGAAGACAAGGCGAGGCCTGCGCTTGCCGCCGCGCGCCGCCAGGCAGTCGCCGACCATCAGCCGCCCCATCTGACCGCGCGACACACAGGCGGTCTTGATTCCGCCGACCACGACTTCACGATAGATGCGGTCCGGATCGCGGCGCTGATAGGCTGGTTGTGCCGTTGCCGGTGCGAGTTTACGCGCGGCCGACATTAATAAGCATTCCTCTGTTTGAGGACTTCGCCGATCGTGCGGAACAGGATCTGGATGTCGAGCGCAAAGTTCGCGTTCTTTGTGTACCAGACGTCATAAGCGAGACGTTCGCGCATGCGCGAGGTCGTCATTGTGGCGCCGCGATGGCCGTGGATTTGCGCCCAGCCGGAGACGCCGGGCTTGACGCTTTGACGGCGATCATAGCCGCCGATCAAGCGGCTATAATGCCGGTCATGTGCCAGCGCGTGCGGGCGCGGGCCGATGAGCGACATTTCTCCATTAATCACGTTGATGAGCTGGGGGAGCTCGTCGAGGCTGAGACGGCGCATCCACCGCCCGGCGGCTGTAATGCGCGCATCGCCTTCGCAGACCTGGGTAACCACTGGGCCGTTTTCCAGAACGCTCATGGAGCGGAATTTCAGAATCTGAAACGGCGCTCCGTTCATGCCGAGGCGCGTTTGCTGGAAAAAGACGAAGCCCGGCGAACCCAAGCGAATGGTCAGCGCCAGCAGGCCCATCAGCGGCGCGAGAAGGACGAGCAGCGGGATGGCGATCAGGAGATCGAGCGCACGCTTGGCAGTGCCGTGGACATAGCCGCGATCCTCGGCGGCGTAGGTCGCTTCTGTGTGAGAGATGGTCGGGAGGTAACCGAAATTCTCGTGAAGGCTCACTGGATTGCCCTGGTGCGTTGTTCCGTTCGGCATGGAACTGCATCAGACGCGCCAGAAAACCGGTGTTGTTTCTGTTTCGATTCGAAGCCTCTGCCGCGTGATTAGACGCTCGCGATGTAGAATTTGTGAGGGACGTTGTCCCGGCATGAAACGGATGCGTTGTCGGGAGCGGGATTCGCTAATTAAGTCCCGATCTGGGACTGCCACCGGCGCAGCTGGCGGTTGTTGGATCGCAGCACCGGAAGAAGCGCGGCGAGATTGGATTCTTTGGGAGCCAGGCCGTAGCGCGGAAGCAGCCAGTTGTTGGCGCTCGCGTCCAGCGTGCCGGCGATTGTGGTAAACGCATATTCGTAGCCGGCATCGCGCACGGCTCGCCATGCTTTGCGGCCGACATCACCGCGATTGCCGAAGGGATAGGCGAAGGCCCGGCAAGGTCCGATTTCCTGTTCAATCCGGCGTTTCGGCCGCTCCGCCTGTTCGCGCAAAAAGTCATCGGATTGGCCGTCATGCATCGCCCAATGGATATCGGCATGCGCGCCGATTTCGACACCGCGCTTGTGCAGCGCCAAGACCTCGGGCCAGGTGAGAAAGCGCTCGGACAGGTAGTTTTGTGCGATGTTGGCGAGACCGGCCTTCGCCAATTCGGTCTTCATAGCGGCCAACGTTTCCTGCGCGCGAACAGCATCGAGCATTTTCAGATGATGACGCTGACGGCGCGCTAGGACTTCGCGCTGTGCGGGCGATTCCAGAACGATGGGTCCATTCAAATACGGAATTTCATATTGGCCCTCCGGCGCCGCCAGAAAGAACGTGCGCGCTGTCAGAAGCGGCACGAGATCGCCGGTATCGATGTGGTGGGTGCTGACGAAGAGCGTCCAAGGCAGGTTGTGACCGCCAAGAACGTCTGCGGCCAACGACAGCGTATTCGCATAGCCGTCGTCTGACATCAGAAACACCGCGCGCGAATGCCGCTCTGGCTTCTTCAACACATCTGATAAGGCGGCCAACGGTATGACATCGAAGTCGCGTTTCAGGCTTTGCGCAATGATGGCGAAATCGTCCAAGGCATGCTGGGTGTCTCGCATCCAGCCGTCGCTGACCTGCCGTTCCACGCCGTGAAAGAAGACAGCCATGGGCCCTGAAAAAGACTCCGCAAGCGCCGCGGGAATCCACCGGCTTGTCGTTCGGGCGATCTGTCCGATTGTGCTCACATGCGTTCCGATAGAGTTCCGGCGTCTCTTGCAGGAGACACGCCAGCATGGCGGAGCGCCCCTTACCCCCCGATTAACCGGCGAAACCCAGCCGTTGCCAGACCCGGCATTCGCGTTAGGCTCCGTAACCAAGATACCGAGGCACAAGCGATGAAATTGGCGACTTTCGAGCAGGGCGGCAGCGAACGTGTCGGCATTGTTGCGGGCGAGATGATCATCGATCTCGTGCATAGCGACAGTACCGTGCCGCGAGACATGTTGGGGCTGATTTCCGCCTGGCCGCAGATTTCCGACAGGCTCGAGCGAATCGCGCGAACCGCGACGCCGCACCTGCGGGTTAGCGATACACATCTGTTGGCGCCGGTACCGCGGCCGCAAAAAATCCTCGCCATCGGTCTCAACTATGCAGACCACATCGAAGAGAGCGGCCAGAAAAAGCCGGAGAAGCAGATCTGGTTCTCCAAGCTGCCGAATACGGTGAACGGTCCTTTCGATCCGATTCAGATTCCCAAGGCATCGGCGGCGATAGACTACGAAGCCGAATTCGTCGTCATCATTGGCAAGCGCTGCCGCCATGTCAGCAAGGCGGACGCGCTCGGTGTGATCTTCGGCTATTGTGCCGGCAACGATATGAGCGTGCGCGACTGGCAGTTTCACACCGCGCAATGGACTCTCGGCAAATCCTTCGACACGCATGCGCCGTTCGGGCCCTGGATCGTCACGCCCGACGAGACGGGCGATCCGCATGCGCTGGGCATCCGCTGCTTCGTGAATGGCGAGAAGCGGCAGGATTCCAACACCTGCAATCTTGTCTTCGACATCTTTGACCAGATCGCGCTTTTGAGCGAGGCGATGACCTTGATGCCGGGCGATGTGATCTTCACGGGAACGCCCGGCGGCGTCGGCATGGCGGCCAAGCCGCCCAACTATCTGAAGAGCGGCGATGTTGTCCGTGTGGAGATCGACCGCATCGGTGCGCTGGAAGCCCGCATGGTGCCCGAAAGCTGATCCCGAAGCGCCTTTGGTTTGTTCTTCGGCTGCGCCCCAATCGGTCATACCCTTTCCGCAAAATTGCGCTCGGCGCGCGCTTTGTTGCGTGTCAAACAAGAACCAATGGGTTTCTTGACGGATGCGTGCGGTGGCGGATAGGACCGGCCTGCTCAGGCCGGAAAAGCGCGCTTTTTTCGGGCATGCTAGGTTTGGTTTGGGCGAACGCTCCAGTGCAAGCGTTATCTGTTTCACGTCCCGGAGATCACCCGCATGAAGAATAGAGCCAAGCTCAGCCTGCGTGTTCCCGCACCCCATACCCGCCCCGGCGATACGCCCGATTTCAGCGGCGTGTCGCTTTCCGGCGCGGGCGACGTGGAGCGGCCGTCGGTCGATGCGAACCCGCACGACATTCGCAGCCTCGCTTATTCTTTGATCCGCGTGCTGGACGACAAGGGTCAAGCGGTCGGTCCGTGGAATCCGAAGCTGGATGCCGAGAATTTGCGCCGCGGCTTGCGCACCATGATTCTGACGCGCGCCTATGACGACCGCATGTATCGCGCCCAGCGTCAGGGCAAGACTTCCTTCTATATGAAGTGCACCGGCGAGGAAGCCGTAGCCGTCGCGGCGGCGCATGCGATGGAACGCGACGACATGTGCTTTCCGTCTTATCGCCAGCAGGGCCTTCTGATCTCGCGCGGCTATCCGATGATCGAGATGATGAACCAGGTCTATTCCAACGCGAAGGACCCGCTGAAGGGCCGGCAATTGCCGATCATGTATTCCAGCAAGGAATATGGTTTCTTTACGATCTCCGGCAATCTTGGGACGCAGTTTCCGCAGGCTGTCGGCTGGGCGATGGCGTCGGCTTATAATGGCGATGATCGCATTGCCGCGAGCTGGGTCGGCGACGGCACAACCGCGGAAGGCGATTTCCATCACGCGCTGAATTTCGCATCCGTCTATCGCGCACCCGTCATTCTCAACGTCGTCAACAATCAATGGGCGATTTCGAGTTTCTCCGGCATCGCGGGCGGCAATGAATCCACCTTCGCCTCGCGCGGCATCGGCTACGGCCTGCCGGCCTTGCGCATCGACGGCAACGACTTCCTCGCGGTCTATGCCGCGACGGCGTGGGCGGCGGAACGCGCGCGCTCCAATCTCGGCGCCACCTTGATCGAGCATTACACCTATCGCGCCGAAGGCCACTCCACGAGCGACGATCCGAGCCGTTATCGTCCGTCCGACGACGCGAAAGCGTGGCCGCTCGGCGATCCCATCGAGCGCCTGAAAGTGCATCTCATCGCACTTGGCGAATGGACCGAAGAGCAGCAACAGGAAGCCCACAAGGAAGCGGTCGAGCAGGTGAAGGTTGCCAATAAAGAAGCCGAGGCCAACGGCACGCTCGGCCATGGCGAGCCTCCCAGCCTGAAGACCATGTTCGAGGATGTGTTCAAGGACATGCCCGATCATCTGCGCCGCCAGCGCCAGCAGATGGGGGTCTAAGCCATGGCGACGATGAACATGGTTCAGGCGCTCAACTCCGCCCTCGATGTGATGCTCACCAAAGATCCGAACGTGCTGACCTTCGGCGAGGATGTCGGTTATTTCGGCGGCGTGTTCCGCGTGACGGAAGGTCTGCAAAAGAAGCACGGCCTCACGCGCTGCTTCGACACGCCGATCGGCGAAGGCGGCATCGTGGCCGTGGCCATCGGCATGGGCGCCTATGGCCTGCGCCCGGTGGTCGAGATCCAGTTCGCCGATTACATCTATCCGGCTTACGACCAGCTCGTCTCCGAAGCGGCCCGGTTGCGCTATCGCTCGGCCGGCGATTTCACGGCGCCACTAGTGATCCGCACACCCTATGGCGGCGGCATCTTCGGCGGCCAGACGCACAGTCAAAGTCCTGAGGCTTTGTTCACCCATGTCGCGGGCTTGAAGACCGTGATCCCGTCCTCGCCCTATGATGCGAAGGGTTTGCTCATCAGCGCCATCGAGGACGACGATCCGGTGATCTTCCTCGAACCCAAGCGCATCTATAACGGCCCGTTCGACGGCTATCACGAACGCCCGGTGCAGCCCTGGTCCAAGCACGCGGCAAGCGAAGTGCCGGAAGGTCATTACACCGTGCCGCTCGGCAAGGCGGCGGTGCTGCGCGAAGGCAACGACCTGACCGTGCTCGCCTATGGCACGATGGTGCATGTGGCGCTGGCGTCGGCGGCGGACGCGAATATCGACGCCGAAGTGATCGATCTGCGCACGCTGGTGCCGCTCGATCTGGAAACCATCGTGAATTCGGTCAAGAAAACCGGCCGCTGCGTCATCGTGCATGAAGCGACGCACACATCCGGCTATGGCGCGGAGCTTTCCGCGCTGGTGCAGGAGAATTGCTTCTATCATCTCGAAGCGCCGGTCGAACGCGTGACGGGTTGGGACACACCCTATCCGCACGCTTTCGAGTGGCAGTATTTTCCAGGGCCCGCGCGCGTGATCGAAGCGATGTGCCGCGCGATGGAGGGCTGAGACATGGGCCGCTACGTTTTCAAACTCCCCGATGTCGGCGAAGGAACGGCGGAAGCCGAGATCGTCGCCTGGCATGTGAAGGTCGGCGACGAGATTCACGAGGACCAAAATCTCGTGGACGTGATGACCGACAAGGCGACGGTCGAAATGACCTCGCCGGTGTCGGGCAAGGTCGTCGCGCTGAACGGCGAGCCGGGCACGATGGCGGCGGTCGGTTCCGCACTGGTCGAACTGGAAGTCGAAGGCGCCGGCAATGTGAAAGGCAATGGCGCGTCGGCGTCGAAGAAAGAAGAAGCGAAACCCGCGCCGCCCGCCCCGAAAGTCGAAGCGAAAAAGCCCGAGCTGAAGCCGGCTGCGGCCGCGCCCCTTACGCGCGAGGCCGCGAAGCCCGCTTTCGCAACACGCACCGAAGGCGACAAGCCGCTGGCGCCGCC
>OLLU01000154.1_pt1 | contig 10870 bp, 9 predicted proteins | sample 1604591 | NCBI WGS metagenome assembly OLLU01 (sample SAMEA104055725, study PRJEB20765) | soil metagenome | biome: Arctic tundra; feature: Polygonal ground; material: soil | place: USA | collected 2011-09 | depth 0-0.5 m
GCCGCCGGGGTTCCCCGGCGGCGCGATCCGATTACCAGAAATGTATGCGCTGGTCCGGCGCGAGATAATATTTGTCGCCGGGTTTTGCACCGAACGCCGCGTACCATTCGTCCTGGTTGCGCGTGGCGCCGATGGCGCGGAATTCTGGCGGGCTGTGCTCGTTGGAAAGCACCTGCTGACGCAACGCGCCCTCGCGATACTTGCCCTGCCAGATCTGGCCATAGGACAGATAGAAGCGCTGATCGCCCGTATATCCATCCAGCACCGGCGCTTTCTTGCCGCCCAGAGAGAAGTGATAGGCCTTCAACGCGATCGTGATGCCCGCGTTGTCGGCGATGTTCTCTCCCATCGTGTTCGCGCCTTTTATGTGCAGGCCGGGCAGAGGTTCGTAGGAATCGTATTGCGCGCCCAGCGCTGTCACACGCGTTTGGAAGGCCTTGTGGTCTTCGTCCGTCCACCAATTGTTGAGTGCGCCGGTGGCGTCGAACTTCGAACCCTGGTCGTCAAAGCCATGACTGATTTCGTGGCCGATCACCGCACCGATGCCGCCATAATTCACAGCGTCGTCGGCATTCGGATCGAAGAAGGGTGGCTGCATGATGGCGGCCGGGAACACGATCTCATTGCCCTGGAAGTTGTTGTAGGCATTCACCGTCGGCGGCGACATGCCCCATTCCGTCTTGTCCACCGGCTGGTCGATGCGGACGAGCTGGCGATTCCACTCGAACATATTGGCGCGATGGATATCGCCGATCAGATCGTCGCGCTTGATCACCATTGCCGAATAGTCGCGCCAATGATCGGGATAGCCGATCTTCACGCCGAAATGGTGCAGCTTGTAGAGGGCCTTTTCGCGCGTCGCCGGCGTCATCCAGGCGAGCGTGCGGATATCGGCGTCATAGGCTTTGAGCAGGTTGTTCACCAACTCGACGGCCTTTGCTTTCGCCTCCGGCGGGAAGTATTTGGCAACATAGAGCTTGCCCAGCGCTTCGCCCATCGTGTTGTCGAGCAGATGCGCGGCGCGTGTTGCTCTCGGAAGTTGCTGCGAATTGCCCTGCAACGCCGTGCCGTAAAAGGCGAAATCTTCCTGATCGAAAGAAGACGGTAGATAAGCCGCGTAGCTGTGGAGGTAATGTGCCGTCAAATAGTCACGCCATACCGAAACCGGCGTGTCCGTGAAAATCTGCGCGAGCTTGGGGAACGCCGATTTCTCGGCCACGACCAGAACCCGTTCGCCGGAAGCGTTGTTTGCGGTGATGTTGCCCGCCTTCTCGAACGCGTCCCAAGGAAACTGGGGCGCCAGAGTCTCGAGCTGCGACAGCGTCATCGGATTGTAGATCTTGTCGATATCGCGGTCTTCTTCGCGCGACCACTCCACCTGCGCCATTTTGTATTCGAGATCGTAAACGGCGGCGGCGCGCTTATCAGGATCACTGAAACCCGCCATCGTGAAGACCTTCACGAGATGCTGCTTGTAGGCGTCGCGCGTCTTGGCGAGAGCCGGATCGTCTTTCAGGTAATAGTCGCGATCCGGCATGCCGAGGCCGGCCTGGCCAAGATCGTACTGATATCTGCTCGAATCCTTCGCATCGATTCCGATACCACCACCGAACGGTCCATCGAGACCGAGATCGCCGCGGCCCATGGCGGCCGCCACATCCTCGCGCGTTTTCAGGCCGGCGATATAGTCGAGGTCGGGCTTGGCCGGCGTCAGGCCGGCGGCATCGATCTGCTTCTGATCAACATACGCGTCATAGAGATCGCGCAGTTTTTTTTCTTCGTCGGTCAGTTGATCGTAGGGTTTGGCATCCAGCGACGCTGCAATTTCCAGCATTCGCTTTTCGCTCAGGATGCGCAGATTCTGAAAGGAGCCTGTGCTCGCGCGATCCGGCGGAATGACAGCGGACTTGTACCAGGTACCATTGACGTAGCTGAAAAAGTTGTCGCCGGGCTTCACGGTCTTGTCCATGGAGGACAGATCGACGCCCCAGGTTCCGTATTGCGTGAGTTTGGCAGACGTATCGGCGGCCATCACGGCCATACTCGCGCAAACCGCGCATGCTGCTCCTGTGAGCGCCCAAAGGCTCCGTCGCATGGAAAAACTCCTCATGTGAAGATTGATCAAAGCTACCCCTGCGCTCCGGTTCCCGAATCTGGCCTGGCGCTTATATTGACGGCGAATAGGGCCGCACTTCGCGGGTTGGCGCAAGTCACAGCGTTGTCATGACGCGCAGGATATTTCCCCGCGCACCGCATGGCGCGCATGCTTATTGCGCATGCATCACAAAAGATAATGCGTTGCGGCTATTTACCTTGAAACTTGGCCGGGCGCTTCTGCGTGAAGGCCGAGACACCCTCGATGAAGTCAGCCGTTTTGCCAGCCTTTTGCTGTGACTGCTTTTCCTGGTCGATCTGAACTTCGTAGGAATTGTGCGGGCTGTCCCAGTAAAGGCGGCGGATCAACGCGAGCGATTGCGTGGGGCCTTCGGCAAGACGCTTCGCCAAACCCAAAGCCGTCTCCATCAGTGCGCCGTCATCGGCGACGCGATTGATGAGGCCCCATTCCAGTGCCCGTTCCGCCGGCAATTTTTCGGCAAGCAAAGAAAGCTCCTTTGCGCGGGCGAGACCAACCAGGCGTGGCAGCAGCCAGGTCGAGCCGCCGTCCGGCACGAGGCCTATGCGCGCGAAGGCTTGCAGGAAATAAGCGGAGCGGGCGGCAACGATCAGATCGCCCATCAGCGCGAAGCTCATACCGACGCCGGCAGCGGCGCCGTTCACCGCCGTGATAAGCGGCATTTTCAAATCGCGCATCTTGCGGAGCAGGGGATGATAGCCCGTCTCCAAAATGTGGCCCACGCCGCCGCGATTTGCGCCTTCATCGGATACTTCGGAAAGGTTGGCGCCCGCGCAGAAACCTTTTCCCTCACCCGTCAGGACAAGCGCGCGAAAACCGGAACCTGCTTTTTCGATGTGCTCGATCGCGTCGTAAAGGCCAAATACCATCTTCGGAGAAGCGGCGTTCATCACCTCGGGATGGTTCATGGTCAGCACCGCGACGTTGCCGTGCGCCGTCATGTAACAGCGTTCGAAATCCTTGCGCATGCGCGTTCCCCAATGGCGTTCGGGGCAAGCATAGGCGGGCTATGGGACGGATGAAAGCAGGCGATCTCTACGCTGCGTCAACTTCGGCGAGAGTGGCCGCGTCGGCTGTGTGCACAACCTTGTTGCGGCCCGTGCGTTTCGCGACATAGAGAAACTTGTCGGCGCGCTTGATGAGGCTGGCGGGCGTGTCGTCCGCCTGGAGCTGTGCCGCGCCAATGGAAATTGTGATCGTACCCAGCACGTCTCCCGTCGATTTCTTGACCAGTTTTCGGCTCTCGACGGCTGCGCGAATCTGGTTGGCGAGCACGATGCTATCGGTGACCGCCGTCTGCGGCAGGATGACGACAAATTCCTCCCCGTACCCGCTTTGATCAGGTCACCCAGAACGCGGACCACAGCCGCATTTTCGCCGGCGATATAGGCGAAGAAAAGTTCGAAATTGCCCGGCGTCGGCTCGACGTCGCGCTCCGCCATCAGGGTGAGCGCTTTGTTTGCCAAAACCTGCGTGCGGTCGTTCCGGCTCACGAAAATTCCCATACGCGGCTCGACGCCACGTTTTGCAAAGGGAATATGCTGGGAGGGTTCGTAAGAAACGGTTAAACGGGATTGAAGGGCAGCGAATGGGCTGCTCTACTTAACGAATTATCAGTGCCGAAATCGGCCTCAGAACCTGAATTGCATGCGAGGAAATCTATGAGCGTTGCGGAAGCACGGCCAGTGGCAGGATCGGACAGCGAATCCCGGATGCGCCGGATTCTGGATCTCCAGAAACAGGCGCACATTAAGGAAGGTCCGCTCAGCGCCGAGAAACGCATTGAGTGGCTCGACCGCGCGATTGGCCTCGTTGTCGGGCACAAGGACGCCATCGCGGATGCGCTGCGCGAGGATTTCGGCCACCGCTCCGTTCATGCTTCGCTGCTCACCGATGTCTCCGGCTCCATTGGCCCGCTGAAACACGCCAAGGCGCACCTCAAGACCTGGATGAAACGCGAGAAGCGCAAAGTGTCGCCCGCAATACTCGGCTTTTTCGGCGCACGCGCCTATGTCGAGTATCAGCCGAAGGGCGTCGTCGGCGTCATCAGTCCGTGGAATTTTCCATTCAATCTCACCTTCACGCCATTGGCTGGAATTTTCGCGGCCGGCAATCGCACCATGATCAAGCCCAGCGAGTTCACGCCGCGTTGCTCGGAATTGCTGGCGCGCATGTTCCGTTCTGCGTTTGACGAGAGCGAAGTGGCCGTGTTCACCGGCGGTGCGGAGGTCGGCGCAGCGTTCAGCAAATTGCCGTTCGACCATCTGCTTTTTACGGGCGCAACCTCAATCGCCCATCACGTCATGCGGGCGGCGGCGGAGAATTTGGTGCCGACGACGCTGGAACTGGGCGGCAAATCGCCGGTCATTCTGGGCCAGTCCGCCGACATGAATCTCGCCGCCAAGCGCGTGATGATGGGCAAGACGCTCAACGCCGGACAAATCTGCCTGGCGCCGGACTATGTGCTGGTGCCGAAGAACAGGGCGCAGGAATTTGTCACCGCCGCGAATGGCGCGGTCAGCGCGATGTTTCCGACGCTGAAGGAAAACCCGGACTACACATCGGTCATCAACCAGCGTCATTATGACCGGCTGATGGGCTATCTCGACGACGCGCGCGCCAAGGGCGCGGAGATCGTCGAGATGAATCCCGCGAAGGAAAATTTCAGCCAGCAGCCCTTCCACAAAATCCCGCCGACCATCGTCCTCAATCCGACTGACGACATGAAGATCATGAAGGACGAGATCTTCGGACCGCTGCTGCCGGTGAAGACTTATGACTCGGTGGACGAAGCGATCGGCTATGTGAACGATCACGCACGTCCGCTTGGGCTCTATTACTTCGGCTCCGATAACGCAGAGCAGGAGAAAGTGCTGACCCGCACGACATCCGGCGGCGTATCGGTGAACGATGTCGTCATGCATGTGTCGATGGAAGACCTGCCGTTCGGCGGCGTCGGGCCGTCCGGCATGGGCGCCTATCACGGCCTCGATGGGTTCAAGACGTTCAGCCACGCCAAGGCCGTCTTCAAACAGGCGACGATGGACGTGGCCGCGATGATGCGGCCGCCCTACGGCGAGAAAATCCAGAAGATGATGGACGGTCAGATCAAGCGGTAAGACCGATCAATAGGTGTGCGCCTTCTTGGCGTCGCCGCTTTTGACCTTCTTTTCGGCTTCCATGACGGCGGCACTGTCGCCCGTCGCCGGCTTCGATTTGCCTTCCGGAGCGCCAACGGCACCCGGCGAAAAGGACGGCGCATCGCTGGTCGGAAACGAATCTTCCGATTGCTGATCGATCGAGCCTGGCTTGCTGTGGCTCAGCCCATCCACGTCCATCTTGCTTTTCGGGGTTGTCATGCGCGCTCCTGACAAGGGTTCAGGAAGTACAACAATTCCGTCCGGGTCGAAGTTCCCGAAAATCGGCGGGCAAGCGGCTTAGGCCGCGGTCCAGCCGCCATCCACCGAGAGATTCGCGCCGGTGATCTGCCGGGCGGCGTCCGAACAGAGGAACACAGCGAGCGCGGCAACATCCTCCGGCTTCACGAATTCCTTGGTCGGCTGTGCGGCGAGAAGCACGTCGTTGATGACCTGATCGCGGGTCAGGCCGCGCGCTTTCATCGTGTCGGGAATCTGTTTTTCCACCAGCGGCGTCCAGACATAGCCGGGGCTGATGCAATTCACGGTGATGCCGTGCGTCGCGGTTTCCAGCGCCACGGTTTTGGTGAGGCCCATCAACCCATGCTTGGCCGTGACGTAGGCCGCCTTGAACGGCGAGGCGACGAGCGAATGCGCGGACGCCGTGGAGATGATCCGCCCCCAGCCGCGCTTCTTCATGCCGGGCACAACGGCCCGGATCGCATGGAACGCCGAATTCATATTGATCGCGATGATCTGATCCCATTTCTCAATGGGAAATTCCTCGATCGGCGAGACGAACTGGATGCCCGCATTGTTGACCAGCACATCCACCGCACCGAAGGTTTTTTCCGCCAGGGCAATCATCGCGGCGATCTGGTCCGGCTTGGTCATATCGGCGGGCGAATAGATCGCCCTTACGCCGAATTCCTTTTCGATATCGCCACGGATTTTTTCGATCTCCGCTGCGTCGCCAAATCCGTTGAGCAGGACATTGGCGCCTTCAGCCACGAAGGCGCGGGCATAGGCGAGGCCGATTCCGCTGGTCGAGCCGGTGACAACGGCGGACTTACCGCGAAGGATCATGATCGTTGCTCTGAAAGGTGAAGCGGGATCAGCTTTCCGCGTCTTCTTTTTTCTTGCCGCGCGTCTTGGGCTCAACCTTCGGCAGATTGATTGGTCGCATCAAGAACGCCGGAAGCTGATGGGCATCCGGAAGCTTCGGCTCACTGCGCTGCTGCTGTTGCGGCTTCGCATGAGGCTGCCTGGGCGCGTGTTTCGACGTGTTCGGCTTGTGCTGCTGATGCTCGTTCCGCGGCGTGTGTGGCCGGGGCGTGTGTTCGCGCGGAATGAACTGACGCGGCGCTTCTGGCGCTGGTGCCGATTGCACAGGCTGCGCGGCTTCGGCCGCTTGAACCGACGCTGCGATTTTCGCCACCGGCGCTTCGCTGGGCTTCATGCTGGCGTGATGGCCATGATGCGGCACGTTGCGGTGATGATCGCCGTGCTTGCGGTCGCGGGGACCACGTTTGTTGCGGTCGCCGCCGCGTCCGCGGCTCTCGCCTGGCGGGCGTTCCTGCGTCGCTTCGGCCAGGCCTTCCAGCGTCCGGCGGATCAGCTTGTTGCCCGTCAGCCGCTCGATGGCTTCAACCGATTTGAAGTCGCGCGACGTCGCGAGCATGAAAGCGTGACCCGAACGCCCGGCGCGGCCGGTGCGGCCGATGCGGTGAACGTAATCGTCGGCATGGAACGGCACGTCGAAATTGAAGATGTGCGACACGGCGGGAATGTCGAGCCCGCGCGCGGCGACATCGCTGGCCACCAGAATCTGAACTTCGTTGTTCTTGAAGCCTTCGAGGGTCTTGGTGCGCACCGACTGGTCGAGATCGCCATGCAGCGGCGCCACCGAGAAGCCATGCTTGCGCAGCGATTTCGCCACCACGTCCACATCGCGCTTGCGATTGCAGAAGATGATGGCGTTTTTCATTTCGCCGGTTTCGCGGATCAGGCGGCGCAATGCTTCGCGCTTCGCCCAGTCGTTCGCGGGAACGTCGATGACTTCCTGCGTGATATTGATCGCCGTCGTCGCGGGGCGGGAAACTTCCACGCGCACCGGATTATGCAGGAACTGATCGGTTAGGCGCTGAATTTCCGGCGGCATCGTCGCCGAGTAGAACAACGTCTGGCGCGTGAAGGGCAGTTTCTTACAGATCTCTTCCACGTCGGGAATGAAGCCCATGTCGAGCATGCGGTCGGCTTCGTCGATTACCAGAATGTTGACCTGGGACAGCATCAGCTTGCCGCGGCCGAAATGATCCAGCAGGCGGCCCGGCGTTGCGATCAGCACGTCCACGCCGCGGTCGAGCTTGCGGTCCTGTTCGTCGAACGATACGCCGCCGATGAGCAGCGCCATCGAGAGCTTGTTGTACTTGCCGTATTTCTCGAAACTTTCGGCGACCTGCGCCGCCAGTTCGCGCGTCGGCTCCAAAATGAGCGAGCGCGGCATGCGCGCCTTGGCGCGGCCGCGCGCCAGCATCTCGATCATGGGCAGGGTGAACGAGGCGGTCTTGCCGGTTCCCGTCTGCGCGATGCCGATGATGTCCCGGCGCTGCAGAACGATCGGAATGCCCTGCGCCTGGATCGGCGTCGGGGTCGTATAGCCGCTTTCGAGAACAGCTTTCAGAACTTCAGGCGATAGCCCAAGACTGTCGAAGCCCGGTAGGGCAGTGGGCGTTGCAGTGGCCTCCGAAGGGGTCTGCTCCGCGGAAGAAGTTTCAAATGAGGCTTCTTCTGTGCTGGCTAACGCGCCAGCGTTCGTGACGTTCGTTATCGTGCGCTCCTGGATGAGGGCGCACGTTACGGCGCCCGGCCGGTCCGCCCGAATTGGCAACCGACTCTGATGCACTGCAACATAGGGCAGAATTGTTGACAGTCAAGGTAGGGCATCGTCGCGGGTGCCGGATATTTGGCCTAAGCCGCTGTGGCGCCACGGTTTTCGCCCGAAGGTTGTTTGACTGTTTTTCGTGCTTTGGCTTCCGAATTTCCGGAAAACGCGGAAATGTCAGTGTCGCGCGGACATGATTCTCGCGCCCACGAAAATCGCTTTTCGGAAAAGTCAGTGTTGGTCCGGCGAACCGGGCCGTCCCCTCGCCCGCGCGCAAATTTATGTGGCGCGACGTGTTCCAATCTCGCGGGCTCCTGTTTCGCAAAGCGCTTTGCTGACAGGTGCGGGAGATCGGGCAGGGCGAGGGGCTAGTTGAGCTTGGTCATGGTGTTCCTTTCAAAAAAAGATGATTCACACGGAGCCGCAGGAGAAGAGGAGAAGAGGAGTTTGAGCCCGGGTCTTCGCTGCCTGCGGAATGGTTCGAATGATTGGCGCGCGAAGCGCGCCGCTGTTCCGTCGACAAGGGCAGCTCGAAACCGGAGGACATTTCCTCCTGCGGCTCCTTCGTCTCCGCGTGCAATTTCCTTTTTTTGATTGACCCAAAATAAAAGGCCCGCCGGTTTTGCCGTGGGCCTTGTGTTTCGGAAGCAATTCGAGATAAGGGCTCATTGTACGCTTCGACCGTGCAAAGTCAAACGGCGATTATCCGGCACTTGACAGCAAACGGCTGATACCCTATATTTCGTCCAGATTGACGAGGATTAGGGCCATGAAATCTAGGAAATTGATCCACCAAATGACGTTCGCCCAATGGGAGGCGATGTTTCCGACTGAGGATCATTGCAGGGTCTATTTGAAGGCCAACCGCTGGCCTACGGGCGTGTCCTGCCCGCGTTGCGGCAATACCGAGGTGTATGCGCTGGCGCTGCATTACCGCTGGCAATGCCAATCCTGTACGCCCAAGGGCTACCGCTTCTCTGTGATCGCCGGGACGATCTTCGAGAACACGAACAAGCCGCTGCGGGATTGGTTTCGCGTCATTCACCTCATGCTGACTTCCAAAAAGGGCATGAGCGCGTTGCAAATTCAGCGGATGCTTGGCTTTGGAAGCTACGAAACGGCGTGGAGCATGTGCCATCGCGTTCGTGCCGGTCTTGCGAACGAAGAATTTCGCCAGCTTATGGGCATTGTCGAAGTGGACGAGACAATTATCGGCGGCGAAGATAAGAACCGCCACCTCAATAAGCGGACACATGGCAAGAAAGACCCGCTGAAATTTACTGTCATCGGCGCCGTGGAGCGCGGCGGCAACGTGGTCGCCCGCGTTCTTCGCAAGGTCGATCATCTCGACATGCAGCACTTCGTCCGCGAGGTTGTTTCGACTGATGTTAGCTTGCTTTCGACAGACGAACATCGCGCCTATTGGGATTTGGGCGAAGAGTTCAATCACGGCTCGGTCACACATAGCCGCAAGAAGTACGTTGTCGGTGCTATCCACACGAATACGATTGAAGGTTTTTGGTCGCTGATTAAGCGCGGCGTCATGGGTAGCTATCACAAGGTCAGCCGCAAATATCTCCCGCTTTACATCGCGAAATTTCAGTTCCGGTATAACAATCGGATGAACACAGACATTTTTGGGGAGGCAATAAGGGGCTGCTGATCTATACATTGGCCAGCCACGCCCCGACCAATTGTGTGACGCTCGTTTCTTGCTGGTGAATATCCTTCGCGGAAATGATCCATGTAGTGTTCATCGCCTGAACGACCTCTTTGGGCATTTCAACGATGAAGAATAGCGATCCTGATACGGGAACATCGTTTACAAGCGTGGCGTCGGTTTTCATATCAAGGGAATCCGTTTGAGTAAATTTACGCGAACCGGCGGCTCCGCTTACGACCAACTCGACCGGAAATTTAGTGAACTGCGCCGCCACAGCGGGCGCGCCGTTCGGGATTATGGCCATAGACCATTCTGTTACCACGCTTGGAGCGCCAGTATTCCAGATGCGCGCATGCACCATGATGCCCGTCCACGTTGGTTTTTGGTCGAGCTGGAAGATGTTTGCGCCTTGAACAATCAGCCGAAGCTGCGGACGCGATATTTCGTTTGCAATACGCCCCAAATCGGGATCGGCACGATGCACATCCATTGTCAAGGAAGCCAGAGGATGTGTTTCAGCCACAATCGGAAGATGATGAATATGTTTGATCTTGGGTGCGAAGCGAATAGTAAGGAGGATCGCCAGTAGGCCAATGACGCACCCTGCAACTATTGCGACAACGAAGGTGTCCACAAAACTTAGCGGCGTTAGCGCCCGAAGTATGAGGGGCGCCATCACCGCAGCGCCGATGGCCGGAAGGCCAACAGCGACCGCCAAATCTTTGACGAGCCAAATTTGGCCAATGGCCGTCCAAACTTTGCCAAACCGTTTTCCAGCCTTCCCCATCTCACCCGTCCCTTCGCTGCGGCTCTGACGCCGCCTCGAATGAACGATAGCCGAGTCCGGTCATAGGGTGGATTCGGGGGAGGGCGGCCTGTCGCCCGAACTAGGACTGGGTTCCCCGTAACTGTCAAGTGCCGGATAATCGCCAGTCAAACACAAGTTCTTGTATTGTTCTACTCTAGGCTCAGGACCTATTAATTTTCTTGCGGAGCTGGCGAACGTTTGATTCATTGTTGGCGCCGGGAGGGTGCTTCGATGAGTAATCTGT
>OLLU01000009.1_pt1 | contig 6950 bp, 6 predicted proteins | sample 1604591 | NCBI WGS metagenome assembly OLLU01 (sample SAMEA104055725, study PRJEB20765) | soil metagenome | biome: Arctic tundra; feature: Polygonal ground; material: soil | place: USA | collected 2011-09 | depth 0-0.5 m
GATAGCCGAGATCTGACCCTGCGGGTTGGTGCGATACCGCCTTTGGACAACAGCACACCAAACACCGATGCCGCATGTCTGCCGAGCGCGCGACCTATATCGCTAAGAGACTGGCCCGCACGCCATCTCTTCCAAAGCTCTTCCTTTTGCTCAAACGACAGGCCCGGTCGACCCATTTGTGCCATTGCGAACTCCCGAGGTGCAGCATCATTTCGATCATGTTGCTTTCACCCATTGAATCCACCGCGGCTTTTTTTAGGATGTCGCGCTCGGCCTTGAGCTTCGTCACCTCGCGCTTCAGACGCGTGATCTCGGCAGCTTCCGGCTTCATCTGACCATGGCCGGGAAAGGAATGCTGCGGATCGCCCGCAAAATCCTTCACCCATTGGCGCAACTGAGTCTGATGCACGCCCAAATCCTGCGCCGCCTGTGCCACCGACACACCGCGTTCCTTGATCAGCTTCACAGCCTCAAGCTTGAACTCTCGTGCAAACTTCCGTCTCTCCATGACCCACCTCCGGTTCCATAAAAACACCTAACTCGGTGTCTTCAAAACCGGGGACAGCTCAATTCGCTTATCGATGGCGCAGCCAACTATCTCTCCGATTATTCGTGATGTATCTGGACCAATTGGAATTCCAATGGTTTGGCCGTCTTGGCCTCTTCTGACCAACTGATCCAATTTATTGAATGTCACGACAGCGGAATTGGCATTGCCATCTTTTTTAACTGCTGCTTTACCGTGGACTGCCCAAGGTATCGAGTGAGTGTAGATGGATTGGTAGAATCTTTGGATATCGCTCTTCGCAACGTATCCATATTGACCAAGCCTTTCGTGCATCAATCTGTGCAGTTCGGGGAATGGCGTTATTTCAATGGCACGAGTACCATCTTCGTCCTTTGTTGGAATAGACAAGCTGGATGCCGAAGCTTTGAATTGCGCTTCAATGGCTTTCCAATTGTTGGTGACAAAGTTCGCAACAAAGAACTGCGCGACCGGATGTGTGACGACAAATGGACGGCGCCGAAAGCCGGCCTTGCTGGCACTATAGTCGATTGCTTTTAGTCGATTAGGCTTCGACGCAAATGGCTCAAAAGCCTTGGGATTTTTCGATGCAAAATTGCCAAAGGACTGGCTCGTGAAAACCGGCGGCAACTCTTCCGGGATGTATCCCTTTGCAAGGAGAAGTCTCAAAAAGTCATCGGCTATGCAAATCTTGATAGCACAACCAAAAGTCACGCGTCGCTAAAAACCGTCATTACTCAGTATTTCTGTTCTTGACTACCGACTCCGGCTCCCAAACGTCTTTGGCACCCCCGGCCGGCTGGCGCGCTTCATCCTCGTCCGTGAGCCCTTCCCCCGCGCGGCTTTGCCGCCGTCGTCCGAGGGGTTGCCGTCGCGCACGGCCGAGAGGAAGGCGTCGTCCACGGCGCGGTCCACTTCGCTTTGCCGCGCGAAGGGATCGTCGGAGATTTTCAGGTCCACGGCCTGAAGCCGCTTGAGTTCGTCGCGGATGCGCGCCGCGGTTTCGAATTCCAGATTGCTCGCGGCCTCACGCATCTGTTTTTCCAGATCGGCGATATGCGCCTTGATGTTGTGGCCGATGAATTCCTTGCCGTCTTCGCTAAGGCCCGCATCCACCATCACATGGTCTCGCTCATACATGCTGCCCATGATGTCGGAGATGTTCTTCTTGATGCTGATCGGCGTGATGCCGTTGGCGGTGTTGTACGCTTCCTGCTTGGCGCGGCGGCGGCTGGTTTCCGCCATGGCGCGCTCCATCGAGCCGGTGATGCGGTCGGCATAGAGGATCACCTTGCCGTCCACATTGCGCGCGGCGCGGCCGATGGTCTGGATCAGCGAGGTTTCGCTGCGGAGGAAACCTTCCTTGTCCGCATCCAGAATGGCGACCAGCGCGCATTCGGGAATGTCGAGGCCCTCGCGCAAAAGGTTGATGCCCACCAGAACGTCGAAAGCGCCCAGGCGCAGATCGCGGATGATCTCGATGCGCTCCAAGGTTTCCACGTCGCTGTGCATGTAGCGCACGCGGATGCCCTGTTCGTGCATATATTCGGTGAGGTCTTCCGCCATCTTCTTGGTCAAGGTCGTGACCAGCGCGCGATAGCCGCGCTTGGCGAGCAGATGGCATTCCGCGATCAGATCGTCCACCTGCGTTTCGATGGCGCGCACTTCCACCGGCGGGTCGATCAATCCCGTTGGACGGATCACCTGTTCGGCGAAAATGCCGCCGGTGCGTTCCAGCTCCCACGGGCCGGGCGTGGCGCTGACATAGATGGTGGCGGGGCGCATCGCGTCCCACTCCTCGAATTTCAGCGGCCGGTTGTCGATGCAGGAGGGCAGGCGGAAACCGTATTCGCTGAGCGTGAATTTGCGGCGGTAATCGCCTTTGTACATGGCGCCGATCTGCGGAACGGTCACGTGGCTTTCGTCGGCGAAGACCAGCGCTTCGTCCGGCAGATATTCGAAGAGTGTCGGCGGCGGCTCGCCGGGCTTGCGGCCAGTCAGCCAGCGCGAATAATTCTCGATGCCGGCGCAGGAGCCTGTGGCCTCGATCATTTCCAGATCGAACTGCGTGCGCTGTTCCAGGCGCTGCGCTTCCAAGAGCTTGCCGTTCTTGCGGAAATCTTCGAGGCGCAGGATCAACTCGGCCTTTATGCCCTTCATCGCCTGCGCCAGCGTGGGCCGCGGCGTCACGTAATGCGAATTGGCATAGACCTTGATCGTCTCCAGCGTGCCCGCGCTGCGGCCGGTGAGCGGATCGAATTCGCTGATGCTGTCCACCACATCGCCGAACAGTTCGATGCGCCAGGCGCGGTCTTCGTAATGCGCCGGGAACAGGTCGATCGTGTCGCCGCGCACGCGAAAGGTGCCGCGCGCAAAGGCGGCGTCGTTGCGGCGGTATTGCAGCGCGGAGAGATCGCGCATCATCTCCATGCGGTCGAGGCGCATGCCTTTCTTGAGCGTAACGGCGGTGCCCGAATAGGTCTCCACCGAACCGATGCCGTAGATGCACGACACCGACGCCACGATGATGACGTCGTCGCGCTCCAGGATCGCGCGCGTCGCCGAATGGCGCATGCGGTCGATCTCCTCATTGATGGAGGAGTCTTTCTCGATATAGGTGTCGGTGCGCGGGATGTAGGCTTCCGGCTGGTAGTAATCGTAATAGGAGACGAAATATTCCACCGCGTTTTCGGGAAAGAAGTTCTTGAACTCGGTGTAGAGCTGCGCCGCCAGCGTCTTGTTGGGCGCGAGGATGAGGGCGGGGCGCTGCACCGCCTCGATGATCTTCGCCATCGTGAACGTCTTGCCCGAGCCGGTGACGCCGAGCAGAACCTGATCGCGCTCGCCCGGCATCATCGCGCCGCCGGCATTGATGATCATTTCCGTGGTGGGATTCTTGTTGGCGCCGGGAATGATGCGCCCCGCGCCGAAGCCGCTGTCGTTGCGCCCGGTGGCGCCGCCGCCTTCGCCGCGCAGGCCCTCGACCAGTTCCTTGATCGCGGTGGGCTGATCGCCCGCCGGTTCGTATTCGCTGACCAGCTTGAACGCCTTGCCGCCTTCGGATTTGGGCGGACGCGCCGGGCGGTGCGGCACGAAGCCAGCAACCTCGGCCCCGGTCGCGCCATGCATCGGCAGATCGCCGATCCCCGGCGGCGCGGGATCGTAAGCGTCGCCCAGCGGCGGAACCGGAACTTTCTCGACCGCCGCGCGGAACTTCGCAGCGTTGTTGGAGAGACCGCGTTCTGCCTTGCCCTTCCGGACCCGGGGAATCATGCCGTTATTGTGCGCCATGGCCGTAACATAATGCGTGAGCCGGAAATTTGCAGGGGTTTTGCTGACGTCCTGCTGACATAGTGTGGCAGCAGGCTTGGATCGAGGCGGACAACAATGCCAAGAAGAATACTGACCGCTATCGCTATAATCCTGCTTGTAGCCGCCTTTTCCCGAACACCGGTGTTCTGCGGAGCGGTAACCCCGTCGTCTGGTAGTACCGTTGTCGGCACAAGGGCGTTGATCGAGGTAGATTTGCCTGCCTATTGGCGATCCAGCGCAGAAAAGGTCAGCCACGCTGATCGCGCGCGTAAGAATGAAGTGATTATGGACCAGTCGGCAGAAGTCTTGCGCCGTCGCGTTGCAGACATGACAGGAGTTTTGCCGTCGTTACTCCTGTTGCGGAACAATCGTATCCAGGTCGGTATTCCGGGATTTACCGACATTGCGAAACTAAGAGAATATTTTGCTCCGCCTGAAAAGCTTTCAGTGCGTCTTGTCGATGATAAAGTTTCGGACGATGACATTCGCAAAGGACGCGTACCGCCGGGGGATGAGATTTTGGATCAGGCAGAGGCGCCGGGTGAAAACCGATCACCGCTTGCCGTACACAAAGAAATAATTTTGTCCGGTGACAGGATCGACAGAGCATCAAACGCTGTTGAAGAGCATAGCGGCGAACCGATTGTCACGATAGTGCTGGATCAGCGGGGCAAGGAAACGTTCGCAGACATCACACGTGAAAACATTCATCGCAGGCTCGCGATTGTTTTGGGCAAGAAAATCTTGTCTGCACCTATGATCCAAATGCCGATTCTTGGCGGTGAGATTGAGATTAGTGGAGATTTTACTTCGGAAGCCGCTGCTAACCTGGCTGTACAACTATCCCGCGGCGCTTTACCAGCTCCGTTCCGTGTTTTGGAATTGCATGTTATGCGTGGCCCAAAGTAGCTGGCTCACTCCGCGGCGTGCAGCGTCGGAATTTTCCTTGTGTCGATGCGGCGTTCGGCTCGCCATAGATCGTAGGCCGATTGCAGGTTGAGCCAGAGCCGCGCGCCATTGCCGCAAAGCTTGCCGAGCCGCACGGCCATCTCCGGCGTCACAGGGCGCGGATCGCGCCGCGCGACAATGCGATGCAAGGTCTGGCGCGTGATACCAAGTTTGGCCGCCGCCTCCATCACCGAGAGGCCGAGCGCCGGCAGAACATCCTCGCGCAGGATTTCGCCCGGATGCGTCGGTGGCAAAGCGCGCTTAAGAGCCATGATAATCCTCCAGTTCGACAGCGTTTGCCACGCCGTCTTCCCAAGCAATGTGATCCGCCAGTTTCCCGTCACGCGCATCGAATAGCGCCTTGGATCGAAACCCTTTAGCGCATGAAAGCGGAATCCCGGCACGTCCAGGTCGCGCACACTCTCGCCGCTTTCGAGGATCGACAGAATGCGCCCGATTCGCGCTCGTGCATTCGGATTCACGCCCGCGGGATTGTTCTTCTCCCACAGATTGCGGAGCGCCTTGCTGCGAAACGAGCCGATCACTTGTAACTTATAATGTTACATAAAGTGATTGTCAAGTTATGGGATACAGGGCGGAGCTTGGTTGTCTCCTTTTCTCTGCATCGGCTTGGGCCTGAAGCCTGCCGTCATTGTGAACTATAACATGATCGCAATGCCCTTCACGATCGCGCTGCATCGGCCGCAGACCATTGACAGACATCGGATCGTATGCCAATTTTTTGGCATGGCCGGACGTTCCACCCGCGCGCGCAATCCCGCGATCCCCAAAAAGGATAGCTACAGCCGCCGTGAGCGCGAGATTATGGATGCGCTTTACAAGCTCGGCAAAGCGTCTGCCGCGCAAATTCTCGAACAGATTCCCGATCCGCCCACTTACACCGCCATCCGCAGCCATCTCACCATCCTCGAGAAGAAGGGGCATGTGCGGCACAGCGATGACGGCACGCGCTATATTTACGAGCCGCTGGTGGCGCGCGAGCAGATGGGCCATCGCGCCATCGACTCGCTTCTCAAAACCTTCTTCGACAATTCCGTGGAGCGCGCGGTGACGGCGCTGCTGACGCGCAAGGACGCCGACGTCTCCGCCGATGATCTAGACCGGCTGTCACGCCTAATCGAGAAAGCCAAAAAGGAGGGACGATGAGTTCGTTTCTGGCCTTGCGCTTTTTGCTGACCGTGGGCGATCTGTTCGCCGCCAGCGCGCTGATCATGGCGCTGGCGTGGCTTGCTCCATTCCGCAAAACAGCGAGCCTGCGCCATCTGGCATGGGTGGCCGCTTTTGGCGCGCTTCTGTTGTTGCCGTTGCTGCTCGCGATCGTTCCGTCGGAATTCAACCTCGCGCTGGCCGCGCCCGCCGTTTCGGTTCCGCAAATGGTTGCTGCGCAGACTATTGACGTGCCGGCGGTCGCTGCCGCGCTCCCGCAACCAGAGTCGTTTCATTTCGATGTTGCGATGTTCATGTGGGCGCTCATCGTCGTCTGGTTTTTGGGCGTTGCGGTCATCGCGATTCGAGGCGCGATAGCGATATTCGGTCTGGACCGGCTGCGCCGCAACAGCGTTAGTCATATTTTCCGCGAGCTTCCGAAGATCGCGGAAGGCCACGACATTCGCATCGCGCCGGATGAATGTGGTCCCGTCACCTGGGGATTCCTGCGGCCTGTCATTCTTCTTCCCAAGAGTGCGGACTTCTGGCCCACCGAGCGCGTGACCGCCGTTCTGCTGCATGAGATGGCGCATATAAGCCGCCGTGACAGTCTCACGCAGATGTTGTCGCTGCTGGTTTGCGCACTCTACTGGCCCAACCCCTTCGTCTGGATCGGCGCACGCGCGATGCGCCGCGAAGCCGAGATCGCCGCCGATGACGCGGTGATCGTCTCCGGTGTACGGCCGTCCTATTACGCGGCGGAGTTGATTCATCTGGCGGCGCAGTTTCGCGCACAACGGCCCGCACTTCTCAATGTCCCCATGGCAGAGCGCGCGGCACTGGAAGCGCGCGTGGAATCCATCCTTGCGCAGAATCAACAACGAACGGGAGTAACGTCGATGGATGTTCTGAAAATCACGACAGCCGGATTTGCCGCCGCCGCCGCATTGGCTTTCGCGCGGCCGTCTCTCGCGCAGGATGTGCCGCAGCCGCCGGC
>OLLU01000057.1_pt1 | contig 6947 bp, 4 predicted proteins | sample 1604591 | NCBI WGS metagenome assembly OLLU01 (sample SAMEA104055725, study PRJEB20765) | soil metagenome | biome: Arctic tundra; feature: Polygonal ground; material: soil | place: USA | collected 2011-09 | depth 0-0.5 m
CCTCCTAACCAGCCAGCATCTTGAATCAGACTCGCTCAATCCTGGGAATCCCAAATCGATTCCATCAAGCCGTGAAACGCTCTAGGCGAATTGTTTGGAGCGTCCGTTGCACTGCGGCGTATTCCAGCCCGCTATTCCCCGCGGTCAAGCCCGCACATTCCCGAGGGTCCAGATGCCGCTGCGAGTAAAATCAATTGGCTGGAAGTTGACGCAGTCGGCAGAATTTGAACTGGCGCCTCGTCTGGCGGCTTGGCGGCTTGCACTTCAGTTGAGGAGCAGCCCGCTGGTTCTATAATTAGCAGTTAGCGCTCAGTGGGCGCTTGAGCCGAGCCGACGGACACTGCCGAGCACATGTCGGGCGCGGCGCGTTCGTCTTCGTCAGCCACTAGCTGCCCTCATGCGCGAAAGCTCGGTCTTTTCCGGTATCGCGAGATCGAGGCTCACAGCGATGGCGAACTGCTTCTTCGCGTCGTCCTTACGTCCCAGCCACAGGAGCGCCTCGCCCCATTTCAGGTGCAACCGGCCCCAGTTCGGTGCATAGCGCGCGGCTTCCTCGAACTTTGCCAGCCCCAGATCCGAGCGGTTCTTGACGATCAGTGCCTCGCCCCACATTTCCAAGGGGTCGGCGAAGTGCGGGCCCTTTTGATTTGCAACGACGAACTTCGCTATGGCGCCGGCGAAATCGCCCTTCGCCATCAGCATCGCGCCCCAGTCGGCGTAGGCGAAGGGAAGCGAAGGCGCCTGGAGGACAGCGCGCGCGTACCACGTTTCGGCGCCGCGCCAATCGTGCCGCAGCTCCGCGATCTGGCCGCGCGCCCGCAGGCAGTCGTAACAGTCCAGCGGCGTGGCAGCGACGGCCTTTTGCGCTCCGTCGGCGTCGCCTTCTGACGCCAGCGCGCGCGCGAGGAGTGGCATCGCCCGCGTCTGCAGGAGTAGCTTTCTGAGCCCTTCGCGGTTGGCCGCGACAGCGTCTGCATAGTGCTGCGCATCGGCTGCCGCCGTGCGCCAGTCGCCCAGGGCGGTATCGATGTAATAGCTGGTGCGGGCGAGATCGGCGGGATCGGGCCGGCCGGCCGCCACCGCCTCGCCGATCAGCGCGCGGGCGCCACAGGTGTCGTGCAGCCGCGCCAGCGCTTCGGCATGGAGCATGGCGAAATCGGCGCGCGAACAAAGATAGAGGCAGGGCAAGACTGACAAGGCGGCGAAATCGCCGGTATCCGCTGCGCGCCAGGTCGCGCCCAGTTGCTGCACATAGGGAAAGCCGTCGCCCGTCCGCCACGACCCTATATTGTCGTCAAGGTGCAGTGTCGCGATAGCGCGCGCCTGGGCAAGCACCTCTTCGTCATGGCCAAGCATGCGCGCCGACGTCAGCGCTTCCATGTGCTGTGGCGCGGCCTTTGGGTCGAGCCCGATGGCAACGTACATCATTGCGAGCGAGCGCCGGGCATCGCCAGTGAAGGCGCGGATTGTGTTGCCATGCAGTGAATAGGCAACGGCCAGGTCACGTGGACTGCGCGCGATGGCCACGTTGTGCGCAGCTGCGGCCAGCGCTTCGTCACTGCGGCCTTTGGCGCTGAGGTACAGCACGATGTTGACGGGATCGACGGTGGCGAAGACCTGCTCCGCCGCCTTCTGCTCCAGCGCGTCCAGATCGCCCGGCTTGCCGGTGAAGGTAAAGCTGCTAGCGCCGCCGAGTGAAGCAGTGAGCGCGATGCCGCCGCCGGGCAGCATCCGGACATTGCCGGTCAAATGCCGCTCATGGCCGAGCCAGAGCTTCAGATAGCGCCAGGCTTCGGCCAGCGAGATGCCGGTTTCCGGAATTTCGACTTTCACATCGCGCGCCCGGTCTTCGCTCACCTCATTGGAGCGGGCGAGCGAATGGTCGTTGGCGAAATCGCGAACCGCGGCGATCTTGGACGTCATGTCGTCGGCGATCACATCGCCGGCGATGCCCGATTGGGCATAGTCGGGCGGCACAGAAAAGGCGTCCACCACCAAGCCATCGGCCTGGCTGGCATTCCACATCGCGGCGGCGATGCCGATGACGACCAATAGTCCCAGCGCCACCGCCATGATCTGCAGCGCACCCTTCATCTGGTCGTTGAAGCGGCGCCAGCGTAGATGGGAAAGCTCGAACGCGTTCTGCTCGATCAGGTTGGCACTTTGCAGGTCTACGAACCGGCCCTGCCTTTCCAGATATGCGGCGGCGCGCGGATCGAGCGTGCTGCCCTCGATCGCCAGTGCGGCAGCGACGGATTGTGCGCTGCTCTCTGCCTGCGGCGCGCCGGAGTCCTCGTCAGCCATGGGCCATCCTAGCGCATTGTGCGCGCTCCTCCGGTGTCAGGAACAAGCCCGCCGCGATGGCGAATTGCCTCGCGGCGGCTTGACTGTCACCCGACCATAGCAGCGCTTCACCCCATTTAAGATGCAGGCGGCCCCAGTTCGGCGCATAGCGCGCGGCTTCCTTGAACTTGGCCACCGCAAGATCGGAGCGACTCGTGGCGATCAGCGCTTCGCCCCACAGCTCTAGCGGATCGGCAAACTGCGGGCCTTTCTGATTGACGAAGGTGAACTTCGCGATGGCGCCGTCGAGATCGCCCTTCGCCATCAGCATCACGCCCCAATCGGTGTCGGCGAAAGGCAGGGACGGCGCGTCGTGGATAGCGCGTGCGAACCAGAATGCTGCGCCGTTCCAGTTCCTTTCCATCGCGTCGATATTGCCGCGCGCGGTTTCGCATGGGACGCAATCGCCCGGCGTCCTGTCGATCGTGGCGTGGGCCTGGGTGAATTGGCCAGTCCGCGCCTGCGCGACAGCCAGCAACGGCGCAACCTCGGTCGCATAGGTCAGTGCGACCAGACGGGGACTGATGTTCTCCTTGATGCGCAGGTAGAACGCGCGCATGGCGGCGACCTCTGTAAGAGCGGCCTTCCAGTCTCCGGCGGCAACGTCGATCTCATAACGGGCTTCGCGTACATCGTCCGGATAAGCTCCGGGCGCCGCCCGCCCTTCGGCCAACAGCCCCTCTGCCGCGGCCACATCGTGCAGCCGCGCAACCAGCGCGCTCTTCGTCACCAACAAACTTGTGGGAGTACAAGTGTGAGAACAAACCCAATAGGTCGCGTTTGCGAAGTCGCCGGTGAGCAGTGCGATCTGTGCTACCGCCTGCCTGCGCATCTCGTCGAAGCCGCCGTGCTGGTGCGCCGGGAGCTGGTCCTCGTCGCGCAGGGAGAGAATAATGCGATTCTGGGCGAGACGTGCTTCTTCGTGACCGAGGAAATAGTCGTAGCGCGCAGTCATCACGTGGAGAACCGCGAGGTTGGGATCGAGATCGATACCGATTCGCGCGCGGGCGAGCGCAAGCGGAATGTCACCGGTCGCATTGGCGGTGTTGAGGCTGAGCAGGCTGTAGGAATCGGCATGCAACTGGCCCTCGCTCACAGGCACGAAGCGCTCTGCCGCCGCCAGCGCCTCGCGGGTACGGCCCTCAAAGCTCAGATAGTTGATGTGATTGACGGGATCAAAGGCGCCGAACACGTCTTCGGCCGCGCGCTGCTCAAGCGCGGAAAGATCGGACGCAACGCCAGTTTCCGTCATCGCGGCTGCCCCATCCAGCGACGTCGTCAGCGCGATGCGCCCGCCGCCGAGATCGCGCACATTGCCGGTGAGATGGCGTTCATGGCCGAGCCAGCCGCGCAAAATGCGCCAGGCTTCCGAGATCGATACGCCGGTTTCGGGGATCTCCACCTTGATATCGTTGTGCCGGTCGGCGCTGACGTCGCTGGAGATCGAGAAGGAGATATCCATCGCAGTCTTGCGGATGGATTTAATCTTGCTGGTGATGTCGCCGGCGATGACGTCGCCGGTGGTGCCGCGTGCTTCGAAATCGGTCGGTACGGTGAACGCGTCCACGACCAGACCGTCGGCGCGGCTCGCGTTCCACACCGTCGCACCGATGCCCACAACAACCAGAAGTCCGACGGCGACCACCATGATCTGCATCGCACCCTTCATCTGATCGTTGAAGCGGCGCCAGCGCAGATGGGAGAGCTCGTACTCGTCCTGCTTGCGCAGATTGTCGATCTGCAGATCGGCGAGCAGACTCTGTTTGCGCAGATAGTCTCGCGCTTCATCCGAGGCGCCCGACGCGTCTAGCGCTGAGTGCATGGCCGCGGCATCGGCTTTGGCGGACGGCGTCGCTCCGTCTTCGAAATCGTCCTCAGCCATTCGCGACCTTTGCAAGTTCGGACTTTTCAGATGCCGTGAGGTCCAGATTCTCGGCGATCGTGAATTGTCTGCGCGCTTCGGCCTTATTTCCAGACCACAGGAGCGCCTCGCCCCATTTCAGGTGCAGCCGGCCCCAATTGGGCGCGTAGCGCGCCGCTTCCTCGAACTTCGCCAGCGCGAGGTCGGAGCGGTTTATCGCGATCAACGCTTCGCCCCACATTTCCAGCGGATCGGCGAAATGCGGTCCTTTCCGATTGGCGAGAGCGAACTTAGCAATGGCACCGTCGTAGTCACCTTTGTGCAGGAGCATTGCACCCCAGTCTGCATAGGCGAACGGGATCGAAGGCGCTTGCCGAACGGCGAGATCGAACCAATGTGCCGCCAGAGCGGGATCGTGTGCCGCCACTTCAATATTACCGCGAGCGCGCAGGCAGGGATCGCAGTCCATCGCGGTCGCTGCGATCAGTTGTCGGGCTGTGGCCATGTCGCCGGTCTCAGCAAGCGAAAGAGCCGCTGACGGGACCACAAGTGACACGTCGCGAACATTCGCTCTGGCGGGAAGGCCGGCGGCGAGGTCATGGACCGTACGCACAGGAGAGCCGCCGAGCGAAAGGCGCACGAGATCGAGCTTGGCGGCAATTTGAGTACGCATGTTCGGACTCAAGGTCGAAAGTGCGGCCCCGCTTGCCGCGAGCTGCTCGACAATCTGTCTGGAGGCCTCCAAATCATGCGCACGACTGAGGTCGAGCGCCATATCCGTCCAGTCGTTGGCCGGCTCGGAAAGTGAAAAAACTCTGGTGTCTTGTATGATCAGATTTCGAGTAGATTCAGCAGAAGCAGCGAAATCACCAAGCAGATGCTGCGTGAGCGACCGCATTTCCGTGAGGTTCGCCTCTCTCCGGCCTGCGTCGTACTGAGACGGGTCATTATCGCCAAGTTCGTTCAATGCCCGCAATGCGGCAGTCAACGCTCCCTCCTCGTGGCCCAGGGCATACTCTGTTTCTGAAAGATTATACCACGCCAACGCGAATCCCGGGGCTTCCGTCACGAGTGCATGAAGTCTGTCGTTAGCTTCACGTACTCGCCCCAAACTTGCGTCGGCGGCAGCCCAGCTTTGCAGCGCCCACAATCGGTCGTCGCGGTCGCCGCTGATAGCGAGCATTTGCAACAGCGCGAGGGCTTCGGGAATCCGTCCCTCGTGCCGCAAGTAATTCGCATAGCGATAGGGTTCGGCTTGTCCATAAACACGTTCCGCCGCACGATCGACAAGTCCTTCGACATCGGCATCACTGCCCGTCACGAGAGACGCGCCATGATCACCAAACCGGACCGCGAGCTCAAGCTTTCCACCGTCGCGCCGCAGTTCGCCAGAGATGCGAGTCTGGTGGCCCAGCCACGCACTCAGCGTCCGCTGGATGTCGCCGAGCGAAATACCCGTATCTGGTATTTCCAGCTTAATCTCATCGCCCGGCGCGCCGCGATACGATTTGCGTGCCCGCGAGGAAAAGGATTTGAACTGCAGCTCCTGCAAGTCGTCGAGGAGACGCGCAGCCATCGCCTGGCCGGACCAACCGCGCTGCGCCAGATCGGGCGGCACGGAAAAGCTGTCGATCACCAAGCTGTTATCGTGCGTCGCCTGCCAGACGGCGGCGCTCGTCGCGACCACCAGGACCAAGCCCGCGAGTACCGCCATGATCTGTAGCGCGCCCTTCATCTGGTCATTGAAGCGGCGCCAACGCAGATGGGAGAGTTCGAAGGCATTCTGCTCGAGCAGGTTCGCCTTTTGCAGGCGGGCAAGATCGGTCTGCTCTCTCAGATAGGCGCGGCCGTCGACCGCGGTCTCAGCGTTAGACCCTAGCGCCATGCCAATAGCTGCGGGATCGCTGCCTGCACGCGGGCCCAATACGTCGTCGCCGTCCTCAGCCACATCGCCCCCCGCGGCTCACTTTGTGTTCACATTCAGACAGATCAGGGCCTGCACGGCAATTGGGCGAAAGGTTTGAAAGTGCCATGAGATCCCCCTGAGTCCAGTTCGGCTAAGACGATAGCCGATTTCGTAGGACGGCTTGGTCAAACTGCGAATGCCAGTTTTGCGTGGAACGCGGACACTCGCATTAATCTAGTTGAGACGATTGGCGACACAAGTGAGGTAGGCAAGGCTTCTGCGGACTGAGATACGGACCTTCTCGACGTCCATGCCGAGCGCTTCGAAGTGCGGCACGTTATCTTGCGACAAATACACAAAAAAGAGCGCTCCCAATGATCAATCCGCCCGAAATGATGCAGTTGAAAAGGATTACGAAGGTCTCGGCATATGCCCCAATGAGATTGGAGTCGAGCCAATACACAACGCCTGCTGTAATACGAGCCTATCTGATGAGGCGCTCGCGGATGTGCGGACCATCCTGTCGTGCGATGTAGGGTTCCGCAGGTACAGCGCCTACCTCGCGCAGGACAAACGGGCGAAGGCACTGTTCAAAGAACTCGGCTACTCGAAGAGCATCTGGGTGACTTTGCTAGCCGTACCCCGCATTCTTCGTGCGGTCGTCGCTGCTTGGCACATGCCGACAAAATGGCCCTGGGTACCGCCCGACGTATTCCAACGCCGTTCTCTGTATGAGTTGCGCGTCGAGTATGGTATCCGCGCGACCTAGCAGGCTGTTGAAGAAGTGGCTGGTATTCCCGGGGTTGGCTGGATTGCCGTCCTGTGTTTTCGCCCGAT
>OLLU01000001.1_pt1 | contig 6220 bp, 3 predicted proteins | sample 1604591 | NCBI WGS metagenome assembly OLLU01 (sample SAMEA104055725, study PRJEB20765) | soil metagenome | biome: Arctic tundra; feature: Polygonal ground; material: soil | place: USA | collected 2011-09 | depth 0-0.5 m
CCCGCCACGGCGTCCGCCGGCGTCGCCGAAGTCGCGCCGCGGTCCGCGCGGACCACCGCCGCCACCGCCACCGCCACCTGGGTCGGCCGTACTCGTGTCGACGCTATGCACCGCCACGACCTGAAGGCCGCGCGGCGAGTCCTGCAGATCGCAAACGATGGTCGCGCCTTGCGCGAGCTCCGAATGACCAGCCGCCTGCAAGGCCGATGCGTGACAGAAGGCGTCGCCGCCATTCTCAAGTGTGATGAAGCCGTAGCCCTTGGTTCCGTTGAACCACTTGACCGTACCTTTTACCGATGCCTGCGCGAGACCGCCGCGCGAGCCGCCATTATCGAAGTTCGCCATGATGTCGCCGAATGCCGTGCCCCGCCGGAAATACCCAGTAACGCGCCCGCTTCTCCGGCTAGGGACGGGCTCGTTCCAGCTATCATGCGCAAAACTAGGGTGAATCCGCAACTGGGGGGAGGATGGACAGAGCAGGAGTTTATAAGCGCCTTTGCTTCGCGGCGCCGAAATGCTGCGCCACCGAACCAAAGGCGGCGCCGAAAGCCTCGACACCACTGTTCCAAGGACAAATTCGCCACCCAATGAGCGGCGCGAAGTATCGGATGTTATTGCGTTATTCGGGCCAGCGACCTGATTACTTCAGAAAGTCCAGCAAGATGGCGTTGACCCGCTCCGGCTCGTCATGCGCCACCCAATGGGTCGCATCGGGCAGGAAGGTCAGGCTCGCGTCGGCGCACAGCGCCTTGCTCGCCGCCGCGAGCGCGGGCAGGGCATAGCGGTCCTTCTCGCCCCACACGATCTGAATGGGGACCCGAATGCTGCCCGGCGCGATGGGCTGGAATTTATGGCGCAGCACGGCGCGGTACCAGTTGACCATCGCGGTCAGCGCGCCCGGCTGACGCCAGGCTTGGCGATAGCGCTCGGCATCGTCTTCGCTGAGCAGCGATTTGGACTCGCGCAGGGAGCCCAGGAGCGCCGCAAAATTGTTCCGCCGCATACCCCATTCGGGAAGGACCGGAACGCGGAACGCTCGGACATACCAGCTCGCCTTGCGTTGCACCGGATCGTTGGCCATCGCTTGCGTCCATACGGCCGGATGCGGGCAGTTCAGGACCGCCAGCTTGCGGAGCTTTTGCGGATAACGCGTCGCCGTCCACCACGCGGCGATGGCGCCCCAATCGTGTCCGACAAGGTTGAACGGCGCGTCGGTATAATGCGCCGCGAGCGCGACGACATCGTCCGCCAGCCTGTCGACGTCGTAGCTTGCGACGCCTTTGGGCTTGTCCGATAGATCGTAGCCGCGCTGATCAGGCGCCACGACGTGATAACCCGCCGCTGCCAGCGGACCGATCTGATAGCGCCAGCCGAACCAGAATTCCGGGAAGCCGTGCAGCAGGATGACCAGCGGTCCGTCCTGCGGGCCGGCCTCCGCGACGTTGAGCGTCACGCCGTTGCAGGCGCGGCGGGTGAACCTTATTTCGGGCAGAACGATCATGCGGCTACAATCTGCGAAATCGGAAGGCGATTGTCACCTGAATGGTCCGCATGCGGGCCATGAAAAGCTGGGAAGGCCATGAGCGTTCGCCGCATAGTTTTGGTCAGACACGCCAAGCCGCGGATTGAAGAAAACGTTCCGTCGGCGCAGTGGAAGCTTTCGCCCGAAGGTGCGCAGGCTTCTGCGCGGTTGGCCGAGCGCCTGCTTGAATTCGACTTCTCGCAAATCGCCAGCAGCCCGGAACCCAAGGCCGTCGGCACCGCGCAAGCGATCGCGCCGCGTCTGGGACTTGCGCTCGAAATTGACGACGGCTTTGCGGAAAATTCTCGTAAGAGCGTCGGCTTCATGCCGCGAGAGGAAATTGAAGCCGGCATTGCCGCTCTCTTCGCCAATCCCGGCAGCCTGGTCTTCGGCGATGAGACCGCGAACCAATGCTTCCATCGCTTCCAGCAGGCACTCGACCGGCAGGTGGCGAAAAGCACCGGTGACGTCATCGCCGTGACGCATGGAACCATCCTGTCGATCTATGTGGCGCGGACGCTCGGCATCGATCCGATGCCGTTCTGGCGCGGCCTGGGGCTGCCTTGCGCCATTGTCCTGTCCGATGCGGAAATGCGGATTATCGAGGGTCGTGAGTCTGTTTGAAAACCTAACTTTCCCGAATTCAAATTGCTCGGTCACCCAGCTGAATTGAAGGTGACAAAGTCGTTTCTGATTCGGTCCCAAGCGAGCTAGAGTGCCATGGACCGAATCGGATGACCGATTTTGAGCGCTCGCCTGCACATCGCTAGAAGGTTCGCCACGCCGGTCTTCACCGAAGGCGAACTCAAGACTGAAAGCGACGTCGAGCAGAAGCTAATTTACCCGTTTTTAACCCATGCCAGCTTTGTGGGTTTGCCTGAGAGCTTGATCCGTACAAAGCAATACATGACGCCAACCACAATCGATAAGGCGGCTGGCAAACGCTATGGCTACGTTCCGGATTATTCAATCTGGCTGAGCGGGCTGCCTCTCGTTGTGGTCGAGGCCAAGTCGCCAGACATCACGGTTGAATCGGGGTTGCGTGATGCGCATCTCTACGCGGCGGAAATAAATAAGCGCTATCCGCCCGGCGTAAATCCCATCGGATTTGTCTTGGCCTCAAACGGCGCGCAATTCGCCTTAGCGGAGGCGGACAGCGAGACCAACGCATTTATTTTCGCTGCTGGCGAGGCGGTTCCTGGCTCTGCGGTGCTTCAAGCGATCAAAGATGCCATTGGTCGAAGCGCTCTTGAAAAGAGGGCGAAGGCACTTGCTGCACACTTCCAGACGCGTGGTTTTTTTGCAGTCTCGAATTTCATGGGCGGGCAGGCGCGCGTCAATCGACAACTAGGCGTCAACGAATTTGCAGAGCCGCTATTTCCCGCTATCACCAAATATTTCGCGAACAACTCGGACGAAACGCCCGATGAAGTGATTGACCGAGCTTACGTCACTTCGGATGAGCTTGGCAGCTACGAGGGCATACTTGAAACCTATCTGAAAGATCGCGCTTCACACATCGCAGGCAATCAACTTCAGCCAATAGTTACGAGCCGCAATACGGCCACGGGCATTTCGACTGAGGTCAGCAAATTCGCTGGCAACCCGACTTATTATAGCCGCGTGCAGTTGATCATTGGCTCTGTCGGGGCAGGGAAAAGCACGTTTATCAGGCGATACTATCGGCGTCTAATGTCGAGCGATGTGCGTGAACGAACTCGTTGGGCATTCCTGAACTTTAACGTAATGCCGCCCGTTAGTGATCTGCAAAAATGGATCGCCGGGTCCTTTATCGACTCGTTCGCCCAGACAAATGCGGTCGATCTCTTCGAATTGAATCATATCGAAAAGATTTTCAATGTTGAGATGAAGAGGTTTGAACAGGGCGCGAACAAGCCGTTGAAGGCGGCAGACCCGGCTGAATATGCGCGCAGGCGAACGTCTCATTTGGAGGCCTTGACGCAGGATTCCTCCAAATTCGCAGAGTGCGTAGCACGCCATTTTTCGGGTGAGAAAGGTAAAGGGATTGTCATTCTGTTTGACAATGTCGATAAACGAACGAGAGAGCAGCAGCTTAAGATTTTTGAAGCGGCTCAGTGGTTCAAAAACATCACACGAGCTTTGGTGCTGGTAAATCTCCGGGATACCACATTTGAAGCACACCGAGATGAACCGCCGCTCGACGCGTTTATCAACGCCATAAACTTTTACGTTAAGCCTCCCCGCTTCGCTCAAGTCATAAAAAAGCGTATGGAGTTGCTGCTCGAAAACTTTCCCGGTGAGGTCGCTCGCACCCAAGAATATGCGCTCCCGTCTGGCGTCAAGATTTCCTACCCCGCGTCTCGCCTTGGTGAATATCTATTAGGCATCTACCTCTCGATTTTTGACCGAGGAACGATGCAGGTTACCCAAGCGCTGGAAGCGTTGGTGGCAAAGGACGTCCGTCGAGCATTAGGAATGTTCGGTGATATCCTGGTTTCGCCGCATATTCCGACCGAGCATATAGCCGGTATCACGATGTCCGGCGGCAAGAACCGGATTCAGGAATACAGAATTATCAGAGCGCTGATGCGCGGGCGATACAAGTACTACAATGCCCGCTCGCCATATGTACGAAACATTTTGGCTGCCGACCCCGACCATGAGCGTCCCAGTAACTTCTTGAATGCGGACATTTTGGAATATCTCATTCGCCGAAGAAAAGACAAGATCGATCTACAAACGGAGGGTTACGCGCGGATCGACACGCTCATCAAGGCGATGGGCTTTCTGGGATACAGTGAGAACGACACCTTCAGTGCAGTAAGGAAGCTTGTTCATTGGGGTCTGATAGAGCCCGAGAGCTTGGTAATCGAAAGCCTCACTGAAAATGATGTAGTGCGCGTCCAAGCGGCTGGCTTTATGCATATGCGGTTTTTCATCAACCGAGATGAGTATCTCGTTGGAATAACGACGGACATGAACTTTTCATCAAGAGAAGTCGCCGAAGACATAGGCGGCATTTGGGCGGCGCAAGATGGAAATCCTGACTTGACTCTTCATGCGAAGAAGAAGGTCTTAGGTCGCCTAAGCAATTATCTAACGTTTGAATACCATCGCCGGATTGGCCGCCACGCCTTTTATGAGGAGGGCGGATGGGGTGGCAGAGCGATTGTGGAAGCCGTAGAAGTGGCGGCAAAGCATTTGGGCGAAGTCCCGGGCACGTAGTGAGCCAAGAGAGTCACTATCTTATCCAGCCGTGACTTGACATTAAGACGCGCACCGACCATAAGCCGCGCCATCACCTCGCGGTCGCACGAGGCGCGCCGAGCAATTTGCGCGTTCCCACCGCAGGCTTCATCGAAAACTCCCGTTTGCTCCAGATGTGCGTGGATGACGGCAACAAAGCCGTTGCGCCCGTGCATTCCGCACGTCTTGCGCGGTTAAGGACAACTTTGTGACGAATCTTACTTTTGCCCAACTCGGCCTTTCCGAGCCGCTTTTGCGTGCCCTCAATACCGAGAACTACACCCAGCCCACCCCCATCCAGACCCGCGCCATCCCGGCGCTGCTGGCCGGCCGCGACTTGCTGGGCATCGCCCAGACCGGTACCGGCAAGACCGCCGCGTTCGGACTGCCGCTGCTGCAGCGTCTTGCCGAGAATCGCGTCGCGCCGGTGCATAAGGGCGCCCGCGCGCTTATCCTCGCGCCGACCCGCGAACTTGCCATCCAGATCGACGAGAGCCTGAAGACCTATGGCCGCCATCTTGGTATGCGCCAGGCCGTCATCCTCGGCGGCGTCGGTCAGAACGGCCAGGTCAATGCCATGCGCAATGGCGTCGACATCCTGGTCGCGACGCCCGGCCGCCTGCTCGACCTCGTCAAGCAGAACCACATCCGCCTCGACAGCGCGACCTTCCTCATCGTCGATGAAGCCGATCGCATGCTCGACATGGGTTTCATCCGCGACGTGCGAAAGATCGTCGGCATGCTGCCGCGCCAGCGCCAGTCCATGCTGTTCTCGGCCACCATGCCGGACGACGTGGTCAAGCTGGTCGGCGACATGCTGCATCAGCCCGAGCGTATCGAAGTCTCGCCGCCGACCAAGACGGCCGATCGCATCGACCAGCACGTGATCCACATCGAGCAGCGCAACAAGCGCGCCTTGCTCAGCCATCTGCTGCGCGACGCAGCGCTTAAGCGCGTCATCGTCTTCACGCGCACCAAGCACATCGCCAATCGCGTTTCGGAGCACCTGGAAAAGGCCGGCGTCTCGTCCGACGCCATTCACGGCAACAAGTCGCAGAACGCGCGGCAGCGTGCGCTCGAAGGCTTCAAGTCCGGCGACGTGCGCGTCCTCGTCGCCACCGACATCGCGGCGCGCGGCATCGACGTCGACGACGTTACCCACATTATCAACTTCGAGCTGCCCAACGAGCCGGAGAGCTATGTCCACCGCATCGGCCGCACCGCGCGCGCCGGTTCGGAAGGCATCGCGATCTCGTTCTGCGATCCGGCCGAGCGCACCCATCTGCGCGACATCGAACGGCTGGTGCGCAAGCAGCTGCCGGTGATGACGCACGATCTGCCGCCCGAGAGCATGGCCGCGGCTGGCGCCGAAGAGCGCCGTCCCAACCCGGCGCGTGTCCCGGGCGAGCGCAACTATCGCAACCCCAAGCGCCGCTGGGCGCCGCGCAGCGGCGGCGGCGGACGCCGCGC
>OLLU01000135.1_pt1 | contig 4634 bp, 5 predicted proteins | sample 1604591 | NCBI WGS metagenome assembly OLLU01 (sample SAMEA104055725, study PRJEB20765) | soil metagenome | biome: Arctic tundra; feature: Polygonal ground; material: soil | place: USA | collected 2011-09 | depth 0-0.5 m
GCGGGCTGAAGGGCGACCAGGTCAAGCGGTTGAAAGAGCTGGAGGCGGAGAACACGCGACTGCGCCGTGCGATCTCGGACCTGACGCTGGACAAGCTGATCTTGCAGGAAGCTGCCCGGGGAAACTTCTAAGCCCGCGCGCCGCCGCGCGTGCGTGGACCACGTTGTCGCCGAACTGGGTGTGCCGCAGAGACGGGCATGCCGGGCGCTGGGGCAGCGTCGGTCCACGCAGCGCAGGATGCCAAGGACAACCGCTCGCGATCAAGTGCCAGCACGCGATCGAACAAGAGCCTATCTCTTCAACCTTTGCTTCGGCGAAGGCTTACCTAACTGCCGAGCGGATCGTGGAGATTGATTTTGGGGAACGGTCGCGCCGGAAGGTGCCTCGAATCGTTCAATTCCGTTCCCCATCCAGCCAATGCGGCGATGTCGCCATGCACTGTTCGAATTGTGCCTTGACTTCGCTGGCCTGCATCTCAGTGGTGGCGCCTCGCTCGGCAGCATTTCTAGCTTGATCCTGAGCGAACCCACTACAGAAGGTTTCAGCGGCGCTGGGCGGGGCAGGTAAGGGCATATCGGGCGCGGTGGGCGCGGGGGCCGGAGTTGGAGCGCTGTCGTCCCCAAAGTCAAAGAGCGGCTGTCCATTTTGCCACTGGCCCGAGCAGCCCGCCAAAAGGAGGGCTACCACAACAAACGCAACACACTTCATGAGACGTTGACCCTAGGATTTATGTTTACATTGTATCCGTAGCGGTCAGTCTGTCCTGTTAAAAGCCGGTAATTGGCTGTGGCGTTTGCGCCATAATACCGCTGACAACCGCATTCATCGACCGATGTTTCCTGCCCTGAAGATTGCACCAGGGAGACAGCATGCTCGGCCGAGTTACGGCTGCGCCTCCGGGCCGCTGAGTGAATATCGTCCTCCGGCAAATAACCCGACCTCGAAGATATAGAATGTCCAAAGCACCAGGATTCTTGGGGTGGAGATAGGTATTGCAATCCGCGTTAGGTAGTTCGCAGCGACGGATGTAGCCGCGACGCTACGCTCGATCATCGGGATCCACCGAAGAACCGGCGATCGCCATAATTTCTATCCGCAATAGACGATCTTATCGCGTGATGGTCGGGGGGCACTCGCAAGAGGCAGCGGCGCCAGTGGCCGTTATGCCGCGATCACGCTGATGCGGCCCGACGGATGCGCGCGGGATTTCTTCTTGATGGAAATCAAGACATCACGATCCAGTGCCGTCAAATAGGTCATCAGGCGCTCGACCGAAAATCCAGCAAGCTTGTAGCAAAGCAGCGCCGACACTTTGGGCTGGTTCGCCTTAAGCAGATCGGCGGCAGCGGCCTGCGTCAGATTTTTCTGTTCGATGATCTGGTTGATGGCGTGGGCTAAACGCAGTTTCGTCTGGCGTTCCTCTGCGTCCACGAATCCGAGATCGGCGAACACATTGCTCGTTCCACGCGCAACCTGAACGGACCGCTTCTCACTTTTCTTTGCCATAATGCGCCTCATAATCCTCTCGCGCGGCTCCCAGCCGGCGCTCAACTAATTCCACATCACTCCGCGCCGTCTGTATGCCCTTAGGCGACTTCTTCTGGAACGCATGAAGGACATAGACTGCTTCGCGAAACCGAATCGTGTAGACAGCCCGGTAAGTGTCACCATCGAAATCCTCCACGATCTCCGAAGATGACCGGGCCGAGGCCCTTCCAGGGCTTCGCCGAAGGATGCTTCCCACCAAACTGGGCAACGCCCAATGCATTGCCCATCTCCCCAATGACCGGCTCTGGAAACTCCAGAAAATTACGCTTCGACGAACCCACCCAGTGAACGGGCTTTTCGCCAGGTACCAGTTTGCGCGCCATCTATATATCCCAGAACTGGTATAACTTCAAGGATTGGAAACTTCCAGTATTATTGCCGAATCGCCGTCGACCACACCGTTTTAGGATAGTACTGGAGGTCGTCGCCGGACGGTTGCGGCTTTGTGCTTTGAGGCTCGCGCGCCTAGGCAACCGAGTCTTGTCCAGGATGAACATAGCGCTTTTGTATGTAAGTTCGGGCGTTATCAGGGGCTCTCAATTGCTAACCTTGGAGATAGCCACGCCATCAGTAACCAGGAAACTGCAGGCGAGGTTCAGACTGGTCGTGTCGCGATTTGTCCGATAGTCGAAATTATCGCTTATCGCAATCGTTCCAAAATCGAGGCTACAGCGCGCTCGACGAACAGATCGCACAGCGCCTCCACAGCATCTGTGGCACTCAGCTTCCTCGCCACGCGGATGGCGAGCGATTCACGCGTGAATCGTCCTTGGTCAAAACCATACTTCAGTGAGTACCACTTCAAAGGGGGGCAGATCACTGTCCAGAAAGCCCGTCCGTCCGTCTCCTTCGCCGCGGCGCCGCAAGACGCCACGGTACCGGCCGTCCGCGCTGCCCCGCAAGCGCGCCAGCGCCCTTGCGCACGCCCCTGCCGCGTCTCACACTTTGGCAAAGAGGGGGCGAGCGATGCCAGCCAGAAACAAAGTGTCCACCAAGCCGTCCGGCGCGTCGCGCGCGGGAAAGTACGTTTTTCACTTCAGCGGCTTCACGATGGCCAACGATACGCCTTACTACCTCGTCGGCCTGGGCCAGTTCACGTTGGACGCCACCGGCAAGCTCACCGGCACCCAGACCTCGTCGATCACGCCGATCGCCGGCCAAGGGGCCACGCTCAGCTATGCCGCCTACACGCTCACCGGCACCTGGACGATCGGCGCGAACGGAACGGGCACCGCGACGATCAAGTTCAGCTCCAAGCCGCAGACCATGACCGGAACCTTCGATCTGGTCGCGGTCGGCGATACCGGACGCATCTGGATGATCTCCACCGGAGCCACGGTCCAGGCATCCAAGGCAAGGATTGGTACCTACATTGCCGACGAAGTGAACCACGGCGAGGCGATCAAGGTCGGATAGACGCTACGCGGACGGCGGTTATTCCGACCCTGCCGCAAGGCTCGCGGCGGCGCGGGCGTGAAACAATTTGGCGCCCATGCGTTTGGCGAGCGTCATCGCTTCGGAAAAGTCCGCCTCGGCGCTCGCCTTGCGGCCCAGCGCCCGCTGAAATTCGCCGCGCAAGCGCAGACTCTCGGGGCGGAAGAACAATTCCTGCGGATTGATCTTGAGCGCTTCGTCGGCGTTCTGCACCGCCTCGTCCAAGGCGCCGTCGAACGCCTGCGCTTCGGCGAGCCAGGTCAGGTATTCGGTCATCGCGACGCGGGTGCCGGCTTGCGCCATCGCGCCCAATCCCTCGCGGATCAGCGCGATGCCTTCCGCGCCGCGGCCGAGTCCCGCGCGGGCGCGGCCTAGAACGATCTTGGAGATCGGGGCGATTTGCGGAAAGCCGTGCTCCTGGCAAAGTGCGAGTGAGCGCTCCGCGACCGCTTCGGCCTGATCCAGATCGGAGGCCAGAACGGCGAACACTGCCGACATCGATTGCGCGAACGTCAGATCGTAAGGGTGACCCGTGTCCAGGCTGAGCGCGAGCGCAGAACCCATGCGGCGATGGGCTTGGTCCAGATCGTCCATCATCCACGCAATCAGCGCGGCATTGCCGAAAGTCTGTGCACTGACGCCCGGCCTTCGCAGGAAGTCGAGTGCCTCGAAATACGGCGCGCCGGTAAGGAACGCGTCCTCCGCCCCGATAAGGTCGCCGACGCGATAGAGCGACGTCATCTGGATCATGTGGGCCTGGGCGAGACTCGCCGGACGGCCATCCGCTTGCGCCAGACCCAGGAATTGATCGGCCAAGCCACCCGCCTGGGCGTAATTGCCGGCGCTCGACGCCGCCGCCCACTCGGCCTGCGCCTGCCGCAATTTCTGGGACAGCCGGCCGCCGGCGCCAGCGAGCTGCCGCGCCCGTGCCGACGCGACGAGCGTTTGCGGCGCCGAATAACCGCGCGTGATCTGCAGCACATCGGCCAGCGTGCTTTGCAGCGCGAACTCCAGAAGGTCGCGATCGGGCGTTTGCGGCAGCGTCGCCAAAAGGGCGATCGCCTGCTCATAGGCCGACTGCGCTTCCTTGAGTGCCCGGCGCGTCGTGGCGAGACGTCCCGCCTTCTGCCAGACTGGAATGGCGCGCGCCGGCTCGCCGGCCTCGGTCCAATGCTGCGCCAGGATTTCCGGCTGCTCGCCAGCAATCTGCGAGAATTGCTCCGCGATGACGGTTGCGGCGCGCCGGTGCAAATCCAGACGCTGACGTTTCAAGAGCGCGCCATAGGCCGCGTCTTCCAGCAGCGCGTGCTTGAAGGAATAAATGTCGTTCGGCCGTGCCCCGGAAGGTATCAGGATCTCCGCCTCGATCAGCCGCGCAAGCGAGGCGCGCAGCGCCTTCTCCTCCACGCCGGACACCGCTTCGATCAGCCGGTAGGAAATCTCCCGCCCCAGCACCGCGGCGATCTGCGCAATGTCCTTGGCCGGCCCCAGCTTGTCGAGCCGCGCCATGAGCAAGTCGGACAGCGTGCTGGGAATCTCCCGGTCCGCCGCGCCGCGATTGCGCTCGGTGACCAGGCGGGCCAATTCCTCGGCGAATAGCGGAACGCCGTCGGCGCGCAACAGGATTTTCGCGATGACATCGTCGGGCAGCG
>OLLU01000114.1_pt1 | contig 4253 bp, 7 predicted proteins | sample 1604591 | NCBI WGS metagenome assembly OLLU01 (sample SAMEA104055725, study PRJEB20765) | soil metagenome | biome: Arctic tundra; feature: Polygonal ground; material: soil | place: USA | collected 2011-09 | depth 0-0.5 m
TAGATTTTGAGCCGGGTCGGATTGCCCAGGGCTTCGAGATGTGCGGCGGCGTCATCCAGTTTCATGCCGGCATTCTGGCAAAGTTTTTTGCTGTCGTCAACCGTATTTCTGGTAGTACCGAAATAACGAAATCCATTTTCAGGAAACGGGCGAGGGGAGCAACGGGCGAGGGGAGCAACTTGACAAAGGGCGACATATCTACAATTCTAGATATATGGAATCAGAAGACGCCATTCTCGCGCTCGCGGCGCTCGCCCAATCCACCCGGCTTGAGGTGTTTCGATTGCTGGCGAAGCACGAACCGGAAGGATTGGCGGCAGGCGACATCGCCAGGGCGCTGGCGGTGCCGCAAAACACCATGTCGTCGCATCTTTCCGTTCTGTCCCGCGCGGGGCTGGTGTCGGCGCAACGCTTCAGCCGCTCGATGGTCTATCGCGCCGATCTGGCGCGCTTTCAGGCCGTGGTGCTGTTCATGCTCAGGGATTGTTGCGGCGGCCGGCCCGAAGTTTGCGCGCCGCTGATCGAGAGCCTGGCGCCGTGTTGCCCGCCGCCGACGAATGGGAAAGCCCACAGGAAAGCCGAAAGGAAAGCTCATGCCTGAACGCTTCTACAACGTTCTCTTCCTCTGCACCGGCAATAGTGCGCGTTCGATCTTGGCGGAATCGGTTCTGCGAAAAGATGGCCGCCAACATTTTCGTGCGTTCTCCGCCGGCAGCCAGCCGAAGGGAACCGTCAATCCATTTGCGACCAAGGTTCTCAACAGCCTCGATTTCCCCACCGAAGGTTTGCGCTCCAAAAGCTGGGAGGAATTTGCGCGTCCGGGTGCGCCTGCGATGGATTTCGTTTTCACGGTTTGCGACAACGCGGCTGGCGAATCCTGCCCGGTATGGCCCGGCCAACCGATGACCGCACATTGGGGCATTGAAGACCCGGCCGCGGTCGAGGGCACCGACCTTCAAAAGGAAGCCGCCTTCATTGCGGCGCTGCGCTATCTCAAGAATCGAATCGCTGTTTTCACGAGTTTGCCGTTGGGTAGCATCGATCGTCTATCGCTCGGAACGCGCTTACGCGATATCGGTCGTAGCGAAGGATCAACATCTGGCCAGGAAAAAGCTAGCTGATGGCCGGATTTGATTTGCCACGCCGGCTGGTGGCCGAGGGGTTGGGAACCGCATTGCTGGTCGCAACCGTGGTCGGCTCCGGCATTATGGCCGAAAGCCTCACCAGGGATGTTGCGCTCGCTCTGCTCTGCAATACGCTTGCCACCGGCGCGATCCTGGTGGTGTTGATCTCCATTCTCGGTCCGATATCGGGAGCGCATTTCAATCCCGCCGTTTCCCTGGTCTTTGCGCTCAAGCGCGATTTGCCGCCGCGCGATGCCGTGCTGTACATGGCGGCGCAGATCGCGGGCGGCATGGCCGGAACCATGCTGGCGCAAGCGATGTTCGCGCGACCGCTGCTGGAGGCGTCACTGAAAATGAGAACCGGCGGCGCGCAATGGCTGGCGGAAGGCGTCGCGGCATTCGGCCTGGTCGCGATCATTCTGGCGGGCATTCGATTCGAGCGGCCCGCCGTTCCGTGGCTGGTCGGCCTCTACATCACCGCGGCCTACTGGTTCACCTCGTCAACCTCGTTCGCCAATCCCGCGGTCGCGATTGCACGATCGATGACCAACACCTTTTCCGGAATCCGCCCGCAAGACCTTCCCGGCTTCGTCGCCGCCGAGTTCTGCGGCGCGGTCGCCGCGCTGATACTCATGAGGTGGCTGCTGCGGTTGGCCGGCGAGGGCGTCCCGATACTGAAGGAGGCTCAATCATGAGCGTCACCATCTATCACAACCCGGCCTGCGGCACCTCGCGTAACACGTTGGCGCTGATCCGGCAGAGCGGTGAAGAGCCCGAGATCATCGAATATCTGAAGAATCCGCCCGATCGCGCGCGGCTGATCGAGCTGATCGAGGCGCTGGGAATTCCGGTCCGCGCGCTGTTGCGCGAGAAGGGCACGCCTTACGCCGAACTGGGGCTCGCCGATCCCAAATGGAGCGACGACCAGTTGATCGATTTCATGCTGGCGCATCCGATCCTGATCAACCGGCCGATCGTCGTGACGCCGAAGGGCGCAAAGCTTTGCCGTCCGTCCGAAGCGGTGCTGGACCTGCTCGACGATCCCGTGGGCTAGAGCGTCGAAAGAACTCTCATGCTTTTCATGACTTCAGCCACTCTAATCAAGCGGCGGCTTAAGATTCAATCAAGTCATTTGCCCGAACTAATTTCTGCAAGTAGGTCACGATTTGTCGCTTATCGCTCCTAAGCGGCAGAAAGAAAGCTTTGTGGGCCGCTGCCAGGCAGCCGACGGTTTCAAACGCGACCTTGCGACCGCGTCTGGTGAGTTGAACCTGGTTGGTACGCAAGTCCTTCTTGGATAATTGGCGCGTGATGAGCCGCTTTCGCTCCAGTGATCGCAGTGTCTGGGAAGTGGTCATACGGTCAACCTTTGTCACTTTCGACAACAACGACTGCGTTACGTCTAAACCCTCTTCGCTTAAGCGAAGTGTATTTGCCAAAATCACGGCTTGTGTTGGGGGCAGGTTGAGGTCTTGAAGCGCCATTGTGAGATGGTGTTGCCAAAGCTTTGAGACCTGCCAAAGTAAAAAGCCGGCTATCGCTTCTGCTTCGCCACCTAATTTCAATTTGACTTTTTCCATAGATTGTATGTATACTTACGTTGTCCGAACGATGCAACTTTCAGCAGCCAAGGACGACGTATGAGCATAGTCTTTTGGTTTATCGTGATCGCCGTCATAGTCCATGGGCTTATTGCCGGCATAAGCTTTGACGTGGCGACGGTTAAACTGCCGACGCGTAAGCGTATCGGCGCAATCGCCTATGCTAAGTTCGCGCGCGGCAATGATCTGGGCAACGGCATCATAATCTACCCAGCGATCGCGATCCTAGCGTTTATACTTGTCGTTGGCACGACCCTAACTGCCTACTTCTTGGAAGCGCCGCGGCCGGTTTTGCTGCCACTGCTCGCGGCTTGCGCCGGAACCATAGCTCACTCGCTTTGTACGGCGAAGGCCGCGCCGAATATGTTGAGCCTCAGGCACGCACCGGACGATGAAGTGTTTTTGGTGGCCAAACTCAATACGTTTGCGAAGTGGCACGCTTATCGAGCAACATTCCAATTTCTGACATTCGTTTCGCTGGTCCTGGCATTAGTTGCAATCTGCCAAAATGCATAATCGCGATACCGCGACAAGCGTGATGGACCTCTGGTGGCCTTTGTCCGATAGGATAAACTCAATGAACGATCGAATATTCGCTCTGTGGTTCCGGATCGTAACGATTGTCTTGATCTTATTTGGACTGCTCTACATTTTCTTTGGGCTTAAGATATTCTCGGACAAGGTGCGGCTCATACCGCATGATGTGTTGCTGCCTTGGGAAAGCGCTCTGTACGGAGCCATCATGGTTGGTTGGGGTGTCACGCTCCTGTTGGTTGGCCGCTTTGCCTTTCGCCGAGAAGATCGAGAATTAAGGAGAGCATTGCTCGCCGGGCTGGCGATTTGGCTCGCGCTAGAAGCCGCAGCGTCGGCATGGTTCGGCGTATGGTTCAACATCGGCGTTGATATCGCCGTGTTGCTTCTTTTCGGTGTTCCCTTGCTCCGTCCCATCGGCGAATGATGCTTCGGAAGTCTCTCGGGCGCATGCGCACGATTGTGGCTTCGGCTCCTGGCACAAGGTATCATTTCACTGCGCTGCGGAATTTGGTCGTTATCGGGACGCCGCGGGCTCTGGGCAAGCCGACCGCGCGGCAGATTCATGGGTTCATGGACTAGCCCGCAGCGCATAGAGCGCAAGCGCCAGCAGCGCGGCCGCCGTCAGCACGAGGCCGAGCGCGAACATCGCCTGATGCGACAATGTCGCGGCCAGCCACACCCCGATCGCCGCCGCCATCATCTGCCAGAAGCCGAGCAGCGCCGAAGCCGCACCGGCCTTGTCGCCGAACGGCGACAGCGCCTGTGCGGTGCCGAGCGGATTGACGATGCCCATGCCCAGCAAAAACACCGCTGTGGCCGCGAGGAACGGCAGGAAGCTGGGGTGGAAGCGCGACACCAGCAGGATCGCGCCGCTGCCGGTTGCCGCCACCGCGAGACCGCCCTTGATCGCGCGGTCGAGCCCGAACCGCGGCGCCAGCCGGGTGGCCAGCATGCCGGCGGCGAACACCACCATCACGGTGCCGGCGAAGAACAG
>OLLU01000006.1_pt1 | contig 3902 bp, 4 predicted proteins | sample 1604591 | NCBI WGS metagenome assembly OLLU01 (sample SAMEA104055725, study PRJEB20765) | soil metagenome | biome: Arctic tundra; feature: Polygonal ground; material: soil | place: USA | collected 2011-09 | depth 0-0.5 m
GAAATCCATCGCGCCCATGTCATGAGCAAGATGAGGGTACGCAACCTCTCGGACCTGGTACGAATATCGCTCGCGGCGTCCGCCGACATCAATTGAGTTTCTACGCCGCCGGCTTGGGCGCCGGCGCTCGCGCAACGCCGCGCGGAGCTCCTCGATCGTCAAATCGTTCTCGGCATCCAGGCGTTCCTCGATGAACGAACGCGCGCCGCCAAGCCGCGAGCGGGCACGGTTGGCGCGAGATGCTAAAATTGCTCAGCGAGACGCCGACTTAGTGTGGCCAGGGTGGTTCGACACCTTCCGAATGAGATCGGCGGAGTTTTTCGCGTCGAACTTTTTCATGATGTTCGCACGATGAAATTCCACGGTGCGGGGGCTGAGACCAAGCGCGCGCGCAGCTTCTTTGTTGGAAGCGCCTTTCACGACTTGAGACAGGATTGTGCGCTCTCGTGACGTAATTTGTTCGTGGCCAGGAAACGGTTTCGACAAAATGTCGAGCGCTCCACTCAATCTTGCGATCTCCAGGCGGGCGAGCATGAGTTCCGGTGTCTCCAGGAAATCCCAGTCTCCGTTACGCCGTGCGATGGACATTTGATGGGCACGAGCGACGTCCAGAATGTCAACCGCCCTGCTTTCTCGCAACGAGTAAGTACACAGGGCGATCATCTTCCTGTCTGACATGGAGTGGTACAGTTCGTGTTCGTACTCGATAAATTCCTTCCACTGGTTCGTTTCGCTCCAAAAGGCGTTGCCGCTAATGCGCAGGCCGTCGTAACCGGCCTTGAGAGCATCGTCGAGTTTTGCCTCCCAGCCTGCGGTAATTCGCTTGAGCTCGAACCGGTCGTCGGGAAGATACCACTCCCGTCCGGGCAGCAACTCGATACGGCCCTGGGCATGATGCTTGTCGAAATTGGGTATGGCTTCCCGAAGGCGCTTTCTTGCTTGGCTGACCGTTGTTGGTGCCGAAATTGCCCAAATGCAATATTCGTTGCCCTCCAGGCCCGCCTTGAAATAAGCGGCAGCGGTATCCAACAAGTCTTCCGCCGTTTCGTAGAACACACACAAATGCGTCCCCCACGGCATCCTTCCAAGTACGCGAATGCCTGTGTCGCGCTGATCGGGACCTGGCGATCTGCTGCCGCGACGCGGAGCGATGGCCTTGGCCGCGACAGATCGGATCATTTGAACCTTTCCACGATTTTCAGTTTCGTCGCGCGGCGGCGATAGCCTAACAGGTTTTGACCTTCCCCGTATTCCTACGAGTGGAAATACCTTCCGAAAGAGCGCCTCTCGTTGTTGGTTCACCGGTAAATGAATATGCGAAACGTACATGTCGAAGATAGGGATGAGACGGGCCAGGACGCTCTGATTGGACGGAACTTACCGCCTGCCACCACCTATTCCCGGTCACTTGCCATTGCCGTGCCCGCCAAGAAAGGTCGTCGCGTCGGGACACTCACCAGGAGAGAACGCGAATGCCTGGCGTTGGCGGCAACTGGCAAGAGCGATCGGCAAATCGGCAAAATTCTCTCCCTGAGCGAGAAATCGGTCAGCACCTACATCCAGCGCGCCAAGCTGCGATATGGCGTCAAGACTCGCATTCAGGCCGTGGTCTTCGCCTTGCGCGACGGCGAAATCGAGGTGTGATGTTGACGTCCCTGTCGGGGTGGCCCCGACAGATGGTCTTGGCGGAGGCGCGTAGGGTGACCTTCATCGTCGGCTGTATCCAGTTTTTTGAGCGCGCGACCGGCGTGCAATTCTTAAGTTATGCGGTGCGTTACCGCTCAATCGAGCGCCCTCGGACGCTTTGATCGGCCAATAAATGAACGTGCTGCGCCAGGTGGTGAATTGCAATTTGCGATGGCCGCAAGCTTGCTGTCGCGTTCGCGCATCGCAGTGCGAGTGTTTGTACTCAAAATGGGCAATCGCGAACGAAAACGATCTGAAATATCGCAACGATCTGGTCCCCTCTCGGAAAATGGGGAGTACAATCTCGCGCGTGTGTGATGCGTAAGATCGTTAGCAGGCAAAATGCAATGGTTGAAAAACCATCTGGCACGCCGACAACGGTTCAAAATGACGGTGCACTGTTCCACGCTCTGATCGGCGCGACAGTCGATGGCGTCGTTGTGATCGACGCTGCAGGACGAATCCAGGATTTCAACGCGGCCTGCGAAGCGCTGTTCGGTTACACCGCTGCTGAGGTCATCGGGCACAGCGCAACGATGCTCATGCCGGCGCGGTTTCGCGCCGAGTATGAGGACTATCTTTCCCATCGCAAGCTGACGTCGAAGCAACGGATTGTCGATACCGGCCGCGAAATGGTCGGTCAGCGCAAGGACAAATCGACCTTTCCGATGTATCTATCGGTCGGCGAAAGCCAAATCCACGGCGAGCGCTTCTTTGTCGGTGTCATCCGCGACCTGGCCGCGAAGCTGAAGATGGAAGTCTCGCTCCGGGAGAGCGCCGACCGCCTGCTTGCTCAGATCGTGCGATCGTCGAACGAAGCCATCCTCAGCAAGACACTTGGCGGCGTGATCATGAGCTGGAACGCAGCCGCGGAGCGCATCTTTGGCTATACCGCTGGCGAAGCGGTGGGCAAACACATATCTGTGCTGATCCCGTCCGACCGATTGGCCGAAGAAGCAGCCATCATCGCGCAGCTGCGAGCCGGACACGACGTCGAGCACCTTGAGACGGTGCGCCGGCGCAAGGACGGTCGCGACATCCCCGTTTGCATTTCCGTGTCTCCGGTTTTCGATGGCGAAGGGAATATTTTCGGCGCTTCGAAAACCCTGCGAGACATCAGCGAAAAGAAAGAGGCCGAAGTGCGGCTGCAAGCCATGCAATCCGAATTGGCGCATGTCGGGCGCCTGAATTCGATGGGATTTATGTCGTCGGCGATCGCGCACGAACTCAATCAGCCGCTGACCGCGATCTCGAACTTTGTCGAGGCGGCGCGGCGTACGCTCGACCTTCCGGGTGACGACATTGTGCTGCGCGCGCGGAACTTGATGGACAAGGCCGTCGGCCAGACGCTGCGCGCCGGCGCGATCATCCGCAATTTGCGCGACTTCGTTGAAAAGCGTGAAGGGAAGCGGCGCCCGGAGAATATCGACAGCGTCATCGAGGAAGCCATTGCGCTGGCCATGGTGGGTGCCGCCTCCGGCCGTGTAAGGGTCAAACTCGATCTTGCGCCGGCCCTTCCGCTCGTCCCGATCGACAGGATTCAGATCCAGCAGGTGTTGATCAATCTCATCCGCAACGCCGTCGAGGCCATGCAGGCAGTCGATGAACGCGATTTGACCATCGCCGCCAAACTCGAGAGTGACGCCGTGTGCATAACCGTGCGTGACACCGGTCCCGGTCTGACGCCGAAGATGCTGGCGCGGTTGTTTCAACCCTTTGTAACCACCAAAGAGAAGGGGATGGGTATTGGATTGTCGATTTGCAAATCGATTGTAGAAGCGCATGGCGGCCGGATGTCGGTTCAGTCGAGCGGCCGCGGCGCCTGTTTTGCCGTTCATCTGCCTCTGGCATTGGAGGAAACAGCATGACTGCCGGGTCTCTGATACTGATCGTGGATGACGATGGCGATGTGCGCGAATCCCTGCGGGCTTTGCTGGAATCCGTCGGCCACTCCGTTCGCGGCTACAGTTCTGCCAAGGCGGTGCTTGCCGACGACATCTCCACGGCAAGCTGCCTGATCGCCGATATCCGCATGCCGGAGATGGACGGTCTGGAGCTGCAGCAGGAGATCGTCAGGCGCGGCTACATCCTGCCGGTCATCGTCATGACCGGTCACGCCGACGTGCCGCTGGCCGTGCGGACGATGAAGGCCGGCGCCGCCGACTTTATCGAGAAGCCATTTTCAGCCGATGAGATGCTCGCAAGCGTGCGCGCCG
>OLLU01000152.1_pt1 | contig 3897 bp, 4 predicted proteins | sample 1604591 | NCBI WGS metagenome assembly OLLU01 (sample SAMEA104055725, study PRJEB20765) | soil metagenome | biome: Arctic tundra; feature: Polygonal ground; material: soil | place: USA | collected 2011-09 | depth 0-0.5 m
GATTGCGTCGACGGCGTGCGGAAAAATATCCGCATTATGTGCGTAAGGATGATTCCCGTACGCGCGCGGCATGCTTAACCATTGTTAAGCATAGATTTTTCGATAAGCGCGACGAGTTCGTCGCTGTCGACCGGCTTGTGATGTGCAGGCCGCCGGCGGCCGTCACACGCTGTTCCAGCATGGCATCGCCCCGTCCAGTTAGGATGATGACCGGGAGGCTGCTGCTGCTCGTCGTAGGTGTACGTCGTGTCGGCGGCCTGGGCGGACGTAACGTACAGCCCGGCAAGTATCGCAAAAACAAGCGATGGTCTGCGAAACAATTGCACCTCCAAACCAGAAAACCAACGATGTGCGACGAGACCGGCAAATTGCTCGCGACAAATTCCCCATTCTCAACAGGCAGATCCGTTCGGCGTCGAGCCAGAGCCGATACACTGTTGCGACGCCCTACCAGCATTTGCCCGGGGCCCTGTGTGACGACGCCTCAGCGAGCCATGCCCCTAATGCACCCGCTCGATGATAATCGCAGGCGCCATGCCGCCGCCGGCGCACATGGTGATCAGGCCGCGGCGCAGGTCGCGGCGCTCCAGTTCGTCGAGCATCGTGCCGATCAGCATCGAGCCGGTGGCGCCGATGGGATGGCCGAGCGCCATGGCGCCGCCGTTGACGTTGACTTTGGCGCGGTCGAGTTTGAGATCGCGGATGAATTTCTCGGTCACCACCGCGAAGGCTTCGTTGACCTCGAAGAGATCGATGTCGTCCAGCGTCAGTCCGGCGCGGGCGAGCACGCGGCGCGCCGCGGGAACGGGAGCGTTCAACATCAGCGTCGGGCAGTCGCCCTGGTCGGCCGTCGCGACCACCGCAGCCCAGCTAATCCCGCAGGCAATTTTCACAGGATTTCCCGCTCTCGATACCGCACTTGGAAACAGGCTAACCGATCTCACGTACCGTGGTCGCTCCCTGAATGGTCGCTATCGGCGGAAGGCGGAGATTCACACTAGCCATCTACCCCCGCATATACCTTGCGAGCTCAGCCTTATCGGCCACGCTCAGGTCCAGCGTCGATGCGATCTGGTACTGCGCTTTGGCTTCGTCCTTGCGTCCAACATAACCGAGCGCTTCGCCCCATTTGAGACGCAGCCGGCCCCAGTTCAGCGCGTAGCGCGCGGCTTCCTCGAACTTCGCCAGCGCGAGGTCGGAGCGATTCGTCGCGATCAGTGCCTCGCCCCACATCTCCAGCGGATCGGCAAAGTGCGGGCCTTTCTGGTTGGCGAGCGTGAACTTGGCTATGGCGGCGTCAAAGTCGCCCTTGGCGAGCAGCATCTCGCCCCAATCGGCAAAGGCGAAAGGGATCGAGGGCGCGGCCGTCACCGCGCGCGCAAACCAAGCCTGCGCGGCAGGCGCGTCATTCCGCAACGCCGCGATCTCGCCTCGCGCTCGCAGGCAGTCGTAGCAATCCAGCGCCGTCGCCGCGATTGCCGTTTGCGCCCCGTCGAAGTCGCCCGCGCGCGCCAAGGCGACCGCAAGCAGGGGACGGACAATGGTCTGCGCGCGCGCCGCCGCGAGACCTGGAACTTCAGTGGCGTGCAATCCGGTCTCGAAGGCGCGGGCGGCCGCTACAGCAGCCTTCCAGTCGCCGGCGGCAACGGTGGAATAGTACTGCGCGCGGCCGAGGCGATCGGGATCGGACGGCCCCATGGCCATGCTTTGCGCCAGGAGAACGCGGCTTTGCGCGAGGTCGTGCAGGCGCGTGGCATATTCAACGTGACGTAGACTTCCGCTGGATATCGTGCCGGCGATATCGCAGGACTCGGCCAGAGCCTGGGTAAAATCGCCAAGCGCAAGGTCGGTCGTGAACCGCGCATATTCCTGGGAAAAGCCGAACCCGATCGCGCGGAAGGACGGGCCTTCATTGGCGATTTGCAGGCCCGGCATGATCTGCGCCTGGTGGAGCGCGTCCTCGGCATGACCCAAATCGAGCGAAGCGCCCATGGCCTCCATATGGCCGGCGGACGACTTCGGATAGAGCGCGATGCTGATCAGCGCGCGCTGATAGGCGAGCGCGGCATCGCCTTGCGCGAAATGCGTCGTGTTGGCGAAGAGAGAGAAAGCCCCGCCCCGCTCCATCGCGCTTCCCGTCAGCGCGGTGTTGCGTGCAGCAGCCTGGTAGGCCTCAGCCAACCGGTTGTTTCCCTCCAGATAGAGAACGTAGTTGCCCGGATCGGAAGCGGCGAAAATGCGCTCGGCCGCCTTCTGCTCCAGCGCGTCGAGATCGCGCGGCACGCCCGTGAAGGCGAAGATCTGACCGTCCGACACGACGGTCAGTGCGATCTTGCCGCCCGCCAGCATGCGCACATTGCCGCTGAGCGGCCGTTCGTTGCCGAACCAGAGCCTCAGATAGCGCCAGGCTTGCGCCAGCGAGACGCCGGTCTCGGGAATCTCGACCTTGATGTCATTGTCGCGGTCTTGCCGCACACTCTTTGAGATCGACAGCGAGTTGGCGTTGGCGAAGTCTCGGATCGCTGCAATCTTGTTGGTCAGGTCTCCCGCAACGATATCGCCGCCGATGCCGTTCTGGGCGAAGGCGGGCGGCACGGAGAATGCTTCAACCACGATGCCGTCGGCCCGGCTCGCATTCCACACCGCGACGATCAGCCCGATCACGATCGACAGGCCCAGCGCCACCACCATGATCTGCAGCGCGCCTTTCATCTGGTCGTTGAAGCGGCGCCAGCGCAAATGGCTAATCTCAAAAGCGTTCTGTTCGATCAGGTTCTGGCTTTGCAGGCGAGCGAGGCGCACCTGCTCGTCGAGATAGGTGTCGGCCTTGGCGCGCGGTAGTGTCTTGGGCACGTCGACACAAATTTTCACTTTTGATGCATCGGCGCGGGATCTAACAATCGTCACGCAGTGCGAGACAATTTCACCGATCACAATATCGGTTTCGCGGAGTTCGAGCTTTCCGGCCTCCAACTTGGCAAGGTCCAGAATGTCATTGATGATGTCGAGCAGAAGTTTGCCGCTCTCGTGGATGTCGGCGGCATAGTCGATATACTTTGGCTGCCCTGCAGGCCCAAACATCTGGCCCTTAATGATTTCGGAGAAGCCGATGATGGCGTTTAGCGGTGTTCGCAGTTCATGGCTCATATTCGCGAGAAATTCGGTCTTTGTTCGGTTTGCGAACTCGGCAACTTCCTTGCTCTGGATGAGTTGGGTTTCCATTTCCTTTCGCTGGGTGATGTCGGTCATCCAAGAGAGCGAAGCGGGGTTGCCGTCCCATTCCAGGAGAACATCACTATCGGTTCGGCTGTCGCCCCACGCCCGGCGTAGAGCGCACGCGCTGCAATGTTATCGATGTCCGTGACGATCCACGCCTGGTGGCACCCCAAAGCCTTGCCCCAGGTCAGGACCTCATCGACGAGGCGCCGTGCGACGCCTCGCCGCTGGAAGTTCGGAGTCACGCCTAGGTTATGGCTGGCGGACGGTAAGTGGTGCACGAGCTCGGATCCATTAAGGCGCGGGGCCCGCACCCGCCCCATCTCGGCCTTTGCCCGCGAAGTCCTGACAGGGCGCACCAAGAAAATCGTCAGGAAAATCAAAAAACTCGAACATCTCGACGTGCGCCGACGACACAAGCTCCGCATTGCGATCAAGAAACTGCGCTACAGCTCGGAGTTTTTTGTCAGTCTGTTTACCGACGCCAAGAAGGAGAAGAAGGTATTTGGCAAGGTTCTTGTGAAGCTCCAGAGCGCACTCGGCAAACTTAATGATATCCAAGTGCATAAAAGTCTGATCGACACGATTGTCCACCCTGGGCATCGTGCGACACCACCAAATCAGAAATCATTTCAAGGGCATTGGCGTCTATCGCTAGCAGCCGCCGTCCGCGCCGTCACC
>OLLU01000129.1_pt1 | contig 3725 bp, 6 predicted proteins | sample 1604591 | NCBI WGS metagenome assembly OLLU01 (sample SAMEA104055725, study PRJEB20765) | soil metagenome | biome: Arctic tundra; feature: Polygonal ground; material: soil | place: USA | collected 2011-09 | depth 0-0.5 m
GGCCATCTGGTCCGCACCATCAAATTGACCAATAAATGCGAGCAACGGCTGCGCTGTCAGGCCTATGCCGCGGCCTTCGGCGCGCAGGGCGTGCAGCGCACCCAGGCCGTCCTGATACTCGCGCCGAAATCGAAAGGCGCGGCGGCAGCCAAAACCTACACGTTCAAAATCAAGGAGAACGGCGGCATGCTGACGTCAACGCGCCACTGCCGGGTGATTTAAGGCTTCTTGCCGCGCCGCGCGGCGCGCTTCATGATGGCGGCATGAAACTCGCCGACCGCTGGCCCGAACTCCCCTATGTCGCGTGGAAGGAGACGGCGGCGACGCTCCAGCTCTGGACGCAAATCGTCGGCAAGGTGCGCCTCGCGCTCACGCCCTGGCTCAATCATTCCTGGCACGTCGCGCTCTACGTCACGGCGCGCGGGCTGACCACATCGGCCATGCCGGCCGGCGCGCGCACGTTGCAGATCGATTTCGACTTCATCGACCATCTGCTGTGGCTGCGCACCAGCGACGGCCACTCCCGCCAGATCCTGCTGAAGCCGACTTCGGTGGCGGAATTCTATGAGGAAGTGATGCTTGCGCTCAGCGCGCTGGGCATCGCGGTGCGCATCCGCGCCATGCCCTGCGAGATCGCCGACTGCATGCCGTTCGATGAGGACATCGCGCACGCCGCCTATGACGGCGAATATGCGCAACGCTTCTGGCGCGTATTGGCGAGCGCGCACGAAGTGTTCGCACATTTCCGCACTGGATTTCTCGGCAAAGCGAGCCCGGTGCATTTCTTCTGGGGTTCGTTCGACCTGGCGGTAACGCGGTTTTCGGGGCGGCGCGCGCCGCGCCATCCCGGCGGCGTGCCGCATCTGCCCAATGCCGTCGCGCAAGAGGCCTATTCGCACGAAGTGTCGAGCGCCGGTTTCTGGCCGGGCGGCGGCGCCATCGATTATCCGGCGTTTTATTCCTATGCCTATCCGGCGCCGGAGGGTTTCAAGGACGCCATCGTGACGCCGGGCGCGGCGTTCTTCTCGCCCGAACTCGGCGAGTTCATCTATCCCTACAACGCCATGCGCATCGCGCGCGACCCCGATGCCGCGCTGATGGAATTTTTGCAGAGTACTTATGAGGCGGCGGCCGATCTGGCGAAGTGGGACCGCAATGCGCTGGAGTGCGAGTTGGGGGAGAAGGGGAAGGTGAGGAGACTTGAGCCGTGAAGGTCCGCGAGGCTATTCGGCTGATCGAGCAGGATGGCTGGTTCCTGGTGACGACTCGCGGCAGCCACCGGCAATACAAGCATGCAACGAAGCCGGGCCGGGTGACGGTCGCGGGCAAGCCATCGGACGATTTGGCCCCGGGGACGTTTAATAGTATTCTCAAGCAGTCTGGTCTGAAGGAGCAGCGCTGATGCGCTACGCAGTCGTGATCGAAAAGACGAACGGCAATTATTCGGCCTATGTGCCGGACCTGCCGGGCTGTGTCGCAACCGGCGCGACCGTCAAGGATACCGAACGCGAAATCCGCGACGCGATCCGCTTTCATATCGACGGTTTGAAGGAAGACGGCCAGCCGATCCCGAAGCCGACCAGCATCGCCGATTACGTCGAGGCTTAAGCGTAGCTGTCGTCCCCGCGAACGCGGGGACCCATACGCCGTGTCGTGTACGAATCGTGAGCGCGGTGGTTATGGATTCCCGCCTTCGCGGGAATGACAAGAATGAGTCATTGCCGGGCATGACGAGCAGCCGCAAGCTGGCCGCGCTCGGCGTCGTCTGGGTTGCGATGGTGACGAGCGCCGGCAACGAGCCGTGGCCGGGCGACGCTGCGATTGCCGATTTCAAGCGTGCCGGTCTGCCCGCCCCATCGGTGGTGCGGACGACCAAGATCGCCTGCATCGACCCGGTACGCATCGACCGGCGGGCGGGGCGGCTGGACAAAGCCGCGGCAAAAATCGTCATGCAACGGCTGCGCGGGTTTTTGGGGGCGCGCTAGGGGATGATGACAGTCAGAATTGAAATGGCCAGGAAAACGACTGCCAAACGCGGCAGCGGCAACGTGTTCGCCGATCTCGGCCTACCAATCCCGAACAGGAGCTTCTGAAGGCGCAGGAGATGGAGGTGGTGGGTTAGCCCCGCCGTCATTGCCGGGCTTGACCCGGCCATCCATCTCGCCAAGATTGCAAGCGGAAGTTGTTAGCGGCGCTACTTGACGATTATACGTCTATTAGTATATTACGATGACTGAAGCGATCAAGCCCGCCTTCTGGATCGGTTCCAGTCTGCGCGATCTGCGCGATCTGCGCGATCTGCGCGATCTGCGGGCGATGCCGGAGCAGGTGCGCCGCGACATCGGACAGGCGCTTTACACCGCGCAGCAGGGCGAGACCGATCCGGCGGCGAAGCCGCTGAAAGGTTTCGGCGGCACGCGGGTGATGGAAATCGTCGAACGCGACCGCAGCGGCACTTTTCGCGCTGTGTGCACGGCTCAGCTTGGCGATGCGATTTATGTGCTGCACGTGTTCCAGAAGAAATCGAAACGCGGCATCGCCACGCCGAAGCAGGACATCGATCTGATCCGCAGGCGGCTGGCCGAAGCGGAGCGAGACTTTAGAGAAAGGCAAACTTGAGATGGCCAAGAGAGCAACGATCAAGCGCGGTAGCGGCAACATCTTTGCCGATCTCGGACTGCCCAATCCCGAGCAGGAGCTGCTGAAGGCGCAGCTGACGCTGCAAATTTATCGCATCGTCAAGGCGCGCGAACTGACCCAAGCGCAGGCCGGCGAGGTGCTTGGCATCAAGCAGCCGCACGTCTCCGCGCTGATGCGCAACCGCGCCGGCAATTTCTCGGTCGGGCGGCTGTTCGAGTTTCTGACCGCGCTCGGGCAGGACGTGCGGATTACGGTGAAGACGACAAGGAAGACAGTAGGGGAGATGGAAGTGGTGGTGGGATCTCTCCGCCGTCATGGCCGGGCTTGTCCCGGCCATCCACGCCTTTGCGGCACAAGAAAGTAAGACGTGGATGCCCGCGACAAGCGCGGGCATGACGCTGAGTGTGTTGTGGCGTTTCAATCCGCCTCATCCTGAGGAGCGACCCGCAGGATTGCGTCTCGAAGGATGGGGCGGCCTCTATGGTTCGAGACTGTATTACCAAACATTCACAAAGAGCCATTCGCAATCCTAAGAAAACTGTGTTTTGACCTATCTGATGCTTTGAAACGGCGTTGGTGCTTTTCTATAGGGGAAGAAATGAGCTGTTTGCCATCTCACGGACGAATTGCATGCGACCTTTGCTATGACGTCCCCGTCGATTTTAATCGCACCCAAAATCAAGAAGGCGAGTGGCGCATAACAGCTAATCCACTTGCATGGGGCAATGATAATGCTGAAGTTGTCATCCTTGGATTTTCTAAAGGACCGAATGCGCTCGGTGCCTTAGCAACCAAGTCACACAACGAGATACCTTATGCTGGCCAACGGTTGGCTGTCGCAAAAATTCTTGCTCATATTGGGACTGATCTATCCTGGTTCTTCAGAAGACATACGGCGGACCGTTGATTATGCGATTGCCGATGCGTCAGGTCGCTTTGCTTGGGGTTCACTTGTGCGATGTACGGTCGAACGTCGCTATGGGGCTGAATGGAAAGTGACCTGACGGATATTTTGTACCAGCGCGATAGAGAGTTTATTGCATTTGTGCGGCCTGATCTAGCGGTGTCAGGAATGGGTTCGTCGT
>OLLU01000019.1_pt1 | contig 2690 bp, 2 predicted proteins | sample 1604591 | NCBI WGS metagenome assembly OLLU01 (sample SAMEA104055725, study PRJEB20765) | soil metagenome | biome: Arctic tundra; feature: Polygonal ground; material: soil | place: USA | collected 2011-09 | depth 0-0.5 m
GGGATCGGCGCGCAGCTCTATTTCTGGGCGCGGCTTGTCTATGTGCTGGCCTATGCGGCGGGGATTGCCTATCTGCGCACCTTGGTCTGGGCGGTATCCCTTGTCGGGCTGGTGCTGGTGCTCATCGCGGCCTGCGCGGGCGGATAAATCTTCCTCAACGCTTTCAGGGAAAAGCGAACCCCAGCCCGGCGGCGATCAGGTTTGCCGGATTGGCATTCCAGTCACGGCTGCGGCGCAAGGTAGCGGACGGGCTCCGCGATTTTTGTTTTCCGGCGCAACACGTCCAGCGGCTGGGCAAGCATGCTTTCCCAATCCAGCCCGGGCAGCCACTCAGCCTTGCGGCCGTTGCGCCAGGCTTCAAAAACCGCGCGGCGGCCAGGAAGCCTGAACAACCCCATGGCCACGATCATCGCCACGCCGGGATTGTGCGAATGCGCGAACATGAAAGCCAGAAGGCAAAGCTCCCCCAGCGGATCGCGGCCATAACCCGTCAGCACATGGGTAAGATCGTGCATGTCGCGCATGCGCTCGCGATAGAGCGAAAAACCGTCGGGCCAGACCCCGCTTTCCGCCGCGTCCGAGGCCTGAACCAACGCTTCGGCCGAAAGATTCTGCCCGCGCATGAATTCCAGATAGGTGCGCCCCAGCGAATCCGGCGCCATGCGCGCCAGCGCTTCATTGTCCTGCAAGGCGCAAAGCAGGCTTCGCTTCTCGCTCAGGATCGCAGAACCGATGGCGCTACCCGCGAAGCGACGAAAGGCTCCAAGGACCGAACGCCCCCGCATGGCCCGCAGGACGACGAAAACCTCCCTGGTGTCGCCGGGATCGGCCAGCAAGCGCCGGATGGCTTTGATGGCCTGCCAGGGATGCAGCCTTGTGTCTGTTGCAGTATCGGGGAGCATCGCCAGACCTATAGCCGAAACCCCGGCTGAGCGTTACCGCTTGCGCGCCTTGCGGGCGGCATAGCGCGCATCACGGGCGGCCTTCTGGGCGACTTCCAATTCCGCTTCACGGGCGATTTTCTCGTCCAGTTCCTTGTTGATGCGGATTTTCTCCGCCGCCTCGAAACGGGCGCGTTCCTCGGCCTCGTGTTTTTCGCGTTTGATGCGCGCGGCTTCGGCGGCGGCGCGTTCTTTTGCTTCCTGTTTTTCGCGCGCCAGCTTTTCGACCTTGCGCTGGGCGGCGCGCTTTTCGCGCTCGGCATTGATGACGGCGCGCGCTGCCAGGCGTTCGGTGAGCCCCGCCTTGCTGGCTTCCGCCTTGGCGCGGACTTTTTCGAGCTGGGCGGCGCGGGCCTTGGAGGCGGTGTCCAGGCGTTCGGAAAATTTCTGGTCTTTATGGGTACGCATGCGGAATTCGTCGGTCCTTGCTTTGTGGGAAAGAGGGTCAGTTATCCAGGAAGCTGCGCAGCTTGCGGCTGCGGCTGGGATGCTTGAGTTTGCGCAGCGCCTTGGCCTCGATCTGGCGGATGCGCTCGCGGGTGACGGAGAATTGCTGGCCGACTTCTTCCAGCGTGTGATCGGTGTTCATGCCGATGCCGAAGCGCATGCGCAGCACGCGTTCCTCGCGCGGGGTCAGTGTCGCCAGCACGCGGGTCGTGGTCTCGCGCAAGTTCGCCTGGATGGCGGCGTCGATGGGCAACACCACATTGGGGTCCTGGATGAAATCGCCCAGGTGGGAATCTTCCTCGTCGCCGATGGGCGTCTCAAGGCTGATCGGCTCTTTCGCGATCTTGAGAACCTTGCGCACCTTCTCCAGCGGCATGGCCAGGCGTTCGGCCAGTTCTTCCGGCGTCGGCTCGCGCCCGATTTCGTGCAGCATCTGGCGCGATGTCCGCACCAGCTTGTTGATGGTCTCGATCATGTGCACCGGAATGCGGATGGTGCGCGCCTGATCGGCGATGGAGCGGGTGATGGCCTGGCGAATCCACCAGGTCGCATAGGTGGAGAATTTATAGCCGCGGCGATATTCGAATTTATCGACCGCCTTCATCAGGCCGATATTGCCTTCCTGGATGAGATCGAGGAACTGCAGGCCGCGATTGGTGTATTTCTTGGCGATGGAGATGACGAGGCGAAGATTGGCCTCGATCATTTCCTTTTTGGCGACGCCGGATTCACGCTCGCCCTTTTGCACCGTCTGGACGTTGCGGCGGAAATCCACCACCGACTGGCGCGTTTCCTGGGCCAGGGCCTGGATGTCGTCGCGATAGGCCTTGATCTTCTCGCGTTCCTCGGAAACGAAATCGCTCCAGCCGATGCCCGACAAACGACCGACGCGGCGCGCCCAGTTGGGGTCCAGCTCATTGCCGAAATGCTGCTTGAGGAAATCGGTGCGCTCCACGCCATGGCTTTCGGCCAGGCGCAGCAGCTTGCCTTCCAATGAGACCAGGCGGCGATTGATGCCGTACATCTGATCGACCAGGGCTTCGATGCGGTTGTTGTTGAGCTTGAGCGACTTGACCAGGTCCATGGTCTCGTTGCGCAGCTTCTTGAAGCGGCGTTCCTGACCCGTCGAAAGCTCGTCGCTGGCCAGCGCCGCCTCGACCGAAGCGTCCTGCAGCTTGCCCAGTTTCTTGTAGAGCGCGGCAATGGCATCCAGTGATTCCAGGACCTGCGGCTTGAGCGCGGCTTCCATGGCGCTGAGCGGCAGGTTGCCCTCATCGTCGAAATCATCGCCGTCATCGGCGG
>OLLU01000145.1_pt1 | contig 2244 bp, 2 predicted proteins | sample 1604591 | NCBI WGS metagenome assembly OLLU01 (sample SAMEA104055725, study PRJEB20765) | soil metagenome | biome: Arctic tundra; feature: Polygonal ground; material: soil | place: USA | collected 2011-09 | depth 0-0.5 m
CTGAGGATTCTTTTGCGCCTGATCCTGGCCGCGCTACGCAGCGCGCTTGCAACCGATCCCGAACTCAAATTGGCTTCTTAACGGGCGACTAAGTGCTGGCCAGCACGAGCATGATCAGCACCAGCAGAGCCAGCGCCTGCGCGGTCGCGTCCGGGTTGCGCATCGGGACGGGCGCACTCATGGTTGCAGTCTTGGGCTTATGCGCCAACGATGGCTTCATGGCGGCCTTGGTCATTGTTTTGGCTTTGGCGTTCATCTTCGGCTTGGCGGCAACTTTGGCCGGTTTCTTCAACGCCATCTTGCTTGTTTTTTCGCCGGTCTTTGCGTGAGCGAGCTTGCCCGGCTTGCTCATTCGTTTTTTACGGCCGGCGGACTTCTTGACGGCTTTCTTCATCGGTTTCTTGGTAGATTTCTTGGTCGATTTCTTGCGCTTGGCCATATCGGGTGCCCCTTTGGCGTGTTGCTGCGTCGGCATGCCATTTCGGAGCGCAAGGTCGTCTGATTTGGCTAATTTTCTGGAAATGGGGGGCAGGCGGGTAGGCCAGTGGCCGAGTCGAACTGATGCGGGTGGCGTTAGGCGTCGCTCACCGATGGGGCGGTGGGGTCAAACGAGTGGGGAAGTCGATACCGGGGCAGCAGCGCGATTGGTAATGAGAAACAGGGGACCATACCCAACTCGCCAAGCTGAAATTGCGGGGCGATATCCTAATTGTCATCCAAATTGACGTGGGTAACTGCAAGACCCTTTCGCTTCTGATTCCGAAGAAAATCTTCGATTCCTGGAGGCAGAGGACGCAATTTTCCGCTTTGGCGACGACTCAACCGCGCGATCTCGGCCGCCCGTATTTTGGCCGAAGCGATGCTGATATCGAATCGCTCAGAAATTTCTTCCGCTGTCATGGCCTTATCCCGCTAGGTACCCTGGGGCCAAAAACGCCGCAGCGAAACGCTCGGCTTCTCGTTCTTCTTGCCTAATTTGATCTGAATACTTTTTTTGTGCGTTTCCGGCTTCTCCGCGATAACGGATGCCCTCGTGCTTAAGCCAGATATGCGCAACTTCGTGGGCGAGAGTGTATCGAGCGCGGCGCCGTTCTGATTCGATCGAAAACATTCCGTGTCCAGCCACGAATGTGCTTTCCTGCAAATATAAAATCTTGTCAAACGGATCGAACCGCGCCTCCGCGCCCGGCATCTCAGCATCTGGGACGCGCTCATATCCTTTGATTAGTCCGCGATCTTTGAGCTTGTAGATCACAGTAATCATATCCGGACGAGCATCGAATTCGATGCCAAGTAATTTTCTCAGGTTGCGCGCCGACGCTTCGAGTTCTTCGTCAAACAATGGCATTTGCCTGATCCATTATCTCGTCTCAGCTACACCCCGTCGTGCTCCCGCACGTATCGCACTTCATGCAGGTGCCGTTGCGCACCAGCGTGAAGTTGCCGCATTCGCCGCACATTTCGCCTTCGTAGCCTTTGGTCTTGGCCTCAAGGCGGCGTTCGGTGGCGAGCGCCTTGGCGGAGGGCTGCACGTTGTGACGGTGTTCGAGGGCCTGCGCCGGAGACAGCTTGGCTTCCGGCTCCGCCTTGAGCGCGGTCGCGGCGCCCGAGAAGGCGGTCACGTTCGAGCCGCCGCTTGCACTGCGCGCTTCCCCGCCGGACGATGAGCTCACCACGCTCAGCCGGTCGGTGCGCGAGCGGGTCAGCCCGCGCGAGACATAGTTGGGCGCAGCCTTGCCTTCCTCTTCGCCCTTGCCGAGCGCGTCGAAGCCGCTCTCGCTCGGGTCGACATGGGCCAGATCGAAGCGCTCGAGATACGAAACCGCCAGTTCGCGAAAGACGTAGTCCAAGATTGAAGTGGCGTATTTGATCGAGTCGTTGCCCTGCACCGGGCCCTGCGGCTCGAAGCGCGTGAACGTGAAAGCGTCGACATATTCCTCGAGCGGCACGCCGTATTGCAGGCCGAGCGAAATGGCGATGGCGAAGTTGTTCAGGAGCGAGCGCAGCGCCGCGCCTTCCTTGTGCATGTCGACGAAGATCTCGCCGAGCCGCCCGTCGTCATATTCGCCGGTGCGCAGGTACACTTTGTGGCCGCCGACCACGGCCTTCTGGGTGTAGCCCTTGCGGCGCGACGGCAGTTTCTCGCGCTCGCGCAAGACCGTAATGCGCTCGACGATCTTTTCCACGACCTTTTCGGCCAGACCAGCGGCGCGCGCCGCGGCGGGGCGCTCGATGAACTGCTCG
>OLLU01000072.1_pt1 | contig 2157 bp, 3 predicted proteins | sample 1604591 | NCBI WGS metagenome assembly OLLU01 (sample SAMEA104055725, study PRJEB20765) | soil metagenome | biome: Arctic tundra; feature: Polygonal ground; material: soil | place: USA | collected 2011-09 | depth 0-0.5 m
AGCCAAATGGAGACAGCAATGACAGCCATCGGTCACGTCACGAAGCACAAAGACGGCAGCTACAAGGGCCAGCTCAAGACGCTTTCCTTCCGCGCCCCCATCGACATCCTGCTCAATCCGAGCAAGAGCGGCGACACGCAGCCCGACTATCGGGTCTACAGCCAGGCCGTCGAGATCGGCGCGGGCTGGACCAAGAAGGGCAAAACGTCTGGCGAAGATTACGTGTCGCTGAGCCTCGCAGACCCAGCCTTCGGGCCGAAGAAGCTCTTCGCCAATCTCGGACGCGCGGCCGGCCAGGACGACGAAAATGTGTTCGCAGTCATCTGGAACCCCGTCGATTAGACGAGCGAAACGAGCCCCGCGCCGAAAGGCGCGGGGCTTCTCGCGTGTTCGATCACACGTCGCTTACGGCGAAAATCGCGAGTCTCCGTTTTCGCCGGTCCCAAACCGTCGCTTGTTCGCCCATACTCGCTCATGGGGGTACGGCGCCCCCTGTCGTGCCCTTCGTTCGAGATACGAACAAGGAGATTCATGGACGACAAAAGCGCACGCGTACCCGCGGCGAAACTCGCCTGTCCCTTCCTCACAACACCTCAAGCAGCAGATTTTATCGGACTGTCGGACCGCACACTGGAACGGATGCGCACCGAAGGACATGGCCCCGACTACCGCAAACATGGGCGCTATGTGCGCTATCACATCGACGATCTGCGAGCCTGGTCGACGTCCAACCTAAAGCACTCCACGCACCATGTTTAAGGCGTGCAACATCGCTCAATCTACCCATGCGGGGTCAACCGACAACCGCGCAACGCGATCTCGAAACGTTGCAATAATTGCGTCGGCCATCGCGATTGTGGGTTTGGCGGCACCACTCAGCAAGATGCCGCGGCTGATCTGGAATGCTACTGCCAGTGCGCCGGTCGGTCTCTATGAAGTCCGGTCGCAGGCAACATTCGCGCGCGGCGAACTGGTGCTTTTCCGGCCACCGCAATGGGTGCGAATCTTCGCGGCGGCACGCGGCTATTTGCCGGACACGGTGCCGATGGCGAAGCGGATTGCGGCGCAGAACGGCGACATCGTTTGCCGCGAGCGGGACGCGATTACGATCAACCGTCATGTCGTCGCGCACGCATTGTTCGCGGATCGCGACGGGCGACCGCTTCCCGCTTGGTCCGGTTGCCGCAGGCTTGGCGAAAGCGAGATATTCCTTCTGATGGACAGCGTTCGCGCGTCTTTCGACAGCCGCTATTTCGGCCCCGTTCCGACAACAGAAATCATCGGAAAGCTGGTGCCAATATGGACGCGGTGACAATATTCGTGGCTTGCACCCTGACGCTTGCGCCAACTCAGAGCGGCTCGCCCTGCGGAAGCGTGCCGGACCCCTTGCACGTTACAGCCCTGCCGAGTGACGCGCGTCCAGCGGGCCATATTTCGGCGGGACGTGGCGGTCATCCGGCGCTGCAAGCGCCATCCCTAATTGGCCGCTGGGAACCTTACATCGCCGAAGCCGCCCAGCGTTTCGCGATTCCGCAAGATTGGATACGCGCCGTCATGCATAGCGAAAGCGGTGGCCGCATGACGCTGAATGGACAGCCCATTACGTCGGTCGCGGGCGCGATGGGGCTGATGCAACTCATGCCGGGCACCTATTCCGATATGCGCAGTCGTTATGGGCTTGGCACAGATTCCTACGACCCCCATGACAATGTTCTGGCCGGCGCTGCCTATCTGCGCCTGATGTACCAGCAATACGGCTATCCTTCTCTGTTCGCCGCTTACAATGCCGGACCTGCGCGGTTCGATGGCTATTTGTTGCGGAGAAAAGCGTTGCCCAGTGAAACGCTTGCCTATGTCGGCGGCATCGTTCCCGGTGTTGAATTTACGATGGCGCGGCACGGTTCGGCCCACCAAATTGCGACGCCGAATGCAGTCGTTCCCGTCTCCAACAACAATCAGGCTGTGCAAAATCAGACGCTTTTCTTCACTCTGAATCAGCCGTCGAACGAACAATTATCGCCAGCCAATCAAGAATTAGAGTCCCGGAATCCCATCACACAGACCGTCGGATTGTTCATTCCGCTGTCTCACCCCACCCCCTGACAGATCGTAGGAGAACGTAAGTGAGCGCAGATGAGAGCGTGAGAGAGGGATTGT
>OLLU01000037.1_pt1 | contig 2063 bp, 2 predicted proteins | sample 1604591 | NCBI WGS metagenome assembly OLLU01 (sample SAMEA104055725, study PRJEB20765) | soil metagenome | biome: Arctic tundra; feature: Polygonal ground; material: soil | place: USA | collected 2011-09 | depth 0-0.5 m
GTAAAAGCGTCCTGAATCTTCGGCAACAGGTTGCCGAGCGCCAAACGCTGCTCGACCATGATCTGCGTCATGCCGAAGGTCGCGGCGATCTCCGGCACCTTGCGGCCTTCCTTGATGAGGCGCACGAAGGTGACGTGCTCGGTCATCGGATCGGCATCGCGCCGGGCGGCATTCTCGATCAGCGAGGCTTCTATTGCCGAAGCGTCGTCGCCCGACTCCATCACGGCGCAAGGGAGCGGTGCGAAGCTGCCCTGTTCGTCCACAATGGCCCGCCCGCACCAATAGCGCCGCCGTCCGGCGACAATTTCGACCGCTTCGTCGCCGCCGATGGCATAGGGCCGCACCAAAAGAGGCTGCAAGATACCCTTGGCTTTCACGGTCGGCAGAATGTCCGACACGTCCGGTGGTTTGCGGTCGTGACGCATGTTGAGCTTGGTGTCGTGAATGTTTTCGATAGAGATGTGACGCAGTTCCATGACTTTATCTTTCTTGGGTTGATGCGCGCTTACCCGCGCGCGGGGATTCCGCCGGGGTTACCGGCGGAAGTTCGTTCGACCAATCGGCCAGCGCGTAAAGGTCGCCTGCCCTATCGGTCTGAATGGAGAGATCGCTTGGGTCCGCGCCGTCCGTATCGTAATCGTGGATATGGACGCGGGCTTTGCCGCCTTCGATGTACACGTCCTGCACCACGCCACCCAAGACGGTGACGGTCACAAACGGAGGCTCACCCCGCTCGGTGAAGCGCGCGGGGACCGGCAAGGACGACCCGAAATCCTTCCACGGGTCGACGTCGTCGCCTTGCGCCACGGCGTCCACAAACGTGTCGCCGCAAACGTCCAGCGACGACCAGCCGTCGCCTTCGTTGGCGGCGACAATGGCGCGGTCCAAGGCTTGATCGATTGTCTCGGCTTCGACCACGACCGTTTTTTCGTCGTATGAGGCGAAGCTGCATTGCACGGTCCAGAGTTTCATCGGCATCTCCTCAAAACAGGTTCAGTTGGTTGCGCGCGTCCTCATCGAACAGGCCGATGTTCAGCGGCTTCTGGGCTTTCCTTGGGGTCAGCGGTGCGCTCGCTTGCAGCGTCAGTCGCTCGCGTAAGCTGACGGGACGGACACCGGGAATGAGCGTCTGTTCGCCGCATTCGGTCCATTCGGTCTCGGTAGCGATGCCTGGGCGCATGTTCACACCGCTGCCTCGGCAACCGCGCTTTCCTGCGGTTGGCCGAAGGCGAGAACGAAATCGCTCGCCTTCGAGGCCATGCTCGCGGCCTGAAAGATGGCGCGGGAGTCCTCTTTCAGGATTTGCAGCCAATGGCCGAGATAGTCGGCATGGCGGATTTGCGGCACGATGTTCAGATGCGCGCACAGAAATGCGCTGGTCAGTTCCGCAATCAGTTCTTCGCGCGCATAGGCCGACGAACCGAAGCGGTGTTGCAAATCGCGATTGAGGCGCGAAGGATGCGCGGTCCAGTGCCCGAGCTCATGTAGCGCCGTGCAATAAAAATCTGCGGGCGTGAGGAAGGTTTCGCGGTATGGAAGGCGAATGAAATCTTCGCCGCGATGGTAATAGGCTTGCCCCCCGCTTTCGCAAAACTTTGCGCCAGTTGCCGCGATGAGGGTTTCGGCGGCAGGTGATTGCTCGGACGGGGCGGCAGGTCTCGGCGTTGCGACGGTGTCGCTTGGCAGGCCGTCACACTGCTCGACGTTGAACACGGTGAAGCGTTTGAGGAACGGAATGGATGACGGTTCGTCGCCGCTGTCGCGGGCGCGCGCCTGTTCGCCTTTCGGAATGAAGCGGTCGGCATAGCAAATGGTTGTGCCGCGCTCTCCCTTGCGGACATGCCCACCAAGGCCAAGCGCCTGCCGGAAAGTCAGCCATTGCTGCGCGCCAAAGCCGCGCGTGATGACGGCATCCCACAGGATAAGGATATTGATCCCCGAATAATGCCGCGCGCTGATGGCGTTCTTCGGCAGACCAAGGCTCGCGCTCGCGCGCCCCCAAGGCTGAACCCAAGGAACCCGCCCCTGTTCGAGTTCCCGGATGATGCGGTCGGTAACATCCT
>OLLU01000035.1_pt1 | contig 2049 bp, 3 predicted proteins | sample 1604591 | NCBI WGS metagenome assembly OLLU01 (sample SAMEA104055725, study PRJEB20765) | soil metagenome | biome: Arctic tundra; feature: Polygonal ground; material: soil | place: USA | collected 2011-09 | depth 0-0.5 m
GCTCTGCGCCCGCGCTGAGCCGCTGCCCAGGATCACGGCCGGCGCCAGCACAGCGCTGGCCGCCACGCTCGCCAGCAGCGCCGCACGCGCGGTCCTCGAAAATTGATTGATGGCGCGTGGCAGCGCCGCGCCGCGAGTCTCCACTCCGGGCGCCAACGTAGCCCTCCGCCCGTTCCGGTTCATGACCCCGACGCTCCCCCGCCGACCAGCCGCACGACGGTTGTTACAGAGGATTTTTATCGGGGATTTCGCGCGCCAGCCAAGGAAATGGTTCCTACCAGCGACACGCCGCGGCGATTCTTCGCGCGGTGTGGCCAGGCGACAACAGGCAGATCGCGTCGAAGCTGCGGAGTTCAATCTTCGCAACCGGCGCGCCTTCCATCGTCGCGGCTTCTCAAGCCTTCTGCTGCCTGGACAGCGCGTGCACCACCAGACCGCCGACGAAAGCCACGGCGCGGACGATGTGCGCCTCTTGCACCGGCGGGAACAGCGAGGCGGAAATCTGCGGTCCGAAATAAATGCCGCAGCCGGCGAGCATTAGTGTGTTTGCAATCATGCTGGTCTTCATCGCTCACCTCGATTTGCTGATCACGGCTTGATCACCCTCGCGCGCGATCTTCTCCGGCGCCGGCAATCGGACAGTCTTGAAAGATTGATGGTGGCAAAAGCTTGCCTTCAATGAAACTTCTCGCCCCGAGCCAACTTCTCGATGATGGCCTGCGTTCGCTTCTGTTTGGTTTCGGGCGTTTTCGCGGTCTGCAGCCGGTACGCTATCGAGTACAAATTGGTCTTGTTGAGGGTTGCAAAGAAGGCTTTCGCGTTCTTGTTTCGAGCAAGCTCCTTGATGAAGTCATCTGGAACAACGGCGTCGGCAAAGGAGTCATAGGCGGCCTTCCAGCGTCCGTCCGCCTTGGCGGCCTTCACCTCCTTCAGTCCGGAGGGAGCCATTTCTCCGCTTTTGATAAGGCGTTCGGCATGCCCGGTGTTATTCCTGGACCACCCGCTTTTAGGTCGTCTCGGCGTGAATTTCTGGAGCCACGATTGTTGGTCATTGGGCCTCCTTTGTCCGTCAATCCATCCGAAGCACAGCGCTTGATCAAGTGCTTCTGCGTAGGTCACGGTGGCGACGCCTGAATCCTTTTTGTAAATGCGCAGCAGGATTCCGTCCGATTGGCCATGGTTTTTCGCCAGCCAGTTTCGGAAATCACCCGACGATGGGAAGGTCATTATTTCCATGAAGATCCCATCGCCATTTTAGACAATGCATCGACCGTTTGCCAGCGCACACTGTCTATTGGGGGTCTCGATTATCCGGCGGAAGAAAGCGCGTACGCACGAGATAGTCGAGCCCACGCGACCAGGACTCGTCGGTGTTGCCGCGGATGTCCACGCTCATCGCGACCAGCGGCTGTTTCGTTGCCACCACTCGCGCATAAAGGTTGATGTTGAGGATCAGGTTCGAAACCTTCTGCACGGTGCCGGTGATCGAAACCTCGGCGCCCAGCTTTTTTGCGAAATCGGCGTCGCAACCGCCGCATGCCTGAAGGTTGGCCTGGTGTGTCTCCGCCCGCACCGGAGCAGTGTCGATAACTTCAAACTTGCCTGACTTTGTCACCAGCATCCGCAATTGATCGGAAAGCCGCACCAGGCGAGCGGTTTCAGCGGCCCGCGGCCCGTTCGTCGCCGCCTCGAGGCTGGTGTCAATCAATTCGAAATCGAAGATCGCAGCGCGCAGGGCGCGCGCTTGCGCGAATGGCGGCCATGCCACCAGCGCACAAGCGATTGCAAATGTGGCACTGACCAACCGCCGGCCGATCTTGGTCGGCTGCAACCTGCGATCCATGTCCACCCTATAATCAACGGTGTGGCAGGCACTGAGGAACGCGCTGAGACAAAAGTCGAACGGTCCCTTGTCGCCGATCGCTTTGCGTTCCTGTTCCACCATCCTGTTCAGAAAGAACGTATCCATCCGTTAGCGGCCGCCTTGTGGATCAGGTGAGGGTGAGAGTCATGTGACTATTCACAGGGATAGTCACATGACGAAGGGAC
>OLLU01000093.1_pt1 | contig 2025 bp, 3 predicted proteins | sample 1604591 | NCBI WGS metagenome assembly OLLU01 (sample SAMEA104055725, study PRJEB20765) | soil metagenome | biome: Arctic tundra; feature: Polygonal ground; material: soil | place: USA | collected 2011-09 | depth 0-0.5 m
ACGACGGCATCATCGCGCCGTCGGAGACGCGCCGGGTTCTGGCGCTGGCTTTTTCCGCGGCGCTCAACGCACCGGTAAGAGGGACGCGGTTTGGCGTGTTTAGGATGTGAGGGGGCGTCATGCTCAATAAATTTTGTATCATCGGAGCAGGTTTACTGATCTTGCACACTGTGGCTCCCGCCTTTGCCGCCAACGAAATCCAGCCCGGACTCTGGCAGGACATGGAAACCAGCGTCGTGAATGGCAAGCGGGAGCCGGCCAAGGCGTCCAGCAATTGCGTGACGGCGGATGACGCGCAGGATCCGGTCAAGATGATCAAGGACCAGATGAAGGATCAGACGCAGCAATGCAGCAAGTTCAATGTCCAGACCAACGGAAACGTTGTTTTGCTGGAGATGGTCTGCGGCAGTTCAGATCAGGGGGCGATTGAGCTGACGATGACCTATACCGTTCATTCGCCGCGCAGCACATCCAGTGTCACCAAATCGACCATGAGCATGATGGGGCAGAAAATCGTTTCGACCCTGTCGACCGAGTCGATTTGGATGGCGGCGGCGTGCAAAAAGTAGTCAGCTTCGGTCCATGAATTACCAATCCGCTCTCATCGTCGGCGCAGGCTCTGGCCTTTCGGCCTCGTTGGCGCGTGTTTTCGCCAAAGCTGGGCTGAAAGTCGCGCTAGCCGCGCGCTCGACCGACAAGCTCACAGCACTCGCCAAAGAAACCGGCGCCAAGACCTATGCCTGCGACGCCAGCAATGGTGCGCAGGTCGATAAATTGTTCGCCGCGCTCGACGCCGCCGGCGCGCCCGATGTCGTGGTTTACAACGCCAGCTACCGAACGCGCGGGCCCTTCATCGACCTCGTTCCGGCCGAGGTCGAAAAGGCGATTGCCGTGTCAGCCTTCGGGGCTTTCCTGGTAGGGCAGGCGGCCGCCAAGCGCATGCTGCCGAAGGCCCAAGGCGCGATCCTGTTTACCGGCGCCTCCGCCAGCATGAAGGGCTATGCGCAATCGGCGCCTTTCGCCATGGCCAAGTTCGCGCTGCGCGGCCTGGCGCAGAGCATGGCACGCGAACTGTCGCCGCAAGGCATCCACGTCGCTCATTTCGTCATCGATGGCGGTATCGCCAGCGAGCGGCGGCCGATGCCGGCTGATAGACCGGACTCGCTGCTCGACCCCGACGCCATCGCGCAAAGCTATCTGCATGTGCTGCAACAGCCGCGCAGCGCCTGGACACAGGAGCTTGAACTACGCCCTTGGGTGGAGAAGTTCTGACCGGGCAAAGCGCATCACCGTCGCGCCGCTCCTTGAAATTAGAAGAATTCCAATGTTGTGTCCGCGCTTGCATTGATTGCGCTCGGGTGACACAAATTTTTGTTCGCGCCCTTACGCGCAAACGAAAACGAGGCCGTCCATGCACCGCCGGATCATCGCCGCCGCGCTCACCATTGCACTCCTGCCGCTCGCCGCAAGCGCACAGACGCCCGCTCCGGCAGCTAAAGAGGCCCCGAAAGAAGCGCCCAAAGAGGCGGCAAAGGCTTACATTCCCGGCATCGAGCAATTCATGAACGTGATCCAGAGCGAACATGCCAAGCTCTGGTACGCCGCGCAGACGCGCAACTGGGAGCTCGCGGCCTATCAGCTCGGCGAGATCAAGGAAATCATGGGCGACGTTCAGGACCTCTACCCGAAATTCAAGGACCTGCCTCTCGCCGACATGCTTGACGCCGTGATCACCGGGCCGATTGCCGAAACCGAGAAGGCGCTCGACGCCAAGAATTACGCAAAATTCGCCGCCGGCTACGACAAACTAAGTACGGCCTGCAATTCCTGCCATCAGGCGACCGGCAACGGCTTTGTCGTCATCCAGCGACCGCGCGGCCCGGGCTTTCCCAACCAGGATTTCAGCCCGCAGAAGTAGCGCGTCCCGCTGTCACGCGGCTGTGATGGGACGATTCATAAGTCATTTACTTCGCCTCCCTAGCGTCCTGGCGCGTGGGGGCGTTGCGTTATGGTCACTGTCGTCAA
>OLLU01000077.1_pt1 | contig 1871 bp, 1 predicted proteins | sample 1604591 | NCBI WGS metagenome assembly OLLU01 (sample SAMEA104055725, study PRJEB20765) | soil metagenome | biome: Arctic tundra; feature: Polygonal ground; material: soil | place: USA | collected 2011-09 | depth 0-0.5 m
CGTAACCTTGCTCCCGGGAGGCCCCGGGAACCGACCGGGGGGCATTATGACCCCTCCGCGAGGAGCTCGCTGGACTGGGATTGGCGAAAGCCTCGTCCCAGGAAGCGCGGACCTGGGGCCTGTGTCTCCGGCGAAGCCGGAGGCGCGGAACCGCGATGGCGCGCCGAGAGGCGCCGCACCTTCGCCAGAGGGTGCGCACTGACTGCATGACGCGCTGCTTGGCGCGCCATCCCCTCGCTTTATGCGGGGCAAGGAAGGGAAGACGGCGTCCCCGCGCCGCAAAGAACAGGGGCGCTGACGCGCGTCCGCGTCACTTTCCCACCCCCCAAATTCCGACTAAGAAGCCCTCATGTACGACATCAAATGGATTCGCGAACATCCGGAAGACTTCGACCGCGGGCTGACGCGGCGCGGGCTGGAGAAACTGTCGGCCAAGTTGATCGCGCTCGATGAAAAGCGCCGCGCGGCGATCACAAAATTCGAGCAAGCGCAGGCGCGGCGCAATTTAGCGTCGAAGGAAATTGGCGACGCCAAGAAAAAGAAAGACGAGACCGGCGCGCAAAAGCTGATGGCCGAAGTCGCCGCGCTCAAGACCGACATGCCGGCGCTGGAAGCCGAGCAGAAGAAACTTGGCGACGAACTCGACAAGGAACTGGCGCAAATTCCCAACGCACCGGCCGACGATGTGCCGGAAGGCAAGGACGAGCACGGCAATGTCGAGCGTCATGTCGTCGGCAAGAAGCGCGATTATGCGTTCAAGCCGAAAGAGCATTTCGATCTCGGCGCCGCGCTGGGCATGATGGATTTCGAACTCGCCGCGAAATTATCCGGCGCACGCTTTGTCGTACTGCAAAAAGGACTGGCGCGGATGGAACGCGCGCTCGGGCAATTTTTTCTCGACACGCACACGAGCGAGCAGGGCGGTTACACCGAGGTCAATCCGCCGCTGCTGGTGCGCGACGATGTGATGTTTGGCACGGCGCAGTTGCCCAAGTTCACGGCAGATCAATTTCAAACGGTTACGGAAGAAGTACGACTGCGGGAACGCACCGAATTTACAAAAGCTGTTATGGATGTAACGATTCAAGTATTTGACAAGTACGGAATTGACGAAGCCCGACCGGCACTTACTTTTCCTATCAATTTTAAGTTTAGAGAGAACCCCGATCGATATTGGCTCATTCCCACCGCCGAAGTTCCTCTGACCAATCTCGTCCGCGAGTCCATTGTCGATGAAGCCACGTTGCCGCGGCGCTACACCGCCTGCACGCCGTGTTTTCGCGCCGAGGCCGGCGCTGCGGGAAAAGACACGCGCGGCATGATCCGCCAGCACCAGTTCACCAAAGTCGAACTGGTATCGATTGTGACGCCGGATAAATCCAAGGAAGAGCACGAGCGCATGCTGGCCTGCGCCGAAGCAGTATTGAAAAAACTCGATCTGCATTACCGCGTGGTGACGCTCTGCGCCGGCGACATGGGCTTCGCCGCGCAAAAGACCTACGACATCGAGGTCTGGCTGCCGGGCCAGAACATGTACCGCGAAATTTCGTCGTGCTCGAACTGCGGCGAGTTCCAGGCGCGCCGCATGAACGCGCGCTATCGCGGCAAGGACGGCAAGCCGGCTTACGTGCACACACTCAATGGCTCCGGCGTTGCGGTCGGCCGCGCGCTTATTGCCGTCATGGAAACCTATCAAGATGACCAGGGCGCCATCGTGGTGCCCGAGGCGCTCAAGCCCTATATGGGCGGGCTGACAAAAATAGAGCGCAAGGCCGGATAAAAAGTTATGCGTATTCTCATCACCAATGACGACGGCATCCACGCGCCGGGCCTCGAGGCCTGCGAGACGATCGCGCGCACGCTGTCAGACG
>OLLU01000036.1_pt1 | contig 1857 bp, 3 predicted proteins | sample 1604591 | NCBI WGS metagenome assembly OLLU01 (sample SAMEA104055725, study PRJEB20765) | soil metagenome | biome: Arctic tundra; feature: Polygonal ground; material: soil | place: USA | collected 2011-09 | depth 0-0.5 m
CGCGCCGAGCAAACCCGAAGAGGATTGACATGGACATCACACACGCAACACCCGAACTATTCGACGCACTTGCGAAGGCGCAGAGCGAAATTCATAACGCTAGCAAAAACGCCAGCAATCCACACTTTCGCAGCAAGTATGCTGATCTCGCTGAAGTCTTGACCACAATCCGCGAGTCGTTTCCAAAGAACGGACTGAGCCTTGTCCAGTCACCCAGCTTCGATGGCGCGATGGCCAATGTAACGACACTCGTCGCGCACGCGAAAGGTGGCTACATCACGGCGCAGGCGTCATGTGTGCCGGCGAAGTCCGACGCGCAAGGCATCGGTGCAGCGACTACCTATCTGCGCCGCTACTCCGCCGCATCGCTTGCCGGGATCGCGCAAGAGGACGATGACGGCAATGCCGCCAAGCATGACCGCGCGCCAGTCGCAGCCGACCACGAAGGCGCCGACGTGTCGGATTGGATTAGTGCAATCACAGCGGCCGTGGATGCGACCGGGCTGGACGCGCTGGCGAAGGACATCGCAGCCAGCGAACTATCGGCGTCCAGTAAGCTCAAGTTGCGTGCGGCATTTTCGGCGCAAAAGAGCGTACTGGCAAAGGCAGCGGCGGCATGAACGCGCTTGCACAACCCGTGCTGGACGTGCGCCGCACTGGGCGCATTACTGGCTCACGCGTAAGCGCGGTATTGGGACTATCGCCGTATCAATCGCCGGATGATTGCTTGCGCCAGATGGTGCGCGAATACTTCGGCGCAGCATCCGAGTTTACCGGCAACGTCGCGACGGAGCACGGGCAGCGCCACGAACCCGACGCGCTCGCGGCTTATGAGGCGCGGTACGGCATCATGTGCCATGGCGGCGGCGAGTTGGTTATCCATCCTGAGCACGATTTCCTCGCGGTGACGCCGGACGGACTTTGCGGCGACGAAGGCCTCGTCGAAGTCAAGGCGCCGTACCGCGCGAGCTACACCGACATTACAGAACGTCCCGATTACTTCGCACAGGTGCAGTTGCAGTTGGCGTGCACTGGCCGGCTGTGGTGCCATTTTGTGATCTGGCGAGACGGCGAAATAAGCATCAATGGCGTGAACTACGATTCGGAATGGTTAGCCGGCGTCATGCCCGCGTTGGTCGCGTTCATGGCCCGCTATCACGCGGCGATTGCCAGCGACGAAGCGGCCGCGCCGCATCTGGCCGACAAGGAACGCAAGGATTTTGACTGGCGCGAAGCCGCGTCTGTGTACCGAGCCGCCAAGCAGGCGCTCGATGCCGCGCAAGAGGATGAAACTTCCGCACGCGCCATGCTGCTGGCGCTCGCGCCGGGCGGGGCGAAGGGCTGCGGCGTCACGCTCTCGCGCGCCGAACGTACCGGCAGCGTGGATTACGCACGCGCACTAAAACAAGCGGCTCCGGATTTCGATGTTGAGCCGTTCCGCAAGTCTGGCAGCGTAGTGTATTCGGTGCGCGTGGCGTAGAGGTTACACAACAGGAGGCGGCATGAACGACAAAATCAAAACGGGCCTGTGGCAGAAAACGGCGAAGTCCGGACTCAAATACTACAGCGGCAGTGTGGAAATCAACGGGCAAAAGTACTGGTGCAGCTTGTTCAAGAACGACAAGCGCAATGACAAAGACCCGGAGTTATCGCTATCCATGGAACTAGCGCAGCAGCAGGAACGCGCGCCAGTCGTTGCGGATGAGTTGGACGACGAAATCCCGTTCTAGTGCCGCCCGTCACGGCTTACGGGCATTATCCGGGCTTTTCCAGGAGAGAGTGATGATCAAAAAGCTTCTTATCGCCGTTGCGATTCTCTACTTCGCTATCGCGGCCTATGGCCGTTATCGACAGCAT
>OLLU01000004.1_pt1 | contig 1373 bp, 1 predicted proteins | sample 1604591 | NCBI WGS metagenome assembly OLLU01 (sample SAMEA104055725, study PRJEB20765) | soil metagenome | biome: Arctic tundra; feature: Polygonal ground; material: soil | place: USA | collected 2011-09 | depth 0-0.5 m
TTGGTTCAGTTCTCCTCGCCGGCTGCGCGCTAACACCCGCGCACCCGCCAGCGCCATCGGTTGTAGATGTTCCAGTCACGATCTACGTGCCAGTTCCGGCCGATTTGACTAAACCGTGCCCGATCGCGATGCCGCAAGCGACGACCGTCGAAGAGGCGGTCAGAGTCGCGCGTGATCGTCGCGCCAGCCTGGAACGCTGCAATGCGCAGCTTGAAAGCATCCGTTCATTGGGCAAGTTGCAATGAAAGCCATCGCGGTTTTCCTTTCATTGTTTGCGGTGGCCGCGAGCAAGCGACTCTAGTGCAAATTGCACAGGGTAGGGCGCAGCGGTATGTCTACCGGCACGTTCTGGATTGGTGAGGTAGTAGCGCATGGCGCGCTCGTCGATGCCGATTTGTCGCGCTGCTGCGCGTTGCGACAACCCGCCTCGATCAAGCAAAGCTCGGAGATAACCCGGGCGTGGATCATGTTTGGAGGCGTCGGGCTTCATGGCGTCGGCTCTAATGCAGCAACGCGCCACATGTCTGGCGTGTAAGGAATGCTGCACCCGGTTGCCTTGGAAAACCGAACCTCCTTCGCCCCGAACCGCACGCCATTGCTGTATGTGATTTCGACGTTCTCGCGCCGCACGATGTACTGCGTCGCGGTCTCGCGCACATGGCGCGCGATGGCCGACGCCTTGGGCAAGTCGTTCAACTTGTAGCCGGGGAACACAAGGCGCAGCGTCGCGCCCGTCGGTTTGGTTTTCGTGATCATGGTGGTCCTCCTGTCTCGCCGCGCCGTTATAGCTGGCATGGTGAGTACGTTAGGAACAATGTTCGCGCGTGTCAATCCCTTCATTGTGAATGACTGTACAGGCAGGACGGATTAATGAAGCTGATCGCCATTTTCCTTTCATTATTCGCGTTGCCGGCGTACGCAAACACGTACTACGTGCGAACCGACGGCGGCTTACCTGCCGTCTGTGACGGCACCACGAACACCCCGGCTCCTGCAGCGCATTGCGCGTGGATTAGCCCGATGATCGCGTTACCGCCTGCCGCTTACGGCCAGACGGCGGTTCCGCGCATCGCAGGTGGCGATACGCTGAACGTTGCTGACGGCAGCTACATGATCGGCCTCGGTGCGCCGGGAACGGGGATATGCAACACCGGGAATGCGTTTGGTTGCACGATGGCGCCGATCCCCAGCGGTCCTGACGCAGCCCATCCGACCCGGGTCATTGGCGACGTGGCGAATCTGGTCGAATTGTGGGGGACGCAGAGCGCGTACGCCCTTTTCGACGTGACGAAATCGCAGAATATCGAGATTGGCGGGTTTGAACTGACCGATCACAGCGCCTGCATCGTTCATCAATGCGAAAGCGGTAGCTG
>OLLU01000031.1_pt1 | contig 1340 bp, 1 predicted proteins | sample 1604591 | NCBI WGS metagenome assembly OLLU01 (sample SAMEA104055725, study PRJEB20765) | soil metagenome | biome: Arctic tundra; feature: Polygonal ground; material: soil | place: USA | collected 2011-09 | depth 0-0.5 m
CTGGTACGCATGGTGCGCGATTTCGGATTCGCTCGCGAGTATATTGACGATCTCGCGGCGGTCTACCGCGATTCTTTCTCGGCGCGCGCCGTGCGCCGGGGGAAGACGGTACGCGCGGACAAACCGTGGCGCACTTACATGCGGGTATCGCGAGTGATTCCGCCTTCGCGCGGAAAAGAACTGACGAACCTGCGAAATGTCGTTATCACCCATTTGTTGGGGAAGAAAACGGCTGGTCTGAAACTAAGGCCGTCGGCGCGGGTGGGCCTCGAATGGGCGCGCCTGGCTGCCGGAATGTAAATCAAAGCCTCACGCAAATACTGGAAAAGAACGCTAATGCCTGACACTGAAGAAAAAAAACCTGACGAGCGCCGTCCTGCGGAGAACCGTCCGCCCCGAGAGAATCGCGGCGGTGGAAGCGGTCCGCGTGGAAATGAACGCGGCGGCTCCAGCGAAGGGCGTGGCGGCGATCGCGGCGGAGACAGAGGCGGTGATCGCGGCCGTGATCCTCGCGGCGGCCCAGGCGGGCGGGGTCCCGGCGACCGGCGGATGGAAGGTCCTCCCGAGATAGACATCGACAAGCTGATTGCCGATAGTCTCTATATGGACAATCAGGCGCACGTCGTCGTGAGCCGGATGCGCGATATGGATTCGGGCACCAAGAGCCAGTTGCGCCGTCTCTATAATGCGGTTCGCCGCGCCACGCGGGCACCGGAAGGTGAGCGCCAGCACGAGTTTGTGATGGTCCGCGCGCGTCTTGCCTACACCATCGCGCGCCATTCGCTGCGCAGCCTCGATCCGCTTGAACGGCTGCTGCTGCAAGTCACGCGCAAAAACGACACACGTGGATACGAGCGTTTCCGCGACTTATTCGAAGCGATTATCGCCTACAACGAGTAGAACAGGACATTGTTCATGAGTTCTCATACCGCTGCAACTGAATTGACGTTTCTTGGAAAGCTGGTTCTCGAAGGCGAGATCCAATGTCAGACCGGCTTACACATCGGAGCCGGAAAAGGATCGCTCGAAATCGGCGGCGCCGACAATCCGGTTGTGAAAGACGCCTTCGGCATTCCTTATATTCCCGGCAGTTCTTTGCGCGGGCGTCTGCGTTCCCTGCTGGAACAGACGCTCGGGCTGGCTGTTCCAAGCGAACTGGTCTACCTGTCGAAGCGCAAAGGCCAGGAGGTCCGTATCCATCAGAGCGATCGCCCCGACGATGAGGTTTGCGTGCTGTTTGGACGAACTCCAGGACGCGTCGAACGGGTGAGCGGCCCGGAGTCGAACGACACCGGGGCCACGCCTTCGCGTCTGACGGTCTACGATGCGCCTTTGGTGGT
>OLLU01000100.1_pt1 | contig 1287 bp, 1 predicted proteins | sample 1604591 | NCBI WGS metagenome assembly OLLU01 (sample SAMEA104055725, study PRJEB20765) | soil metagenome | biome: Arctic tundra; feature: Polygonal ground; material: soil | place: USA | collected 2011-09 | depth 0-0.5 m
CAAGGTGGCGGGCCTGCGCCGGTTCGGCGCGGCCTCGCTCGACATGGCCTTCGTCGCCGCCGGCCGCCTCGACGGCTATTGGGAACGCAATCTGTCATCCTGGGACATGGCGGCCGGCGCGATCATCGTGCGCGAAGCCGGCGGCACCGTCAGTTGCATCGACGGCCAAAGCGATCCGCTGAAAACCGGTAACGTGATCTGCGGCAATGAATTCATCCACGCCGAGCTGGTGAAGATTCTACGGCCGCTGTAGGCCTTCTTCGTAGGGCGGATTAGCGAAGCGTAATCCGCCGAAATCTGCTAAACTTGGGACATGCCGAACTATCGTCGCGCCTTGGTTGCCGGTGGTTGCTGGTTCTTTACAGTGAACCTGCTGCGGCGCGGTGGCTCGCTCCTTGTCGACGAAATTGATGCCTTGCGCGAGGCAACGCGAGCGACTCAAAAGCGTTATCCGTTCAAAATCGACGCCATGGTCGTCTTGCCTGATCATGTTCATGCCGTCTGGACATTGCCCTCAGACGACGCCGACTTCTCGGTTCGTTGGCGATTGATCAAATCGAGATTTGCGAAGGCCTTGCCGAAGAATGAGCGTCTCAGCGCCGTTCGCAGAGAGCGTGCGGAGCGAGGCATATGGCAACGACGATTTTGGGAGCATTTGATTCGAGACGATACGGATTATGCGCGTCACGTCGAGTATTGTTACATTAATCCCGTGAAACACGGCATCGTGGCGAGGGTATGCGATTGGCCGCATTCATCGTTTCATCGCGATGTTCGCACGGGGATTTTCGCGGAGGATTGGGCGGGCGGGCCCGATCTGAATGGTGAGTTTGGCGAATAGAACGATCGCGGGTTATGAGGTTGCGGAATGGCGGATTACGCTTCGCTAATCCGCCCTACGGACTGGCCTTCATCCGGTAATGGCTGATGCCCCATTCGCTGCCGTCGGCGTAGCCGAACAGGCCTGATGTGGCGAGGAAGAACCAGCGCCAGCGGCGCATCCATAAACTGGTGTCATTGCCGTAGACCGGCCGCAGCACGGCGTCGATCTCGTCGCGATGGGCATCGAAATTGGCGAGCCAATCGAGCGCGGTGCGCTGGTAATGCGCGCCGCTCCAGCGCCATTCCTTTTCGACCGCGAACAGATCGGCATATTGCCGGATCAGATGATGGCTCGGCATCAGGTGTCCCATTAAGAAATGCTGCGCGATCCAGTCCTCGCCGACCGTGCGGTCGAACAGATAGGCGCCGGCGCGATGGGTGAAGATGTGCATGAAGAAGCGGCCG
>OLLU01000115.1_pt1 | contig 1087 bp, 2 predicted proteins | sample 1604591 | NCBI WGS metagenome assembly OLLU01 (sample SAMEA104055725, study PRJEB20765) | soil metagenome | biome: Arctic tundra; feature: Polygonal ground; material: soil | place: USA | collected 2011-09 | depth 0-0.5 m
AAGGCCTCTTACAACAGTCTCGCCGGGCGCGCGGCCGTCAAGCCCTTCGTCACTATCCGCCTCGCATTCTTTGTCCGTCGCGGCCTTGAACAGGCGGACGCGGATGCGCCAAAATGCGGCGCGGTTGTCCAACACGGACGGCCCGGTTCGCATGCGCGCGGCCAAATGGTCCATGAGGCCGCTAAAGACGGCCGCTGGCACCATTCCCGTTTGCGCGGCTACTTCGTCAGCCTTGTCGTTGATCGCCTGCCATACCGCGTCCGTGGCGATCCTGACGGCGGCACGCGCTTCGAGTTCAGTGGTCATCTCTGATTCCCCAAAAATAATTGTGTGCGGGCTTCTGCGTTGCGCGCCACGCAAGCGCGCGGTGCGCTAGTATCCAAAAAGCGTATCCACCACCGCGAGAACACTCACCGGCGCGGCCGAGCTCTCCCAGGGTTGCAATCGCGAGGCCGTACTGCTTGCACTTAACGCAGGCTTCCAGATGTATCCACAGCATTGTCGCGCGGCGCGTCTTCATGCGATTCACCTCCGCCTGTGTCCACTGACTCCCGTCAAAAAAATTCATATCGGCCGCGCTCGCGGTCATGTTCGCCTCCATGCCCGGCTGCGGACGCAGCGCCCAATCTCGGCGCTCATTATCAAATACGCCAAAGCCGCGCCGAACCTTAAGTACTACATAGCGTTGCTGTGTCATCACTCCGTCTCCTGGTTTATGGCGCGCCGCATGTTGAGACGATCGGCCATGTTTTCCGCGTCTGCTAATGAAGCGTAAAAAAATATATAGCCGTCGTCTGATTTAAAAATATAGTCACCGTCCGTGACAATCCACTTACCACTAATTTGCCCGCGTGCTCTCCATTCTTTACCGTTCATTTTACAACCTCCGAATGGCTGCGCAACTCAGAGAGCGCTTCATAAATCTCTCGCTTGCTGCGCCACTCGCTGATGGGCGTATTAGCCAGCGTGTGTACTATACCAAGGGCTTTCTCGCGAATGCCTTGTTCCCGCGCCGCCTCTTCCAGCCGCTTGTAGGCTGCGAGGTTAGGAGCTACAGAAGCCATCCCATCGACCATGTAGCGCACCA